>Ga0163161_10002492_pt1 | contig 13127 bp, 13 predicted proteins | sample S45metaG_FD_129847 | JGI IMG/M metagenome (GOLD analysis project Ga0163161, IMG submission 129847) | Switchgrass rhizosphere microbial communities from Kellogg Biological Station, Michigan, USA - S4-5 metaG | ecosystem: Host-associated > Plants > Roots > Rhizosphere > Soil | place: USA... | reverse complement strand
CTTTTGCAGTATTAACCGCATCCTGTCCGGTCATGGCATCAACTACGAACAGGATTTCATGCGGTTTAGTATGTAGTTTAACATCAGCAATCTCATTCATCATCTGCTCATCGATCGCTAAGCGACCGGCAGTATCAATGATGATCACATTGTTATTTTCTTTCTTGCCCTGTGCGATACCTTCCAGTGCAATTGCTACCGGATCTTTAGAGTCTTTGTTTGCAAAAACAGGAACGCCGATCTGTTCGCCTAAGATCTGTAACTGATCTATTGCCGCAGGACGGTATACGTCGCCCGCTACCAGCAGGGGCTTTTTACCTTTACTTTTCAGGTAGTTGGCCAGCTTTCCGGAGAAAGTGGTTTTACCTGCACCGTTAAGGCCGGCGATCAGTATGATCGTAGGGTTGGTTTTAAGATCTAGTTCTGTTACCTCACCGCCCATTAAGGCAGTAAGCTCATCGTTCATTACTTTTGTAAGTAATTGTCCCGGAGACACAGCCGTCAGTACATTGAGGCCCAAAGCTTTTTCCTTTACTTCATCTGTAAAGGTTTTTGCAGTTTTATAATTTACGTCGGCATCCAGTAAAGCTTTACGAATTTCCTTCATGGTCTCGGCCACGTTGATTTCTGAAATGCTTCCTTGTCCCTTTAGAACTTTAAACGCACGGTCTAGTTTATCCTGTAAATTCTCAAACATGTTTTATTAATTGATAGTCAATGACTTAATCTGTAATGGTAGTAGTATACAAAGTTGCAAACATTTTTAATAACAATCAAACATTAAAATTTGATGTATCTGCTGTTTAGCGTGGGAACACAAAGGCAAATCCCATGGCTAAAACCTGACTGCCCTGTATTTTTGAAGTGATATTTCTGTCGTACAGCCCAACTCCTGTAATAGATACATTGATCAGGCGGTTAACCTTTGCGGTAACAGTTGCATCCAGACGGTGAGAGGTATAATTGATCTCGTTGTATGGCATGAAAAGGTTATATCTCAGTTTCAGGTTCACGTTAGACATGATGTCTTTATCCAGATTGGCCGTCAGCTGAAAAGCGGCCTCGTTCTTAAAAGTATCTCCTACCGGTACACCGTAGTTATCTGTTATCTCAGCAGCAGGGTCTCTTGCAAGGGCAGCTGCAACAAGCTGGTCATTGTCCAGCACAAAGGTTTGTTTGGCGGTTCCCAAACCGATCCTGGTAGAGAAGTATTTCACTGGCTTATACTCGAGACCGACAGATTCTGTCAGGTATCCCGGTGACATGAATTTGGAAATGAGCGTAGCCCTTTCATTGCCCAGCGGATCGGTATCGTAAGAAAATCCATTGTCAAACTGCGACTCAAAGGTTAAGGCACCATAGAAATACCAGGTCCTCGACAATTGAAAGGCCACCTTGTTATCCCAGAAGATCCTGTCCTGGCTTTTCTTTTGTAACTGGTCTTTGTTTTTTATTTTACCGTATTGCAGGTTCAGTTCACTTACGTAGCTGTAATCTTCCTTCACGTACTCGGCTTTATAGTTCACCAGTCCGCCGACAGCCAGGGAGTTTACCCCACCACCTGTCCAGTTGTTACTGAATGAAGCCTGATTGATGTTCAGCCCGATAGAGGTTGATGTTCTCCAGTAGTTCACTTTTGAACTGATCACTACAGGATTGATTTCAACCGGTCTGAAATTGATATTTCCTCTCAGTGTAGGCAGGGGGCTTTTTTTAAGTTTAAGATCCATGTCCCTGATATTAACGGGGATTGAATCTACTTCCTGTGCGATACCCTGTGCAGAAACGGCGAATAATAAAAATAAACTTGCATATAGACCTCTCATTGTTACAAAGAAAAGAAAAAATGTTCTTACCAGACTCTAAATTGATATAAAAATATTAGTGCTAAATGGTTTATGTCTTAAAATAGCGCTTTAAAAATACCTTAACCACGAATATAAACCTCTATTTTGTAAATAATTTGTGTTCCTGTCATTTGCGTAAGCTTCCTTTTCAAAGCAGATATTGTAATAGGCTTTGGAGTGGTCCCTGAACCTGATGAGGTTAACGAGGTAACACATGAGATATAAGATATAGAATGGGATGATCAGCAATTCCAGCTGCTGCATGAAATGAATTTTTTCATGGTTGATCAGTATGGGATGTCCCTTTTGGCCGGGATCTTTAAACAGCATAAAGGGAAATAAAGCCATGGCATTTGCCGGAAGGCTCTTGCAGGTTACAGCCCAGTATCTCATAGCTTATCAATTTTTATCTGTGGCAGTGGCTTCAGCCTTAAAGCCTTTGGATTTCTTTTGTAAGAGGCATAATTATTACGCAGGAACACAATAAAGGCATAGTCAGAAGCCGTCAGCACAAAATCATAGCTCGGGCGGTACTGCTGCATATAATCTTCCAGTTCAAGATCTTTGATCCGCAGCGCACGTCCTACAAATTTTGCATTGTACCTGTAATCGATCAGCTCTTCTTTATAATCTCTTTCCAGGATGGCCTGCAAATGGCGTGCATTACGGCCTTTGCGGCTGAGTAGGTTGTATATCGCATCAATGCCCAGTCCCGCTCCCCTGGAGCTCAGGTTAAGTAAATCTTTGGAACTGCCACGGTCGGTAGCATACTTAAACTCTTTCAGTCTCTGCTCATACCGCTGCTGCGGATCAAGTGTCTTGCCCAGGATGGCTACTTCCCTGAGCCTGATAGCAAGAGGCCTGAGCTGAAAATAGATAGCATTGTTGCCCTTGTAGATGAGTGTATCTATCCCGTATCCTTCAAGCGCTGCAAACAGCGTATCGCCAACCGAAGCCTGGGTAGCAAATTCTCCTTTGTTGTTATTGTATAAGCCCTCATCATTGTGTGAGTTATAGATATAAACTTTGGCCAGGCGCAGCTTGGATTCTCTGTCTATAACAAAGCCCTGTACAGGTTTTTTCTGTGCTGAGGCAATACCGGCAAAAGCAGTAAGGAAAAATAACAGGATTAACAGTTTCATTGACCGGCAAAATTACGAATAGGCGCCGCTAAAGCGGGGACATTAACATTATTTAACTACTACAAGTTTCTGGCCAATCTTTATGCCTTCATCCTGGATGTTATTTAATGCTTTCAGTTCATCCACCGTCATATTGTATCTTTTGGAGATATTGTAAAGTGTATCACCTTTCTGAACAGTATAATTAGGATCTGTTGTGTTGATCACCTGTTTAGAAGGGGGAGTTTCTACGGGCGTAAATTTCTTTGTCTCCTTAGGGATGTTTGCATTGATCTCGGTAAATACCCTGTCCTCGCGTTTGATCTTGTCCGGTTCCGATTCCGGCTGGTCATACTGGTGCAGCTGGTATTTTTCTATAGTATTGATCAGCATATCGGGGTATTTGGGGTTGGTAGCATATCCTGCCTGTTTCAATCCTTTTGCCCAGTTTACATAATCGTTTTTGTCGAGCTCAAACAAAGCGCTGTAACGCTTTCTTTTTAAAAACTCAGAATGGTCCTTGTAAGAATCGCGGGCATCTTTGTACACCCTGAAACAATCATTGCTTTTATCGTCATCCTTGTAATAGGCTTTGCCTCTCCATTCAGATGTACATTTAATGCCGAAGTGATTATTCGCATATTTAGCAAGACTGCTGTTACCGCTGCCAGACTCTATGATTCCCTGTGCCAGGGTAATACTGGCGGGGATACCATAGGTATTCATCTCTTCTATTGCTACACCTTTGAAGCTCTCAATGTAGCTGAGTGTCGTAAAATCCTTGAAATTAGGGTTTGCCTTATTTGCAGCACTTTCAATTTTCTTGTTATTTCTGTGGTATTGTCTCGATTTACAAGAGGCAAGGAAAATAATCCCTATAGCGAACGGTAAGAATAGCTTGTTCATTAAAATCTGATTTTCTGGCCTGGTTGCAATGCTGATTTTTTTAACCCGTTCTTGCGCATGAGTGCTTTGGCGGTTGTGCCGCGTGCTTCTGCAAGCCTGTTGAGGTTGTCGCCTTTTCTTACGGTATATAATCTTGCAGACGAGCGGTGGCGCTTAGCTGAGTAATGGGAACGGTAATGTGTTTTTTTGACTGCAACAGGAACGATCTTTACTGGTTCTGTATAGTCGGATGGCCTGTCGTCATACTGGTACAGTTCATATTTATCGATAATGGCAATTACCTGTTTTGCCCAGGTCCTGCTGGCCGCATAGCCCCCGCGCTGGATACCCTTTGCCCAGGCTGCATAATCGTACTGGTCACACTTATCAAATAATTTATTGAAAGATGATTTGTTCTGGAGTACTTCTACAAAGTTATCGTAAGATTCGTCTGCAGACTCATAATCACGGTATGAAGAGTTGATTTCTGAATTGCTGTTGGAGCCTTTGATGCCAAAATGATTGTTGAGGTGGCGGGCCACTTTGCTTTTTCCGGCAGCAGATTCATGAATGGCTACAGCTAAAATTACGCTTGCCGGTACATCATATTCGCGCATCAGTTCCTGTGCATGATCAGTATGTTCTTCTACATAATCCTGGATCGTCTGGCCCTGGGCAGTTGTGCCCAGTAAAATAATAGTCAGGCAGCTAAGGAATAAGTTTTTTAAATTCATTGTTTTACTTTTTTCTGATGATAAACAAGCCATCTCTCACGGGCAGTATCAATTTCTCTACCCGGTCATCTGCTGCAACCTTATCATTAAATGTACTAATATTTCTGGTGTCCTTGTCTTGCTGGTTGCTGAGTACTTTACCGCTCCACAAAACATTATCTACTATAATGAGGCCTCCTGGTCTTACCCGGTCAAAGATAAGATCATAATAGGTACCATTATTTTTTTTATCAGCATCGATAAACACAAGGTCAAATACCTCATCCAAATCATTTACTGTCTGGGTGGCATCACCCAGTATATATTTTATCTGCTGGTCATAGGAAGATGCTGCAAAGTATCCGCGCACCCGGTCTTCCAGTTCTATATTGATGTCTAAGGTATAGAGGATCCCATCCTTGGCCAATCCTTCGGCAAGGCATAGTGTGGCATAACCTGTAAAGGTGCCGATTTCGAGGATACGTTTTGGTGTGATCAGTTTGCTGAGCATGCTCAGTACCCTGCCCTGGTAGTGCCCGGATAGCATTCTTGGCATTAAAACCCTGAGATGAGTTTCCCTGTCGATCCGCTGCAGCAGCCCGCTTTCGGGTTCACAGAATTTCAGCAGTAAATCTTGTAAGTCTTCTTTGATCAGGCTCATTAATCTTTTATAAACGGTGTTCTTCCATGAAATATTGTAAAATAATCGTCGCGGCGATCGTATCTACCCTCTCCTTGTTCCTTCTGTCCTGCTTTTTCAAGCCACTTTGAAGGATAGCTTCGTGTGCCAGTTTGGAGGTAAACCTTTCGTCTATCCAGTGCTGGGGAATCTCCGGGAAGCTCTTTTTGAGCAGGGTGGAAAAGCCTTTCACATGCTGTGCGGATTCAGAAGGAGTGCCATCCATTTGTTTGGGATTTCCAATGACAAAGGCCTCTACGGGCTCTGTGATCAGGTATTTTTTTAAATAATCAATAATATCTTTCGGGTGTACGGTATCCAGTCCTGTAGCAATAATCTTCAGGGGATCGGTAACGGCAATGCCGATACGTTTGGTGCCATAATCAAATGCGATAATCCGTGACATAGCTGCAAAGATTGTTATAAATTTACTATTTTGCACCAAATGCAGTTTAAAGAGATCGTAGGACAGGAGGAAATCAAGCGGCAGCTGGTGCAGACCGTTGCTGAAAACAGGGTGAGCCATGCCCAGTTATTTCTCTCTGCGGAAGGCTCCGGGGCCCTGCCTCTGGCCATCGCCTATGCACAATATATCAACTGTCTTGACCGGACAGCGACAGATAGTTGCGGGCTTTGCTCTTCATGCCGTAAGTACGAAAGGTTTATTCATCCCGACTTACATTTTTCTTATCCCTTTTTTGCTTCTAAGGATGTTAAAATTGCGACAGATGTGCTGGAAGAGTGGCGGACAATGCTGCTCTCAGACCCTTATGTAGACCTGGATATCTGGAGAGCGCAGCTCAATGCAGACAATAAACAGGCGAACATCAACATCGCCGAGTGTCACGACATTATAAAAAAATTAAGCTATAAAGCTTTTGAGGCCGAAACCAAGGTGCTGATCATGTGGCTGCCGGAATACCTTGAAAAAGAAGGAAACTCCCTGCTGAAGATTATTGAAGAACCGCCTGCAAATACGCTTTTCCTGCTGGTGGCCAATAACCAGGAGCATATCCTGTCTACACTGCTGTCAAGGACGCAGATTGTAAAGATCCCTAAACTTCCGGGCGAAACCATAGAGGAATTCCTGATGATGAAGCATCAGCTTTCTGACGAACAGGCTTCTACCTATAGTTTCCTTTCTGATGGAAATCTGATTGAAGCCAAAGCCCTGGCAGCGCAGGCGCATAACGACAATGCGGAGATTTTTGCAGGATGGCTGAGGATGGGATATGGCAACAAGGGGCTGGACCTGGTTACTTTTACAGATCAGGCAGCAGGCTGGGGCAGGGAAAATCAAAAGAATTTTTTGAAGTACGGAATTAGCTTTCTGCGGGAGTGCAGCCTGATCCTCAGCGGCGCTGACAGCCTTGTAAAACTGCCTTTAAGGACATTAGACACGGCACATAAGCTCTGCAAACACGTGCTTGACCTGAACATGGCTTCGGCAATTATTTCGGAGTTGGAACAGGCACAATACCATATTGAACGGAATGCAAACCCTAAAATCCTATTTTTAGATGTATCTTTACAATTGGTAAAAATTATTAAGTTTAAAACGCTCCCGAAAGGGACTCAATATATATACAATTAGTTATGGGATGTGGAAGTTGTTCTACCGGTGGCGGTTGCGCCCCCTCGGGTTGCAAAAGTAATGGCTCATGCCTTACCGGAGGCTGCCAGAAAATGGAAGTTTACGATTGGCTGTCTAATTTGGACATGCCCTCAAATTATAAACCTTTTCAGGTTATAGAAGTTAAATTTAAAGGTGCAAGGAAAGAGTTTTATCTGAATACAGATAATATCTATCTTGAAATCGGTGAACTGATCGCTGTGGAAGGTTCTACAGGCGGCTATGATATCGGCCACGTCTCTTTAACCGGAGAACTGGTTCGGATGCAGATGAAGCGCCGTAAAACACCTATTGATCAGGTTACACGCAAGGTATACCGCAAAGCGACAGAAGCCGATGTGGACAAATGGAAGCTGGCGAAAGACCTCGAATGGGAAACCATGCACAAGGCACGTACGCTGGCGCTGGACCTTCGCCTGTCGATGAAGATCAGTGATGTGGATTACCAGGGGGACAAAACCAAGGCCACATTTTTTTATACTGCCGAGGGCAGGGTAGATTTCAGGGAGCTGATCAAAAAGATGGCAGAAACTTTCCGCATCAGGATTGAAATGCGCCAGATCGGAATGCGCCAGGAAGCGGGACGTCTGGGCGGTATTGGCTCATGCGGACGTGAACTGTGCTGCTCAACCTGGTTAACAAACTTCAAAACCGTATCTACGGCTGCGGCGAGATACCAGAACCTTTCTTTAAATACCCTGAAACTGGCTGGCCAGTGCGGTAAGTTAAAATGCTGTCTCAACTATGAGCTGGACACTTATCTGGATGCCCTGAAAGATATTCCTGACCGTGTGGAGAACCTGCAGACTGAAGTGGGAACTGCACGTCACCAAAAAACCGATATTTTCAAAAAATTGATGTGGTTCAGCTATCCTAACCAGGAAGACTGGATTCCGTTAAAAGTGGACCGTGTGAAAGAGATCATGGCCATGAATAAAAAGGGACAGAAACCAAGTAACTTAAAAGATGAAGCCGTAGAGCTGGCTACTACTGTAGTGATCGAAAAAGTTCATGATTATGAAAATGTGGTTGGCCAGGATAGTTTAACCCGCCTGGACGATAAGAGAAATAAGAATAACCGCAACAATAACAGGAATAAACCTGCGGGAGCAAACAGGCCGGAGCGTGAGCGCCCAGCTAAACCTGCTCAGGGAGCCCCAAGACAGGCACAGGCAGGACAAAAGCCGGCCCAGTCTGGACAAAGGCAGCCTCAGCAAGGCCCCAAACAGGCGCAACAAGGCCCAAAACAAAACCAGCAGGGACAAAAAGCGGCACAGCCAAATCAAAGGACAGCAGATAACAGAAGACCCGAAGTAAAAAAAGCCCCTGAAGCAGTCAGCACAGAGGAAGGATCAGAAGTTAAAGCGCCATCAGCAAGCAGAAATAACAGGAGCAGGAATAACCGCAGACGTAACAAACCATCGGATAAACCAAAAAATGAAGAGAACTAATCTTTTTGTGTGGCTGGTATGTGCTCTTCTTATTTTAGGAACGGCCGGATGCAATACCAATAACCTGATTGACACGAATGTTGAATTGCCCCAGCGTAACTGGAGCTATGTAGATAAGGTAAAGGCCGTTGTAGAGATTAAAGACAACACAAAGGCCTTTGCCCTTAAATTTAAGCTCAGGCACACATCAGATTACAGGTATTCAAATATCTATATACTTATGCACATGAGCGGGCCGGGCCTGCAAAAGATTACCCGGCGGTATGAATATAAACTGGCAGAAGCAGACGGACAATGGTTGGGCAAAGGTTCCGGTAACCTGTATACTTATGTGCTTCCGCTGCTTTCTGAATATCATTTCCCCCAATCCGGTAATTATACGATAGAGATTGAACAGAATATGCGGGATAATCCGCTGAGGGAGATCAGCGATGCAGGGATTATCGTAGCCGGAAGCAGTACGGTCCCGCATTAATATGACTACCGAATGGATTACAAGACCGGTAACAACTGTTCAAGTGCCATACCTCTGGAGCCTTTCAGTAAGACCAGGCTGTTTTTTACAGGATTGGCTTCCATCCATTCCATAGCCTCGGCAGGGCTGTTGAAAAACTCACCCTGATGACTGTCTTTTAGTGCGTAAAAGTGCTTCCCGATAAAAATCACGGTATTTAAGCCAGACTGGCCGGCAAGGCTTGCAATTTCTTCATGTTGCTGCGGGGCTTCATCGCCCAGTTCAAACATATCGCCAATAATGGCTACTTTACTGGCTGCTGCCAATGAAGATATATTGTGGAGTGCTGCTGTCATGCTGCTCGGGTTAGCGTTATAAAAATCGCAGATGACCGTATTGGTTTCCGTTTTTGTTAACTGCGACCTGTTGTTTTTTGGCGTATAGCCCTCCAGTCCTTCATTGATCTGTTCTGCGCTGAGGTTAAAAAATGCGCCGATACAGATAGCGGCAAGAATATTTTCAAAGTTGTATGACCCGGTGAGCTGGGTCTGCACAGAAAAATAATCATCCCTGCCCTTCCAGTTCAGTGCAATCAGCGGGTCTGACTTGATCAGTTGCCCTGTAATAAAGTTCTCCCCTTCGGTTCCATAATATACCGTATGGTCCAGCGCTGCGGAGTTGCTCATTTCTGTGATCAGCAGATTATCGCGGTTGATAAAAGCAGTACCTTTATCTTTTTTCAGATAGGAGAAAAGCTCTCCCTTTCCTTTTTTGACACCTTCGAATCCACCGAATCCATCCAGGTGGGCCCTGCCGATATTGGTAATGAGCCCATGGGTAGGCTGGGCAATACTGCAAAGAAATTCGATTTCTTTCTGGTGGTTGGCGCCCATTTCTATTACTGCAATTTCAGTATCCGATTTTATAGACAGGATAGATAGGGGGACACCGATATGGTTATTTAAATTTCCTTTGGTCGCGAAAGAGCGGTATTTCTCGGAAAGTACTGCGTTGATCAGCTCCTTGGTGGTGGTTTTTCCATTGCTTCCTGTAAGCCCGATTACGGGGATGCGCAACTGGCTGCGGTGATATTTTGCCAGCTCCTGCAGAGCAGTCAGTACGTCCTCAACCAATATGCAGCGGTCATCAAACTTATATTCAGGATTGTCTATAATTACGAAAGCTGCCCCCAGGTTCAGTGCATTGCGTGCAAACACATTGGCATCAAAATTCTCCCCTTTTAATGCAAAAAACAGGCATCCGGGAGTGATATTCCTGGTATCTGTAGATATGGTAGGGTAGGACAAAAAATGCTGATAGATCAAATCGATTTGAGACATGGCTGATTCTTGTAATTATAATTGCTAAAATTACACTATGGATCACATACTAAAAAGATTCTTACTATTTTTATTCCTCAGCCATTGATAAACCTGTTATAATGAAAAGAATCCTGCTCTCCATCTCCTTTTTACTCATCGGTATCACTGGCCTCCTTGCACAAATCAAGTCACCTGATGATTTTCTGGGATATTCTTTGGGCAGTAAGTTTACGCCACATTATCAGATCCTGGCCTATTTTAAATATCTGGCAGCAGCCAATAAAAATATCCGGCTGATCAGCTACGGCAAAACGTATGAAAACAGGGAGCTTGTGGTGGCCGTGATCTCATCTGCAGAAAATATCAGCAGGCTTGAGGAGATCAGGATGTTTAATCTCAACCTGAGCAAAGCGGTGGCGCAGCCCAGGGCTGTCAAACAACCGGTAGTCTTATGGATGAGCTATAATGTGCATGGCAATGAGGCGAGCTCGTCAGAAACGTCAATGAAAACATTGTATACGCTTGCAATGGCTTCATTCGGTCGCAGCAAAGAATGGCTGGAAAACACGGTGGTTATCATTGACCCTTGTTTAAATCCGGATGGCAGAGAACGTTATGTCAATTTCTATAATTCGGTAGCAGGTATCAGGCCAAATGCGAACCCTGCTGCCAGAGAACACAATGAGCCCTGGCCGAGAGGAAGGTTTAACCATTATTACTTTGACCTCAACCGCGACTGGGCCTGGCAAAGCCAGATTGAGACGCAGCAGCGGCTTGCACTTTACCATGAATGGATGCCCGAAGTACATATTGATTTCCATGAGCAAAGCTTTAATGACCCTTATTATTTTGCTCCTGCTGCTGAACCTGTCCATCAGGATATCACAGCCTTTCAGCGCGAATTCCAGATTATAGCCGGAAAGAACAACGCAAAATATTTTGATGAAAACGGCTGGCAGTATTTTACAAAAGAAAGGTTTGATCTTTTATATCCTTCTTACGGGGATACATATCCATTGTATAACGGTGCGATCGGAATGACTTATGAACAGGGAGGGATCAGTGCCGGTCTGGCGGTACAGATTTCAAGCGGGGATACGCTGACCTTAAGGGACAGGATAGACCACCATTTTACTACGGGGATGGCCACGCTGGAAACGGTATCGGCCCATGCAGGACTATTGATTTCTGAATTTGGAAAATATTTTGAGCGCTCTGCTGCCAATACCCCTGGTAATTATAAATCCTATGTGATCAAGGCGGATAATATGAGCCGCTTAAAAAAACTGGCAGCCCTGCTCTCAAAAAACCATATCGAATATGCCTTTGGCGGTGAAAAGACTATGAGCGGTTACAGTTTCGAAACCAAGAAAACCATGAGTTTCAGGATTCAGCGAAATGACCTTGTGGTAAGCCTTAAGCAACCCGCGGCAGTGCTGGCCAACGTACTTTTTGAACCTGAAACAAAAGTGACGGACTCTAATACCTATGATATCACTGCATGGTCGCTGCCCTACGCATACGGACTGAGTGCCTTTGCTACCAAAGAAACCATCAGTGGGGCTTTTGCAGCACTTGACGAAAAGGCTGAAGCTCCTGATGTGGCTGAAAAACCTTATGCCTGGATCTTACCCTGGAACGGACTGGAGGATGCAAGGATTCTGATTTCCCTGCAGCGGTCTGGTATCAAAGTACGCCTGGCAGAACAGGCTTTTACCATTGGCACGAAGGTATATCCTGAGGGTTCCCTGCTGATCTACAGGATTGAGAATGAAAAAATAAACAGAGATATATCTGATAGGATTGCTGCGGTATCCAAAGATTCGAACAAAGCTTTCGCCAGTATTTCCAGCGGCTTTGTGCAGAAGGGAAAAGATTTTGGATCATCTGTTTATCCTTTACTGACCATCCCTAAAGTGGCGATGGTTGCTGATGATAACGTTTCTGCTTCCGGCGCCGGCGAAATCTGGCATTTCTTCGAACAGGAACTGAAATATCCATTACATCTGATTGACGAAAAAGACCTCGGCAATCTGGAACTGCCTACAACAAATGTGCTGATCCTTCCGGACGGGGAATACCTGCGGAAGAATATAGAAAAGCTGGAAAACTGGATCTACAGGGGAGGCAAGGTGATCCTGATGGAAGATGCAATTTCCAGTGTAACCGGGATCAAACCGTTTGAGATCAAAAAGAAGGAGTTTCCTGTCTCTCCTGAAAATGAAAATCTGTCCAGGGCTTACAAGGAAAAAAATGAAGACAATACAGCGGATGCAATTCCCGGAGCTATTTATAAGATCAACCTTGATCATACCCATCCGCTCACACTTGGATTGGGACAATTTTATTATACCCTTAAGACGAATGATCAGATCTACGAACTGCTTCACAAAGGATGGAATGTAGGGGTTTTGAAGCCAAATGCATTAATGGCAGGCGTTGTTGGCCGAAATGTTCAGAAAAAACTGGGCGACGGTCTTGTTTTTGGAGTTCAGCCGGCAGAAAAAGGTAATATTATCTATTTTTCTACAGATGTTTTGTTCCGCTCATTTTGGGAAAGTGGTAAACAGTTGTTTACCAACGCAATTTTTTTGATTAATTGATGTTGTAAGTGAAATGGTTGGTTTAGATACCTGCTAAGGATGTTTTTATCACACTCATAAATGCTTTTACTCCAATAGGTTGTAAGATAGTGAAAATAAATATTTGTGCCCACAAATATTTTCATTTATCTTAGATTATTATTAACTGATTATTTACTTAAACATCTATTTCTGAGGAAAACCTTTGTCGGGTTTGTGCCTCTTTTTGCGCGTTGCGGAATGTAATAATATGCGCAATCAAAATTAAATCCCTATTAAAATTTATTTCGGCTTTTGTATTCTTTGATACAGTTTTTCATTTCGAAAAGCTATTGACCGATATTTTTTTGTTTAAATAACGCAATCAATCATTAATTACTAATTATTAACTAACCTAAATTTTATTCGTTTATGAAAAAACTTATACTAAGTTTGTTCGT
>Ga0163161_10002490_pt1 | contig 13130 bp, 13 predicted proteins | sample S45metaG_FD_129847 | JGI IMG/M metagenome (GOLD analysis project Ga0163161, IMG submission 129847) | Switchgrass rhizosphere microbial communities from Kellogg Biological Station, Michigan, USA - S4-5 metaG | ecosystem: Host-associated > Plants > Roots > Rhizosphere > Soil | place: USA... | reverse complement strand
CGACGAGGGTTGAAGTTACGGAATATTGAAGGCCGATGCGCTGCATGTTGGGGGTCGTCCTCGTCAGCCAGGGCCGGTCCGAACTTTACGCCGGCATCGAGCAGGATTTTGAGGGATGAATCGAATACGGGCGTGATCGGTGCGAGAACATTCGCGGCGGAAAACGCATCGCGATTGAAAAGGCATTCACGAACGTCGTCAAACTTCGTTACCAGCCAATATCCGGTTGCAAGGTTGAAGGATACCGGCTCTTCCCCGCGGATCTGGTTGAGTTGTGGATAGGGGCAGAGGATGAAATCATCGTCAAACAGGTCCAGTTCGCTGGCTGATCGCGACACTGGGCAACCTTTCGGGAGAGACTGACGTGTCTTGGGCGTGCCTCTGGCGATGTCTTCCATTTCAAACATTCCTCTCACATGGCATCTTTACCTTTTCTTTCTATGGCAGTGCGGCTTGCTTCGCGCTCGTCTCAAAGTGACTCATCGTCAGGATCAGAGTGCCAGGGGCGTTCAGGGGGCGGCGATTCTGTGGCTCTGGGACCAAAACCTGTTCACGAGGCCGCTGTATGAGGGTAAGATGATTGCCAGGGGTCGAGGAGGAATCGTGAGTGTGAGTGAGTGCGACATCTCCCGTGACCGGTCATGGTCGACAGATGGGCTCGACCCTTGCAACGCGGTCACCCAATGGGCAGATCTCGTATCGAGCGAGATCGCCGAAATGGGGGTCGAAGCGCCGGTTGATGGCGGGTTTGGGGCCTCATGGCGCCGCTTCGGTCTCGGCCCCCTAGACTTGAACTTCCTCGCGACGCATCCGCAGCGGGTCACACGTTCGCGGGCCATGGTGGCGCGGAACCGTGCGCCCTATTTTGAACTTCTCTATCCCCGCGGGCGCCGCATCATCGTCGATCATGGGGGGATGAGCAGCGAGATCCCCCAAGGGGACTTTGTGCTCCTTCACAATCAGTTGGCCTACACGCTCCAGTTTCCAGAGGGGAGCGATTGCCTGACGGTCCATATTCCTGAGAAATGGCTGCTTTCATGGGTTGCCCATCCCCGCTCGTTCGTTGGAAGGCCGCTTGGCTCGGATCCATGGACTCGGCCTCTCGAAGCCCTATTGACTGCGATCGCCGATGGCGGTCTCGCAACAGCAAGCCTGCCCAGGACGGTGCTTTCCGATCAAATCGGCGCGGGGATCGCCATGCTCATCGGTCCGCCAAGCGATCCAAGGCAATCGCTGGACCTGGTGTCTCGGATACGAGCGTCGATCACCGACCAGCATGCGAAGATCGGGCTTTCGCCGCTTGATATCGCTGCACCGCTGGGGATCAGCGTGCGTCATCTACATCGTTCGTTGGCATCGGATAGGACCACATTCGGGCGCGTACTCAATGAGGCTCGTATCAAGCGGGCGTGCGAGATCGTCAATTCGGAAGCAGCAAAGACACTGACGATCGGCGAGTTGGCCTGGCGGGTTGGATTTGCTGACCAAGGTCATTTCGCGCGTGTGTTCCGTACGTCGGTCGGTACCACCCCCTTGGCGTATCGCCGGAGGCGATTAACCTGACCGTTGGGGCCTCCACCGCCGCGCCTAACTGCCAACTCGCCTCTATATCCCAAGGATTGCCCAATTCAAACGAACGATCGTTGCGCGGCTCTAATGCGCGCGGGCGAGCATTGTCATTATGATAGAATGTGCATTTTCGCTTGTGCAACCGGGGGTGCTTCCTACACTAAGCCCGGCCTGTAATGGAGGGATTGAGCGGCTTTATGGCGCGTGCACCAGGGTCAACCGTAAAACGTAACATCGATGTCCAGCGACGCGCGCAGATCGGTGAAGAGAAGCGGGCGCGTACCCGAACCGAGATACTCGATTCTGCGTTCATGCTTCTTGGCCGTGAACGGGGACTGACGACTCGGATTGAAGAAATCTGCCAGGCCGCGAGGATTTCGCGGGGCACTTTTTACAATTATTTCGATAGCATGGATCAGCTGTTCGACGCGCTTTCGTTTGAACTCAACCACGACTTCAATCGCGCGGTTACAGCATTGCTCCGCCAGATGCCCCATGCAGCCGAGCGCGTTGGCTCTGCGGTCCGCTACTATCTGGAGCGCGCCTTGAACGATCCACAATGGGCGTGGGCGATGGTCAATATCAGCGCGGGTGGCCCAATTTTTGGTGCCGATACTTATCAGCACGCGCAGTGGACGGCGGAGGAAGGTATCGCCTCTGGCGAGTTTAAGCTGACCGGGCCAAATTCCGGGCGTGATCTCCAATTGGGAACGACCTTGGCGGCCATGATCACCCAGCTTCGCAACTCGCCCTCGGCGACCTATCCGCAGTCGGTCGCCCGCCATGTTCTGCTTGGAATGGGCGTCCCCAGCGAGCGGGTCGAAGACATCGTCGCGACCCCCCTCCCGCCGGTCAACGCAAAGCTGCCTCGCAATACTCGTGGCCGGGTGAGGCCCCCCATTGGGGCGACCGGTTTGAGGGCCAACGCGGACGAGTAGCGCAAAAAGAGCCGCGAATATGCGGCTTTTTATGTCCTATTGGAAGGAGGAGGGGGCGGGAGCCCCCTCCGATATTCTCAGAATTTGAAGCCGGCCGTAACACCATAGGTGCGTGGGGCCTGATAGAAGCCGGTGTGGGTGCCGTTGGGTATCGACGTTTCGAAGTTGATCACGCGCTGCTGGGTAAGGTTCTTCCCAAATGCGCCAATCGAGAACCCGCTGGCGGTGGTGTAGGTCACAGAAGCGCCAAGCAGAGCATATTTCTGCTGCTTAATCGTGTTATCGGACTCCGGATAATATCCGCTGTTATAATAGACGTTTCCGTTCAGAACGAGTGTGCCGGTGCCAATCGGGACCGTATAATCCGCGACGATGTTGCCGGTGAATTTGGACGCAAGCGGCAACTGGTTGCCTTTGCAGGAACCTAAGATGCTGGGCGTTCCTCCAAGCGGCGCGGAGATTGGGCAATTGGGGAAGGATGCGAATTTAGGGCTGATCCAGCCGATACCCGTGGTTAGGCGGAGCGCTTCTGAAACCTGTACCGTCAGATCGGCATCGATCCCATAGTCTCGCGCCTTTGCGCCGTTGATAACCGTGATCGCACCCTGGTTGAGCTGCTGGATCTGCACATTCTGATAGTCGTAATAGAAGCCCGCCAGGTTGAGACGTACCCGGCGATCGAACAGGTCCGACTTGATGCCGACTTCATAGGCATCGAGTTGCTCGGGCGCGAAGGCCGGCGAACCAGGAGTTGAGGTGTTAAATCCGCCACTCTTGAATCCGCGATTATACGACGCATAGGCGAGGAGCGAGTCGGAGAAGCGATGATCGAGGCTGATGCGATAGGTGAACTTGTTGAACCGCTTGCTCAGGTCCGGCGCTGCGGTCGTAGGCAGCGTGATCCCCAGGGGGATAACGAAGACCGAAACTGTGCCGCCGTACACGCTGCGCTTTTCCGTCGTGTACCGGCCACCGAGCGTCAGGTGGGTGGCGTCGGCGATTTCGTAAGTCGCCTGGGCATAGCCGGCAAGCGATTCGGTTCGTTGCTTGTTGAAGATTGTGACGCGCGCACCAAGGTCGTTCGCGGTCAGTCGGAACGGATCGATTTGAGATAGCGCGTTGAAATAGTAGCCGCCGACGAGCCATGTGAAACGGCCGCTGCTACGAGACGATAGCTGCAGTTCTTGGCTGAACTGTCGATCACGTTGCGTTTGTTGGACCCGTTCGACTGCCGCTGCGGATGCATCGTAATCGAAATCCAGTAGTGTCCGGGATTTGCGATAGGCAGTGATGCTGGCGAAATTGAGATCGCCGATCTTCTGGTCCCAGCGCAGGCTCGCGCCGCCCGCAGACAGGTCGAACACGGGCTGGGTGTCTGTATCGGTGTTGTAGCCAATGTCCGGGAATGGCCCGGCGGCGGGTGTGAAGCCGGAAATGGTATTCCGATAAACCCGGTAGGCGGTCATTGAGTCCCGATGATCTGCATAGTCTCCGATCAGCGTGAATTTCGTCGCATCCGATGGCTCGAAGATCAGTTTCGATCGAACGGCGACGTCATGGTTGACTTTATAAACGTCCGTTCCATTGAAAAGATTGGTTCCCCAGCCATCGCCTTGGCGCATGCCGGACACCGCAACGTCCATGAAGAGCGTGTCAGCGAGTGGACCTGCAAGATATCCGGTACCCGAGATCTGATTGTAATTGGCGTAGCTGAGACCGAAGGCCCCAGATAGCGTGGAGGAGGGGTCACGGGTGGTGATCTGGATCAGGCCGCCGGTGGCATTTCGTCCGAACAGTGTCCCTTGTGGACCTTTGAGAACCTCGATCTGCGCCACATTGTTCAGCGTGAGCAGGGACGCCGCAGGGGCTGCGTAATACACGCCATCAATATAGATCGCGACCGGGTTTTCGATGCCTGCGCCGAAGCCGTTGCTGCCGATGCCCCGTAGGCTGCTGGTCAGGGCGCCAGCGCTGTTCGTGATGTTAAGTGTGGGAACGGCAAGCTTGATATCGGCAATTTCGTTGACCCCCGTCCGTGCCAATTGCGTCGAAGTCACGGCGCTTACGGCAATCGGGACGTCCTGCAGGTTTTCGGAGCGCTTCTGGGCCGTAACGATGATGTCCCCGATCTGAGATGAGTCGGTACCTACAGGTGCTTGCGCCTGCGTTGCAACGGAGGCAGGCTCCGCCGCAACGCCTGCGGTCTGGCCGTTGGCTATGCCAGCATACAAAGTCGTCAGACTGACGCCCAGTGCGAGTTTGGAGATTCTTTTCATGTCACCCTCTCTGAAGATTATTATGAAGCCGCTGCGTTATGAAGTTCGGCCCCGGTCTGATTAGTTGGACGAGGCGACCCGCATGGGCGTGGGCACGTCTGCTTTTTTGTTCTGGAGATCATTCATGATGCGGCGGGCCTGCACGGCCGCAGAATCGCTGCTGAGCAGTAAAGGCTTCATCGACCAGAACTCGCGTCCGGCCATCCTGTCCTGGACGGCCGCGATCATCGGTTCGTCCTCTGTCTCGAACGCCTGCACAACGGCGGCTTCAATGCCTGCCGTCACTGCAGGGTTATCAAGTTCGTAGTTGCGCCACATCTTCCAGAAGTAATAGCTGGTAGTGTCGGTCGACGGCACGACAATCTGAACACTCGACAGGATGCGGCCATCCTCCTTGCGACCACCGGTCCCAACTATCCCGGCATCCATGTAGAAGGTCCCGGCGGATCCCATCGCATGTTAGCCCAATAGTCGACATATTCGTCCGCTGCTGCCGCGCCGGTGGCGGTAAAGACAAAGGCAGGCAGACTGTTGGGTATCAGGCGATCTGACTGAATCCGGGTCCCCGATCTGGTGACCGATGTGATGTCCTTTGTCCCTTGTGCCGCGCCGAGCGTCGCAGGATGGAGATAGGCCGCGTGGCTGAGATCCAGCAGATTGTCGACGATCAGGTCATGCGCCAGGTTCATCGCCATCATATGGCCGCCGGTGAAGGTGTAAGACGTATCGTCGAGCCAAGGGAAGGTCGGAATCTGAGAAACGTCTGCGTCGGACGCCTCTCCCAGCCATAGCCAAATCAGACCATTGAGTTCATGCACCGGATACCGCCGAAGGCGCGCTGTCTTTGGAGTAACGCCGTTGCCATGCGGATTGTGGATGCAGGCGCCGTCGCTGCTGAAGCGCAGACCATGATATCCGCATTCCACCGCGTCGCCGACAAGTTTACCCCGGTGTATCGGCGCAAATCGGTGAGGGCAGGTATCGCTTAACGCGACAATATCTCCTGCGATCGATCGGTAAAGGACGATATGATCGCCGATGATGGTCCGAGGAACGAGCTCTCGCTTTACATCCTCAGACCAGCCAGCGGCGTACCAGAGGTCGCGAACGAAGGCCATCACAGTACCGCTCCCATTCAAGCGGCGAAGCGGACGATCCCCTTCACCACCTCACAAAAATCTCTCAAATGCGGTCTCGGATTGAACGAGGCATCGTATTGATGATATGTTTATTACGATCAGACATAACGGTCGTCTTTGGCTTGTCAAGTACCGTTCTGACGATCTGTCAATTGCGGTTGGCACTTGGATGGCTTTCTGGCCGTCCTGCTTCTTTTGCGGGGTCGTCGGCTCGTGCGAAAGCTGGCCATGCGCCCGTTTTCCTTCGCGTAAAGCTGAGAGTTTTCCCTTGGATGCCGCTTGAACTGCCGGGTTGGCGACATGTTTGGCGCCTTACAGCTTATAAAATGGTTTGCTCCACTTGACGCCTTGATCGACTCGATATAGTTTCCGAATTATACAAAGCATCAATGTGATAAGTGATGTAGAGGGAGGCTTTGCATGGAATCGGTCGGCGCAGAAATTGAGAGCAGGAATATTCTGCCATGCACAGCGCTGCCGAAAAGCGCCGATGCTACCGCCATTCAAAATCTTGTTGCGGCCTATTTTCAGCGGACCGACCGGCCAGGTATCGATCCTGTCAGCGAGCTATTCGCGCAAGCAGGCACCCTGGCGCTGGGCAACATGGTGATCACCGGCCGCGCGTCGATTGCGCTCTTTTTCGAAGAGCGAAACCTGTCGCAGTCCGCGGTCCAGCGAGTGACCCGCCACATGTCGGGCGGGATCGAACTCACCGCCATGGATGCAGATCGGGTTGCGGGCCGATCTACGGCCCTCGTCTTTGCGGGCGAAGGCCAATGTCCTCTCCCCACCGGCGCACCGAGCACGATCTGCGACTTTGACGACATCTATGTGCGAACGAGCGGGGGCTGGCTGTTTGAGGAGCGCCGCGCCACCGTAATTTTCACGGGTGCCGGCGCCGCCGCCTTTGCCAAGTAAATATCGGGAGACCATGTGATGAATGACATTCCAGCGACTTGCGCCGCATATGCGGCGTGCGTTCCACATGTCCCGCTCCTCTCGATGCAGGAGAAGCAGCAGAACCCGGGACTGTGGAAGGCATATGATGAGCGGGTAGCAGAGTTTGAGGCCTTTGATCCCGATGTCGTGATCGTCTTTGGTGGCGACCATTATTCTAACATCCATCTGAAGCTTGCGCCGACGTTCATCGTCGGTCATGTCGCCGAAGCAATAGACGACTGCGGCGGCACGCCAGGCAGGCTTGACGTTCCGATGGAGCTGTCGACCGCCATGGCCCAGTTCCTCGTCAATGACGGATTCGATATTGCCGTCTCCTATGCGATGGTCGTCGATCACGGCTTCTCGAACGCGCTTGGCAATTTCCTGCGCGGTAAAATAGACGCCCGCCCGGTCATCCCTGTGCATATCAACTCGCTGAGCGATCCGCGTCCGACGATGAAGCGCTGCCGCCAGCTTGGTGAAGCGATCGGCCGCTGGGCACGCACGACCGGCAAGCGGGTGGCCTTCATCGGATCGGGTGGTCTGTCGCATCAGACCAGTTTCATCTTCCCGCAATATGACACCGCGCCGAACGACGCAGTGCGCCAGTTCATCGTTCATGGCGGCTCGCCCGAGGGGCTCACTGAAGAGAAGTGGCATGGCGACATCGAGGAAGGGATGGGCAAGCTTTCAAGCGACCTCGTTTCCGGTGCGTTCAAGGCGCCCTGGATCAACAAGGAATGGGACGAGAACTTCCTCTCCGTGCTCGGCTCCGGCCAGCTTGCCCAGTTTGATGGCTGGACCGACGCCGCCGTGTTGGAGGAAGGTGGCTATGGCGGCGGCGAGATTCGGATGTGGATCGCGGCGGCGGCGGCGGGCCTTGCTGCGGGCGCGCCCGGCCTGAGTGTCGATTTCTACTCGGAGGATACGACCTTCGGGGTGGGTGCCGGCGTCGCGCATTCGATGCTGGAAGCTGCGTGATGGCTGGCGGGCCCGTTGTTTTGCTGCACGGCTGGGGCGGCTCGTTCGGCTCTACCTTCGAGCGCAACGGCTGGCCCGCCGATCTTGTTGCGGGGGGCAAATCGATCATCCCGATCGATCTCCCGGGTCACGGAGAGGGCAGTTCTCAAGATCCCGCTTCCTATACCGATCTGGCGGGAGCGCTTGCTGCTCTGCTCCCCGATGGACAGGTGGACCTGATAGGCTATTCCCTGGGCGCAAAGTTGGCGCTGGAGCTTGCGAGCAGGCAGCCGGAGCGCTTTGGCACGATCATAGTCGGCGGCGTCGGCGATAACCTGTTTGCGCCCGAAGCCAATGGCGAAGCGGTCGCCCACGCACTTGTCGTCGGACTTCCAGAAGATGCACCTCCGCCGGTGAGAGCGCTTGTCGAATACTCACGCCAAAGCGGCGCCGACCCTAACGCCTTGGCGGCGGTTCTGCGCCGCACGCCCAATCCCATAGCCGACGAAGCACGCCTCCGAAGGATTGGCGCTCGCATACTCATGGTCAACGGATCCCGTGATGGCCTTGCTCAGCCGGACACGCGCCTTCGGACGGCGCTCAACGATCCAGCCCATGTGCTGCTTGAGGGCGTGGATCATTTTGCGCTCCCCGCCGAGGCAGGCTTCAGATCCGCGGCGATCGCATTCCTGAATGCGGGCGCAGATTTAAAAGCTGGCGAAGATCAGCGCCAATCCAAGGAACATAAACGCGCGTCAGCGCGGTAGGAGATGGGAAGTGGAATTCGTTCGCAACACTTGGTACGCGGCGGGATGGAGCGAGGATATCTCGCGCACCATGCTGTCGCGCAAGATTCTCAACGAGCAGATCCTGCTGTACAGGAAGGAAGACGGGACCCCCGCTGCGATAGCGGACCTTTGCCCGCACCGGTTCGTTCCACTCAGCATCGGCAAGCTCGTCGGCGATAATGTCGAATGCCTGTATCACGGCCTGGCGTTCAATTGTGCCGGTGAGTGTGTCGATAATCCGCACGGTAACGGCGTCATTCCCAAAGCCGCAAAGGTCAAAAGTTTCCCGCTAACCGAACAGTTCGGTTTGGTGTGGATCTGGATGGGAGACGCCGCGAAGGCTGACCCGTCATTGGTGCCCGATTATCATTGGCTCACTGACACGAAAAACTATCGCCAGGTCCATGGCACCATCAACCTCAAGGCAAACTACCTTTTGGTCATGGATAATCTGACGGATCTCAGTCACGCCGGTTTCGTCCATGAGAAGACGCTCGAACCCCGTGAACTGGCCAAGTCGAGCTATCATGTCACTGAGGATGATGGCCAAGTCTGGACCAGGCAATTCGTGCCGTCCATGCCGATCCCGCCGCTGTTTACCGTCGTGAAGGGCTTCACGGGCGTTATGGATCATTGGCTCGAAATGCGATCCGATCCGCCCGGCTGCATGATCACCTTTTACGGCGTGACTCATCCAGGCAAGACCAGGGAAGAGGGTTGGGGGACGTATAATCCCAACATCATCACGCCGGAAACGGACAGCACGACCCATTATTTCTGGGCGACAGCGCGCGACTTCGACCTTGACGATGAGGAGATGACCAGAAGCTTCGAAGTGGGGGCGGGTTATGCGTTCGAGCACGAAGACCGGCCCGTCATCGAAGCACAACAGAAGGTGCTCGACGGACGCGACCTGATGGATATGCGCCCGGTTCTGCTCCAGAACGATCAGGGTTCAGGCCGCGCAAGGCGGATCATCGCACGCAGGATCAAGGAAGAGCAGGGCTCGACACATGGTGCTGCAGTGTCCACTGATCATGCGGTCGCTGCGGAATGAGCGGTATCGACACCAAGGACGGGCTGCGGCCGCCGACACTCCATAACTGGGCAAACGTCCCGCGGGAGTTCGTCAGACGTGGCATTGAGCGTTGCGGCATTGGCGGCGAAAATGTGCTTTGTCAGTTTGGCTGGATCGAGCCGGGCGCCGCCTTACGGCCGCATAGTCACGACTTCGAACAGGTCGTGATGATCCTTGAGGGCGACTGCACCTACCATGTTGGCGGCGTGGCTCATCAATGCACACGCGGGAGCGTTATCCGCGTGCCCCCGCATACCGAGCATTATATCGAGGTTACCGGCACTGAAATAGTGCTGAACCTCGATATTTTCGCGCCGGTCCGAGAGGATCTGCGCTACCTTCTCGATCATCAAAAGGCGGAATGGGAGAAGTGACACATCGCGCCTCCTTTGCCGAGCGACTGCGCTCGGGGATGCCATCGACGGGCACGTTCCTCAAGACGCCAGCCTATCAATCCGTCGAATTAATCGCGCAGACCGGTCTTGATTTTCTCGTGCTCGACGCGGAGCACGCGCCCTTTGATCCTTCGCAGATAGACGCCTGCGTCCTCGCGTCCCATGTCGTCGATCTTCCCTTGCTGGTCCGGGTCAGCCGCAATGCGCCGGATACCATATTGAGCGCTCTCGATATGGGCGCGGCGGGGGTTTTCCTGCCGCACATCATCACACCTGACGACGCGAGGCGGGCGACCGCGGCTGCGCGGTATATCGGGGGGGAACGTGGCTTTTCCCCTTCGACGCGCGCTGGCGGCTACGGTTCGCGCGGGTTGCGGGACTATATGGAGGCAGCCGATCGTGAGGCGGCTGTTGTCCTTCAGATCGAAGACGCCGCCGCCCTGGCCCATCTGGACGCGATTGCCGCGACAGGCGGCGTGACCGGGCTTTTCGTTGGCCGCGCCGACCTTGCAGCGTCGATGGGACTGGATTGGAACGACCAGCGCCTCGACGAAGCCACAGCTGAAACCGCGAAGGCCGCCAAACGCGCCGGCGTGGCTTGCGGAGCCTATCTCGCTGACCCAGCCAAAGTGGAGATATTCCGCAGCTGGGGCATCAGCTTTTTCGTGGTCGGGTCCGACCAGTCAGCAATGAAAAACGAACTTAGCCGCATCGCGAACGCCTTTCGCAAGCCGGCCCGCAATCAGGACAAAGCAGCATGAAGCCGGCCAAGAAGGTCATCATCACCTGTGCCGTCACCGGCAGCATCCATACGCCGACGATGTCGCCGCATCTGCCGATCACGCCTGAGCAGATTGCCAGCGAGGCGGTCGCCGCCGCTGAAGCCGGCGCGGCGATGATCCATCTTCACGCCCGCGACCCCGAGACCGGCAAGCCCGATCAGACGCCAGAGCGCTTCCTTGAGTTTTTGCCGCGCATCAAGCAGCAGACCGACGCGATCCTCAATATCACGACCGGCGGCGGGCTCGGTATGACGCTCGAACAGCGCCTGGCACCCGCGATCGCGACCAAGCCTGAAGTCGCGTCGATGAATATGGGGTCGTTCAACTTCAACATTTCCGGGGCGGCGGGAAAGATCACCGAGTTTCAGCACGATTGGGAGAAGCCCTATCTCGAGGGCACGCAGGACTTCATCCTCTCAAACACCTTCTCCCAGATCGACTACGGCATGCGCGCGATGGGAGCGAACGGCACGCGCTTCGAGTTCGAGTGCTACGACGTCGGCCATCTTTATAACCTGGCTCATTTTGCCGATCTCGGCCTCGTAAAGCCGCCCTTCTTCGTCCAGTGCATCTTCGGCATCTTAGGCGGGATCGGGCCCGATCCCGAGAATCTGCTCCACATGCGCGCTACGGCCGACCGCCTGTTCGGGCAGGACTATTACCTATCGGTACTCGGCGCCGGCCGACACCAGATGCCGTTCGTCACGATGAGCGCGATTCTCGGTGGCAATGTCCGGGTCGGTCTGGAGGACAGCCTCTACGCAGGACGCGGCAAGCTCGCGACGTCCAATGCCGAGCAGGTCGCCAAGATCCGGCGCATTCTAGAAGAGCTCAGCCTGGAGATCGCGACGCCGGCTGAAGCCCGCGAAATGCTGCAGACGAAAGGCGGCGACAATGTCGGCTTCTGATCGGCTCGTCCTGCTTCAGATCGAGGACGGTATCGCAACGATCACGTTCAACCGGCCTGACGCCGGCAACGCTATGAGCTTGGCGTTCGTGCGGGAGCTGGCCGACGTTGTCGAAAGCGTCGAACACGATCCAGATGTACGCTGTGTCGTGCTGACTGGATCTGGTCGCTTCTTCTCAGTCGGGGGAGATATTGGCGGTTTCCGCGACGCCGGAACAGAAGTCCCGAGCGTCCTGGCTCAGATCACTCATCATCTTCATGATGCGGTGGCTCGGCTGGTGCGAATGCACAAGCCGCTGGTTACCGCAGTCAACGGGCCTGCGGCCGGTGCGGGCCTCGGCCTCGCCGTGATCGGCGATTTCGCGATCGCGTCGGATACAGCGCATTTCTCCACCGCCTACACCGCCATCGGACTGACGCCAGATGCGGGTACATCGACGATCCTGCCGCGTCTGATCGGACTTCGAAAGACCCAGGAAATGGCGCTTACCAATCGTAGGGTTCCGGCCGCAGAGGCGGTCGAAATCGGCCTGATCACCCAAGTTGTGGCGCCGGCGGATCTGATGGAAGAGGCTATCAGAACTGCCCGCGGCTTGGTTGAAGGTCCCGTCGCCGCCTTTGGAGCGGTGCGGCGCATGATCGCCGCAGGCTACGAGCAGCCGCTCGAGGCTCAGCTCGATCTTGAGGCGCGTACCATCTGCGAAGCCGCAGGTAGCCCGGAGGGGCGCGAGGGCATCGCGGCCTTTCTGGCGAAGCGACCGGCTGTCTTCGCCTCCAATGCCCCGGTCTGCTCATGATCTCGCGGCCGAGAACGATCTGCCAATCTATTTTTTTGATCGAGGGTCCCCCGCGTCGCCTCGCATCTCTTGGGTCTGGGAAGGTGATATGAAGACACGTGCCGCCGTAGCGTTCGAAGCGAAGCAGCCTCTGGAGATCGTCGAGCTCGATCTGGATGGGCCCAAGGCCGGTGAGGTCCTGGTCGAGATCATGGCAACCGGCATCTGCCACACCGATGCTTACACGCTGGACGGGCTGGACAGCGAAGGGCTGTTCCCCAGCGTGCTTGGGCATGAGGGCGCTGGCATCGTCCGCGAAGTCGGTGCAGGCGTTACCTCGGTGAAGCCCGGCGACCACGTCATACCGCTCTACACGCCCGAATGTCGCCAGTGCAAAAGCTGCCTCTCGGGCAAGACCAACCTGTGCACCGCGATCCGGGCGACGCAGGGCAAGGGACTGATGCCTGACGGCACGAGCCGCTTCTCGTTCAAGGGGCAGCGGATATTTCATTACATGGGCTGCTCCACCTTCTCGAACTTTACTGTGCTGCCTGAAATCGCGGTCGCGAAAATCCGCGAGGAT
>Ga0163161_10002489_pt1 | contig 13131 bp, 13 predicted proteins | sample S45metaG_FD_129847 | JGI IMG/M metagenome (GOLD analysis project Ga0163161, IMG submission 129847) | Switchgrass rhizosphere microbial communities from Kellogg Biological Station, Michigan, USA - S4-5 metaG | ecosystem: Host-associated > Plants > Roots > Rhizosphere > Soil | place: USA... | reverse complement strand
ATTCCTAAAATCACTTTTGGGAAATTCAGCATTCGTGAGGGTAAAAAGTTTTTACCCGTTTCTATCGAAGCACATCACGGCTTGGCAGACGGATTGCATCTGGCAAAATATGTCGAAGAATTTCAGAGACAATTAAGTTTATAACCAAAAACAAAAATCCTGAGTAGATCAGGATTTTATTTTACCAATTAGTTAAGCCGTTTTGCAGGGCTTTTTTGTAATTTTCTTCATCAAAAGAATAAAGATCAGGAGATTTATGAGCTCCGCCACGACGTTGCTCGTCTAATTTTCTCAGAATCCCAAGATTTTTAATTTTTCTGTAAAAGTTTCCTCTGTTAAGTTCTTTTCCTAAAATGGTCTCATATAATTTCTGTAATTCAGAAAGCGTAAATTTTTCTGGTAAAAGATTATAACCGATAGGTTTATAAGATATTTTTTCTCTTAAAGTTAATAAAGCTTTTTCGATAATTTCACGGTGATCCATTGCCAAATCAATTTCCTGAAGTTGACTGAGATAGATCCATTCACACTTCTCACTGAATTCATCTACCGTAAGCGTTGCATTATCAGGATTATATAAGGCAAGATATCCAATAGAAACAAAACGCTGTTTGTGCCATAAAGAATCATCAAAATCTTCAAAGTAAAATTCGCTTCTTTTATTTTTTCCAAAAACGGCAAATTCTTCAAGATAAACATCAGAAATTCCTGCTCTTTCCTTCAAAACTCTCTTTGCCGCATCATCCAGATCTTCATCTTTTTTTACATAACCACCCGGTAAAAGCCATTGCTTACGGTAAGTCATTTGAAGAAGAAGAACTTTCAATTCATTTTTATCAAAACCAAAAACTACGGGATCGGTTGACAGATGTGGAAGAAAAAGATCTTTTGCTTCTTCAGATTTTTGTAAAAATTGTTTTTGTGGATCCATATTATTTTTGAAATACCTAAGGTCGCAAATTTAATATTAAAAATTAAGAAATGATTAAAAATGATGTTTTGAATAAAAATTTAAGCTGTTATTTCAGGTGATTGACAAAAATTAATGTCTCAAAATAAGATTTAGCAACAAAAGACCTATCTTTAGCCTCTTTTTAAATTAAATGTATATGACAAATAATGAAGTACAACAAAAAAGGAATTACACGGTTCCTTTGATTACGATTACACTTTTATTTTTTATGTGGGGATTCATCACCTGTATGAATGACATTTTGATCCCTTACCTGAAACAGCTTTTCAACCTGACATTTTTTCAGTCGATGTTGGTGCAGTTTTGTTTCTTTGGCGCTTATTTTATAGGCTCTTTAATTTACTTTTTAATTTCTACGACTCAAGGCGACCCAATTGATAAAGTGGGTTACAAGAAAGGGATTCTTTTCGGAATTTTCCTGGCGGCTTTTGGTTGTGTGTTGTTTTATCCTGCGGCGAGTTTGTCGTCTTATCCATTATTTTTGGGTGCTTTGTTTATTTTAGGATTAGGATTTACCGTATTGCAGATTACGGCAAATGCTTACGTTTCATTGCTGGGTCCGGAAGATTCAGCATCGAGCAGACTGAATATGACACAGGCTTTCAACGCTTTCGGAACAACGATTGCGCCGGTTTTAGGTGGACATTTAATTTTCGAATTGTTCTCTGCGCCGGATGGTTCTTTCTCCGCAGCAGCCACTAAAATTCCTTATCTGATCTTTGCCGGAATCTTATTGTTAGTCGCTTTATTGATTTCAAGAGTGAAGCTTCCCGATTTTCAGGTAAAAGGTGGCGAAATCGTGAAAGGTTTAGGTGCATTGCAGTACAACCATCTTTTATTCGGGGTCTTTGCGATGTTCTGTTATGTTGGTGGGGAAGTAGCAGTAGGAAGTTTTATCATCAGCTTTCTGGAGCAGCCACAAGTGATGAATCTTTCTGAAGTGGTGAGCAAAAACTACCTTTCTTTATATTGGGGAGGTGCGATGATCGGGCGTTTCTTAGGAGCGATTTCTCTGAATCATTCGATCAGTCAAGGGAAAAAAGCTATTTATATGTTGGGAGCGGCAATTGCAGTTTTCTTAGTGATTTTCAGTATTGTAGATCTTACGTTTGCTCAAATCAGTTTCTTCCTTGTTTTTATAGCACTTAATTTTATTGCGTTTTTCATTGGGAAATCTGCTCCGGCAAGAACCCTTTCTATTTTTGCAGGAATCAACGTTGTATTATTGATTTCAGCGATGTTGAATCATGGCGAATTGGCAATGTACAGTATTTTAGGAATCGGGATTTTCAATTCTATTATGTTCTCCAATATCTATACTTTGGCTATTTCTGGATTAGGAAAATATACAAGTCAGGGTTCTTCTTTGGTTGTTATGGCAATTTTAGGAGGAGCAATTGTTCCGATTTTTCAGGGTTATTTGGCTGATATTTTTGGAGTTCAGCATTCATTTATTATTCCTGTGTTCTGTTATATCGCAATTCTGATTTTTGGTGCATATTGTACTAAATATTTGGGTCATGTGAAACAGGATGTTGATGCGAAGTCGGGACATTAAGATTTTTGAAATTTAAAATATGAAACCTGCTTTTGAGCAGGTTTTTTTTGGTTTGGTTCTATATTTTTACTTGTCAACAGCTGATAATAAAGATTCATAATGAATATTGTCTAATTTAATTAAGGTCATTAATTCTTCAGTTGCTTGACCTAAATTTAGTAGAGCCTCATCATGTCTTGTTGCTTTTTCAAAAGTTGTAAAATGCGAAAAATGATGAAGCGTTTTCAATTCATTAGGCTCGGAAGCTAAAATTTTTAATCGACCATCAATTTCCTGCGTTGAACCAGGTAGTTTCATTAAGGTATATATTTCAAGAAATCTTCTTATTGCATTGGGCATCAAAATAAATTTTTCATCATTTTCATCGCATCCGTTTTCATAAAATTTATGAATAATACTGAACAAGTATAAATATTCTGATTTGTAATTTTTTAAAGAATCTGGAAGTTTAATTATATGAGATTCATCGCGAGAAATTCTTTTCACAAAATAATATTCCTTTGTGCCTTTTTTATTAATTCTAGCCGAATCTTTAATAAAAGTAAAAAATTCAAAATTATGTGTGGATATAAATAATTGTTTGAAACAATTGATGTATTGCTCTGGATTTTCAGGATTGATACCATTTCTAAAAAAGAAAGAATTTATCAATGAATAAATTTGAGCAATATGATTTCCATCTAAACTAGAAATAGGATCATCTATAAAAATTATATATTCAAAAATTTTTTTTTCTAGAAGTAAACTTTCAAGCACTACTAAGAAGTACGAAAATGATATTGCTGTTTTTTCTCCTTCACTCAGATTTTCTGCTACTTTTTCCCCTCTTTTAAGTATAAATTTATCGTCGTTGACAATATCAATTCTTATATCATCTCGATTTAGAAACTTCTTTATAAAATTATTTAACTCCTCCTTTCCTTTTACAATACTTTTGAGCTGACTTTCTAGAATCTCAATTTCTCTTTTTGCTTTTTTTAAATAACAATCATATCTTTCTATTGATCTTTGTGCATAATAAGATTTTGTTTCTTTCTCTAAAAAATTTTCAGTGTTTAAAAATTGAGCGACTTGATGCTTTTGCAAAACTAATCTTGCTTTATTTTGATGAATATCAAAATTTAAATAAAGTTCATTATTGCTTTCTATGAGATTATTTACTTTCTTCTTCCAATTCTGTATTTCATTCTGCAATATTTGATCATATTGAGGAATAATTTGTTTTTCAAAAATATTTAGTTCTTTTTTCTTTAAAAGTTCTTTCTTTAATATTTCTAAAAACTCACTAACCTTAATTTTAATATCTTGAAATTGTTCGAACAAAATTTCGTAATCGTCTTGAAAGTTATCGTAAAATTCCAATTTAGTTATTGGAATATTTATTTGAGAAAAATTTGAATTTTCACTATCAATCTCTTTTAATAAAAATTCAATTTCTTCTCTTAATTTTGAAGATTCAGTACCGAAATATAATTTCAATTTTTTTGTTCTCTCTTCAGTTATGTTATTTCCGCAAAATAAACATTCACTTTTATTTTCGTGTAAATTTATTCCTGTTTTTACCCAATTTAAAGCTGGGATGTTTTCTTCAAGTATTTGTAAAATGTCAGTTTTTAATGGTTCTTTTAAACACAAATTAAAAACAGAAGTATATATTTTTTTTAGATCAATATTAAAATCTATTGTATCTACAATATTCTTATCATTTGTTGATAATGCTAATTTTTTTGTTTTATTTAATTCTTCAATATCTAAAATGATATTTTTTTCAATATTGCTTTTAATCTGTTTAAGAATTGTTTTTAAATGACCTTTATTAAATTCAATCAAACTGTTGAAAACATCATTTTTGATCGAACGTGATTCTTCTGTGAACTTTTTATTTTCAAAATCCTCAAATTCATCAATAATATCTTTGTATGGTTTTTTTCGGCTAATTGTTTCCTCATCTCCATTCACAGAAATTATTTTTTTTTCAATTATCTGGATTTTATCTCTAATTCCAACCGCCTCACCTACATCGAAAGTGATTCCATTGATCTCAGGATTAGAATCCCATCTCAAATTATTTTTTATATAATCAGAATTAAAAACCAAAATTTTTAAATCATTAGTATTTATAGTGTTTTCTGTTATTTCTTGATTATCCTGTAAGGTTATTTTAAATTCAGAATCAGTAAAACATTCATTTAAATGCCTTTCTTGTAAAGAAGAAAAAATTCTTGACAATGTGGTTTTACCAGAATAGTTCCAACCATAAATAATATTCTTTTCGTTGAATACTGGAAGATTATTACCATTGAAATTTTTGTATACTCCAAAGTTTTTTAAAGTATTAATCTGTTTAATCATAATTCAAAGCAATTAAATTAATTTGACAGATAAACCGCTGTTTGGACCTGGGGGCAAACCTAATACTGTGTCTATTCCAATATTATTTCTTAAATCTAAAAGTAATTCTTCAGCCGAAATTTCTAAATCAATTTTTTCTTCTGACCCACTTCTTGGGCTGTCTGAATATCTGGCTCTATACACAATCAATTTTAGTCCTGAATCTATTGCGCGTTGAGCTATTGCTCGAATATAAAAGCGATTGAATTCACTTTCTGCTAAGACGGTATTCGCATTATCAGGAACTTTAGCTAAGGTAATTCCGTTTTTCCCATTTCGAGCTTCTTTTTCAGCAAAACAATCATTTTCCTTAAGTGAATTTCCTAAACTTTTTTCATCACCAAATTCTGCAGCATTTAAAAGAAGTTCTGCATAAAGTGTGTGTCCATTTTCATTAAACCTTTTACTGAAATACAGTTTTTGTCCTTGAATGTCAGAATTTATTTCCGCAATCATTAATTTTCTTGTTTCAAGATCTAAATTTTCAAATTTGAAATTCATAGTATATAAGTTTTTTATTAATTATTTATAACAATTTTAATATCCTCAAATCTAGCCATATCTCAGCCAATATTTTTACGGAAAACCGTAAATTGTTGAACATCATTTATTTCCAACGCGAAAATTGTCTGCAATCTACGTAATAACCTTGTTATAACTTTCCGTATTTCTACTGCAATTAATAAAAACTTCTCAAATCCTAAGACCCTCTTTTTCCAACTTATAAAACAAACCGATCATGTTTCAATAATTTTTAAAACCCTACATAAACCACTGAAATATAACAAATTGTACTTGATTGCCTCAACGGAGTGGTTGAACGCTTCAACGGAACGGTTGATTAGCATCACGGAGTACTTGATCGCCTCTTCGAACTGGTTGAACGCTTTAACGAAGTGGTTGAATGCTTCAACCGAGTACATGATTACCTCAACGAAATAGTTGAACGGTTTAACGGAATGATTGAACGCCATCCTTAATTGATTGACGGTCTCAACAGAATAGTTGTATCTACAAACAAAGATAAACCCCGATCAAAAGTCGGGGTTTATTTATGATTTGAAAAATTAATTGTAATTAATCTTAAAGGTTTTTATTACTGCGAGAACTTCGGGAAGTGAAAAACATATACGCCAATCCCAAAGTAACTCCGGCAGCCATAGCCATTTTAGTTTTCTTATTGGGAACCGGAAGAGAGGTTTCTCCGTAGATCTGATGAGGTTCCGGTGATGATTCCAGAATATTTCCAGAAGTGGGTTCGCCGTTTTTCAGTTTCATCATCATTCTCATTCCGGCAGAAGCGGTATTGATGATGGCTTTCGGGAACATTCCGTAAACGTTGACTAAAAGTCTTGATGTAAAATCGGGGAATAAATCTTTTTTTGGTTCTTTCGCAAGCTGAACTATTTTCGCTGCCGTATCACGAGGATCTGCTGCAAACGGCGGAACTTTAAAATCAAGTCCGGAATACTTTGCCGAATGTGCATTTCCTGTTGATCTCTGAATTTGTGGGTACAAATTGGCAATATGAATATCTGTAAAATCTGAAATTTCTCCCTGAAGACATTCCATCATTCCACGGATTCCGAATTTTGTAGCTGAATATACTGCGCTGTACGGAGCAGGCATAAATCCGCCAATCGAAACATTGTTGATCAGAATTCCTTCATTCTGTTCTTTGAAAATCGGAAGTACACTGTACGCTCCGTGCATATATCCGAAAAGATTGGTTTTGATCACCTGTTCATTAAGCGACATCGGGATTTCTTCAAATTTACCGCTTGCCATTACTCCGGCATTGTTTACCCAGATATCGATTCTTCCGAATTCAAGAATGGCTCTTTTAACTAAATTATCGACTTCTTCTGCTTTGGAAACATCCGTAGCAACAGCGATGGCTTTTACTTCAAGTTCGTTGCATAGGTTTAAAGTTTCGTCTAAAGCTTCCTGTCCACGAGCGGCGATAACGATATTACAGCCTTCCAGAGCAAATGCTTCTACGGTGGCTCTTCCGACTCCGCTGCTTCCGCCTGTAACAACAACGGTTTTACCTTGGAGACTTCTTTTTTCTAAATTATTTTCTGATTTCATATGGTGATGATTTTGAATACATAGTGTTGATACTTACAATCTATCTATTTTTACACCAAAAGGGTAGAAGTGAGGATTTATTTTGAAGAAAATAACGAATTAAAGAATGTGTAAGTATGGAAATTATTATTTCCATCGCCAACAATCTGAATTTTATTGCCAGACTTTTATTTTTCCACTAATGAATTTTCCTTTTCTGTTTCTGGCTCCGTCAATTTCTATGATGATTGTATCGTTCAGCTTGGGATTTTTGAAGTAAGCCCAGACAACATCCGAACTGTCAGCTTTTTCTATATTTAAAATGTTTAAAGCGACAGAATCCTTTTTATTTCTGTCGTATGAAAGATTGAACGGAAACTGACTGTTCCTGACAACATTTGTCTCTTCACTGGTATGCACACCGACTTTAAAAGCTCTTTCAAAATAGGGTGTAAATTTAAAATCATGAAGATTTTCAGCCTCTACAATTTTGTAGTGGAGCGTTTTCACAAAAACATTTCTATTTTTTGATTCTGAGATTGAAGAAGTTCCTCCACGGTATTTCCATTTTTGATAAACATACCAACCGCCATAAGCATTCATCACCCACCAAAGTATAAATAGGGAAATTGGAACTATAAGTAAATAGAGTAGTAACTTTTTAATCTTGTCTTTTTTAATCATCACAAATTGTGGTCATTGAATATTTTCAACAATCTGACATTAATTACTTTTTCACTTCATAAAACCCTGCATCGTTCCACCTTAGTTTTTTTTGATTCTCATTCCAGAAATTCATCCACCATTTTGCGGTTTTTGTTTCATCCCTTGTTTTGTCTCCAAACAGCATTCCCAAATATCCATAAGTATAAGTATCAGGACTGCAGTAAATGGCAGGAGAGTCTTTCTCTTTAGGAAGCTCGTCAAGTTTATAAATCTTTTTAAGACAGTTTTTTGTGATCTGATCTTTTACCGAATTTTCCTGTAAAGAAATGATTAATGCATGAACTGCATTTAAACTGCTAATCTCAGGAATTTTTGCACTTTTAAATTCTGTAGGTTTAACTTCTTCTACTGATTTTCCGTTCAGGTAATCGATCCATTTATCTTTTAGAGATTCCAATTCTTTTTTAGTAGAAAATGATGTTACAAAACCAAAGTTTTTTCTGGTAACGCTTTGCAAAACCTGATTGGCTCTTCCATTTATCAGGAAAAGATCATTTTCAACAACCAAACCTTTTCCTTCAAATAGAATATCACCGCTTACAACCCTGTCCCAAATAATGAGACGGCTGGTTCCTTTCAATTTTTGTTTCTTTGATATCTGTAATTTGATTTGCCAGACTTTTCAGATATTCTTTATCTTCCTTATAATTGTTGACTGAGGCATTCATCGTTAAAAATACTTCACTCCAGTAAACAGCATTTTTATTCTTTTCTAAAAGTTGTGCAGGCGATAATTTTTGAGCTTCATTATACATGTCCTCAGTATAATTTTCAATATTTTGCTGACTCCACGACATCAAAAGTTTTTGTGAAAATGATAATTGGAAACAGAATAGTACTATAAAGAGAGCAGTTTTTTTCATGGTTATCTGATTTAGTTTTTGCTATTTCTCAAATATATGAAAAGTTTTCTCCCGAATATCAATTAAAACCCTGCCTGAATTCCAAAGGCGACATCTCCATTTTCTTTTTAAATAATTTATTGAACGATTGAGGATATTCAAAACCTAATTGATAAGCAATCTCAGCAACCGATAAATTACTTGATGAGAGAAATTCTTTTGCTTTTTCAATCAGCTTTTCGTGAATGTGCTGTTGTGCATTCTGTCCTGTAAGAGAACGTAGCATGTCACTTAGATAATTAGATGAAATATTTAAGTGATTAGCAATAAATTCTACCGTAGGAAGTCCCTTTTTCAAAGGTTCATCCTGATCGAAATATTCCGTTAAGAGCTGTTCCATTGAAGTCAGCAAATCGCTGTTAAAAGACTTTCTTGTGATAAACTGTCTTTCGTAAAAACGGTTGCTGTAATTTAATGACAAATCGATCTGCGACAGAATAATATCCTGAGTATGACGGTCGATAAACTGATATTCCTGTTCGATTTTCTGAAAAAGATCAACGATGTTATTTTCTTCACGCTCAGAAAGGTGAAGCGCTTCGTTGACAGCATAAGAAAAGAAACCATAATTTTTAGTGGCAGTAGCAACGGGATGCTTTGCCAGAAAAGTAGGGTGGAAGAGCAATATATAACCCACACCACATTCCTGATTTGTTGCATTAACTTCAGAAACTTCGATGGACTGAATCTGTTTCGGAGCCATAAAACTCATCACACCTTTGTTGTGATCATAATATTGCTGGCCGTATTTCGTCTTCGCCTGAATGTCTCTCTTTAACGAAACCATGAAAAAACCTAATGAAAATTTCTTCCAGATCTCGTTTTCCGTCAAGCGCATATCGAGAACTTTGATAACACTTACCAAAGGATGAAGCGGCTCTGGAAGTGAGATCAGCTGATGAAATTCTGAGATGGAATTGATGACATGCATACCGTACTAATTTATAAAAGGCAACTGCTGAAAAAACAATTGCCTTTGATTATTTTAAAATTATTTATCCTAAAATCTGACTTTTAATCTCCTTTCTGAATTCTTCATTCCCGATCTCAAGTCTTCTTGCATAGAATGCTTTTGCATCTTCTCCCGCTACATATCTTACCTGATCTTTATCATCGGTTGCAGCTTCATAGACAACTTCTGCAATCTGCTCCGCAGTTGAAGCGCTTTTCATCATTTCATCAAAACCCTCAAATATTTTGGTTTCCACTTGCTGATATTCGGGATGCGAACCAGTATCGAGCGATCTTCCTGCGAAATCTGTGAAAATTCCACCCGGAGCGACAGTTTTAATTTTAATATTGTGAATGGATAATTCGTGAGACATACTTTCTGTCCAGCCTTCCAAAGCAAATTTGGTTGCATGATAAATAGAACCGATCGGGAAACCAATCAATCCGCCGATAGAAGTTGTACTGATGAAAACTCCGTTTTTATTTTCTCTGAAATGAGGAATAAAAGCCTGAGTCACTCTCAAAACACCCAAAAGATTGGTATTGATCTGCTTCACGATCTGATCGTCCTGAAGTCCTTCCATCGCACCCATCAATCCGTAACCTGCGTTATTGAAAACCACGTCAATCGTATTTGATGAGGTTACTTTTGCCACAACTTCTTTGATCTGCTCCAGATTGGTAACATCTAAAGTTAAAAGTGTGATATTTTCTATATCATTAAGTTCTACCTCCTTTTCAGGATTTCTCATCATTGCGATCACGTTCCAACCTTTTGACTGAAATAATTTGGCTGTTGCTTTTCCTAAACCTGCCGAAGCACCTGTAATGAAAATTGTTTTTTGCATTGTTTTGTTGTTTTAATTTTACATGACAAAGTTCTTCTTATTTGAATTGCCAAATGTTTCCAAATCGGGGAGAGGTGTATCCAAATTCAGTTTATTTCATTTTAAATCCTACAGGAGCCATTGTTTTTGCTTTATCGTACATATTAAGGTAAATGGTTACGGTATCTTTTTTTCCTTCGTAGGTCACGGCATATATGTCCAGCAATCCCATACCGAAAGGACTATTTTTAGATTTAAATTCACAACAGCTTCCATGTCTTTCATAAGAAACTTTTTCACCGTTCGGACCTGTAAGAGCGTTCAGATAATTTCTTTCATTAAGCGGACCGTTTCCAACTCCGCCGACTTTTACGGGATTTTTTTCGGTAAAACCGTAAGTGGAATCTGTAGTGGGAGAATCAATTGAACTTTCGGCTATAGTTTTTGTTGTTCCGCATGAAGATATTATGATGAGCATCAATATGCTGAGAAGAAGTTTTTTCATGGTTTGTTTTATTTTTTTTGGTTTAGTTTGGATCCTTTTTAATTTAATTAAAATGATTACTTCTATTATAAGGGAGTAGATTTGATGAAAATTTCAAAGCGTTTTTACGCCATTTAGGGTTGGGGAAAAGGAAAATGCTTTGAAATTTTCATTTTTAGATATTTTTAAACAAGCTTTAGTTTATTTAGTCTTTACCGTTTTCCATTCGTGCTCAATACTGGTCATTAATAGAGCATTATCAAATTTTACAGAGCTTTTTGGAAAGATATTTTCATCCTCAAAAAAACTTGATCTAACATTAGAAACTTCAAGCGGTTTCACTTTCCATTCGTAAGCATTGAGTTTGAGTCCATCAAATTTTTCTTTATTTGGAGAATATCCCAAATCTCCTTTTTCAAAGAAATCAGAAGTGTTTTCTAAATTTTCAAAGATCGAATTTTCATTAAAGGTTATAGTTTCCTTAGCGTTAATTGAGATTTCGGTATCATCAGAACTTTTAAAATCAATATGATAATTTCCATTTTGTTCTTTTACATTAAATTTTGCTAAATAATGTTTCCCGGGAAATATTCTTCCTCCCACCAAAGTATTCAACTGTAAAGAAGTGTCTCTTCTTGGAATGTAAACTCCTGATTTCACTTCACCGTCTTCATCCCATTCAACCGCAATTCTGTGAGCGCCATTTTCAGAATTAACTCCTAAAAAATCAGGAAAACCCTTTGGTTTGATGTCTTTTAATCTGATGAGACAAATGCCGACAATTGCTTTTTCTTTGTAAATTTTTGGTCGAAAAGGAAATGGCAAAATTTTCTCAACATCTTTCGGATCTGCTGTATAATTAATCAGAATACGACGATCGATATAGCCGTGAATGGTGGGGATTTTCATAGTTGAACGTTTATTCTATAAACGTCTGACATAATCAAATTACTTTAATTTTCTTTTAATTTTTCTGCTAAAAATAAATATTGCTTCGGAAGATGATGTTGCCAGATATTCGGATTATCCGGATCGTTGCTGAAAAGTTTAAAATACTCTTCATCAGCGTAAAGGACAATTGTATTTCCTGTTCTTACATAATAATTACTTTGTACATATTCAGGCGTATTGAAATTCGGAATTTGCTTCTTCACCGCTTTTGAAACCATTTTTCCGAGATATTTCTCGTAATTTTTCTGGGCTTTCAGACTTGGTTTGCTCAATTGATTGTAAGCATATTTTAAAGCAATGTTTGCCGGAAATTTTTGTTTTTTAATCATCGCTTTAGCACCTTGAAAAGGATTGACAGCCGTAAAATCATTTACTGTCTGTACAGAAAACGGAACATCAGGAACCCAGTCTGCTGTATTCACAACATTGTAAGCCCAACCTCCTTCAGTTATGTGTTCATAATCGTACGCGAAAAACAAATTTCCGGGTTTCGGACCTGCGCTGCAATAGGTTTTGAAACGAATATCCTGCGGAAGTTTTCCTGAAAGCTTTAAATTTTCAAGATAGGCATTCAGCAAAAATGTAATTCCGCCACCCTGACTGTGACCGGTAAGAATAAAATCTTTGATTCCGGCATTATAACAGGAATCAATCTTTGCTTCAATCGTTTTTGACATATAAGCCATTGCAACAAACCAACCCACCTGAACTGCAGCTCTAGGATTTTCTGCCAATTTATATTTAAATAAAAACTGATCGTCCAATTGAAGTTCACCCTTTGCAGGAATCATCGCCGCATAAAGATTGGCCAGAAAACTCGCTTCCGTCTGAATGCTTCCCTGAACTGCAATAACAGCTACTTTTTCCTTTTTGTGAATCCATAAATCCCAGATATTGTCGAAGGCAACAACAGGAGAACGATATACAAAATTAAAATTTTCGGGATCGGAGAGTGTTGTATTATTATCCCATTCATTAACTGGAATGTGGGCTTTATAATTGATTTTCAGCGTTTGAATATATTCCAATTTATCAAAACCGGGCTTTAAAACCTGTGCTAATAAAATTTGTGAATAAAAAAGTAGAAGAATGAAAAAAGCTTTATTCATAAGATTTAATATTTATGATTAAATTATTCTAAGGCTTTCTTCATTATCATTCTAATCTTTATGAATAATTATTTATAAAATTACAGTGTTTTCTTTGTAGTTGTAGGTAATAATGTCACTTTCTTGTTTTTTATTTCTAGTAATACTGTTAGCCTTAGTAACCTTGAAATTTTTAGCGTTGTAAATTTT
>Ga0163161_10002488_pt1 | contig 13137 bp, 11 predicted proteins | sample S45metaG_FD_129847 | JGI IMG/M metagenome (GOLD analysis project Ga0163161, IMG submission 129847) | Switchgrass rhizosphere microbial communities from Kellogg Biological Station, Michigan, USA - S4-5 metaG | ecosystem: Host-associated > Plants > Roots > Rhizosphere > Soil | place: USA... | reverse complement strand
TGTTTTGCCTCTTCCATTGCCACTGGATCAAAAGCCTTTACGATCGATCCTTTCGCGACAAGTGAGTTGACTATATCGATCGCCGGCGATTCGCGCATATCGTCCGTCTCGGGCTTGAACGAAAGCCCGAGCATACCGATCCGTTTGCCTGAAAGATCGCCAACGAGTTTTTCGATCTTCGGTATCATGGCCTCGCGCTGACGCTCGTTGGCATCGATCACTGCATCAACGATCCGGGTTTCAACCCCGAATTGGTCCGCGACGGTCGTAAGGGCCCGCGTGTCCTTCGGGAAGCACGAACCGCCGTAGCCGGGTCCGGGATGGAGGAATTTTCGCCCAATGCGGTTGTCCATGCCCATTCCACGGGCGACGTCGTGGACATCGCACCCGATGGCATCGCATAAATTGGCGATCTCGTTAATGAACGTGATCTTGGTTGCAAGAAATGCGTTAGCCGCGTACTTGATAAGCTCTGCCGCTTCGAGCGACGTGATCACGATCGGAGTTTCGATCAAATAAAGCGGCCGGTAAAGTTCCTTCATCACCTCGATCGCTTCGGGTTCATTGCTTCCGATTACGACCCGGTCCGGGCGCATAAAGTCCTGGATGGCGGCTCCCTCTCGCAGGAACTCCGGATTGGACGCAACGCCGAAATCGGTCTTGGACTTCAGATTTGCCGATACAAACTCGCGGAGCCATTTCCCGGTACCGACCGGGACAGTCGATTTCGTAACCAAAACCTTATAACCGTTGATCGACTCAGCAACGTCTTTGGCCGCCTGCTGATAGTAGCTCATGTCGGGCGAGCCGTCGGCCTTTGGCGGTGTCCCGACCGCGAGAAAGACGACCGCGGCACCTTTCACAGCGTCCGCGATGTCAGTCGTAAAGTGTAGTCGGCCGGCCGCTGCATTCTTTTCAACTATCGTGTCGAGCCCCGGCTCATAGATGGGGATAATGCCATTCTTTAGCCGCTCGATCTTAGACTCATCGACGTCAACACAAGTTACCTCTACACCAAATTCCGCGAAACACGCACCGGTAACCAAACCAACATACCCGGTACCAATCACTGCAATATGCATATTTATTTATAGAGAGCCTAGTTATCGTAAAATTGATATTGTTAAATAATTCACAAGCTTTAGGCAAAACTAAGCGGGCCATATTTTATCAACATGACCCGCGAGTCCTAAAAAAATACCTTTTGTGTTCCGAATTAACGAGTGGGACTGACGACGATCGTCGTGCCACCCGGAGTCGGGTTTTCATGAGACGTGCCGATCAATATCGCCATCCCGGCCGCTCCGGCGATAACCAGCCACCACGGGAAAGCGGTGCGGAGGGGTGGAACCGAATTCGGACGTAAACACGGCTTGCAGCCCGTCTGTGAAAGATTGCCCGCGACAGCCGTAGTTCCGGCGACAACCTGCTTATCGTTGGTTCCTTCACGCATAGTAACGACACCAGCGGTCGTATCGACGTGAGTATGCGAGCACTCAACCTCAACAAGGAAGCTATCCGCCTGGCCGGCGTCTGCGAGAATTGTAGTGTCCTTTGTAGTAACGGTGGTTGCCACGCCAGCCGCATTGGCGACTCTGACTTTGCCCTGCGATAGCATGCCGACAATGCTGTTGTCGGAGAAACGAAGGGAAATATTGGAATCTTCAAGCACTTCGATCCTTCCCGTCTTGCCCAAACTGATGGTTGCGCTCGATCCGGGAGCGGTAACGATCGAGCTGCCCGAAAGAATCGTAGAATTCGACACAGCCGGCTGCCCGTTAACAGTGACCTGACCTGATACTGTAATTTCGCCTGCCGATCCGGTCGGAACGGCCAAAGCAACCGAGGAATAAACACACCAAACGGTAATGGCAATAGCCAACGTCGCAGATCTGTGAATAAAGTTTTTGCCGAGCATTTTCATGTCTCCTCCTATCTCATTCCTCAAAAAAAGAATAAATGGCTTCAGGCAGGACGCCCATTCAGCCAGCAAATCAAGACCATTGCCCTACCGGGATCCGCCGCACCGCCCTGAATTAAGCAAAGCTACGTGCAGCCACTTGATTATCAAAAGTTCCCGGCTTGGCAGACAGTTTTCCGTCAGCAATCTCGAAAAACCAAGCCTATCAATCTTTTACACGAATTATGAGCCTCTGTCAATATATGCTCTGCGACGCTCTTTGATGCTCGCAGAAGAGTGGGCTCATCAGGTGCAAAAATCGATAACCTAATATTTAATAAGATTTATATCACAATCCACAGGAACTTGAAAGGGTTTTCGCAAGAAATTTCGATAAAATCCGTATCGCCTGGTTTTGAGTAAAGGGGTGGACCGCTATAAGGCCCGTTTTTTCTCGAAAATGCCTGCGGTGTTGCCCAAACTTGTTTTTTCTGATTTAATTTGTGCAGCCTCTTCTTTAAGCTCCGGGAGAAACTATCTTGATGAAACTAAAAGCCTTATTAGTCCTTTCCTTTTTCGCATTCGCATTATCATGTTCCAGCGGACCGCAGGGGCAGAATTCGGCCTCTTCGCCCAAATCAAAGGATCCGAACCGCAAAATAAAGATCGGATTTGCCATGGATACGCTAAAAGAAGAGCGGTGGGTGCGGGACAAAGAGGCTTTTGAAGCCCATTGCAAAGAGGTTGGGGTCGAATGTGCGATCACCGTCGCCGATAACAAAGCCGATAAGCAGGCGAACGACGTCGATAATTTGCTGACACAAGGGGTGGATGTTGTCGTCATCGCTCCGCATGACGCCACTCAGGCAGCCTCGATGGTCGAAAAAGCAAAGGCCCAAGGCGTTCCTGTTATCAGCTACGACAGACTCATCAATTCGGACAAGATAGACCTTTATATTTCGCATCAGGTTCCTGTAATCGGCCAGAAGATCGCCAAATACGCCTTGGATCACGTTCCCCAGGGAAATTATGTGATGGTCTATGGGGCTGGTACGGATAATAACGCCGTCATAATGAAAAAAGAGCAGCTCGATGTCCTAAAACCGGCGATTGACGGCGGAAAGATCAAGATCGTTGCTGACCAATTCATTACGGACTGGAAACCGGAAGAGGCTCTCAAAATGGCTGAAAACGCGCTTACGCAAAACGGTGACAATATCCAGGCGTTTGTGGTGTCGAACGATGGGATGGCCGGCGGCGTTGTCGAAGCCCTCGGAAAACGTGGTCTCGCCGGAAAGATCCTGGTTACGGGGCAGGACGCCGCCCTTGACGCCCTGCAGCGCATTGCCGAAGGCAAACAGACGATGACTGTTTATAAGCCGATAATCCCTCTTGCGAGTGGAGCAGTAGATGCTGCCATCAAGCTTGCCAAAGGGGAGCCTTTGGCAAACGCGACTTCCTTTAAGAATGACGTGATCGGGAAAAATGTTCCGGCAATTCTGCTTGAAGTAACCGTTGTCGACAGGTCGAACCTTATGGACACGGTCATCAAAGACGGCTTCTCAAAATTTGAAGATGTCTATAAGAACGTTCCTGAGAGCGAACGCCCCAAACGCAGCTAACACTTTTCGCTAAATGAATGACACCGTCATAGCTGCCGATCTCGGCGGCACAAATCTTCGCATGGCTGTCGTCTCCCGTGATGGGACAATTCTGACTCGCGCTCGACGAACAACTCTTAGCGATGCAACCAGTGAAGTGATCGTTTCCGAGATCGTCGATGCGGCAAACGAATGCATTGCGACAATCGGGCATGGAAAGATCGAGGCAATAGGCGTTGCGGTTGCGGCGGCTTTGGATTTCGATGCCGGAATCCTCAAGAATTCCCCTAATCTTCCATCTCTAAATGGACTAAGGCTACGAGATCAGCTTTTTGAGCGGCTCGGCCTCAGAGCCGTTATCGATAATGATGGAACAGCCGCCGCGGTGGGCGAGCATTGGCTTGGCGCGACGCAGGGAACGAAGAATTCAGTCTGTGTAACGCTGGGAACAGGTGTCGGCGGTGGATTGATATTTGACGGGAAACCGTATCGCGGGATCGATGGAACAGCGGGGGAAATCGGACATATCGGTGTTGAAAAAGAGGGTTACCCCTGCGGTTGCGGGAGCCATGGATGTGTTGAACAGTACGCTTCGGCGACAGCTTTGGTAAGGATGGCGAAAGAATTGGCGAAGTCCTTTCCGGGATCTCCGCTTGCGTCGAAATCGGATGTCACCGGGGCAGACATTTACGATGCGGGATTACAGTCCGATCCCTTGGCTCTTGAAGTGTTTTCCATCATGGGAGCTTATCTGGGTATGGCGTTGGCCGACCTGGTCAATGTCCTCAACCCCGAAATTATCATCGTGGGAGGGGGTGTCGCGGGCGCGTGGGATCTTTTCATTGGATCGGTGAGCCGCGAAATTGTAAGGAGATCATTTCGCGAACCTGCTGAACGTGTTAAACTTATTCGCGCAAAGCTCGGTGACGACGCCGGAATCCTCGGCGTTGCCCAATTAGCCTTTCAGCGGTAGCGTATGATTTCTGGGTTTTAACTAACCTGCAGAAACTATGGACGTTTATCAAAAAGTACTCGTAAAACTTATTGAGGTGACTGGCGGCAAGGATAACGTCGATGCCGATATGGTTGAGCTTTTGAAAAAGGAGGGCTTCTATCCCAGTATCGATGACATCTTAGAAAAGATGAGCGGCGAGGGATGGATAACCGAAACACGTCCAAAGACGGTGCGGGTAACGCACTGGGGCATAATGGCGGCTCGCAAGATCAAGGCAAAAGTCCCGGATTCGGCAAACATTCTGGACAAACAGGCGCGGCGGCTGCAGGGCGAGGTAAAGGAACTCATGATCCTCGCCGAAGAGTTTGATGGTAAAGTTACTGCTGACAATTTTGACCGAATTGAAAAAAAGCTCGTTGAAATCAATGCCACGGCAAAGAAGATAAGGGAGCATTTGTAATTGGCTTGCAGAACTAATACTTAATCGATTATAATAATCGTTTGGGCTCGATGCGTAAGAGTGGCGTATCAAGTGGGTGTTGCACCCACTTTTTATTTTTTGGCCCGAAGCACGATGGAATTAGGCTTGATTAATGATCGCGTTGGCGCGATCGCCTTGGCGGCCGCCGCTGAAAACGGTGCTGAGTTCGTTCAGTCGGAAATACTTGGAACGAAAAGAAATCCGACGGTTCGTGTGTACATTGACAAACCAGGCGGAGTAACCCTTGAAGATTGCTCTTCGGTTTCAAGGATCATTGAATCGGCTCTGGATGCGGACGATCTGATACCGCATTCGTATACTTTGGAGGTCTCTTCGCCGGGGCTTGAACGGGGACTGTTTAGTTTGGGCGATTTCGAGAGATTTGTCGGACATAAAGTAAAGGTCAAGACTCACGAGGCCATAGCCGGCCGCAAGAGTTTGAATGCGAGGATAGCGGGCGTCGACGGCGATGTTGTGATTCTCGACGACAAGGCAAGCGGAACAACACGGGTCCCTTTTAAGGCCATCGCGAAAGCGAACCTAAGGGTAGACCTCGAACAGGAATTTAAGCGGCGTTAGTTTTTTACAGCGTATACGGCGTAATTTGCCGGCAGTTAAGTTATGACATCAACAATTGGACAGAGTATCGAGATGTTGTGCACCGAGCAGGGTCTCGACCGCGATATGGTCATCGAGGCAATGAAGGATGCCGTTCGGGCAGCTGCTCGCAAACAGTTCAAGACACACGACAAGACTGGTGAGAGCATTCAGGTCGATTGGAACAACGAAGAAGGAATGATCGAGATCTCAGCCCAAAAAACCGTGGTTGAGGAAGTCGAGAATCCTTCCATAGAGCTTTCTCTGGTCGAAGCACAGGAACTCGCCGGCGACGAGATCGAAATCGGTGACATGCTGCTCCTGCCGTTGCCGACCGAAGAGCTCGGACGAATCGCTGCCCAGACAGCAAAACAGATCCTGGTGCAGAAGGTTCGCGAGGCGATCCGAGAAAAAGTTTACGAGGAATATGTCGACCGTAAGGGTGAGTTGATCAACGGAACCGTAAAACGCTTTGAGCGTGGCGACATGATCATCGATCTGGGTAATAATCTCGAGGCGATCCTTCCAAAGAAAGAACAATCTCGCGGTGAAATGTGGAATCAGGGTGAACGTACCCGTGTGGTGATCGTTGATGTCACGAAGGACCAAAAGGGCCAGCAGATCAGGGTTTCAAGAGCTTCGTCTGAGTTGCTCAAGAGACTTTTTGAAATGGAAGTCCCTGAGATCTACGACGATACGGTGGTTATTAAATCCGCCGTACGAGAACCAGGCGACCGGGCGAAGATCGCAGTTGCATCTAATGAAAAAGATGTTGATCCGGTGGGAGCCTGCGTCGGTATGAAAGGGTCGCGCGTTCAGTCGATCATCAAGGAGTTGCGCGGTGAAAAGATCGACATCATCGAATGGTCAGATGAGCCCTCGGTCTTCGCGGCAAACGCACTTTCGCCGGCCAAGGTTTCTCAGGTCCGGATCACGGACATCAATAACCGACAGATGGAAGTTATCGTCGGCGAAGACCAGCTAAGCCTTGCGATCGGTAAAAAAGGCCAGAACGTCAGGCTTGCGACTCGGCTGGTTGGCTGGGATATAAGCATTGTCAGCGAAGACGTTCTGAAGAAAGAGATCGCTAAGCAGATGGGCCGGAAAATGGCCGAAGGTGAGGCTGTTCCGTTGTCCGCCCTTGAAGGGGTCTCTGCGACCCAGGCTGAAGCCCTAGCGGAAAAAGGCATCACCGATGTTGAAGGTCTGGCTGCGACCTCAGTCGATGACCTCGTCGATTTTCTCGACGTCAGTTTTGATGAGGCGCAGAGAATTATTCAGTCAGCGGGATCGATCGTTGAAGCGAAAAACGCGGCCGTTTCGAGAGACGGCAATGAGGTAACGGACGAAGGTGCTGCTTCGGAAGAAGAAGTAAAAGCCGAAACGGTCCCCGTTGCGGAAGAAGGTGAAGTTGCGGCTTCTGAAGAGCGTCTTTCTGAGGAGTCGCCGGCTGACAGCGAAGTTGACGGGGAGGCTGACTCTCGTGACGTTGAAGCAGCCGAAGAAACGATAGACGTTGAGGCGGCGGAAGTATCCGACCAGACTGACGAATCAGCCGAGAAAAGTGTGGAATAGGCATGTTGCCGTTTCTTGCGCGGATTTTGATTGATCAGGGAAAACGAAGAGTTTTCCATAGGGAATACAAAAATACTTTATGCCTATTGGTAAGAAAATTAGGGTCTACGATCTGGCGCGTGAGCTGAAACAGGATACTAAGCGCGTGATGGAAGACCTGCGTCGCGAGGGTGCCGATATCAGTGTGCCTTCGAATTCGGTTAGTGCCGAGATGGCGGAAAAGGTGCGCAGCAAATATTTTCCAAAAGCCGAGGTTACGCCGAAGCGCTCCATTAGGATCATAAAGGCCGTTAAAAAGGAAGGTGAAGATGCTCACGAAGGCGAGCATGAGATAGAGCAGATAGAACCGGCTATCGAGGTCCCAGAAGAGGTCACTCCCGTCGTTGAGGAAGCTCCGGCGATCGAAGTTGTCCCGGAAACAGAAAAGGTGGTCAAGGTCAAGAAGCTGGTTGCAGCGAAGCCGAAGCCGTCTGACGTTCCGGTAGTGGAATCCGGAATAGACGCAACGCCTGCTCAAGATAAGGATGAGATCGCTGAGGTCGCTGTTCCCGAAGATGTTGAGGAACGTTCTGCGGAGCCTGCGATTGAGAATCCCTCGAACGGAGCCACAGCTGAACAGAGGCCGGCACTTGTGCGTCCGTCAGGCGTGTCGGTCAAGAAGCTTTCGCTTACTCGCGATGCCCTTAGCCAGGGAATTAAACCGGGCGAGCGGGTAGTGAGTGAAGCGCCGACGCGAACGGGAAGCTTGAGTCCGGCAGAGAAGACGGCTGAGGGCAGAGCCTCTGACCCTCGTCGACGCGGCGAATTCCGCGGGACGCCGGGCGAATCGGCTGCTCCGCAGATGACGTATACGCCGCCTGCCGACAATCGGCGTCGTCCCGGACGTTCAGGCGGACGCAAGGGCAAAGCTTTCGAAGATAAGAATGCGAGATTCTCGGAGCGCGACCTTGATGTTCCGCGCCAGACGACGATCGAGGAACGCGTGCTTCAACAGGTCGGGGCTGTTGATGCAGGACACCTCAAGTCCGTAAGGCTTACCGAGGGAGCAACCATCCGCGAATTTGCCGAAGCTCTCGGCATCACTCCGAGAGATATTGTCCAATTGCTGATCAAACGCGGTGTTTTTGCAACGCTTAACCAGCCGATCGGTGAAAAAATGGCGGTCGAACTCGGACACGACTTTGGTTATGAGATCAGCTTTGTTCCTTTCGAGGAAATGGTCATCGAACAGGAATTCGAGGAGTTGATCGCTGCCGAGGCAGACGATGTCGAACTTCCGCGTGCTCCAGTCGTGACCGTGATGGGCCACGTTGATCACGGTAAGACATCGCTGCTTGACGCGATCCGTTCGGAAAACGTTGCCGAAGGGGAAGCGGGCGGTATTACGCAGCACATCGGTGCATACAGCGTATATGTTCCTAATCCTGATGATCCAGGAAACGAGCGCCGTGTCGTATTTCTCGATACACCCGGCCACGAAGCGTTTACCATGATGCGTGCTCGCGGTGCCAAGGCCACTGATATCGTTGTTCTTGTGGTCGCCGCCGACGACGGCGTCATGCCCCAGACCATCGAAGCAGTTGAACACTCAAAAGCCGCCGGGGTGCCTATAATTGTAGCGATCAACAAGATCGATAAGCCCGATGCTAATCCGGACAAAGTAAAACAGGGCCTTGCCGGGTTGGGTTTACAGCCGGTCGATTGGGGCGGCGATATCGAAATGGTCCCTGTGTCCGCGAAGAAACGCGAAAATCTCGACACGCTCCTCGACACGGTCCTGCTCCAAGCGGATATTTTGAACCTGCGGTCGAGCCCGACGCGGCGAGCTTCCGGCGTTGTGCTTGAAGCAAAGCTCGACAAGGGACGAGGTGCTGTAGCGACCGCTCTTGTTCAGCAGGGAACGATGCATGTCGGCGATCCTTTTATCGTCGGCCAATTCTCGGGAAAGGTCCGGGCGATGTTTTCCGATCGAGGAGAGATCGTTACGGAAGCCGGGCCGGCAACGCCTGTGGAGATCTTGGGTATGCAAGGTGTTCCCCAAGCGGGCGACACGTTCCAGGTAGTTTCCGATATTGAGCGTGCCCAGACTATCGCCGGACAGCGGCAGATGCATGCCCGGCAGGCTGCGTTGGTCAAGACCACAAAACGCGGTATCGAGTCGCTCGGCCAGGCCGAGGTCAAAGAACTGCTTGTCATCCTTAAGGCCGACGTTCAAGGTTCGGTCGAGGTGCTCAGATCGACGCTTGAAAAGTTGTCCACGGAAAAGGTCAAAGTTCGTGTTATTCGAGCTGGCGTAGGTGCGATCGCCGAATCCGATGTGTTGCTGGCGTCGGCAACGCAGGCTGATGATGTTTCAACGGCGGTTGTGATCATCGGATTTAATGTGCGGCCCGAGGCCCGTGCGGCCGAGGTTGCGAAGCAGGAAGACGTAGATATCCGGCTCCACTCGATCATTTACAAGGTCGAGGAAGAGATCAAGGCGGCTACGATCGGCATGCTGGACGCGATCGAGAGAGAGGTCATTCTCGGCAAGGCTCTGGTCCAGGAAACGTTCAAGGTGTCGAAAGTCGGTACGATCGCCGGCTGTCGAGTTACAGACGGCCTTATTCGCCGGCAGGCCAAGGCACGCCTTATTCGGGATGGCGTGGTCGCCTGGGACGGGGATATTGCCACTCTTAAACGTTTTAAGGACGATGTGAGCGAGGTCCGGCAAGGGTTCGAATGTGGTATTAGTTTGGTCAACTTTAACGACATCAAGATTAACGATGAGATCGAGGCATTTGTAATTGAGAGGATCGCGGCAACGGAGCTGTAAAAGTGGAGAATTGATAGTGAAAAACAAGAAGAGCTTGTCCATTATCAATTTTCAGTTATCGATTGAGTCATGCGTCGGCCGGAAAGACTAGCGGAAGTTTTGAAAACTGAGATAGCCGAGGTTGTCGGCTTTGAGCTCGACGACCCGCGTCTGCAAACGGCGACCGTTACCGACGTCAAGGTTGCGAACGATCTTAGGGATGCAAAGGTTTATGTAATTGTTAACGGCAGCGAGCAGGAAGTGAACAAAGCTTTAAAATCACTTCAGCACGCAGCCGGATTTGTTCGGCAGCAGGTTGCGCTTAACTTGGATCTTAGGCATGCGCCCCTCCTGCATTTTGTGCGGGACACAGCCGAAGAAAATGCTTCTCGAATCAGCGAACTGCTTGATGATCTACACGAGAAGAAAGAAATTGAATAGGACGGAAGCGAGCGATGAGCGAGGAGCGGTGAATGATGAATCCAAGTAATTCATCATTTGCCATTCACCTTTCATCATTCGTCATAGTGTGTTAAGTCAGGTAGTTGAATTAATTGAAAACAAGCATAAGTTCGGCATTACGACGCATGTCAGGCCGGATGGCGACGGAGTAGGCTCTTCATTGGGCCTTTGTTGGCTCTTGCGGTCGCTTGGCAAGTCCGCTGAAGTTATCGTTTCCGACGGAGTGCCTCCCGCGTATCAAAAACTTCCCGGATCCGAAGCCATTCGCCGGGTTGAAAGGATCGACGCGGAATACGATGCCGTGTTTATTATCGAATGCTCGGATATTGAACGGCCGGGCATCGCTGGGCTCGAAAATGAGTTTACAGTGAACATTGATCACCATGCTACAAGCGAGCATTTCGGCACGATCAACTGGATCGATTCCACCGCGTCCGCGGTCGGCGAAATGATCTACAACCTGTGCAAAGCCATCGGCGGACGCATCACTCGCGAGATCGCCGAGTGTGTGTATATGGCATTGGTGACCGATACCGGTTCCTTCCACTTTCCCAATACAACAGAGCGAACATTAAAAGTTGCATCCGAGCTTATTAAGGCGGGTGTCAAACCGGCCGATATCTCCGAAGCGGTTTACAACAACTACCCGTGGTCGCGCATCGAGCTGATGCGTCAGGTCCTTGCAACCGTCAAACGCGATCCAAGTGGCCGCGTTGCGTCGCTTCGGCAGACACTGTCGATGAAGCAAACAGCAGGAGCGATCGACGGCGACAATAACGGTTTCGTGAACATTCCTCTCGCGGCCCGGGATGTTCTGGCGGTAGTTTACATGCGCGAGGTCGGCGAAAATGAATACCGTGTGAGCCTCCGTTCAAAGGGCACGATAAATGTCGCCCGCATCGCCGAAACCTTTGGCGGCGGCGGGCACAAGAACGCAGCGGGCTTGCGGGTTGTCGGCGATTGGGATGAAAAAGAACGAGAGCTTGTCGAAGCCATGATCAGGGCGGTTGAGGACTCTTCCAATGGCTTCCATCCGGAACAAAACGGGAATCATTAAGCGTTCAACGACAACTTCGATATATAATTTACGGCGGCAGTTTTGCGAATAGTAGAGTTTCAAAGCTGCCGCTTTTGCTTTATGCCTGAACCAAAAGAAAAGCGATACAAATGGCGGCGTGAAGACTATCGCGAGAACACGAAAGGCCTTTTAATGGTCAACACCGGCGATGGCAAGGGCAAGACGACTGCGGCCCTGGGCCTGCTCGTACGTGCGGCCGGACGCGGATTGAATTGTTGTATGATCCAGTTCATGAAGTCGAAGAGCGATCGTTACGGCGAGCACGAGTCCTTTGAAAAGCTGGGGATCGAGATCCATACAATGGGCGCGGGTTTCACCTGGGATACTCAGGATAAGGCTGTCGATATACAAACGTCGGAAGAAACGTGGGCAATGTGCGTCGAGAAAATGCGGAGCGAAGAGTACGAAATGCTGGTTTTCGACGAGCTTGTTTACGTGCTCGATTACAAATTTCTTGACTTGCAAAAAGTACTTGATGAAATAAAAGCAGTTCGCGAAAAACAGCCGCATCTGCACATAGTTGTAACCGGACGCAACGCACCGACCGAACTGATCGAAGCCGCCGATCTCGTAACCGAAATGAAAGAGATCAAGCACCCGTTTCATGCCGGAATCTACGCACAACAGGGAGTTGAGTTCTAGCTCACACAGAAATGAACAAGACTAACCGTTTCCTTGTGTTGATACTCCCGCTGGTGCTTTTCCTCGTCTATGTAAATATTTCCGCTCATCCGCTCGAAATCCATGAAGACGAGGCGAGACTTCAGTTCAAGTGTTATCAAGGGCGTTTAGCCCGTGACGAGATCGAGGCGAAGGTCCGGGATTTTATTTGGTACCACTGGACGCGTCGGATGAGGGGACGGGTAGTCGTGGCTTTTTGCGCCGTTGATACTTCTCTAAAATCAACATATATCATCAGAAAAAGTGGTGCGAGTAACTGGGCCGTCATTGAAAAGTTCGTTGAGGGTAGTCCTGTTCCTTTCAGCAAGGCTAGAGTCTCAATGGCGGTCTATCATGACGTCAATCGTGTTGAGGTCACATCCACTTCGGAAACTCCAAAAGCCATTCCGGCCGAGAGTAGTCGCGAACCGACTTCGTATCGGCTTCGATTGCACGTCGTGGGCAAGGACGAGGATTTAATCCTTTAAGATCCAATAATGAAGCAGGAAATCGAACGCCAAAAACCACAGGGCTTTGTCGATTACATTTCACTAGCAATCACGACGGTCGGCGTGGGGTATCTGCCTATTGCTCCGGGAACGTGGGGATCAGCTGTCGGCGTTGCGATTTACTTAGTAATATCGTGGTTTTTGAGCGCTCAGACTTTTGTATATATTTGGGCAGGGATCTTTAGTTTTCCTTATGGCTCCGCCCCTGCCGCTCTGTCGGCGATACTCACGGTTCTATTCATTCTTCTATGCCTTACTGGTATCTGGGCATCGAATCGTTCCATATCCCTTCTCGGCAATTCCGATCCGTCCCAAGCCGTGATCGACGAGGTAATGGGCCAGCTTGCTGTTTTCTTCTTTGTCCCATTTGGTATCACGTGGCCATTTATCCTTGCCGGATTCCTTCTCTTTAGACTTTTCGATATCTGGAAGCCGTATCCCATTGACGACTTGCAAGTCCTTCCCGGCGGACTCGGCATTTGTGCCGATGACCTCGTCGCGGGTGTTTACGCCGGAATCTGTCTG
>Ga0163161_10002487_pt1 | contig 13138 bp, 8 predicted proteins | sample S45metaG_FD_129847 | JGI IMG/M metagenome (GOLD analysis project Ga0163161, IMG submission 129847) | Switchgrass rhizosphere microbial communities from Kellogg Biological Station, Michigan, USA - S4-5 metaG | ecosystem: Host-associated > Plants > Roots > Rhizosphere > Soil | place: USA: Michigan... | reverse complement strand
CTCAACCTGCCGATGGTCGGGCTGTGGGTCAAGCTTTTGAAGATTCCGAAGCCGCAGCTCTACGCCGGTATCCTGATCTTCGCGACGGTGGGTGCCTACGGCATGCGCCAGAGCGCGTTCGACCTGTTCCTGCTCTACGGCATCGGCCTCCTGGGCGTGGTGATGCGGCGCTTCGATTTTCCGACCGCGCCCGTGGTGGTCGGCATGATCCTCGGCCCGCTCGCCGAAGCGCAGCTGCGCAACGCCATGTCCATCGGCGAAGGCAGTGCGGCGGTGTTCTTCCAGCGGCCGATGTCGATTGCGCTGGTGATCGTCGTGGTGGCCGTGCTGGTGCTGCCGCGCCTGGCCAAGCGCATGAGCGAACGCAAGCTGAAGCGGCTGGCGCAGCTGGACGCCTGATTTTCGTTCCTCCTTTCCCGAAAAGCCGCGGCGCCCAGGCCCCGCGGCTTTTTTTCGTCCAGGTTGCCGAGGTGCCACGACCGACGGGTAGCCGCCGACGCGCGTTGGCTGCCGTTCGCGCCGTGTCCGATGCGTTTCGTCGCACGGTGGATGCGCCGCGCGGCGCGCGTTCCTAGAGTCCGGCACCAGAAGACGCCGTTGTCTTCACCGCCCGGAAGGCAACGAAAGGAACTCGCCATGGAACGTCGTCATTTCGCCCGCTCGATCCTCGCCGCCGCGGGTGCCGTCGCCCTGGGAGCGAAGGCCCAGGAAGCAAGCCCGGTGGCTGCAGCGTCGCCAGCACCTGCTGTCTCCGGCCTGAAGCCCTTCCTCTTCGAGAAGGACGAGACCTTCTGGTACGAGACGCTGCGCTCCTTCGGCCACATCGCTTACGGCGGCGCGGATTTCGGCGAGGTGGTGGTCACCGCCCAGCGCATCCGCGGCGGCGACTACGACAGCTGGCACGACGAATGGCGCCTCACCGCCGACCGGGTGGCCGCCGAGGCGCAGCAAAGCCTGGCCGCCGGTCGCAACGTCAGCGCACGGGATGCGTTCTTTCGCGCTTCCAACTACTACCGCAGCGCGGAGTTCTTTCTGCACGGCAACCCGGCCGACGCGCGCATCAACGCGGCCTACGACCGCAGCGTCGAGTGCTTTCGTGCGGCGGTGCGGCTCACCGACGGCGCGATCGAGCCGGTGCGCATCCGCTACGAGGGCACGAGCCTACCCGGCTATTTCTATCGCGCCGCCGGAAAGGGCGGCAAGCGCCGGCCGACGGTCGTCATGCACAACGGCTTCGACGGCTCGGTGGAAGAGATGCACTACGTCGCCGCCGCCGCGCTGGCCGAGCGCGGCTACAACGTGCTGAGCTTCGACGGCCCCGGCCAGCCCGGCCCGATGCACCGCGAAGGCCTGGTGCTGCGCCCCGATTGGGAACGCGTGGTCGGCCCGGTGCTCGACCATGTGCTGGCGCGGCCCGATGTCGATGCAGAGCGCGTTGCGCTGCTGGGCAACAGCCTGGGCGGCGTGCTGGCGCCGCGTGCGGCGGCGTTCGAGCCGCGCATCCGCGCACTGATCGCGCTGGACGGCATCTACGACATGGGCGTGAAGACGCTCCCCATGTTCGGCGGCCAGCGCGAGGTGGCGCGGCGCGTTCTCACGGCGCCTTCAGCACCCGACATCGACAAGGCGCTTGCGCAGGTGGCCGCGCACGACACGCAGGAGCGCTGGGCCTTCAGCCACGGCGCCTGGGTCACGGGCAAGGGCACGGCACGCGGTTATCTCTCGACGCTGCTCGACTACCACGTGGCGGATGGCGTGGCCGAGCGCATCCAGTGCCCGACGCTGGTGTGCGCCGCCGCGAACGACATGTTCTTCAAGGGTCAGCCCGAGATGCTCTACGCACACCTGACGTGCCCGAAGACTTTTCTCTCGCTCGACGACACGCTGGGCGCCGGCGCGCATTGCCATGCGGGGGCGCAGCGCCTGGCGATGGCGCGCATCGGCGACTGGCTCGATGCGACCTTCGCCGTACCGGCGCGGCGCGCTGCGGCCGCGTGACCGAGCCGTTCAGGAGCGGGCGGTTTGCCCTGTGGGCAGGCGGCGCAGACCGGACCGCGCACGCTTGCCTTGCGCAATGCCCGGCTTCTCCACCAGCCGGTAGCTCGCCACCGAGGCCGCCACCAGCAACACCGCGCAGAGGGTGCCGACCAGCCAGTACTGCAGCGCGCCGGCCATCGCGAAACTCCGCACCTGCGGCACCGAGAAGACCGCGGTCAGCGCAATGCCCTGCAGCAGGTAGATGCTGTAGCTCGCCGTGCTCATGCGCCGCGCCGCGCGCAGGGCCAGCAGGCCGTAGAGCGTGCTGCCGGCGCAGACCAGGTGGAAAAAGACCCAGAGCAGCACGACCTGGACTGGGCCGGCCATGTGCGGGAACCCGAAGAGCACGAGGCCCATGCAGGCCACGGCAAGCAGCGAAGCCGCACCTGCCGGCAGGCGCGAAGCGAGCAGCCGGCTTGCGCCTTCGTGCCGCACCAGCCAAGCCGACAGCATGCCCATGAGGAACGACGCCAGCACCCAGAGCAGGGCCCCGATCACCAGTGCGAGCGTGGGATGCGAAGGTGAAACACCGGCTGACTCGAGCGCCGCGAACGCCAGCGCCAGCAGGCACAGCAGCAAGGCCCCGCCGACGAAGCGCGGCGTGCGCCCATGGCGCGCGAGCGGTGCCATCAGCCAGAGCGATCCGTAGAACAGCCACTCCACGAAGACCGTCCAGGTCACGCCCGCGAGGATGAACCGCGTCCCCTCGTAGCCGTTGACGTCGGGCTGCGTCGGCACGATGCCCAGCGCCAGCCATTGCAGCGCCTCGCCCAGCACCGACCAGACCGGCTCCTTGAGCGTGAACCCGGTTTTGCAGGCGACGACGAAGAGCATCAGCCCGACCGCCACCAGGTACATCGGCCCGATGCGCCAGAGCCGGCCGATGTAGAGGCTGCGCCAGTCGGGTCGGCCCTGGGTGTCCAGCAACTTGCCCCAGAACAGGAAGCCCGTGATCATGAAGAAGATCCCCACGCCGACCTGCCCGAGTTGCGTGGGGAAGCCCGTCGGTGGAAAGGTCCACACGCCGTTCGCAAGGTAGCCGTGGGTCACCATCAGGTGATGCACGAAGACGCTCAGCGCGAGAAAGCCGCGCAGCCCGTCGAGCGTCGCGGTGCGCTGGTCGCGCTGCGGCGGCTCGTCGGCCGCGCGGAAGACCGGCAGGGCCAGCGCGACGAGCACGACCCCCATGAGCACGACGTACGGCCAGGCGGAGAAGACGCTCATGGGTCGGTCGCTCGGCTCGGGGTTTTCAGGCGCTGGTCCGGGCCGGTGTGCCGCTGTCGTCGGCCGGGTTTTCTCGCAGGTCGTCGTCGATGTGCGGATCGGCTGGCTGCCCTCGCAGCTTGCGCACGGTGCGCTTGATCCAGTGCTCGATGTCGTCCACGTAGGTGAACACCGCGGGCACCACCAGCAGACTCAGCACGGTCGAGGTGATCAGACCGCCGATCACCGCCATCGCCATCGGCGAGCGGAAGCTCGAGTCGGCCGCGCCGAAGCCCACGGCAATCGGCAGCATGCCGGCGCCCATGGCGAGCGTGGTCATGATGATGGGCCGCGCGCGCTTGTGACAGGCGTCGCGCAGCGCATCCCAGCGGCTCATGCCGTGGTCGCGGCGCGCCACGATGGCGTATTCCACCAGCAGGATCGAGTTTTTCGTCGCGATGCCCATCAGCATGATGAGCCCGATCAGCGAAGGCATCGACAGCGCCTTCTGCCCGATCAACAAGCCCACGAAGGCACCGCCGAGAGCGAGCGGCAGCGCGCACAGGATGGTCACCGGGTGCAGGAAGTCCTTGAACAGCAGCACCAGCACGATGTAGATGCACAGCACGCCGGTGAGCATCGCGAGGCCGAAGCTTGCGAAGAGTTCGGTCATCACTTCCGCATCGCCCACTTCGGTCACGCGCACGCCGGGCGGCAGCTTCTGGATCGAGGGCAGCTTCGCCACCGCCTCCTTGGCATCGCCCAGGCCCACGCCCGAGAGTTCGATCTCGAAGTTGACGTTGCGCGAGCGGTCGTAGCGGTCGATCACGGCCGGGCCGCCTTCCATCGTGAGCGAAGCCACTTGGCTCAGCATGACGGGGCCGCGTGCGCCGGGCACCGAGAGGCGGCCGAGCAGGTCGAGGTCCTTGCGCGCCGAGTCTTCCAGCTTCACCACGATCGGCACCTGCCGCTGCGCGAGGTTGAGCTTGGCGAGCGACTGGTCGTAGTCGCCCAGCGTGGCCACGCGCAGCGTCTCGGCGATGGCGGCGCTGGTCACACCCAGGTCGGCGGCGCGCGCGAAGTCGGGGCGCACCGCGATCTCGGGGCGGATCAGGCTCGCGGTGGAGGTGATGTTGCCCAGGCCCGCGATGGTGCGCAGGTCCTTCTCGACCGCGCTGGCGGCGGCGGCCAGCGCCACCGGGTCTTCGCCGGTGAGCGCCAGGATGTATTTCTCGCCCGAGCCGCCCAGGCCCACGGTGCTGCGCACGCCGGGGAGGGTTTCCAGGGCGGTGCGAATCTGGCCCTCGATCACCTGCTTGCGCGGCCTGTCGCCGCGCTCGTCCAGCTTGATGGTGAGCGTGGCCTTGCGCGTCTCGGGCGTGCCGAAACTCGCGAACGGGTCGCCGCCCGCGCTGCCGCCGGCCACCGTGGTGTAGACGCTCTTCACGTGGTTGATTTTCATCACGCGGTTGCGCGTTTCCTCGGCCGCGGCCGTGGTCTGCGCGAGCGTGGAGCCGGGCGCGAGCGAGAGGTAGATCTGCGTCTGCGAGTTGTCGTCCGGCGGAATGAAGCCGGTCTTGAGCAGCGGAATCATCGCGAGCGAGCCGAAGAAGAAGAGGGTGGCCAGCACCATCGTCTTGAAGCGGTTGTGCGTGCTCCACGCCACCGCGCGCATGTACCAGCGCAGCCACCCCGGCTCCTTTTCTTCACCGACGATGGGCTTCAGGATGTAGGCCGCCATCATCGGCGTGAGCACCCGCGCGACCACCAGCGAGGCGAACACCGCGAGCGAGGCGGTCCAGCCGAACTGCTTGAAGAACTTGCCGGCCACGCCGCTCATGAAGGCGGTGGGCAGGAACACAGCGATCAGCGTGAAGGTGGTGGCGATCACCGCCAGGCCGATTTCGTCGGCCGCCTCCATCGCCGCCTGGTAGGGCGTCTTGCCCATGCGCAGGTGCCGCACGATGTTCTCGACCTCCACGATTGCGTCGTCCACCAATATCCCGACCACCAGCGAGAGCGCGAGCAGCGAGATGACGTTGACCGAGAAGCCCAGCACGAACATGCCGATGAACGCCGGGATCACCGACATCGGTAGCGCCACGGCCGAGACGAAGGTGGCGCGCCAGTCGCGCAAGAAGAGCCACACCACGATCACCGCCAGGATGGCGCCCTCGTACAGCAGGTGCAGCGAGCCGTTGTATTCCTCTTCCACCGGGTCGACGAAGTTGAAGGCTTCGGTCAGCTCGATGTCGGGGCGCTGCGCGCGCATCTCGGCCAGCGCCTTCTGTATTGCGTGGCCCACTTCCACTTCGCTGGCGCCGCGGCTGCGGGCCACTTCGAAGCCCACCACCGGCTTGCCGTTGAGCAAGGCGCCCGAGCGCGGCTCGGCGATGGTGTCGCTGATGCGCGCCACCTGATCGAGCCGCACGCGGCGGCCGTCGGACAGCACGATCTGGATGTCGTTCAACTGGTCGGCCGACTGCACGGTGGCGAGCGTGCGCACCGGCTGCTCGCTGCCGCCCAGGTCGAAGCGGCCGCCCGCGCTTTCCACCTGCACCTGGCGCAGCTGGCGCGAGATGTCGGCGGCCGAGGCGCCCAGCGCCTGCAGCTTGCCCGGGTCCAGGTCGATGTGCACCTGGCGGGTGACGCCGCCCACGCGGTTCACCGCGCCCACGCCGGGCAGCGCGAGCAGCTTCTTGGTGACGTCGTTGTCCACGTACCAGCTGAGCGCCTCGGCGTCCATCTGCGACGAAGCGATGGTGAAGGCCAGCACCGGCTGGCCCGCCAGGTCGAGCTTGGTGACCACCGGGTCGCGCACGTCGGCCGGCAGGTCGGCGCGCACGCGCTGCACCGCGGAGCGCACGTCGTCCACGGCTTCCTGCACGGGCTTCTCGAGGCGGAACTCGACGATCAGCGTGGCGGCGCCGTCCTGCACCTTGGTGGTGATGTGCTTCAGGCCCTGCACGGTGGCGATGGAGTTCTCGAGCTTGCGCGCGACGTCGGTTTCCAGCTGCGAAGGGGCGGCACCGGGCAGCAACGCCGAGACCGTGACGGTCGGCAGGTCGATGTCCGGAAAGTTCTGCACCTTCATCGCGTTGAACGACAGCAGCCCACCGAAGGTGAGCAGCACGAACAGCATCACCGCCGGAATCGGGTTGCGTATGGACCAGGCGGAAACGTTCATGGGCGTGTCCTTGTTTGTCTTATTTGGCGACCGAGGCGGAGGCCGCGGATTTCGCCGGCTGGGCTGCCGCTGGTGCCGGTGCCGCCGATGCGGTCGGCGGCACCGCCGCCACCACGCGCACCAGGTCGCCGTCGTTCAGGAAGCCCGCACCCTGCACGACGACCTGCGAGCCCTCGGGCAGCGCGCTGGTGATCTCGATGCGGTCGTTCAGCCGGCGGCCGATCTGCACCTTGATCTGCGAGACGCGGTTGTCCGGCTGCAGCACGAACACGTTGTTGAAGCCGTCGCGCGGAACGATGGAAGCCTGCGGCACCGTGGGCGCCGAACTGCGACCGAGGTCGAAGTCGCCGCGCGCGAACATGCCGGCCTTCACGCCCGTGTTCTGCAGCACCGTGGGCAGGTCGACATAGACCAGCGCCGCGCGCGTCTGTGGATCGACCGTCGGCGCGATGCTGCGCACCTTGCCGCGCACCTGCGCACCGCTGGCGCTGACCACGAAGGCGGGCGTGCCGACCGCGATGCGGGCGAGCTCGGCCGAGGTGACTTCGGCACGCCATTCGAGGCGGCCCTGGCGGATCAGGCGGAACAGCTCGGTGCCGGCCGAGACCACGCTGCCCACGGTGGCGGTGCGCGCGGAAATCACGCCGTCGTCCGGCGCCAGCACCTGCGTGTTGCGACCGCGCACCTGCTGCGCGGCCAGCACGGCCTCGGCGGCTTCGACGCGCGCCTTGGCGGTCTGCTCGGTGGTCTGGTACTGGTTGATCTGCTGCTGGCTCAGCGCGCCGGTGGCCTGCAGCGTGCGGGCGCGCGCGGCGTTGCCGGCGGCATCGGCCGCGGTGGCACGGGCTTCGGCGAGCGAGGCGCGCGACTGCGCGATGTCGGCCTGCACCGTCTCGGGCGAGAAGACCGCGAGCACCTGGCCCTTCTTGACCACGTCGCCCACGTTCACGCGCACCTCGGCGAGCCGCAGGCCATTGGACTCGGAGCCGACCACGGCCTCCTGCCAGGCGGCGACGTTGCCGTTGGCCGCGAGCGTCACGGTCAGCTCGGTGGCTTCGGGCTTGGCGACGGTGACGGTGAGTGCGGGCTTGGGCGCCGGTGCGCCGTCTTTGCTCTTGGCTGCCGCGGCCTGCTCGGCGGGCGTGCCCGAGGGCTTGCGCATGAGCCACACGGCCGCAACAACGACGATGACGAGCGCCAGCAGCGCGATGACGAGGGTGGAACGCTTCATTGTTTTCATGGTGACGTCGCAACCGTAGAGGTCGAGGAAGAGGTCATTGACGAGTCGGTCCGGTTCCAGCCGCCGCCCATCGAGCGGTACAGCGAAACCCAGGCTTCGGCGCGTTCGCGCTGCAGCGTGACGCGCGCGGTCTGCGCGCTGAAGAGGGTGCGGCGCGAATCCTCCAGCTCGAACAGGCTGGCCAGGCCGCTGCTGTAGCGGGCCTGCGTGGCGTCGAAGGAGGCCTGGTAGTTCTTCACCGCGCTGTCGGCATCGGTGGTGCGGGCTTCGGTGGCGTCGAGGTTGACGAGCGCTTCTTCCACCTCGCGCACCGCCTGCCGCACGTTCGCGCGATAGAGCGACACGGCCTCGGTGTAGCGCGCCTTGGCCGCATCGGTGTTGGCCTTGCGGGCGCCGCCATCGAGCAGCGGCACGGTGAGCGACACCGGCCCGACCGTCCAGGTCTCCAGCGACTCGCGAAAACCGCTGGTGCGGATCTGCATGCGGCCGATGGAGCCCGAGATGCTGAGCTTGGGGTAGCGCTCGGCCTCGGCCGAGCCCACGTCGGCGCTGGCCGAAGCCACGGCGAGCTCGGCGGCGTACACGTCGGGCCGCTGCGACAGCGCCTGCGCAGGCACGCTCTCGATGCCGCCCATCACCACCAGCGCGCGCTGCGTGTGCGAGACGGCGAGCTTCTGCGCGAGCGTGGGCTCGTCGATGCCGCTGAGCGCCACCAGCGCCTTGCGCTGGATCGCGCACTGGGCGCGCTGCTGCGTGAGGCGGCCCGAAGCGTCGGAGGCGCTGGCGCGGGCGAGGGCCGCATCGGCCGGCGCGGTGAAGCCGGCGCCGGCCGACAGGTCGGTGAGCCGCGCGGTTTCGCTGCGCGACTTGGCATCGGATTCGGACACGCGCAACTGCTGGCGGCAGGCGCGCTCGGCGAAATAGGCGTTGGCGGTTTCGGCCGCGACGGCCACGCGCGCGTCGTGCCACTTGGCGGTGGCGCTGTCGAGCTTCTGCTGGGCCGAATCGCGGTCGGCGCGCAGGCGGCCGAAGAGGTCGATTTCCCACTTCGATTGCAGGCCGGCCTGCAGCGTGGTGAGCGGCGCGGTGGCTGCTGCGGCGCTGCTGCCCGATGACGATGAAGACGAGCCCGAGGAGCCGCCTCCGCTGAAGGACGAGCCTGAGACACCGCGGCTCGCCGAGAGGTTGCCGTCCAGGCTGGGCAGCAGCGCCGCGCCAGCCTGCACGCGCGTGGAGCGCGCCTCGGCCACGCGCGCCGCGGCGCTCGCGAGGTTGGGGCTGGCGTTTTCGGCCGCGGCGATCAGCTCGACCAGCAGCGGATCGTCGAGCTGGCGCCACCAGTCGGCCAGCGATGCGAGCGAGCCGCCGTGGGGCAGGGGCGCATTCCATTGCGGGGGGAAGGGCGCCTCGGCCGTGGCCGGAGGGCGTGTCAGGCCGCAACCCAAGAGGGCGAGGCTCAAGCCCAGGGGGAGGCAGAGGGAGGCAATCGGTCGGAGTCGTCTCATGGCTTCTTTCTCGCGGCGCGTGCGGATGCGGGCGCAGGCGGGGTTGCGGTTTTCTCGTCGTTGGCCAGCGCCTTGCGGCGTGCGGCCTCGGCCTGCACGAGCGCGATGGCGTAGCCCGTCAGCCGGTCGACCCAGGTGTCGATGCTGCGCGGCGTGCGCAGCAGCGAGGGCCTCACGGCCTCGATGAAATCCTGGTTCACGTAGAGCTGCATCGAGAGCCCGGTGATCGCATACGTCAGGCGGTGGATGTCGTCGTCGGCACGGTCCAGCTTCAGGTGCCGGCACAGCAGCTCGACGATGGCGCGGTGCGGGCCCTTGATGTCGCGCTCCAGCTCTTCGGCCCACTGGCTGGTGGGCTCCAGCATCTCGCGCATGTGCAGCTGGATGCATTGCCGCACGATCTCGCCCTGCTTGAGCGGCTCGATCGCCGAGGTGAAACAGCGGCGCAGCGCGTCTTCCAGCGAGAGGCCGGGCGTGCTGCATATCGCCACCAGGTCGTTGCCGTCGCCGCCCATCGGTTCGGTGAAACAGGCGCCGTACAGGCCGTTCTTGTCGTTGAAGTAGTAGCTGATGGCCGAGATGTTGACCTCGGCCTCGCGGGCGATCTCGCGCGTGGAGGTCTTGGCGAAACCCTTTTGCGCGAAGAGCCGCAGCGCGGTGTGCAGGAGGCGATGGCGCGCCTCGGCGCCGTCGGCGCGCGGGGCTCGGCGCGGCGTGGAAATGATGGGATCCCTCGCGTTCATGCCCGGCATTAAACCACGGACGAAATCAAACGATTGATTTACTTAAGGGTTGCTGAACGCCTTTTTTTTGTCGGCGCCATTCCAGGCATTTCCGGCGGTGCATCGACGCCGGATTTGTTGTCTTTCGATGCACAGTTACGATCCGCCCATGCCTGCCGCCCCAGCTATTCCCCCCGCTTTGCCCCTCGATGCCGAGGGCATCCTCGCGCTTGCCGCGCGCTCGATGTTCCACCTGTTCTCCAGCATCAGCCAGGGCATGTTCCTGGTCGACAGCAGCGGGCGCATCGTGTGGGTCAACGAGGGCTACCGGCGCTTCCTGCCGGCGCTGGGCTTCTCGTCCATCGACGAATTCATGGGCCACATGGTCGAGGACGTGATCCCCAACACGCAGATGCGCCGCGTGCTCGAGACCGGCGAGCCGATATTGGTGGACCTGCTCACCAACAAGGCCGGCACCTTCGTGGTCAGCCGCATTCCGCTGCGCGCGGAGAGCGATGGTCCCGAGGGCGGTGCGGGCGACGTGATCGGCGCCATCGGCATCGTGCTGTTCGACCAGCCCGAGACCACGCTGCAGCCGCTCATCAGCAAGTTCGCGCTGCTGCAGCGCGACCTCGACGATGCGCGGCGCGAACTGGCCAGCCAGCGCAACAACCCGCTCTACCAGCACGCGCCCGACGGCCAGCGGCGCTCCAAGTACACCTTCGCGAGCTTCATCGGCAGCAGCCCGGCTGCGGTGGAGGTGAAGCGCCATGCGCGCCGCGCGGCGCAGTCGACCAGCCCCGTGCTGCTGCTGGGCGAAACCGGCACCGGCAAGGAACTGCTGGCGCATGCGATCCATGCGTCGTCGGCGCGGGCCAAGGGCATGTTCGTCAGCGTCAATATCGCCGCCGTGCCCGACACGCTGCTCGAAGCCGAGTTCTTCGGCTTCGCGCCCGGCGCCTTCACCGGCGCCGACAGGCGAGGGCGCGAAGGCAAGTTCAAGCTGGCCGACGGCGGCAGCCTTTTTCTCGACGAGATCGGCGACATGCCGCTCGGCCTGCAGGCCAAGCTGCTGCGCGCGCTGCAGGAGGGCGAGATCGAGCCGCTGGGCTCCAACAAGCTCGTGCCCTTCGATGCGCGCGTGATCGCCGCCACCTCGCGCGACCTGCCCGAGCTGGTGCGCCGCGGCCTGTTCCGCGAAGACCTCTACTACCGCCTCAACGTGCTGCCCTTGCGCGTGCCGCCGCTGCGGGAGCGCCGCAGCGACATCCCCGCGCTGGTCGAGGCGCTGGGCGAAGACATGGCGCTTCGCAGCGGCGAGGCGCCACCCGAACTCACGCCCGATGCGCTCGCGCTGCTCGCGGGCCAGCACTGGCGCGGCAACATCCGCGAACTGCGCAACGTGCTGGAGCAGGTGACGATGCGCAGCGATTCGCAACGCATCGACGCTGTGCAGCTCGAACGCATCCTGCGGGAAGCGGGGCTGGAGCAGATCGAGTTGCCTGATCTGTCGCATGCGGGCGGCGATGAAGAGGCTGCGTTGCTGCGGCCACTGGCGCAGCAGGTGGCGGAACTGGAGCGCAAGGCCATCGCGGCGGCCATGGCCAGCACGGGCGGCAACAAGCTCGCGACATCGCGGCTGCTCGGCATTTCGCGCGCGACCTTGTACGAGCGCATGACGAGCCAAGGGCAATCGTCATGAGCGTCCGAGCCCTCCGTTCGACCTTCGGCCCCAACTGCCACTGGTGCGGCCTCCCCATGGACTTCGACGAGCCGCATGGCCGGCCCGAGTCCGCGACCATCGAGCACCTCATCGACTCGACGCTGGGCGGCGTACGCAACCAGAAGCATCGCCGCCTGGCCCACGCCATCTGCAACCACACGCGCAATGAATTCCGGATGCAGGCCGAGCGCGAATTCCAGCGCTGGATCGCGGAGCGCAAAGCTCTTGGTAAACCCTGACTGATAAAAAGACAATTGCCTGAAATTCAGTCACTACAAGTGTTCTGAAATCAGGCGCCAAAGGCTTCTTCCCAATGAAGAAACCTTTGTTATCAATGAGTTGGGCGGGTGGCACGAACTGTGCAATATTCAGTCACCACTTTCAGGAGACATAAATATGATCCGTCGCCACCTCGTCGCGCTGGCCGCGCTTTCCGTCTGCGCCGCTGGCGCCCCCGCCTGGGCCCAGTCCAACGAAATCCGCATCGCCCACATCTACAGCAAGACCGGTCCGCTGGAGGCCTACGGCAAGCAGACCCAGACCGGCTTCGCGATGGGCCTGGACTACGCCACCGGCGGCACGATGACGGTCAACGGCAAGAAGCTCGTGGTCATCGAGAAGGACGACCAGGGCAAGCCCGACCTCGGCAAGTCACTGCTGGCGGCTGCTTATTCGGATGACAAGGCCGCGCTGGCCGTCGGCCCTACCTCCTCGGGCGTGGCGCTGGCAATGCTGCCGGTGGCCGAGGAATACAAGAAGATCCTGCTGGTCGAGCCGGCCGTGGCCGATTCGATCACCGGCGACAAGTGGAACAAGTACATCTTCCGCACCGGCCGCAATTCGAGCCAGGACGCGATCTCCAACGCGGTGGCGGTCGACAAGGCCGGCGTCACCGTCGCCACGCTCGCGCAGGACAACGCCTTCGGCCGCGACGGAGTGAAGGCCTTCGGTGCCGCGCTCAAGAAGGCGAAGCTGGTGCACGAGGAGTACCTGCCGCCCGCGACCACCGACTTCACCGCCGGTGCGCAGCGCCTGATCGACAAGCTGAAGGACCAGCCGGGCCGCAAGATCATCTGGATCGTCTGGGCTGGCGCGGGCAACCCGTTCAAGATCGTCGACCTGGACCTCAAGCGCTACAACATCGAGATCGCCACCGGCGGCAACATCCTGCCGGCCATGGCCGCGTACAAGGCGCTGCCGGGCATGGAGGGCGCCGCGTACTACTACTTCGGCATTCCGAAGAACCCGGTGAACGAGGCGATGGTGTCGGCGCACTACAAGCAGTTCAAGACGCCGCCAGACTTCTTCACCGCCGGCGGTTTCTCGGCCGCGATGGCGGTGGTGACGGCGCTCAAGAAGACGGGCGGCGACACCAACACCAACAAGCTCATCAGCACGATGGAAGGCATGAGCTTCGACACGCCCAAGGGCAAGATGACCTTCCGCAAGGAAGACCACCAGGCGATGCAGTCGATGTACCACTTCAAGATCAAGGTCGACCCGGCGTTCGCCTGGGGTGTG
>Ga0163161_10002485_pt1 | contig 13142 bp, 10 predicted proteins | sample S45metaG_FD_129847 | JGI IMG/M metagenome (GOLD analysis project Ga0163161, IMG submission 129847) | Switchgrass rhizosphere microbial communities from Kellogg Biological Station, Michigan, USA - S4-5 metaG | ecosystem: Host-associated > Plants > Roots > Rhizosphere > Soil | place: USA... | reverse complement strand
GTATACTGCAGCAAATACAAAGCCTCCCGGTAAATCCTGTCCTGCAGCAACTCATAAACCGATCTCCCCAAATACGCCTTCGCAAACCTGTTCAAAGCATGAATAGAAATACCCATTTTAACCGCATACACATAAATATCACGGTTATACCTGAAATCCAACTCAATCAAAGACTGCAACACCTTCAAACGCTGAAAATCCGGAGGACAATAACCCGGGTCAGCCAGGCTAAAACCCCTTGCATAAATATTCGTTTCCTGCAACATCACTACAACATTTATCAAATCTTCTTCGGCACCCGCGGTATCGGCTTATAATCAATAATAAAATCAATCACCCTATCCAACTCAGCCAACACCAGATGAACCAGCTTCAACCGAAAAACATCAGGCTCCTCCTTCCCCTCAGCACCACCGATATCCGTCAGTTCAGGATCAAAACGAACCAGCAAATCCACACCCTTGACCTGCCGGAGTTTAACCAGCAACTTCCTAACCACAATCAAATGTTTAGCCGTTTGCTTTTGATTGTTATTAGCAATAATATCAAAGATGTCCGAGGTCAGCGTATAATGCGCATGCGTCAACCGTTCCGAGAAAAAAGGCTCGATAGGCTTATGCATATTCCCTATTTCCTCCAGCAAAGCAAGGAAAAGTTCAGGTCCGGTTTTTTGAAGATACTTAGTCATAGTTAGAGAAGTTAAATTAATGTAATTGACAATAATGATGATTTATATATATACGAAGCATCCCTCTACGAAACACAACGCAGAGAGATAACAATTAAAACAGTAAATATGGTTTGTGAAAGAAAGAGGATTAAAAGAAATTAAGAATCAGTGTTCTTAGTTTTAAAGCCAATTTTTTCCCTTGGCGAATCTACTTTATCTATAAACTTGTCTAAATAGGTAAACAGAAGTTCAATTTTCTGATCCTGATTGTTCAGTCTTTTTTCAACCTGCTCAACCAAAATGGAAACATCCTTATGTAGCAGCAATGTTTCCCTAAGCATAACAAAGATTTCAATGATCCGTATACTCATTTGAATGGCTCTCTCGCTTTTTAAAATATTTGAGACCATGAGCACACCAAATTCAGTAAAAGCATAAGGTAATGTACCTCCAAGTACCTGTTTTGATGGTATCGCATTTTGCGATACCATGTTTTCAACTTCTTCTTCAGTTAATTGTAGCATGAAATTTTCAGGAAACCTAGTTTTATTCCGTTTAACTTGCTCTCGTAAACGAATTGCTTTTACTTCATACAAGTCTGCCAAGTCCCGATCCAGCATTACCTTCTGGCCTCTGATCAAATAGATTTTGTTCAATACAACCTCATCTGGTATTCCAATTAGCTTTTCAGTCATAATTCATATATTTATTAGTAAAGCAAACTTATACAAAACCACAACATTAACCAAAAAGAAATATTTTACATTATTTATAAATAAAATAAAACAAACACCAATATTTTGCAATGCAAACCTTCCTTTCACAAACAATTTCAAAGAACAACATCCTTTATATTCCGCTGGAAAAAGCGGTTAGTATTAATCTCCCCAATTTTCAAAACTACAACACATCCAGCTAAATTCGTCACGCAGTGCGTGACCACTTGCCTTCAATTCTCCACGCGCTGCATGGAGAATTTCACTAAAACCCCTCCCTCTTCATAAACCCCAGCATCGGATCCATCCACTCTCCCACAGGCAACCTTTGCGTAAACCCATGATTCCCTTTCGGAAACAAATGCAATTCCGCATCCACCCCATTCTTCTGCAAAGCCTGGTAAAACACAATGCTGTTGTTCACATCCACCACCTGATCATCACCACAATGCGTCAAATAAGTCGGGGGCGTTTCCTTGGTCACCTGCAGATCATTAGAAAACAAAGCTACTTTTTCTTTGCTTGGCTCCATACCCAATAAGTTAATCTTTGATCCCATATGCGTCAACTGGTCATTCATGCTGATCACCGGATAAACCAGGATCATAAAATCTGGCCGAAGGCTGATGTTTTCTTTATTAGGGATATAGCTTTTGAAAAAATGTGTACCTAAGGTCGAAGCCAAATGCCCTCCTGCACTGTAGCCAATGACACCAACCTTACGAGGATTGAGGTTCCAGTTTACCGCATTAGACCGGATCACTTTCATAGCCTGTTGTGCATCCATGAGCGGTCCATAGCTTTTGTCCCGCATCGTTTCCCTTTTCGGCAACCGGTACTTCAGTACAAAAGCAGCAATCCCTTTTTCAGCAAAGGCTTTGCCTATTGCAATCCCTTCTTCTTCAAAGGCAAGGAATCCATACCCCCCTCCCGGGATCACCAGCATTGCTGTTCCAGTTGCTTTTTCTTTAATGGGTAGATATAGGGTCAAGGTCGGTGTTTCCTCTTTTGAGAGTTTGACTGTACTTCCTGGAATACTGTCCGGGTAGAGCGGCAGCACTTGTTGTGCTACCGCAGTGTACCCAACCATTAAAAAGAGCATCAGAGTTAATATTTTATGTTTCATGAGTAATTCGTTCTAAAAATTGAGTTTAAACGTATAGATGTAATGCCCAAAAAGTGCTACCAGCATTTTATCGTATACTTTGAAATCCGTTAATTTTTCGCCAGCGAACTCCGGCAAGTAAAAACTGAGTTTGTACTTGCCATCATTTGCTGAATACACATCAATAGCTGTTGCCTTATCATGCATATCATCTGTTTCATTGTCTGCTTTTAAGGCTGATCGTATAAATAGATAGTCCTTATTGGCACAAGCTTGCTTGTTGACCAATAGTGGTGGTGCAGCCATCGTAACCTGATTTGAAGATTTAATTCTTCCAACTTTAATCTTTGCCAGGCTATTGGTATCAATGGTCTTTCCCTTATATAGCAAACTAAGATTAGTATCCAGACTCAAAAACTGATTCCGGTAGTGATAGATATAAAACACCTTATTATGCTGTGGTACCTGCAGAAAAATGCCATCTGTACAAAATACCCCATCAATTTGCTTCTTCAACAAATCCTCTCTCACAAAAGTCATACCCCTCACTTGCTGTTTACCCAAAATATTTTCACTTTTTCCACCAATAGATCTAAAAAGAAAGGAATTAACAGACAAAGGAACTGCAGCAGAAAAATATGGTCCAACAAGGTCTTGTGTTAAAGTATAATCGGTTGTAGAACCTGTGCTGATCCTCGCTTTAATTCCATCTATTAAAAACAGACTGGATGAATCAATCTCTACATAAGCATCTTCAAGTGGCTTAAAATTTCTGGGTGCTTTCAGCAAAACCTTCTGCGTATCTAAGGTTTTAAGATCTACTTGAAAGAGCAAATTCTTGATATAACGATTACCGAGATAAAAGTAGTTTCCATTTTTCCCAGCGAAATACAATTGCCCATTTTTCAAGTCCTTCACGTTATCTGCTGTTATTGGAAAAGGTGGTATTTTACGAATAAAGGCATTAGGTGATTTAGCCAAATATTCAGTTGCACCATACAAAATGGCTACACTTAATGTGCTTCCAATAAGAAGAACAATCAAAATAAACAGTCGGGTTTTCAACATAAAAAATCAGTAAAAGGTTAAATTATCCCGGAAAGTAATTTCCGGGATAAAAATTGAAGATTAAGGTTGCCTCCAGGGCAAGGTACAGCTTACAAGTGCATAAGGATAATAAGCAGTCCGCGTAGAGAGAGCACCCGGAGTCACTGTACAAACTGGACCAGCATTATTAGGGCTGCAATTAGGTTCATTTGCATACTTTCCAGTTCCCTTCATACATTCGTTTGTATTTGCATCAGAATATATCCAGTCGGATAAAAACATGATTCGTTTTTCTGACTTAAATCCAAATGCAGATCCTAGGCCAAGTAGCACAATACCACTTAAAAAAATAGTTCTTAAATTCATTGTTTTATAGGTTAATTAATGCCTTCTTTTTTTAGGGTTCAGGCTTTCCCTCTTACTGCGCAGATAAGATCTTTACTCTTTCGGGATAGATTAAAACACCAATTGCTCCTAATACTACAAATCCCAAATTGAAAACCAAATGTTCTTTCCAACTCATATTCTGTAATACCCCTCCACACGTACAAGGGATATAGGAACTAAATTTCAGGATAGCTATGATATACGCCGAGAACATCACCATAAGACTAAACGATCCATATAACGCGACTAGACGGAAAGGCCTAATAATTAAAAAAATGGACAATGCAATTTCAATAGACGGTATCGCAAGCACGAGCCAACTACTAATTGAATATAGTATAGGTGATTTGGACAGTTCAATGCTAAACTTTTCAAAATCTCGCATTTTACCCACTGCTGTATACACAAACAAGAGGATAAATGCTGCACAAATGACCTCTATGGTCATCGTTTTCCTAATTGATCTCATTAGTTTATAAGTTTAATAATCGTTAACACGCAAACTGTTTATAGCTGTGATATCACCAAAAATAACCAGAGTAATATTTCTGAACCTCGGCAAATCGTAACCTGGCACGGTAAACGAAGTGATCAAATCACCAGTAGCCACATTTCTAAATTCAAAAACCTTATCCCCTTCAGAATCCAGTGCAGAAACATCTTTGAAAGTCGAGATCGATTTATAAGCTAGGCTACTTATAAAAGAACCACTTGCACTTCCTTGCAAGTTTACATTAATAGGCATATCACCAGTAATCAGGTTAATCACTCTTACACCGAATACATTTGCTGTATGTGAAGGAATCTTTTCTTCTTTAAGAAACACCGATTCCACCACAGTAGGTGTTCCGGTTAGAAACAACGAGTACATCCCACCATTTACAAAATCTTTGATCTGGTTATAATACACCAGATTGGGAGCAACAGTTGACGATAATTTCAATACCTGGCTTCCAGTTAGAACGCCATAAGCCGTATAGGTGCTATTAGAAATTTTAACTGAATTTGTTCCAAATTGCAATGCAGTTCCGCCAACCACCGCATTAATGATCTTAATACTCGCCAATGGAGTTGTTTTGATTTCTTGTTTTTTGCATGAGGCTAAAATCAGCATTGATAAGAGCATCATGATTGATAAAAATCTCTTTTTCATAACTATACATTTAATTATTGATTATTAACTGCTTCCAACCAGGTTACCTGGTTGTGTTTCATTTTTTCTAACGTCTCCACGAAAACTTTATCCTGTTTAGACTGCGTCACAGCCTTTTCTTCCCATTCTATAGCTTTTTCTTTCCTGCCGATTTTATATAACAGATTAGCATAGGTATCCCAGGAAATAGGATCATTCTGGTACCACTCTTCTATTGCATACTTCATCACTACATCGCAAGCAAATTTTAAAACGTCAGGATCACTTACATTCTCAAATAAAGGCCAAGTAATATTATTAACGTCATATTCTGGCCGTTTCAATGCCTTTTCAAAATAAAGGGCATAGTACTTTCCGTAATTACCCCAATCCTTTGCAGCTAAATAATACATCATTTGCGTGCTATACAACGTTTCTAATCCTATTTCTCCAAACTTTGATTTCATTGTTTTTTGTAAAGCTGTCCAATCAAAATTAGGTTTCTTTATGGGATCAATTCCTTGAAAATAGGCCCTTGAGATAGCCGTACGTAATGCGTACTGAGCTTTATCTTTTCCCAACACAGCATTTACTTTCTCAGGATATTTCAGGAATAGCTTAAAGGCTTCTCCTCCTATATCATTCAACTTTTGCCTCATAGAAGTCAAATTATCTTTGGTAAACAGATTCCTTTTCTCTTGTGCTTGTATACCAGTGTTCCAAAAACTGAGTATAGCTATCGCTAGAAACAAGAAATTTCTTGTTTGATTTTTCATATTCATATGTTATTATCTAAATTATTTCAACTCTATTAATATTGGTTTTCTTGTCATTAGTTTGTCTACTTTCCTCTGTTCTTCAGGTGTCAACAAACCAGGACCAGGAGTTCTGCCAGTACTATCAAGCTGGAGTCCAGTGTCAATTCCTCGCCTGGATGCACTAATGCCATCTAACATCCAGATAGGTGCAGGTTTATCTTTTAGATAGTGGTCAAAAAATTGCATCATCCTAATGCCAAGGTCATTTTCAAGTTTATTTGTTACGCCATGATTTCCATCATAACTGAGCAACCATGCTTTTTTTCCCAGTCTACGTAATCCGACAAAAAGTTCTATCATGTTTTGGTATGGAGAAATTCCATCATGCTTAGTGTGCATCATTAAAAAAGGAGTTGTAATCCTATGTGCTGTTAATACTGAAGAATTTTTTATGTATATATCCGGCACTTCCCATAAAGTCTGCCCGACTCTCAATTGACCATGATCAATATTACTTTGTAAACTCTCCCCTCCCTCGTCTATAGTTCCATAGCCACTAATCCAGTCCGAGATACCTGCTGATGAGCTGGCTGCTGAAAACAAATTCGTATTAGCAATAAGATAATTTGTTTGAATTCCTCCCCAGCTTCCACCTTGAATTCCCATTTTTTTTTCATTTACAAACGGAAGATGAGACAGGTATTTAGCGGCAGAAATGACAGCATCGTAAGTTCCTTGCATAGGATTTCCTATTTGGTAGTGAATATCTGGGCAGAATACCAAATAACCATTACTTACGCATGTGGGAATGTTAATATTCATTCCACCAGTGCAGGCTCGAGGAGGAAGATAGACATTTAGATGATCAGATAATTCTTCATAGTAATGAAGTATAATAGGATATTTCTTGTCGGAGTCAAAATCCTGTGGCTTATATAAAACACCTTGGAGCTTCTGACCATCCAACGATGTCCAACTATGAAGTTCCGAAGTATACCAATTGTAGCCTTTTTTAGGATCAACATCAGTTAAAGAAACAAATTTCTTAAAATCTTTAGTAATAAAATAATTAGGTGCTTGACTCGCACTCATTCTTCCGATTAAATACTCTCCAGTATTCTTAGCTTTCAAAGGAGAACCTAATGAGGAGCCGGCTACCAACTGGTAGTAGCCATAGGCGTAAGGCCCCATTGTTAATAATTCAGGATCACGTACCTTGTTTATTGATATTGAGTAAAAACCAGCGTCTTTAGTAACAGAATTAAATGCGGTCAAAATCAATTTTTCATCATCACTAATGGGACGTTCTGCATATTCCTGCAACAACGCAGAGAAAATAACATTGTGCTTTTTACCATACCCATTTGTAACGTTAATCGGTTTTGTTTTTCCAGAAGGATCTAGTTGCCAAAGATCGTTCTCATGAAAAATCAATACAAATTTGTCATTTTCAGTCCATCCTAAAATGGCCCCCCCTCCAATCCAATTACTGCTGCTCCTAGTCAGATTTTGAATTAATCCCGTAGAAATTTCATAACTATAGTAATTTACACGCGATTTATCCATATAGAGCAAATATTTTCCGTTTAAGGAAGAAAGAATATTAAAGCTATCCTCAAGTTGTGGAAGGGGCGTTCGTCTTCCATCTTTTAAAGAAATTAAGGCTGCTCTCAATTTACCAGCCTTATTCCAAAACATTTCACTATTTACATTTTGACCATATTTAGTTAAGGCAACTGTATCATTGATACTCATAAATTGAAAATTGCTCTCATTTTCCTCCTGGAGACGTGTGATTTTCTGATTTCTGAGGTTAAGAATCCCTAAATAGGTCTTCTGACCTAATTCATTTTGCTGATAAGACTGTAATCTTACATCTGTATAACTCCAAACTTCAACGGCATCATTCTTAGGTTTTTGTTTGTTATATTCCTGTAAATAAATAAACAGATTTTTCCCATCCTTACTAAAATCACCCAATCGTCCTAACTGCAGCGGTTTCTCTAAATTGGCTCTTTTCTGATTGGTAATACAAATTACCCTATTTAATCCTTTTCTATAATACAGAATAGAATCACTCTCTTTAAAAGCCAGTTGATTAAATTCTAAATTATAAGTGATTTGCTCTGAATTATTCCCCTTCCAAATTTCACGAATTTCGTCTTTCTGCAAATCAATCCAGTTTAATGATTCTCCTTTTATATTATCTTCGAAGTATTTTCTTTTTAGAATTAATACCTGTCCATCTTTACCCAAAAAACTACTTTCAACATTTTTGAAAAGACGATTTTTACCATTATCGAAATTATGAACAATCATTTCCTTACTTGGATTGTTCATCTGATAACATAAAATTTTACTATTTCCTGAAGTGGGAATATCAAAGGATAGAACATGGGGTATATATTCCATTGACTTACTTTCAAAATTAAACACTCCTAACGTATCTCTACCCTTTATAAAAACCAGGAATTTACTATCAATTGTGATTTTTGGTTGACCTATCACCCTACTAAACACTTCTGTTTTCTCATTATTATTGGTAGATTGAATAACCATTTTTAATAATTTAGCATTGAATGAGGATCCAACAGCGACCTTATATACCACATATTTTCCGTTATTAGTAATCATTTGATGTGATGTTAATATTGATTCCCAATTGGCATAAGCATTAGAATCAATTATTTTTTTTTGAGCCAAAACACCCCCAAGAATAAATGACATAAGGATTATGATCAAAAAAAATATTTTTAAATATTTCATTATTGGTGTTTCTATAGAATTATTTTATTTAGATTATTACAACATTGGAGCTTAGAAAAGGTAATTCTCTCCATGTTTATCGTTATACTTCAACTGATCTTTATTGATATCCTGGATTTTGGATCAAATTAGGATCCTTTTCCAAATCGCTAGCAGAAAATGGATATAATTGTTTATTAGTATCCCATATTCCACCTTTTTCTAAACTAGCTACAGACATGACTTTATCAATATTTCCTGTTCTTTTTAGATCAAACCATCTATGCCCCCACTCCGTGAATAACTCTATCCGTCGCTCATGAAGAATTGAAACAAGCATGTTAACTTTATTATTGATATTTACATTCTCCAACCCAGCCCGGGTTCTTATTGCATTTAGATCATTGTTAGCACCTTCTAAATTATCTTGTTGCGTCCTTGCCTCTGCTCTGATCAAATATTGCTCGGCTAAACGCATTACTACTGAATATTCAGTTACTACTGGAACATTCGCAGGTATTTTGTATTTATAAGCGTAATAATATCTTAATTCTCCTATTTCCACACTATTAATCCACTGGTTTTTCCTTTGATCTCCAAATTCAAACTCATTAACTAATTTATTATTTAAATATATCTTCGAAGCACTACCGCCCGGACCTGTATCAGGAAGAATAAAAGTTGCAGCATCAACTGTATTTAAATTACTTCTAACTGGCTGTATTTGCCAAATAGCTTCTGAATTATTTTTGATAAAAGTCTCATTAAGAGGAGTTAGGTGAAATAATATAGAATTATTAATTACAGCAGATGCCTGCTCTTCTGCATTTTTCCATTTACCTGTATATAAATATGTTCTTGCAAGTAAAGCAGTTGCTGCCCATTTTGTGGGCCTAACTCTTTCTTCCACACCTAAAGAATAAGCAGAAAAAGCATCTGATTTAAGAAATTGAGCACTTAACAGTCTCTGGGCCCTTTCCAAATCGCTAATGATTTGTTGATAGACCTTATCTTTAGAAGTTCTCGAAAGTAAACCGTTAACAGAATAATCTGTAGTCAATGCTAAAGGAACATCGCCAAATAAATTCACCAAATAGAAATAATAAAAAGCTCTCATAAAATAAGCCTCCCCTAACAACTGTTGTTTTACGCTGGCACTTAAATACTGGCTTGACGTTAAACCTTCAATTGCAGAATTAACAACGTATATCTTGGGATAAAAAGTTTTACAAAAATCAGCAATTCCCAGGTCCGTAGACGTTACCCTATTTAAATAGAAAGGCACAAAATCCGTGGCCTGGCTTGAAGAGCCTCCAAAAAGCGTTAGTTCATCTGCTGCCAGTGCAGAAACTATAGATATAGAAAACCCATCTTGATCGAAATTTGAATAAAGACCTGTTAAAACAGCTGCTGCTGTCACATCAGTATTATAAACATTTTTTGAATTTATACTAGTCACAGGTGCATCAACTTCGACAAATTTCCGGCAACTACTTTGAACAAATGCAAAGCTCATGCCGCACATTATTAATAGTTTATATTGATATTTCATATCTTTTTATTGTGGGTTAATTAAAAAATCAAACTATAATTGGACTTTGATACCAAATGTCAGTATACGTAAAGGAGGTAAACTCACAGAACTTTTAGTCTCCGGATCAAGTCCAAAATAGTTTGTCATAGTAAGCAAATTCTGTCCCTGCATATAAAGTTTACAATTCTGAACATGCATATATCTTAGCCACGTTTTTGGAAAAGCATATGATAGTGATAAATTCTTCAAACGTATATAAGACGCATCTGTCAATGCGCCATCACTTAGTCTTGCAGTATTAAAAGAGCCAAGTAGACTATAAATGCTATCAAATCTTTGGATAGAAGCTATATCCCCCGGACTAGTCCATCTCTTTTCAACAGAGAGTGGTTGGTTTACCATTAAGCCGCCTGGCGAGTTACCAAATAAATAACTTACACCCTTTTGTTTCACAAACTGAAATAGTATGTCCAGTTCAATAGCTTTATATTTAAAAGTATTTTGAAATCCACCTTGGAATTTCTGGTCAAGATTCATCAGGATAGTTTTATCACTATTCACACCAGAAGATTTTGGACTGAAGGTAGGGTTACCATTCCGATCTGCAAACAAATAAACTCCTGTTGCTGGATCTACTCCTAGAAAATGGTAAAGCTTCTGAATAGTTATTGTCTCCCCAAGAACTAATGTAGTACCATAATTCGAGGTACTTAAGTTTGGAAAATCTACAAGTTTATTTTTAGCAAGAGTTATATTAAAATTACTAGTCCAAACAAAGTTCTTATTTCTAATATTTGTACTAGTTAAAGTAAACTCCCATCCAGCATTCCGGATTTTAGCGGGAAAGTTCCTCGTTACCCCATCATAACCTGCAAATATCGGCAATTTATATTCTAAAAGTTGATTGGAGGATGTATTATAAAAATAATTAACATCAAATAATAGACGGTCTTTAAAAAAACCAAGGTTGCGTCCTATATTCAATTTCCTAGTTTCTTCCCAAGCAAGGTATGGATTAGGCAATCCAACCGGTCCGAGGCCAACGGTGCCTTGATAGGGCTCTTGTGCACTTATAGGACTATATAGATTTATAAACCGATAATCGGAAATTTGATCGCTCCCAGAACTACCATAACTTACTTTTAACTTACCATAGCTTAAAGAAGGGATTGTTTGTTCAATTATATTTTCGCTTGAAAAAATCCATGCTGCTGCAATAGAAGAAAAATTATGAAATTGATTCTCAGAACCGAATCTGCTGCTCCCATCACGACGAATATTAAAATCAACTATATATTTGTCCTTAATGTTATAGTTAATTCTTCCGAATAAGGCATTATACTTATAAACTGAATTTAGGGAAGATAAAACACTAATATTTGATGCAGATTTTGGATCATCTATAACCAGGTCACTGCTAAATCCCGATACCTGCAGTTGCAGCAGATCATTTTTATTTTGTTGAAATGTTGTTCCTATTAATGCTTCCAGCCGACCTGGTCCAAAATCTCGGTTATATTTAATTTGTGGTTCAATAACCCAAGTATTACTATTAGTATCACCAATAAACCCACCTCTAGGATTCAGTCCCAATGCCAAGAGCTCTGGTTGTTGAGACAAAGAGGAAGCCAAATTCTTTTCTTTCGTCTGCAAATGATTGTAGCCAAAATTACCTTTTAATTCGAGACCTGACAATAGGTTATAACTTAATGATAAACTGGAAATTAGATTACTTGTCTTGTTATTATATGTAGAAAACAAATATGACATCGGATTTAAGTAAAAGCTTGAACTTCCTGAAGAATCCTGCATCCAGTTAATTCCACCATCTGATTTGAACAGATTTGGTGAGTTTGGAGGAAGGGTGACAGCACTCCTTGTTAAATCCATTGCTGGCAGTGAGTTATTATCTATTAAATAATTACTTGAAACCTGTATTTTTAGCTTTTGATTCGCCGATTGGCTATTTAAACTTACACTAACCCCACCTTTTCTATCGTCAAATTCACCTGGAAAAACAGTTGTTTCTTTATGAAAAGTACCACCAATCCTAAATTGTGTTCGATCACTTCCTCCAGAAATTGAAAGTTGTGCATCGCGATAAGCGGCGTTCCCTCCTATTAACTCTTTTTGCCAATCTGTGTAATGATTTACGTCCCAGAATCCATTTATGTCATAATCTCCCACATCAGGGGTAAGTCTCCCATCATTTCTTAAAGCTTCTCTTCTCATACCCAAATATTGAGAAGTATTCAATAAATCTAGTTTCCTACTGACTTGTCCAATCCCTGATTGTAAATTAAAATCTGTTTTAATATCTCCAACTTTCCCCTTTTTTGTTGTAATAAGAATGGCTCCATTGGCCGCTCTTGAACCATAAATTGAGGTAGCATCAGCATCCTTTAAAACATCGATACTCTCAATGTCAGCAGGATTAATAAAACTCAAAGGGCTTCCCATTGCTCCTGATCCGGATTGGCCAGTAACATTGCCCGGAAATGAAGATAACAATTGTGAAGAATAAGGAACTCCATCAATTACATAAAATGGGTCATTTCCATTTGTAATACTATTCGTTCCCTGAATCCTAACCTTCACCCCCGTCCCTGCAAAACCCGTTGCTTGCTCTATAAACAATCCTGGAACCCTTCCCTGCAAGGCTAGTAGTGGATTATTCACCGGCTGCTTTTCTATCACATCGGCCTTAATCGTCGTCACATTCCCTGTACTCAACCTCTGCGTGGTAGTACCATAAGCAATCACCTGGACCTCATCCAGCTTCGACAAACTCTGCTCCAGCACCACATTCCCCATATTTGCACTCGCACTCACTTCCTTTGGCAAATACCCTATAAAACTGAGCACCAGTACAGCACCATCTTCCACGCCTCTCAGAAAGAACCTTCCGTCCTTATCCGTACTCACTCCCTTCCCTGTTTTCTTTACTTTCACACTTGCACCGGGGAGCGGGTGATTCTCCGAATCCACCACCCTACCAGAAGCGTCAATGCTAGCCCAGCGATTAGCCAGGCGTTCCAGAAAGGTGGG
>Ga0163161_10002483_pt1 | contig 13145 bp, 9 predicted proteins | sample S45metaG_FD_129847 | JGI IMG/M metagenome (GOLD analysis project Ga0163161, IMG submission 129847) | Switchgrass rhizosphere microbial communities from Kellogg Biological Station, Michigan, USA - S4-5 metaG | ecosystem: Host-associated > Plants > Roots > Rhizosphere > Soil | place: USA: Michigan... | reverse complement strand
TGGGCATCTTTCTCTGCCTGGGTGACGGTATAAGTGGCAGTTACCTCTGTGCTGGCACCCGGAAGCAAGGTCACAGTAGAGGCAACTGTTAAGCCAGGGATTTTAACATCCGTCAGCGTGAAGTTTTTCAGCGTAACATTTCCAGTATTGGTGATGATAAACTTGTAGTCAATCGTGTTGTGGTCTGTGCTGATCACACCGGTTTTTACTAACCTGATTTGCGGCGCTTCCGGTACCGAAATTACGGTTGGAGCATCGCTGCTTTGATCTGTTCCAGAAATGTCCGTCACTTTTGTACCAGCAGGACTATAACCGTTTGCAACAGCAGTATTGCTCACTGACTGGGCATCTTTCTCGGCTTGGGTGATGGTATAAGTGGCTGTCACCTCTGTGCTGGCACCCGGAAGCAAAGTCACAGTAGATGCAATTGTTAAACCAGGGATTTTAACATCCGTTAGCGTGAAATTCTTTAAGGTTACATTACCTGTATTGGTGATGATAAACTTGTAATCAATCGTGTTGTGGTCTGTACTGATTACGCCGGTCTTTACCAGTTTGATGGCAGGTGCTTCTGGTACAAAAATGCGACCTGTTAACTTTTCAGTAGTACAAATGCCAACAGCTGTCACCGTATAATCAAATGTTCCTAGAGCTGATGCAACGCCTGAGATGGTAAATATTCCATTTGAATAGGCCGCAGTTACACCATCTGGCAATCCAGAGGCAGTGACAGAAACTGCGTTAGCAGCCTGATAAGTAATCGTTCCAATAGCACAGTTTAAACAAACTGTCTGATCTGTTGTGGCAACAGCTGAAGTTAATGAAAGTGTTGTATTTGGATTAACTGTAATGGTTCCTGAAAGTTGTGGTGCGGTACAGCCTCCGTTAGCAGTTACAGTATAGGGAAATGAACCTGATACTGTTGGCGTTCCACTGATTGTAAATACACCTCCCGTAGTGATATTGCCACTTACTCCTGCCGGAAGGCCGGTTACAGTTGCATCAGTAGCATTAGTAAACGTATAAACAATACTACTGATTGCTGTATTGATACATCTCGTTTGTGCGATATCACCAGAAGTCAATACAAGTTTCGCAGTGGGATTCACAGTAATTTTAAAAGTCTTTGGAGTTCCTTCGCAGCCTGAGGCTGAGGTTGGTGTAACAGTTATAATTGCGTCAACAGGCACATCAGATAAATTGGTAGCCTTAAAGCTTTGGATATTTCCATCACCTGAAGCAGGTAAACCGATGGAAATTTGATCATTTGTCCAGTGGTAAGTATGATTTGCAGCATTTCCTGTGAAGGAAATGAGAGAAGTATTTACCTCATTGCAAACAACAACGTTAGCAGGCTGATCTACAGTTGCCAATGGATTTACATTTACTGTAGTTGTACCGGTGCGCATGTAACTGCAAGCAGTTGAACTGGCATCTTTTACACTGACCAGAACATAATCAAATGTACCTGTGGTTGTGGCCGGCTGATTTATTGTAGCGGTATTATCCGTACCTGCAGTAGTTACGCTTTTTGTAACACCATTGAGCGTGTAGGTAAAAGTATAGGGCGCTGTTCCATTAGAACCTGTGAAGGTGATTGCTACCGGACCAGATCCGATACAAACATTTTTGCCGCCTGTGACGGTTGCAAGCGGCGCCGGATTAACCTGCAGCGTTGCAATAGTTGAACTCACCACACAGGCTTTTGAGGCAGAAGTGACATCAAGCCTGTACTGATAACCATTTACGGTATAAGGTATATTTTGAGCAATAAGGGTAGTGCTTTTGGCACCTGTTACTCCATTCCCATCAACAACAGCTTGCCAGGTACCGTTTGGAACAAGATAATACCATTGGTAAGTTGCATTGGCACCCTGAACTTCAGCCGAAGCAGTGAACGTACTGCCCTCGCAAATGACAGCGCTTTGAGGCTGAGATGTGATTTTAGGGGTAACCACATCTACAGTAACAGTTCCGATGGTTGATTTAGCGCCATACACATCCATATAGGTGTATTGAAGTGCCGATGACGAGCTGTTAAATGTAGTAAGAGGGACAAAATTCAGTTTTCCTGTAGTTTGTGAAAAAGTAAATGTTCCTACATTACTGATCGTTCGCGTCTGTTCAACTTCAGGTGTTGACGGATCAAGATCCACACTTGCCAGATTGACGGCCCCATTAGCATTAGGCTTTGTATCATTAACTAAAATATCAATCTCATCGGAATTCCCCTGACAGATTGTTTTGGTATCATTTCCTGCAACTGGCTGAGCCAATTTGGAAGGATCAACTTTCAGCGTTAGCCCACGGATTTCATGGTAGTTATTACTCCCTCCTGTTGAAGATGAAATACCATATTTCAGTCCCGATGCAGGAACAGGCTCGGTGTAGGGATAGTTAGTAAATACTTTTGTGATTATATTTCCGTGCTGGATACTTAAGTTGATCAGCAGTCCACCACCTGGTCTGGGAACCAAATTGATAATCGCCTTACGATATTGCGGATCTTTTGGTTCTGCACCCCTGAGCCCGCCAGCAATCTCAAAGCCTGCATTGTCTTTGTAAGTTTGTTTGGTATCCAGAAATGCATAGTTTTTCCCGTCGAGCTTATGTCCGTTTCCCGCTCCCCGAAGCGTTACACTATTTGAAGCACGCCCGGTTCCTAACTGCCTGTCTTCTCCGCTATCCGAGAAATTTCCATATTCATCGATACCAATCCCCAGGTATCCTTTGCTTACTCCCGGTGTGGAGTTATTGATTTGAGAGTAGCCTAAAGATCCCCCGAAACCCCCAATATTAAACTGCTGATCTGTAACAGAGGCATCAAATAAGAAAAAGCAAATTCCATCAGCCCCGTTACCACCATAAGTAAAGTATTCAAATTCTATATCAAGGCCATAGGTACCCAGGAAAACATTGTTGGAATAGATATATCCTTTCTGGTTCCCCTCCTTGTTAGTCAAACGAAGATATCCTGAACCATCGGGATCACTTTTTGGGTCAGCAGCATTTGATGGCGCTGTACCCGCTGTTAAATATGCAGAAGGTGCCCCACCGAAAACTACATTCGGAGCACTTTTGAACTTGAACGACTCATCATAAGGGAACTGCGCAAACGCAATAAAGGGAGCAAAAAAAAGGAGTATAAACGCGATGATGGAAAAACTCTTCTTCACCAAAAAACCTTCCCGCTCATACCCCTTTGACAGGCGTACCAACCGACCAGACCTTAGTAAAATAGAAAGGAGAGGTAATTTCATATGGGAGCGTTATAGGCGAGAATTAATCATCTCGTTCATCATAAATAATTCAACTATAAAGAGGCTTTCAAATCATGAAGTACTTTCAGTTCTAATCCAATCTTTATAGCAGTCAAATAATATTTTCAAATAAGTTAATTAATCGTTTTACTTCCACAAAATACCAAGAATAATCCAATAAATCCAAATTTAATTCCCCACTTTTTTAATTTCTATAATTCTTGTGCCAAAAACAGTGTCTATACATCAACAGGCATTATTTATAATTATCAAAAAATTTTAGAAAACCTCTAAAACGCGATTTAAAAGTCGAAATAAGGTTTAAAACTGACCTACGTATTTTCCATATCTATAGATTTTTTAATGATCAGCAATTTTTAATCAGAATGGCACACCAGTGCGCTACGAGGTCTAATTACCCATATTGAGAATTTTTATACACACATCATTAATCGAAATTTTTAAATCAACAGTCCCTCAATCATTCTCAAAATGACTACAAAACACAGGATTAATTAAAATTAATTAACCACTGAATTACTATATATAACTTAAATAAAATAATAGAAAATAATACATACAATAACAGCAGCCATAAAATCTATTTAATTAAATTTTGTACACTTTTTTAATCTTAAATAATTTTATTTAACCGGACACCTGATAAAGCACAAAAATGGGCAATAGCTTTATAGCCTATAAACCGATTATTTTTTGTATATTTGCATAGAACGGAATACAAACACACTATTCTCTCAATACTTACTTGCTAATCAATCTATTGGTTAGATTCAATTTCTCCTGGCCCCCTACCGTTGGTGCCTGGGATTTAAGTTTTATTCAGGCTAGATGAATCCTCAAGTTGATATTTTAGGATCGCCTTAACAAGTAAACATCAGAGAAGAGTTATTTTTTAACTAAATCAAGGAAATTTATGGCTAAGTCTCAGGCAACCTTCATGAAAAAGCAATTAGAAAAAAACAGGCAGAAGAAAAAAGAAGATAAAGAGCAACGTAAACAAGAACGCCAGCAAAATTCATCAGGAGGTGACCTGGAAAGTATGATGGCATACGTCAATGAATTCGGTGAGATCGTATCAACACCTCCGGAAAAGAAGTAATAACATAACAAGGGCCCTCTATAGGGCCTTTTATTATTTAGGTATAGCTATGTTAGTATTCGTGTATGACTGTATTTTACAACACGCGATCATCGTGTTTTCTAAGGGCTTTATCCGGTATTAACAAACTCTACACGGGAGGTTGACAGGTAATTTACTGGCTCAAATGAATACTTTAGGCTGGTAGCACCTGTTGACACCCTATCTACCTCCTGTCAATAACGAACAAAAACCCTAGGTAAATCTACAGAGGGCCAATTTTATATACAGTCAGTCTATAACGCGTTAGCAAGTATAAGAATCACAGATCATATCGATCTTTTATACTGTACAAAAAAGGCCATATCCACGATACGGCCTTTAAAAATTTATAGGGTTCAGTAAAACTATTGAGCTCTTCCTGATTTCTTGTCTTGACCTCTTCCGATCAGGTATCCCGCACCAGCACCAGCAACTCCACCGATAACAGCACCTCTACCTTTTTTCTTGTCTATCAAAGCACCACCAAGTCCACCTGCACCTGCACCAATTACAGTTCCAAGGGCGGCACTGCTCCATCCTTTTTTCTTCTGTGTGGTAGTAGTAGTTGTAGATGTCGAGTTACCAGCCATCCTTGCGGCAGGTGCATTTTCTGCAGCTCTTGCTTCAGACAACATTAAGATCCTTTTTTCTTCAGCTTCTTTTTCTTCTTTTGCTGCAAGCTCTTTTTTAACCACCTCAGCTTTTTGGAAGCTATCTACTCTCATACTATCTCTTGTAGCTTTTATTGCTGCCTGTCTGATTGCTTCTTCTTTTTTAGCATTAGAACAAGCCGACATTGCCAGGACAATTCCAAATATTGCTATTAACTTTTTCATCGTGTATCTTTTTTAGTTAGAGAATTAATAATACATCAATATTTACTAAAATGATGCCAAGATTAAATTGCATCATCCGGTAGAATAATGATCAGCATAAAATCCTCTTAAAAGAACTTATTTATCCATTAATGGCGATGACCCCGGTTCTTCCAGGGTATCATGGTCATCGTCTTCTCCATCGGGGTTATGCGAAATGCGGTCATTGTCATTATTCAGATTGACCTTATATATAGTATCATCGGAGGAGTGGTCGGCATCCAGTCCTAAATTTGCATTTTGATCCGATTCATATAAATCGGTTTTGCTTTTCTCTTCGGGGCCAGTGACTACTTTTTGCTTCATATTTGTCATCACATTTAGTTTATTCAGGAGAATAACAAAAATAAACACACGTGGTTTGTTTAAAATCTACTCTTTACGTAAGAATAAGCAATTAAGATTTTGGATATTAGTATTCAATTGATTATTTTCACAGCGAAATTTATAATAATAATATGCGTACAACAGGAAAAGTTAAATGGTTTAATTCTGCAAAAGGGTTTGGTTTCATCACTCCAGAAGATGGAGGAAAAGATATTTTCGTACATTTCTCTGCGATTGCAGGTGATTCATTCAGAGAATTGAATGAAGGTGATAATGTAGAATTCGAATTGAACGACGGTAAAAAAGGCCCTGAGGCTTCTAATGTAACTGTTCTTTAAGAATAATTCGTTAAAAAATTGAAAAAGGGGTATGCTTTGCATTGCCCCTTTTTTTATGACATCAATTGACATCAAACACAACATAAATATTTATGCAGGCTACAAATAAAGAAGTAAGCATCCTGGGCTGTGGATGGTATGGTCTGGCACTCGGTAAAAAACTGGTAGAATCAGGTTACAGCGTAAAAGGATCAACTACCAGTACAGAGAAATTCTCCCTTTTAAATGAATCGTCTATAATTCCGTTTGTGGTCAGCTTCCAGGAAAAGGAAGAACACTATGATCCCGCCTTTTTCAACAGTGAGACACTGATCATTTGTATACCGCCAAAAAGAAGCAGTGCAGAACAACACACATTCCTGACAAAAATTGAAAGAATTGCAAATGCAACTGCAGACAGCCGCATTAGCCAGGTGATTTTTATCAGCTCCACATCTGTTTACGGAGATTTGAATGCTGAGGTTGACGAATTTTCAGCTGCGGCACCCGACACTGATTCAGGCAAAGCTATACTGGCAGCAGAGTATCTCTTAAAGGGGTATACAAATTTTATGACCACTATTGTCAGATTCGGCGGACTGATAGGCCCGGACAGAAACCCCGGAAGATTTTTTGCAGGAAAATCAGATATTCCAAACGGACAGGCACCGGTTAATCTGATACATCTGTCAGATTGTATCGGCATCACACTGCAGATCCTTGAAAATTCTGCCTTTGGAAACACGTTTAATGCCTGTTCACCAGAGCACCCAAGCCGCGCAGTCTTTTACACCAGAACAGCTATCCAATCAGGCTTAGAATCCCCAGGATTTAAAGATGAACTCTTAAACTGGAAACAAGTAAACAGTGTAATGGTACATGAAAAGCTGAATTACGAATTTCAGGTAAAATTGAATGCTATTGTGATACAATAAAATAGGAAAAATCACTCAACCAATTTTCCTGAATTAACCGTCATTACCTATAAAAATGATATATTGCTGATCTGCCAGAACCTTTTTTATGGAATGGCTGCAGTTTTAAAGAAGTTTTCTTAGATACATTATACAGAGAGATGAAATTAACCATATGGGGCGCGGCGAAACAGGTGACAGGAAGTATGCACCTTCTTCAGTCAGAAAATTATAACATCCTGATAGATTGCGGACTGGATTATGAGAAGGATACGTATCAGGAAGAAAACCAGTATTTCCCTTTCGAGCCATCAGAAATTGATGTGGTTATCCTAACCCATGCACATATTGACCATTCCGGGAACCTGCCTACACTGGTTAGAATGGGCTTTGCAGGGCAGATCCTTTGCACCCCTCCTACCGCAGACCTTACTGAATTGCTACTGCTCGACTCTGTTAACATTTTTCTGAGCAAACAAAATAAAAGAGGCAAAGGCAAAAGAGCTGGTTCAGGTCCCAAACCTTTATACCTTCACAAACATGTGATGGATACCGTTGAACGCTTTGTGACGATTGCATTTGACAAAGACTTTAGCCTCAGTCCTGACATCTCCCTCAGATTTATCCCTGTTGGGCACCTTCTTGGTGCCGCCGCAGTGGTGCTTACGTTGCAGGATCAGGGAAAAGAAAAGAAAATTGCCTTCACAGGCGATATAGGCCGGAAAAACTATCCCGTTCTTGTAGACCCGCAACCTATCCCTCCTGTAGATTATCTGGTATCAGAATCCACATATGGCGGAAGGACACATAGTAAAGAAACTACGCTACAGGACAAACTCATAGAAACGATTAATGAAACCTGCGTTAAATTCCCCGGCAGGCTGATTATTCCTGCCTTCAGTATCGGCAGAACACAGGCCCTTGTCTATTCACTCAATAAAATCTTTAGCGAAGGGCTCCTGCCACCTGTGAAAATATTTGTGGACAGCCCGCTTGCAAGCTTTGCAACTGATGTATACCGCAAATACCATCATCTGCTCAATGAAGAATCCCAGGATTTTTACAAGCGCAAGGGAGATGAGTTTGAATTTGAAGAATTATCCTACGTACAGGATAAACGTGAAAGTATTTCTATTTCAAACTATCATGAGCCCTGCATCATTATCTCTTCGGCAGGTATGCTGGAAGGTGGCCGTATACAGGATCACTTATATTATAATATTCAGAATTATTATTGTACCATCCTTTTTATAGGCTATTGCGCCAAGGGAACACTCGGTAACCGTTTGCTGCGGGGAGACCCTATCGTAAGATTAAGGCACCGCGACCTGATGGTATTCGCGACCATCAAACAAACCGATTTGCTCAGCGGCCATGGAGACCATGATGACCTCCTGGGAAACGTTACGCAGCAGAATCCCGGCACCCTGAAAAAGGTATTTCTCGTGCATGGCGAAAACAAAAGCCAGGAAAGCCTGGCCACAGCAATTCGTGACGCCGGCTACGAAGTGGCTATTCCGGAAAAAGGTGAAGTATTTGAATTATAATATGGTTTTTACAGTTTTTGATACCTGGGCAATATGCTGGAACATATCAACAGCACTATCTTCAGCCAGCTGATGATCGGCCTCAGGTACACTGCTGTTTAAGACTTTCACAAAGCTCAGCCAGTTTGGCATTAAGTTCTGCGCATAGACGTTATAATAGTTTAAACTCAGGTTTTCAAATGCGGGATTTGCACGTAGTTTTTTCTGAATGACATTGCCTCCCAGAGTTGCCCCCTCCAGTACATACATTGCTCCGAGCGAAGAAGCATTGCTGTGATCTTTCAGCAGAAAATCAAAGTCTACCGCATCCAGGTCTTCCTTTTGCATATTCATTTCCTGAAGATCCTGTTCCAGCGCAGCAAGTTTATCCCTGTTTTCAATATCTAAACTTTCCTTAATTGCCGCATCCAGCGCATCATGCAGTTTGGATTCAATGGCAGCATGCACAACATAATTGGTAGCCAGTAAAGTTTTATATTGTTCCAGTGTCAGCGTTTTATTCATAATTTCACGAACGAACATGAGATTTTCCAATTCATCGTGATGAGCACTGGTGGCTGATTTTAATTTTTCCTGTAACATGAGGACAATATAGGTATAATACTAGGCGTGTTCTAATTGATACTTCTATTCTGATTAAACCAGAAGTCGTGCAGAGAGCGTACACAGGTAATCAGGTTATGATACCCACTTGGTTTGGTTAAAAATGCATTTGCCCCGATTTCAAGCGATGTCCTTACATCGTTTAAATCATCGGATGTAGAGAAAAGTATAACTGGTACATATTTTAAAAAAGGAATTTCTTTAATACGTTTTAGCACGTCTAATCCGGATATACCAGGTAAATTTAAATCCAGCAATATCAATTTAGGCCTGTGTTTTTCTTCAGCAAACCGTATTAAGGTAGCTAAAGCAGAAGTCCCGTCCTCGGCGATACTTACCGTTAAATCTTCACTCACTTCCTTTACAGCATATTGCATGATGAATGCAAAATCCTGATCATCTTCAACGTAAAATATATCGGGAGACATCATAATAACTTAAATTTTGAATGCTACATAAAAAATTGTGCCAACTTCCAGTTCACTTTCAAACCAGATTCTAGCATTATGCTTCTCAACGATACGTTTTACGATTGCCAGTCCAACACCTGTCCCTTCAATATCTTTAACATTTTCCATCCTTTTAAAGAGTTCAAACACTTTTTCACGATGGCTAATATCTATTCCAATTCCGTTATCCTTAATTATATAAACGATTTCCTCATCATCTTTCACTCCTTCTATATGTACAGCAGGGTGTTCTTTAACCAGACTATATTTTAAGGCATTTCCGATCAGATTTGCAAAAATCTGGCTGATCAGCACTGCAGAGCCCATGATCGGCGGGAGTTCTCCAAAAGTTAGCGATACTTTTTGGGCTTTCAATGCAGAAACTGCTTCTGCAGCACTATCCCTGACAATTTTGTCCATATCCAGACGAAGAAATTCTACCTCGGCCCTGCCCACCCTGGCCAGCTTTAGAATCTCATTGATCAGAAAGTTCATTTTATCGGCACCAGCCACTACTCTTCTCAGTAAATTTTTGCCCTGCTCATCTAAAGATTTATTTGATAATATGACCAATTCAGTATAACTTTTGATGGAAGTGAGCGGAGTACGGAGGTCATGCGAGATCGTGTAGCTAAATGTGTCCAGTTCTTCATACGCACGTTTCAGGCGTTCATTTAAAATCCTGATCTCGCCGGCTTTCTTGTTGATCGCAGTGATTATTTTCTCTCTCAGCTTCATGACATTGGTCACTTCAGTCTTTGTCCACTTCACAGCGGTATTCTCTACCATCTGAGAAAAGACTTCAAATGAATTTCTTGGTGACAGGTTCATCAGCCCATTTTCAGAAATCGCTACGGGTTTATCAGGATTGCCCGCCCAATTGATCGCCGTAATCTGCTCCGGCCGGAACCAAACCGCAATCTCGTCCATATCTTTGGAGATCATTGCAGCAATGATACCGCTTCCGGATGTTTTGTAAGCTTTGGCCGCAGGAAATACCTCTGGCAGACGGTGCGTATAATAGATAGCGTCCTCCATGGTAAACTTCAGCCAGTTGAACAATTCTCTCAGCTGTAACTGATCTGGTGTTATACCAATAGCTGATATTTCATTTTCATATAATATTGCTGCACCTGTAGCACCTACAATATCTTTGATCGAATATTCCTGATTTATGAGGGCAGAAACAAGATCTTCATCTTTTGTCAGATGAAGGCTGATAAGGCCCATAGCCAGCTGATAGTTGTTCGATTGCTGCTCCTGCTCTTCCTCCTCTCTGTATTCTAAAGCTGATGACACAATTTTTCCTATCAGTGCAGCACCTTCCCTGGCTTTATAATCAATAAATTTAGGGCTATAGTTGTGACAGGCAATTAACCCCCATAATTCTCCATGGGCCATCAGTGATATACTGAAACTGGATTCTACTCCCATGTTCTTGAGGTATTGTATATGTATTGGCGAAACTGCGCGCAGAACTGAATGCGTCAGATTAAGCGGTACGTCATATTCAAGCGTAGCAATAGGAGTACTATCCGTATTCACATCGGCAATGATCCTGGTATAGTTGAGCTTGTAAAGTTCTCTTGCCTGTTTAGGTATATCTGATGCGGGATAATGTAATCCGAAGAATGGCTCAAGATCGTCGTTTTTAACTTCTGCGATGACCTCTCCATGCCCGTCTTCCAAAAATTTATAGATCATTACACGATCGTAATGGATCACATCCCTGATTGCTTTCGCTGTATTTTGCAGGAGAGAACTCAGGTTTTTCCCTGTAAGGATTTCAGAAACTGACTTACCAATCTGGTTTTGTATATCATACTCCAGGGTTGCAGGTTCAAATTCTACCAGATAAGACGCTTCACTGGCAGATATGATCATATAATAATCAGCACCATTGATCTGAAGAGGATAGGGATTGATGGGTCCAAAATCTTTCTTCAGCGCACCGAGCTGGATCATCTGCAGCAATTGTCCCCTTTTACTGTCTAAGCCTGCAAGCTCTTCGAATTGTTCCAGTGGTTTGCCTAACAGGTTTTTTGCCTCGACAGCGATGTAGTCCTTCGTATTCTCGCTTGCGTAAGTGATCAGTAATGTATCACTATTTACTGCCAGCAGAAATCCGTGTGATTGTATTCTTCCTGGAATATGGATGGGTTCTCTATCGCAATTGCTCAGATCGACATTGTTCAAATTCATATATATAGTTAATGCAAAACATTTGCCGTCATCTGTCCAGCATATTTGCTGTACAAAATTATCAGAATTTATGAATCTGATGACAGTTTTAGAAAATTATTAAAACTCCGTTTTGATCTGATACTTACCGGGTGATCGATCAAAAGATGTATATGATCATAATATCTCATATAAACATACGATAAATATACTGTTAAATTTTAATTTAAAACAGGCATTTGTAGCAAATACTATACAGTAAACTGAACTTTTAATCCGGAAAGTCAAAGGAGGCATAAAATTATGCAAACATATTAAACGCTTCATTATGAATGGATTTGATCTATATCAGAAAGTAAACACGGCTTTGGCAGGATTATTACGTATAGCAAATCATTCAGTACAAAACTGATTGCATTTAATATCTAACAATAAATAAAATGAACTCTAAAATTACAAAATCGGCGTTGATACTATCCCTGATGGGCTTATCAACATCTTTATTTGCTCAGGATATGAATTCTGACACCACAAAACGTTTTGACAAAAAAGATTTCCGTACATGGTCAATTGGCTTAAACGGTGGTATGTTAACACACTATACGCCTTTCAACGGAAAAAACAATGGTGATTTCGCTACACCACAGGAAAGCTGGGGTTACGGAGGTTATATCAAGAAACAAATTGTTCCGGGATTTGGTATACAGGCAGACTTCCTTGCAGGTAAAGTAAAAGGATTCAGATCTAACGCCTTTACTACTCCAGGTGCTGCTCAGGATAACAGCAGTTTCGAAACCAGGATCGACTGGTCAGCAGCAGTAAGTGCAAACTTCACCATTGCCAACCTGAGTTTAAATCAAAAACGTAATTTCCTTTCACCTTACGTAACTGCCGGTGCTGGTTACATGTCTTCCAGCGCAAATGTGCAAAACACTCCGGGCGGAGCAAGCACAGGATATAACGAAAACTGGTTTGTACCGGTTGGAGCAGGTTTTAAACTGGGCGTATCCAAAGGTGTAAACATTGATTTAGGTTATACAGTAAGCTTCATGAAAACTGATCGTTTTGACGGTGTTCGTACTGGCTCTAACGACAAGTTCTCTTATGCACACGCTGGTGTGGAGATCGCTTTGGGTAAAAAAGGAACTTCTCAATTACAGAACTACAGTCCAATTGCAGCTATCCGTGAAGAAAGCGCAGCTGAAAGTGCTGAGTTAAGAAGAGCATTATCAACTTCTGAGCAAAACAGACTGAGAGATCAGGAACAATATGCGAAAGATATGGGCGATGATGATATGGACGGTGTAGCTAACAAATTTGACAAATGTGCCGGAACTCCTGCCAATACAGTTGTTGACGGAGCAGGTTGTCCTTTAGTTGCACCTAAACCAGTGATCAGAGAAAAAGTGATCATCACTGAGTCTGACCGTAAGGTAGTAAGCGAAGCGATCAGGGATTTAGAATTTGATTTAGGTAAATCTACCATCAAAGCTACTTCATACACTACGCTGAACAGAGTTGCAGCCTTATT
>Ga0163161_10002482_pt1 | contig 13153 bp, 10 predicted proteins | sample S45metaG_FD_129847 | JGI IMG/M metagenome (GOLD analysis project Ga0163161, IMG submission 129847) | Switchgrass rhizosphere microbial communities from Kellogg Biological Station, Michigan, USA - S4-5 metaG | ecosystem: Host-associated > Plants > Roots > Rhizosphere > Soil | place: USA... | reverse complement strand
TGTGCCGGGCAATCCAATATGGTGATCAATATGGAACGGGTGAAAGAACGTTATCCTGAAGAGATCCGGACGGCTGATTACCCTCAGATCCGCAACTTTTTTGTTCCTCCCGCAGCTGATGTGGTACATGTACATGATGACCTCCCGCCAGGAAAATGGATCGTGGCCACTCCTGCAAATGTGTTGAGCTTCGGGGCTGCATCTTATTTTTTTGCCAGAAAAATCTATGAACAATATCACATACCAATAGGCATCATCAATTCAAGTGTTGGCGGAACTCCTGCCGAGGCCTGGACCAGTGCAGAAGGCCTGAAACAATTTCCGGCATATGCAGAAAAATTAAAACGCTTTCAGGACACTGCATATATCAGAAGAATGACCGGCCCTGTACCGCCGAAAGCTGCTGCTGAACTAAAAGCCAGGCAGGCAGATCATATGGATGCCGGAATGACTGGCGAAAAAAAATGGTATGATCCTGCTGATGAGCCCAAAGACTGGCATCCTTTCTGGCTGCCCGGTTATTGGGCAGATCAGGGGGTAAAAGGGTTAAATGGTGTGCTCTGGTTCCGCAGGGAGATCAATCTGCCGGATAGCGTAGCAGCAAAGCCTGCGAAATTATTTATGGGCCGTATCATAGATGCAGATATGGTTTATATCAACGGGGCCCTTGTTGGCTCAACTACTTATCAGTACCCTCCAAGAAGATATATTGTTCCCGCTGGCCTTTTGAGAAGTGGTAAGAATAGCATTGTGGTACGAGTGGTAAGTAATACTGGCAAGGGTGGTTTTGTACCTGATAAACCTTACCAGCTGGTTATCGGAGATCAGAAAATTGACTTAAGGGGCGACTGGCAATACAAAGTAGGCCAGGTATTTAACCTGCAGAAAAACCCGCCTGCAGATCCGGGTTTTGTGATGCAGAATGAACCGTCCGGTTTGTACAATACTATGGTGGCTCCGGTGATTGATTTTGCTGTAAAGGGGGTGCTTTGGTACCAGGGCGAGTCCAATACTTCTGATCCTGCCGCATACAGCAAGTTGTTGCCTGCCCTTATTGCAGACTGGCGGCAGCAATGGCACCAGCCCCGTTTACCATTCATTTATGCACAACTGCCCAACTTTATGGAGGTGCAATATTTACCTTCAGAAAGCCAGTGGGCAGAGCTGAGGCAGGCACAGCTGAAGACGTTATCGGTACCACATACGGCTATGAGCGTTAATATTGATGCAGGAGAGTGGAATGATATCCACCCTACAAATAAAAAAGATGTGGGCGAAAGACTGGCATTGCTGGCGCGCACACTGGCTTACGGTGATCAAAAAGTGGTGCCTTCAGGCCCACTGTACCAGTCTGCAGTGACAGAAAAGAATAACATCATCATCTCTTTCAGTCACATCGGCAGCGGCCTGATGATCAAAGGAGAAGGGGAGCTCAGGCAGTTTGCCATTGCCGGTGCTGACAGGAAATTTGTTTGGGCCCATGCCCGGATTGAAGGTAACCGGGTCAAGGTTTGGAATGACGACATTACGCAGCCCATGTATGTAAGGTATGCCTGGGCAGATAACCCTGAAGGTGCCAATCTGTACAATAAAGAAGGGCTTCCGGCTTCACCTTTTACTACCGCTGAGCAGTAAATAAAAAGCCCCTTGTTCGCATCAACAAGGGGCTAAATAAGCTATAAAGGGTATTACCAGAATATCGTGTAAAGTGCAACAATAATTCCGGTGATCAGCACCGCGCCGACCATAAAACCCGGGGTAGTTTTAAACATGCCACGGTCTATCTCCAGACCTTTAGGGTTTACACCGTTCCTGTTTTCAAACAGGCTGATGATGTACATGGCAACAATACAGATCACAAATACAAAACCCATCCTGTCAAGAAAAGGGATTTCATATAACATGCTGCCATCTTTCTGCTCCACCAGTTTGGAAAAACCCATCGGGTTTAACCATTGCAGGTTGGCAAAGCCAGGCAACACTTTAAATCCTACAGACATCAGGAAACCCCCGATCGTAGCAAATAAAGCTGCATTTGAGGTTGTCCTTTTCCAGAAAAACCCAAGGATAAACATCGCAAAGATACCCGGCGAAACAAAACCGGTATACTCCTGGATAAACTGGAAGCCACCTTTTTTGTCGATACCCAATTGCGGTGCAATGATGATCGCAAGGATCATTGCCGCGATCACCGTGATCCTGCCAATGATGACCTGTTTGTTTTCATCCGCATCCTTATTGATCACCTTTTTGTACACATCAAGGGTAAAAATCGTAGCAATACTGTTTGCTTTTCCGGCCAGTGAGGCCACAATAGCTGCGGTCAATGCGGCAAAAGATAAACCTTTGAGACCGGCAGGGAGCAGGTTGAGCAGTACAGGATACGCTGAATCCGCATTGAGCGAACCATCCTTCATCATATCTGTCTGGAATGATCCGGCACCTTCCTTATACAATACATAAGCCGCAATCCCTGGTAAAACAACGATCACAGGCATCAGCAATTTCAGCGCAGCAGCGAATAGTAAACCACCTCTGGCCGTTTTTAAATCAGCACCTAATGCCCTTTGCGTGATGTACTGGTTACATCCCCAATAGTTCAGGTTAACAATCCACATCCCACCGATCAGTACGGTTAAACCTGGTAAATCCATATAATTAGGATTCTCCTTATGGAAGATCATCTGGAAATGGTCTACCGCCCTTTCTTTGATTAATCCCAGGCCATTAAGTACGCCTGTGGTACCAAAATGTGTAGATACCAACTGTAACGCAAGATAGGTTGTGGCCAGTCCGCCGAGAATCAGAAAGAATACCTGGATCACATCCGTATAGCCGATTACTTTCATCCCCCCGAGGGTGATGATCACTGCAAATACAGACAGAATGTACATACAGGCAGTAGTGTTGATGCCCGAAATGCTGTTAATGGCCAGTGCGCCGAGGTACAGGATAGAAGTAAGGTTTACCACTACATACAGCAACAGCCAGAAGATGGCCATGATCATCGCAACGGTACTGTTGTAACGCTGGCCCAGAAACTGGGGCATGGTATAAATCTTATTCTTGATATATACCGGGATAAAGAACACGGCTACAATGATCAGCGTGGCCGCGGCCATCCACTCATAGGTAGCAATAGCGAGGCCCATGGTAAAGCCTGAGCCGCTCATGCCGATAAACTGCTCCGCAGAGATATTGGAGGCGATGAGCGAGGCACCGATGGCCCACCAGGTTAGGGAGTCCTTCGCAAGGAAGAAATCTTTGGAGTTTTCTGCCTGTGCCTGCTTTTTACGGTAAACCGTCCAGCCGTAGAGGGCAACTACCAGGAAGTAGACCAGGAAAACGACATAGTCGTATGTACCTAATGAATGCATAATCTGATCAGTTAAATATATCTGTTAACGATATTTTCCAGTAATTCCTGTTTGCCGCTCAGCGTTTCAGGCTCACCTTGTTCAATGGCATAAGCTGTGAGGTCTTCGAGCGTCAGTTTGCCGTTTTCGAAGTCCTTGCCCGCACCGCCATCAAATGAGGCATATCTTTCAGTCCTTATTTTTTTATAGTCGGATTTCTGAAGGATGTTGTCTGCAATGATCAGCGCCCTTGCAAAAGTGTCCATCCCGCCGATATGCGCATAGAATAAGTCTGCAGCATCAGTAGAGTTTCTTCTGATCTTGGCGTCAAAATTAATTCCACCGCCCTGCAGGCCACCGCCTTCAAGGAAGATCAGCATTGTTTCTGCCAGCTCATTGATGTTGTTAGGGAACTGGTCGGTATCCCACCCGTTCTGGTAATCACCTCTGTTGGCATCCATAGAACCCAACAGGCCGGCATCTGCTGCCACCTGAACTTCGTGCTGGAACGTATGTCCGGCAAGCGTAGCGTGGTTTACCTCAAGGTTCAGTTTAAAATCATCCATCAGGTCATACTGGCGCAGGAAGCTGATCACAGTAGCGGCATCATAATCATACTGGTGTTTAGATGGCTCACATGGTTTAGGCTCCACCAGGAAAGTGCCTTTAAATCCTTGCTTGCGTGCATAGTCTTTTGAAGCATGTAAGAATTTAGCCAGGTGTTCCTGTTCGCGTTTCATGTTGGTATTCAGCAGGCTCATGTAACCCTCGCGGCCGCCCCAGAACACATAATTTTCTCCGCCAAGGGCGATCGTAGCATCAAGCGCAAATTTTACCTGTGCAGCACCATGGGCAAGTACGTGGAAGTTAGGGTTGGTAGAAGCACCATTCATATACCTGCGGTGCGAGAACAGGTTTGCAGTTCCCCAAAGCAGTTTTACGCCACTGGCTTCCTGTTTTTGTTTGGCATATGCTACCAGTGCCTGCAGGCGCCTTTCGTTATCTTTTACATCATTGGTATAATCTACCACATCCACATCGTGGAAACAGTAAAATGGAAGGTTCATCTTGGTTAAAAATTCAAATGCAGCGTCCATTTTATCCTTTGCCCGTTCTACAGCATCAGCTTTTTCGTTCCATGGGTGGACGATGGTAGGCTCTCCAAACGGATCTCCGCCCGTAGCGACGAATGAATGCCAGTACGCACCGGCGAAACGTAGGTGGTCTTTCAGTGTTTTACCTGCAACAATCCTGTTTTCATCATACCAGCGGAAAGCCAGTGGGTTATCTGAATCTGCGCCTTCGAACTTTACCTGTCCGATTCCTTTGAAGAATTCCTTTTCTCCCGTAATTACATTTGCCATATTTAAAAGTTTATATTTTGTTTTTTAGAGTTGTTTATTTAAAAGAGCGAGCCATTCCTGGTACACAGGCTCATATATGTCTGTGACGGTAGGTTCTACGACCTGGAGGCACTTGATATTGCTGAAGGCTTCGGCAGGAGCAGAATAGGTTTTAGCACCTATGCCTGATCCCAGTGCCGCACCAACACTACCATCATTTTCATACAGTTCTACCGGCACACCTGTGCTGTTGACAAAGGCTTCGAGAAAGAGCCCGCTTAAAAAGAGATTGGCTTTTCCGGCGCGGATGACACTCGGGCTCATGCCGTTGGAGCGCATAATGTCAAACCCGTAGCGGAATGCAAAAGCAATACCTTCCTGTACACCGCGGAAAAGATGGGCCTGCGAATGCAGGTTTAAGTCTATGTTTTGAAAGTGGACACCCACAAGCCTGTTATTGAGCATACGCTCGGCACCGTTTCCAAAGGGCAGTACCCTTAATCCGTCGGCACCGATCTTTACCTTACCGGCTTCAGCATTCATTGCCCCATAATTCAGGGAAGATCCGAATAGGTTTTTTGTCCAGCGGTTGAGGCTTCCTGTGCCGTTGATACACAGCAGTACGCCCAAACGTTTTTCTTCTTCTGTATAGTTAACATGGGCGAACGTGTTCACGCGCGACTGGTCATCATAGCTGAGCTGATCGCTTACGCCATAGATGACGCCCGAAGTCCCTGCGGTAGCGGCAACCTCTCCCGGTTCAAGCACATTTAAAGAGAGGGCATTGTTGGGCTGGTCGCCGGCTTTGTAAGTTACCGGTGTGCCTTCCTTTAAGCCCAGCAGGCTAGCAATAGCTGATGATACCCGGCCATGTTCTGAAAATACAGGTTTGATCTCAGGGATGAGCGCTTCACTGAACCCGTAAAATTTGAGCAGCTCTGCTGACAGGCTATTGGTTTGAAAGTCCCAGAAAATACCTTCTGACAATGCAGAAATGCTGGTGGTGATCTGCGAAGTCAGTTTCATCGCAATGAAATCACCGGGAAGCATGACCTTGTCAATCTTTTCATATAATTCCGGTTCGTTCTGTTTTACCCATGCCAGTTTAGAGGCCGTAAAATTACCCGGCGAATTGAGCAGGTGCGACAATGAAAACTCATGTCCCAGGGCATCGAAAGCCCCGTTTCCTAATTCCACGGCACGGCTGTCACACCAGATGATGCTGTCCCGAAGCAGGTTCTGCTCTTTGTCTACCAGCACCAGTCCGTGCATCTGGTAGGCAATGCCGATGGAGCCGATATCATGCGGATTAAATTTTCCGGAAGCCTTACAGATCGCAAAAGCCTGCTGTACATGCTCCCACCACATTTCTGGTGATTGCTCTGCCCAGCCGGGATGTATGGCGGTGATTAAGCTTTCTTCATCGGGAAATTGAGCTGAAGTAACTACCTGCTGTGTGTTGGCATCTACAACAGCTACTTTTATAGAAGATGTTCCAATATCTATTCCTAGTAATAACATATATGTGTTTTGTTATTGCAATTGTTAAGTTTATATCCGGTTACGGAAAACGAATTTAGTTTAATATTTTTATTATGCAATCGATTGCCCGATTATTTTTTACATTTTTGTATTTATAATGAAACGCCAGAAAAGAACAACTATCTATGATATCGCCCAGAAGCTCAATTTAGCCGCTTCGTCTGTTTCGCGGGCACTGAGCAACAGCTCTAAAGTTAACGCTGCAACCAAAGCATTGGTACTCAAGACCGCCGCAGAAATGAATTATCAGCAGAATGCGATGGCCTCGAATCTGAGAAAGGGCAACAACCCTACAATTGGCGTGGTGGTACCCCGGATCAACCAGAATTTCTTTTCAAATATTATCGCAGGGCTGGAAGAGGTGACTTATCAAAAGGGCTATAACCTGATCATCTGCCAGTCTAATGAACTTCATGCCCGTGAAGTGGATTGTGTAAATGCACTGATCAACCAGCATGTGAACTGTATTATTATTTCTATCGCTGCTGAAACAGGGCCTCATCATCACCTTCAGCAGGTGCTGGACCATCATATCCGTTTGATCCAGTTTGACCGTGTGGTGGATGAACTGGAAACTTTTAAGGTCATTAACGACAATGAACGTGCCTCACACGAGGCCGTTCTTCACCTGGTTGCACAGGGTTATAAAAGAATAGCATTGCTGGAAGGGCCGCAGGAAATTGATATTTTTCGTCAGCGCAAAGAAGGATATCTGACTGCACTGCGTAAAGCAGGCTTTCCGATACTGCCGGAGCTGATGTGCGAAAATGCATGGACCAAGGAGCTGGGAGCAAAAGCAACGGCCCAGTTGCTCAGCTTACCTGAACCACCGGATGCCATATTTGCCTCCACCTCAGATTTTTCTGCATTGGGGGTGCTGGAAGTCGCTACTGCCAAAGGGATAGCTGTACCGGAGACGCTGGGCATCTGCGGTTATTCCAATGAGCCTTTTACAGAAATTACAAGCCCATCGATCACCACTATTGATCAGTACAGTATCAGCATGGGTAAAACAATTGCCAATCTGTATTTCCAGGAAATGGAAGACTTTGACTTTGGCGTTGAGCCCAAGATTGTAAGTATTAAACCTAAGCTCATCGTGCGCAGGTCCAGCAGCAGGGAAGAATTGATGAAATTGTAAAGTGTTGATTTTCTTCTTGTTTAAATAATGCAACGGATTGCATTTTATTAAAATTTTACTACTTTAGAACCCGATTTAGGTTGTCTGCATATGAGCACTGAGAAGATTATAACCATTTACGATATCGCTGAGCGCTTGAAACTGGCACCATCAACCATCAGCAGGGGCCTGCAGGATAATCCTGCGGTAAACCCAAAGACAAGAAAAAAGATATTTGATACCGCAAATGAAATGGGCTACCGTTTCAATACTTTTGCCAGGAACCTGCGCAACCAGAAAACAAATACCATAGGTGTAATTGTTCCGAGGCTGAACAGTCTGTTCATTTCTTCTTTACTCGCCGGGATAGAAAAAGAGCTGAACAGCGCAAACTATAATATGCTCATCAGCCAGTCGCTCGAACTGGAAGAGAATGAAGTGAAATATGCAAAAGCCATGCTGCACAACAGGGTAGACGGCTTAATCGTTAACCTGGCAGCTAACACCCAGAGCCTGGAGCATTTCAACGGATATATCCGCCACCGTATACCCTTACTCTTTGTTGACAGGGTGATTGAGAATGATGACTTCAATAAAGTGGTGATCAATAATGCGAAGGCAGGTTATGAGGTCACTGCCCACCTGATTGAGCAGGGGTGCAGGAAAATTGCCCACCTCACCGGCAGCCTGATGCGAAATGTGTACCAGGAAAGAAAAGCGGGATATATGAAAGCGCTGGCGGGGCAGCAGATCGCTTATGATGATCAGCTTGTTTTTCAGACAGACCTGACAGAAGAGTCTTCCATCAAAGCCGCAGAGCAAATTCTGGCAATGAAGGTCAGGCCGGATGCTTTATTTGTGGCAAATGACCTCTCTGCAGCGATCTGCATGAAGGTTTTCAAAGATGCCGGCCTCAAAATACCTGAAGATATCGCTATAGCCGGGTTTAACAATGATGTGATCTCACGCATCTCTGAGCCCATGCTCACGACTGTCAATTATCCGGGCGAAGAAATGGGGAAAATTGCTGCCCGCCACCTGGTCGCCCATATCAGGGGAGAGAGCGATCAGTCCTTGGCGAATACCATTATTTTAAAGTCCCAGCTGGTAGTTAGGGAATCATCTTTAAAAAAGAAACCGGCTGGCGGATAAAAGAAGGTCACTATAATTAAAAAAACCAAATATGATGTATAAATTGATGAACAAGGAATTACTCCTGCTGCTTAGCCTGCCTCTGCTGATGATTACAGCATGTAATGAAAAAAAGAACAACCCAGCTGTTGCAGACAGCACTGCCTTCAATGGATCAATCTCTAAGCCATTGATTACCAAAATGTATACCGCAGATCCATCTGTTCATGTTTTCGATGGTAAGCTATATATCTATCCTTCACATGATATTGATGCCGGAATCCCTCAGAACGATAACGGTGATCATTTTGCGATGGACGATTATCACATCTTCTCTCTTGACAGCATTAACGGGCCTGTTACCGATCATGGTGTAGCTTTAACTGTTAAGGATATTCCCTGGGGCGGCAGACAATTATGGGCACCGGATGCGGCATTTAAAGACGGAAAATATTTTCTCTATTTTCCGCTGAAAGATAAAAAAGATGTTTTCAGGATAGGTGTAGCCACAGCTAGTACACCGGCAGGCCCCTTCAGCGCAGAAAAAGAACCCATAAAAGGCAGCTTCAGTATTGATCCCGCCGTTTTTACAGATACTGACGGAAGTACATACATGTATTTTGGCGGTATCTGGGGCGGACAGCTGCAGCGGTGGAACAAAGGACAGTACCAGGCTGATGGTTCAAAAACAGACCTCGAAAAAGATAAAGAGCCAGCGCTCACTGCAAAAATTGCTAAGCTCAGCCCTGATATGAAACAGTTTGCCGAAGAGGTGAAAGATGTGGTCATACTGGATAAAGAAGGTAAACCTTTGCTGGGCGGTGATCACGACCGCAGGTTTTTTGAAGGCTCATGGATGCACAAATATAAGGGCAAATATTACTTTTCATACTCTACCGGTGATACCCATAAGCTGGTGTATGCAACAGGAGATACCCCATATGGCCCATTTACGTATCAGGGAATCATTATGCTGCCAGTAGTAGGCTGGACAACCCACCATTCTATCGTAGAGTACAAAGGTAAATGGCTGATCTTTTACCATGATACACAACTATCAGGCGGCAAAACACATTTAAGAAATGTAAAAGTTACAAGCCTCGAACATGAGGCAGACGGTACGATCAGAACGATCGACCCGTATAAAAAATAATAAAGGGCGCCATCATCCGGCGCCCTTTCAATTGATTTATAACGCTTTAAACACAACTGTTCCGTTGTGCCCGCCAAATCCGAAAGTATTGCTCATGGTAACTTTCAGGTTCGCAGGAATAGCTTCCTTAATCACAATATTTAAATTTGCTGCAATAGCAGGGTCAATCTGAGTTGTATTGATGGTTGGTGCAATCACGCTGTCTCTCATGGAAAGTAAACAGATAATTGCCTCAATTGCTCCGGCAGCACCTAAAAGGTGACCTGTCATCGACTTGGTTGCACTGATCATCAGGTTATTCTTGCCTGTTCCCAGCAAGTTGATAATGGCATTGGTTTCAGACAAATCCCCTACAGGAGTAGAAGTAGCATGTGTATTCAGGTAATTGACATCATGGATAGTCACACCTGCTTCCTCAAGTGCAAGCGTCATTGCTTTGGAAGCCCCCAATCCTTCAGGATGTGTGGCCGTCATGTGGTAAGCATCAGCAGTCATTGCTGCACCGCCAACCTCAGCATAAATATGCGCGCCACGTTTTACCGCGTGCTCATATTCTTCCAGTACCAAAGCACCTGCACCTTCGCCCATTACAAAACCATCGCGGTTCACATCAAAGGGTTTTGATGCTGTCAGCGGTGAATCGTTTTGCGCAGACATGGCTTTCATTGCACAGAACCCACCAACCGAAGAGGCTGATATCGGTGCTTCTGATCCACCGGTAACGATGATTTTTGCTTTGCCCAAACGGATATAGTTAAAGGCATCCATGATGGATGTATTCGAAGTTGCACAGGCAGATACCGCAGTATAGTTGATCCCCATATAGCCGTTACGGATAGAAATCATCCCCGAAGCCATATTGGCAATCAGTTTTGGAACAAAAAACGGGCTGAAACGTGGTGTGCCGTTGCCCAGCGCATATTCCGATGCCTGCTCTTCGAAAGTATCCATACCACCCTGGCCAGATCCCCAGATCACGCCTACGTCAAATGGGTCCATCTTGTCAAATTCAAAGCCTGAATCCTTGATGGCTTCGTCAGATGCTACCAGTGCGTATTGTGTAAAGCGGTCAGTCCTTTTGATATCAGACCTGTCCAGGTATTGAGTAACGTCGAAATCTTTGAGCTCACAGGCGAATTGAGTACGGAAAAGTGAAGCATCAAACCGGGTGATCTTTGCAGCCCCGCTTTTACCGGCTACAGTATTGCTCCAGAAAGTTTTTACATCATTTCCTAACGGGGTTAAAGCCCCGATTCCTGTGATAACCACTCTTTTTAACATATGCTTTTATATAATTTTTGATTTAATCCTGCTTTCCAGCCTGATATACAGACGCAAAAGTAAGACTATATTTAATACCAAACGGTATAATTAAGGTAATTATTTCTTTCCCCTTCCGTTTTCGGATGCGAAAATACAAATATTAAGGGGCAATTAGATTAATAGTTTGTCCCCCTGCTGTAACCAGGATGATATTTTTTGAGAGATTTCTTTAAGGTGAAGGTATTTAAGCTGATATGAGTATATTTGAAGATCAAAATATTAAATATAATGTCAGATCAGAAAAAAGAAATATTCGACAGTGTTGCGCAGCGACTAAAGATTGAAGGTTTTAATGTAGTTAACCGTGATGAGACCCGTCCATGGGGAGGTTTTTTTGTAATTGATGAAGAACAGGCGCAGCAGTTTGCAAATGTTTATTTCGACGGATTGAACGTTGAAGATTTGCGTATCGGCGGTAAATTAAGCCCGAAGATCTTAATCGTGGCACCTAACACCCGTCTTTCATGGCAGTACCACCACCGCCGTGCAGAAATATGGCGTGTAGTAAGCGGCACAACAGGAGTGATCACCAGCGAAACTGATGAGCAGGGAGATGTTCAGCAATTGACACCTGGTACCACCATTAAATTAAAACAAGGTGAAAGACACCGTTTGGTAGGTTTGGATGACTGGGGCATTGTTTCAGAAATCTGGCAGCATACTGATCCGTCAAATCCTTCTGATGAATCGGACATCGTACGTGTATCAGACGATTTCGGAAGATAATATCAAAACATATATGCAGATGTGCATCCGGCGATGTACATCTGCTTTTTTTTTACCACAGCTTTTCAGGGATTATTCACGCATCCTTTTTCTCAAAAATCCCCCGTCTGAACATCCGTACAGGTGTTCTTTTTCGTTAGTACCTTCAACCTTATGATTATTCTTTTATTTTTTGTTCTGCACTGGTTCTTATCCCTATTTTCACAAACCTTCTTTCTGCATCGTTATGCCTCGCATAAAATGTTCAAAATGAACGGATTTTGGGAAAAATTCTTCTATATCATTACATTTTTATCCCAGGGCTCTTCTTTCTTAAACCCGAGGGCATACGCCATCCTGCACAGAATGCACCATGCCTTTTCTGACACAGAAAAAGATCCGCACTCGCCACATTTTGTAAAAGATGTATGGGGAATGATGATCCAGACAAAAAATATTTATCTCAATTATGCCAAATATAATGAGGAGCCTGAAGAGCAGTTTCGTGATAAATATCCTTCATGGCCGATGATCGACCGTATCGGAGATTCATGGATCACCCGTTTAGTATTTATCAGCTTTTATATCTGGTTCTACGTTACCTTTGCTACCGCATGGTGGATGTTCCTGCTGCTGCCAGTTCACTTCCTGATGGGGCCATTGCATGGCGCTATTGTAAACTGGTGCGGACATAAATACGGGTACTCAAACCACGACAATAACGACCACAGTAAAAATTCACTGCCACTGGATTTTCTGATGATGGGAGAGTTGTTCCAGAATAACCACCATAAAAAACCAAATAGTCCCAACTTTGCTTCCAAATGGTTCGAATTTGATCCTACCTATCCCCTGATGAAGGTAATGCATTGGCTGCACATTATCAGGATCAGAAAAGTATAAAAAGCCTATGAAGACCATACCCATTCTAAAAATCATATTTTCTTTGCTCCTGGTATGGATGTGCTACAAAGTCATTGCCACCAGTTTAGAAAGTAACGTATTTACAGAATGGGATTTTTTGGGCAGTATTCCCCGGATGCGTGCAACGCTATGGGATTTCTATGCTAATATTTTCGTTATCTATCTATGGATAGTATATAAAGAACGTTCCCTGCCGATAAAAATCCTTTGGCAGATCTTATTGTTCTGCCGTGGAAGCATTTCTACCTGTGTTTATGTTTTAATACAATTGTTTAAATGGAAACCAGGTGAAGATGTTGCAGGATTAATTGGCAGCAGGAACTAAAAGCTTTTATATACATGATCAATCCTTATTACCTGATACTATGCTGCCTGCTGTCCTGCTGTCTGATTATGGCCGCAGTGTGGCTCTGGGCAAGAAAAATCAAAAATACCGCTGTGGTAGATGTTTTCTGGGCATTTAACTTTCCGGTGATTGCCGTACTAATTTGTTTTCTGGGTACAGGGATGGAAAAACGCCGTCAGGAGATCTGCGGTATGGTGATACTGGCAGGCT
>Ga0163161_10002478_pt1 | contig 13160 bp, 9 predicted proteins | sample S45metaG_FD_129847 | JGI IMG/M metagenome (GOLD analysis project Ga0163161, IMG submission 129847) | Switchgrass rhizosphere microbial communities from Kellogg Biological Station, Michigan, USA - S4-5 metaG | ecosystem: Host-associated > Plants > Roots > Rhizosphere > Soil | place: USA: Michigan... | reverse complement strand
TATCTGGTAAATATAGGCCAGACACTCAGGCCAATAAGGTACAAATGCGACCCTTTTTTATATTATTCCGACCTTTTACCCCTCACAAATAGCAAAAAGCGCCATGGAGCCATGGCGCTTTTATTCGTTTAATAGCCAGGATTTTGTTTCAGGGCTGAGTTAACAGAAATTTCTGCCTGAGGAAAAGGCCACAGGTAATTTTTGTTCTGATCAAAGCTTACCGTTCCTCTGAGCATGCCTTCAGCCTGTTCAGGCGCCTCCTCAAGCCAGTCACCGCAACCAAAGTAAACATGAGCAATGGAGGTGGTTCATATGTCAACCTTTTCTGTGCCCACCCGCCTTTTCAGATTGATGGAAACTTTGGAGGAACAGCGGGCATAACAGAGATGTTGTTGCAAAGCCAGAACGGATATATTGAGGTGTTACCAGCCTTGCCGGAGGTTTGGAAAGAAGGCCATTTTACCGGGCTGCATGTACGCGGGGCTGCGGTAATAGACGCGCAATGGCAGCACAGCAGGCTCAGCACAATGAAAATCAGGGCAGCCGCAAAAGGTGATTTTAAGATCAAGCTGCAAAACAGCATTCACAAAATAGAAATCAGGGATCATCAGCATAGCAGACAAATGACCGTTCCGGGCAATCAGATCATCCATCTTCCCTTGTACAAGGGCCAATCAGTCACGATCAGGACGCTCAGCTAAAAAATCTGTGAACCACCTTTTGCAATGCCCCCGCCACTCAGTATATGGGTAAGATCAACAAACTCTCAAAATGACTTTTCACATGACTGACAAAATAATTTTCACGTAACTCCCTGCTGCCTTCGGCCTCATGGGATAAGGTGTAAACAGCGGCCATCTGGATCAGGTACGAGAGCGCTATCAGCCTGATCGCTTCACATGAATCAAAAAATTTGTCATGCAGCAGCTCAGTCTTCTCATTTAGCATCCGCAATAATGAAGATTTGATATTGACGTATGGAAACTGGGAGGGAGATCTCAGATAGAGTGAAATCAGTTTCCCTTCGGCTACATGAACGAAATTATACTGCACCAGCAAGTGCCAGAGGTCAAGCACACTGTTGTAACCTCTGGCGTAGTTTGCGGATATGACGGTACGCGTCATGCATTCAACGGCATTTTGTAGGCACAGATCAATAATCTCAGTTTTATTGGGAAATTGAGCTGTAACTTCTCTCAAAGTCAGCCGTGAAGTATTGGCAATCTGATGGGCAGAGAACTGTGCAGTCCCATATTCACTGAGCAGTTTTGTAGCGATCTCAATGATCAGGTATTTGTTATTCATCATATTTTCAGAGAGAAATTTGTAGACGGGCGACTATCAACAGCGGATCTCATCGTGCCGCAATTTTACCAATGAAAAAATCATAAGTTGCCTTGTCAATCTGAAAATTTGTAAAGGCCGTATTGAGGGTCACCTCTGCCTCCATGTAAGAGGCCTGTGCATCCAGCAGATCGCTGGTACTGCTCAAACCGGCCTGGTAATTGTCCTGGCTCACTTTCATGTTTTCTCTTGCCTGTAGCATGTTATCTTTGGCATAACTGATCTGCGTCAGCGCATCCTTCATGGCGTACCAATACTTTAATATCCCCACCTGCAGCTGGTTGCGCCCGTCCTCCAGATTATTGACCGTAATCTGTTCATTCAGTTTTTTCTGTCTCAGCTTCTGGCGGTTACTGCCCCAGATATTTTCAGATATCGGGATACTCAGCGTTCCAAAAGCTACAGGCGTAAAAGTACTGGCAAAAGCTTTGTTGAATGAACCCGCCTGAGAAGCGCTCAATCCAACAGATATACTGGGCAGGTTATCTGCTTTCGTCAGACGGCTTTGTATGGCGCTACCTTTTACCTGCAAAGCAAGCAGGCGGTAGTTGGTCAGGTTGTTTGTGGCGGTATCCGGGCCGGCAGCTGAAAGTAAAGAGGTACCCTCTTTGGTCAGTGTGTCCTGCATGACCGTTAAGGAATCAAATGTAATTCCTGTATAGGCCGAAAAATCATACAAGGCCAGTATATGGCTATTTTTAAGTTTGCTTTTGTTGACAAGAAGCTGGCTCAGCTGCACTTTCACCTTGAGGAGGTCATTGCGGGCAATGAGGCCTGCAGCAAGCATGTCTTTTTGAGTTTTGAGTATGCTGTTCAGCAAAATCTCATTGGCCTTTATCGTTTTACCCTGCTCCTGCAGGTTTACGATATTCCAGTATTTTTGGGTAGTCAGCAAAAGTACGGAATCAAGGGACTGCTGTGCGCTAAGCTTAGTGCTCTGCAACTGCAGGTCCGCCAGTTGCCTGTTTGCCCCTACTTTTCCCCCCGCGTAAATTGTTTGGGTAGCGGTGGCTCCAAGCAGATAAAGATTACCCAGGCCCTTATCCAGAACACCGGGAATTGGCTGTACAAAATCTTTAAAACCATACAGGCCAACCCCTGTAGCACTAACTGATGGTAAAGAATTTGCTTTCGCCATGTGAATACCGGCCTCGGCAGATTTAACCTGCAGTTGTCCGTTTCTGATGGCAGCGCTGTAGGACAGGGCAGCTTTACGGCTGTCTTCCAGTGTAAGCGTATGTTGCTGGGCGATACTGTTCAGTGCCGATGCAGCCAGTATCATGATCACAATAAGTTTTTTCATTTCAGTTCTATCTTAAATTGGAGCTATTGGGCTGCTGGTATCAGCTGTAAGCTCATCTTCTTTTCTAAAAAATAGCCAGTAGAGCGTTGGAAGTACAAACAAGGTCAGCAACATGGAGATCATGAGGCCAAAGCAGATGACTGTACCCAGTGGCCCCCACAAGGGCGACCCGCTGATAATCATTGGCGTAACCCCAACCGCAGCAGCAGAGGATGTCAGAAAAATAGGCCGCATCCTGCGCTCTGCTGAAAGCACAGCTGCATCCCATACTGATTTACCTTCATGCGCCCGCAGTTCGTCTGCATGGTCAATAAGAATAATACCATTGCGCACAACGATGCCGCAGAGGGCAAGCAAACCTAAGAATGAAGTAAAACCAAAGGGATATCCTGTAACCAGCAGGCCAAATGATGCACCAAGAAGGCTCAGTGGCATGGTGGTGATACTTAACAGTGCATGCTTTAACTTCTTAAAGTGCCAGATCAGGATCAGGAAAATCAAAACAATGCTCATCAGCAAGGCTGTCCCCATAGGCTCCTGGTTCTCCATTTGTAATTCAAACTCCCCTCCATAAGTAATCTCAACGCCTTGCGGCAGCTTAATTTTTTCGATCTCTGGCTCCAGTTTTGCCAATATGCTGTTAGCCACCGCCTTTTGCGCCACATCCATCCTGATGGTCAGGGTTCGCGTACTGTTGCGCCTCACCAGCGTACCCTGATTCCAGTCGGCCTGAAGGCTTGCCACCTGCCTCAGTGGCACGATACTTTTTGTTTGCTGTGAAGGAATGTTCAGCTCCAGGAGGTTGGACGTATGCGTTCTTGTTGCCCCTGCCGATTTGATCTTTACATCGATCGGATAATTGCCCTCCCATACCCTCGTGGCATTCAGGCCATCGGTATTCATGGCTACAATGTTAGCAACATCACTTTTGCTGAGCCCCAGACGTGCAAGTTCCTGCGTTTTTACATCCAGCTGAATTCCTTCCTGCATTTCATCGTAATCGGTACGTACCCAGATCACACCTGCAGATTTTTTCCCTATCGCAGCTACCTTATCGCCAACCATTTTCAGATCAGCAATACGGTCTCCAGAAATACGCACTTCGATCGGCGCCAGGGTACCAGCCATATTCAGCTGCTTCATACGTACATATGCTGAAGGGAAAATATTGCTGTATTGATGGCTATATTCAGCGATAATTTCCTCAGTTGCTTTCTCTGTCGTTGTATTGACCAGGATCTGGGCGTAATTTTTGGCTGCAAGGTTGGGTGCATACACCGTATGAAAACGTGGTGAACTCGTACCGATGAAACTGGTATAGGTCACTATCCTTTTATCCCTGCGCATAATGCGCTCCATGCCCTTGATCACACTGTCAGTTTGTGACAGGTTATAGCCGCTGGGCAGACTCACCTCAATAGCAAACTGGTTACGGTCTATCGTTGGAAACAGCTGCTGTGGCAGCATGCCCATAAAAATGACGCCCAGCACAACAGACAATACCCCAAACATCACGGTAAGTTTGTAGTGCCTGATCGCATTTCCAATATTTGTGTTAAAAAAGCCCTGCAAATAATCAAGCACGGATTTCTTTTCTTTCTGTTTTTCAGCAGAGTGCAGCCCTTTCTTTATAAACAAGGTGTTAAAGAAGGGTACCAGCAGCATGGAGATCATCAGCGACAGGATCAGCGCGATGGAGATCGTAACCGGAAAGACACTGATAAAATCCTTGGCCGTACCGGTCATAAAAAACATCAGCGGAAAAAATGTTGCCGAGATAGCGAGCGTAGCAGTAAATACAGAAGGAAACAGTTCCTGTGCACTGCTTTTTGCCGCGTCCCATACAGACATTCCCTGGTCAATTTTTTCCACATGGTTATCAATCACAACAATCGGGTCGTCAACCACAATCCCCAGAACCACGATCAAAGCGGCAAGGGTCACTGTATTCAACTCAATACCGAATAAGTACATGATACCTAATGTGGCCGCAATGGTAATAGGAATGGTAGCCGCCGCTACTGCCGCAACGCGGAACGGAAGCAGCAATAGTGCCACCAGGACTACACCAACCAGTGCAAAGCCAAATTCCTTCATGAAATGCATAATGGAATCATCAACTACCTCGGGCTGATTGGCCAGTTTAACCAGTTTGATGTCTGCAGGAAGGTGGGCGCTTACTTTGTCAAGCCGTTCTTCAAGTTCCTTTCCAAACTGTACAATATTCTTACCCTTTACCATTTCCAGTGAAATGACAATACTTTTGGTCCCGTTAGAAGTGATGTAACTGTCCGGATCATCATATTCCCGTTTGATGGCCGCAATATCACGGAGCCTGATGGGGTTTCCATGATCATCCCTGCGCACGATCTGCTCTGCAAGATCTGCTTCCGTATGATAAAAACTGCTGAGGTGGATCGGACGGTCAAGCACATGACCATCTTCTGTTCCTGCAGTACTGATTGCACCTTCACTCTGCAATATATTCATCAGCGCAGAGGGCGAGACACCGTTCTGCAGCAGTTTATTATTGTCCACATAAACACCGATCTGTTCATTGAGATTGCCGGTATGTGATATTTTGGCAACATCCTTTATTTTCCGCAATTCAGCTTCGATATCTTCCACATTTTTCTGCAGGTCTTTATACGGCCTTGATGCAGATTCAACAGACAATAACAAAGCAGAAGTATTTCCGAAGTCACTGTTCACCATGATCCCTTTCACTTCACGCGGCAATTGCGGTTGTAAAGTGATCACGCCATTCTTTATTTTATTCCAGAAGGCTTTGGTGTCCGGCCCGTTTACATTTTCAGAGACCTCCAGGAAAATGTACATCATGCCATCGCGTGAATAAGAGTAGGTTTTCGACTTGTTCACTTCGTTGTTACTGAACAGATATTCCTCTACTTTTTTTGTCAGTTGCTCCTCCACCTGCTGTGATGAAGCTCCGGGATAAAGTCCAATGATGACCCCCTGCCTGATAGTAAAGTCAGGAAATTCATTTCTTGGCATATTGAACAAACCCAGGACTCCCAGCAGGAAAAATACTGCCGCCAGGGTGATCGGAAGGACATGGTACCGCATCGCCCATTCAATCAGGTTACTTTTTTGCGCTTTCATATGATCCTGATCTATTTAGTGATAATTACAGCTGTACCCTCTGTCAGTTTTTGGAAACCCGAAGTGACCAGCTGCTCGGTACCTGTCAGGCCACTGCTGATACTGATGCCCTGATTATACAGCGGGCCCGTCTTCACCACTTTTCTGATGGCCTGCTGTTTTTCGTTAATGGTATACACGAAGTTTTGTCCCTGCTCATCAACCTGAACTGCCTGCAGGGGAACAACCAGATCATTATCCGCCTGGACTGAACGTTTAATAGCGAACCTGACTTTACACAGCATACCCGGACGGAGCTTCTGGTCTGTATTGTTCAGCTTTACTTTCAGGTTATAGCTGGCGCTGTTGTTTAAGGCCAGTACACCAACCTCAGCAACCCGGCCTTCCAGTACCTGCGTACCCAGCGCATCAATGGATACCAAAGCAAGGTCACCTGCCTTATACCGGTTGATTTCATTTTCAGGTACAGCAACCAGCACATCAACAGACCTGATGTCCAGCAGTTGCGCCACAGGTTGTCCCGGCGATGCGATTGCGCCTGCATCCGTATTTTTTTCTCCGATATAACCGCTTTGCGGCGCATATAATTTCGTATGCGCAATGTTCTGATAAGTTGCCCGTGCAGATGAATTTGCCTGCTCAAAATTTGACCGGGCTTCCAGCATCTTAATCTCTGCCATACTGCCTTTCTCAAAAACAGCCAGCGTTCTTTTATAATTCTCTTCCGCAAGCCTGGCCTGAGCTACCAGTGCATTATATTGATTACGATAGGTAGTTTCATCAACTGTGGCGATCAATTGCCCTTTTTTCACATAGTCGCCAGTTCTTAAACTAAAAGAATTGATCGTTCCTGAAACCTGAAAACTTAAGTCTATTGTTTTGTTGGCTTCAAGCGTCCCATTGTATACAATCTGCAAATCGTTATTAGCAGACGTTTTATTTAGTTTAATCGCCTGGACCCTGATGCTATCTGCTGTTTTTATGGTCTCATTTTTACCTGAGCAAGCCCCGAGGGTTAAAAGAATAATTGCTGTTCCTGTCAGCACTAATGGTGATTTGATCCTGTTCATGATTTAACATTTAACATATTATGTATTTTTGTCGAATTTATAAGTAAAAAAAAAGGTCATTTGAGACCTTTACAAAAAATAGCCACTACCCAGGCTAATTTCTCTTCAAAATCAGGAAACCTGTCAAAAAGAACGATTTCCTGTTCAAAGCTTCTCAATGCAATCACCATGGTTTCAGCCAGGAACCTGCTGTCTGCCGGAGAGAGAGGTTTAATTTCTCCTTTATCCATTGCCCATTTTAAGGTCTTTTCAATCAATGCAAATTCCTCGTCAAGCAGCACCCTCATTTTTCCGAACAGAAAAGTTGGATCTTGTCTCAGATCACGAAATACCAGATGGAACCGCAGTACCATCCCCCTGAGCGTGCGCAACTTATGCAGCTGAAACTTCTCAATATTTTCCGGCAAAGATGCCTCGATAGAAAGATTGCCGGCACAGGCCTCAAAGATGTCACGCATCATTTTCTCAGCGAGTGCATCAAACACTTCATTTTTATTTTTGAAATAATAATACAGTGAACTTCTTCCCCGCTTGGTGGCTGAAGATATATCGCGCATCGTAACCTTTGCTAATCCATAGTTTTCAAATACTTCAGCAGCTGCTGAAATTATTTCTTCCCTAACGCTATCATCAAGTGTATGATCTTTCATTTGACAAAAATACAAATAATGTCGAAATATCAAAATAATTTATTTTTTTAATTCCCCTTCCAGGAAGAGTTAAAAAAAATGCAGGCGACATCCATCAACCTGCATTTGCTATTAACTATTATAATCTAACTCCTATTTGGAATCACTCCCAAAAAGATTCTTCAACTTATCGTTCAACACTTGTCCGCGTAAATCTTTCGCCACGATCTTACCACTTGGGTCAATCAAAAAATTCATGGGGATTGCGGTCACTTCGTACAGTTTTCCTGCCGCATTGTCCCATCCTTGAAGGTCGCTCAGCTGTTTCCATACCAGCTTATCATCAGTGATCGCTTTGAGCCACTTCTCCCGGTCTGCCGGTTTATCCAGGGAGACACCCAGGATTTCGAAGCCTTTAGCATGGTATTGCGCATAAGCCTTGATCAGATTTGGGTTTTCCCTTCTGCAGGGCGCACACCAGGATGCCCAGAAATCCAGCAGCACATACTTGCCCCTGTAATCAGATAGTTTGACCATTTTTCCATCCGTATCGGTTTGCGAAAAATCAGGTGCTTCAACACCTTCCTGTGTTTTTTTTGTGCTGGCAATTCTTGCAGCTACCTTTTTCCCCAGAAAGCTGTTCCTCATGTTTTCATTGATTCCCAGAAAAACTTTTTCCATCGCGATCGCATCAAATCCAGGTGCAAGGGTAGAATTGAGGGCCATCACAGCCATATATTTATCCGGATGCTCACGCACATAGCTGAGCTTCGCGGCTAAAATCTCGCTCGCAATAACTTTCGCCCTGTCTTCCAGGGTCTGCACATACGCTGCATCCTGTTTCTTTGCTTCGGGTTGTGCCCTGAATTCAGCTTCGAGCACTTTGTATTTTTCATAGATCGGGTGCAGGAAACGGTCTACCTTATCATTTTCATCTGTTAATGAAGAACCTTTAAGCACTGCTGTTTTGACAGAATCAGCGCCGGTTATAGTGATGTTCTCGTTGCCCAGGATCAGTCCTTTAGCATCCATCGTCTGTGGCCCCTTAATCGGCATCACGGCGGTATGCCTTAACCAGATGTTTGCCTCGGTAGGTGAAGGTGTTGAACCTTTAAATTCAAACCTGCCATTCTGCAGAAAAACAGAATCTACTTTATTCTTTCCATCATTGTTCACGATCAGATAGGCCATTGCAGGTTTGTTCAGTTTTCCGATCTGGCCTTTGATCGTATAGCCTTGCTGGGCGCTGGCCATAAAGCCTGAGCTCAATGCTACGCTCATCAGCAATATCTTTTTCATCTCCTTTTTCATTTTGTATATTATTTAGTGTTCAGTTTTTTTTTGCCTGCCGAAGAATTATTCTGCAGCAGCTTGTTGTAGATTTTGGTATCCTTTAAAATTGCCATGGCTTCAGTAAAGCACTGGCTCGCCTGGTTGCGTACCTGCAGTTCATATCCTCTGCCGGTATACAATTGCCCGGCAATTTCTGCTTTGAGCTCTACGCTTAATGCCGTACGTGCTGCCGGGTCTGTTGATGCTGGCAGCGCAATCCTCAGTGACCTTGCCTGATTAAATAGCAGTTCGGTCATTGCTGGGGTAACTACAAAGCCGTTGTTGTAGGATGGAAATTCCTTGTAGGTATTCAACAGGCTGTCGCGGTGTTGTTGTACATAATCAAAAGCAATTTTCGTGGTAAGCCCGCTATTCATCAGCCTGGCCATCCAGCTGCTGTACACAGCCGTGTCAATAGGTACAAATTTGTCGGGCATAATGCCGCCGCCACCATATACCAGTCTTTTATTGAGCCTGGTTTTATAGGTCAGCGAATCCGGAAACTGCATATGGGTGCCATTGGTCAGTTCACCGGATGCCATCCTCCGGTTAAAATCCTGGAAATAGTCTGTCTTTCCTTTTCCATAAGGCTTCTGTATCGATCTGCCTGAAGGGGTGTAATATCTGGCGCCGGTCAGCCTGATCACTGATCCGTCAGGCAGGGCCAGCCCTTTTTGCATGAGCCCCTTGCCAAAGCTGCGCCTGCCTATGATCACGGCACGGTCCCAGTCCTGCAATGCGCCGGCAAGGATTTCGCTGGAAGAAGCCGTGCTTTCATCGATCAGTACAACCAGTTGTCCTTCCATGAAACTGCCAAAGCCGCCTGTGAGATAGTTGTCATGCACACCTGAGTTCGTCACCGCATAAAAGACCTCGGTAGCCTTCGGCAGAAATTCATCTGCCACCCCTATAGCAGCTTCCACATATCCCCCACCATTGCCCTGCAGGTCAAGGATCAGCTTCGTCATGCCCTGTGCTTTCAGGTTTTTTATCGCTTCGTCCATTTCACGGCGAGTAGACTGACTGAAGATAGACAGTGAAATGTAGCCAATATGCTTATCGGCCATATAACTCGTATTGATGGACAGTTCAGCGATCTGTTCGCGCATCACGTTCAGCATAATGGGCGTTTGCTGTTGATGGCGCAGGATACCCAGCGATACTGCCTTGCCTTTCTCTCCCCTGATCATTTGCATCACTTCCTGGTTTTTCAGGGATTTGCCGAAGATGGGTTTGCCATCCACGCTGACGATCTGATCGCCCAGTCTCAAACCCGCTTTTGCCGCCGGGCCGTCCGGGTTTAGCCCCGTCACAAATGTACTGTCGTTCACCATGGCAAACTGGATTCCTATCCCTGCAAAGCTTCCTTTCATGGATTGGCTCATCGCTTCAGACTCTTCCCTGCTCAGGTAGCTTGAATGCGGGTCAAGGTTTGCCAGCATCGCCTTAATTGCGGCATCCACCACCGGTTCGTCCGGAACAGGATCAACATAATTTTGCTGGATCAGGGATAATGCCTGCTCCAGTTTTACTTTAGGGTTCATCTGCCCATGTGCCGCCAGGCAGAACAACAGCATGCCTGTCAGCCCTATTCTTATCAGATTTGTTTTCATCTTATTTTTCTCCCCTTAATATTTCAATGGCCATGGCCAATTCATCCCTTAATTCACTCGGACTGCCTCCATAACCCTCAGAACTATATCTGACTATACCATTTTTCACGATGATCTTTCTCGGGATTCCGGACGACTTGAATAAAGGTGCCAGGCTTCTGAATACTGCACTTTGCTCACCGTCAGCACTAACAGCATCATGCAGCAGGTTAAAACGGTAGCCCTGAGACTTGACGTAGTTCACAGATTTAGTTTTATAGTCGCCGTTTTGCATTGTGCCGATCATGTAAACTGCTACCTTAGGATCATTAGCATACTGATCGATCAGCAATTGCATACCAGGAAAAGCCATAATACAGGGACGGCACCAGGTAGCCCAAAAATCAATCACCACTATTTTATCTTTCCATTCAGCAGAACTCACAAATCTGCCACTGGCGCTTTCCAGTGTAAAGGGAGGAAGTGGATAATTCACCATATTGGCCATCACGTGGGCACGCATTTCTGCCTTTTTATCCTCGGGCATCAATGCCGATAAGTATTTTTCATATCCTTCGGTGCTTCCTTTGTGCTGGTCCATGTATAACTGCTTCATCTCATTGAACATCGCCGGGGTTACCGCGTTTGCTTTCACACTTGCTTCCAGCAGGGCAGCAACGCCCCTGGTATCCCCTGTTTCTTTCAGCATATTCATGTGCATCGCATTCAGGTCGGCATTGCCATACTGTCCTTTGGCAGACAGGTACCTGAAGCTGCCCAGGGCATCCTCATAATTTTTTGTAGCATAAGCCAGGCTGATATGCGTAAACAGACGATCGTTGAGCTGGTCATCGGCATTCTCCTGCTCCTTCTGCCTGTCGCCACCAAAGTCCTCACGGTAGGAACCATCGGTTCTCCTTTCCACCAGATAGGGAATGATCTTGCCGCTCAGCTCAAAAAGCACCTTTTTATCCTTTCGGCCCTGCATTTCAGCCCTCGTCAGGTTCCAGCGGTAAACTTCATTGGCAGTTTTAAAATCGAAATCCCTGAACAGTTTCAGGAATTGGTCATACTGCCCATGCTCATAATAGTTTTCTGAAATCCCCCTGTGGACCGCGTAATAGAGGAACGCCTGATGATCCGGATGCTGCTTCCATTCCCGGTAAGGAAAATCCTGAAGAAACTTTTCTGCTGCCGCCCGGTAGCCTTCCGGGGTTTTCTCTTTCATCGTACGTTCATAAATGATAAATCTTGCTGCGCTCCCATGTGGATACCTGCGCAGGATCATTTCTTCCACCTGTAAGGCCTGCTCCGGTAACCGAAGGTTATGTGCATAATAGCGCTGGATGCCGGCCAATAACTGTTCATCCGCTTTTTTACTATTCAGCTGTTTTTGCAGCACCTGATCCGCGAAGCTCTTGAATTTCGCTTCTTCCATGGTACTTTTTTTCAGGTCTAGGTAAGCTGTCAGATAACTATCCAGCGCAGATCCTTTGATGGCTGCTTCCTTCTCCAGCAGCGTGTCTATCCTGCCTGCATGCTTCGAAGGATTTGCATAGCCACTCAAAGCCATGTTATTTACTGAAGAGATTAACTGTGCTTCCGCAAAATAGGTTCCGGGTGCAACCTTTTTGTTAGCCGCAAGAACAGGGGTATAAAAACCCTGTCCATTGTTATTATCAGTAGCCTCCACCTTTTCAGCTGTACCCTGAAAGAACTTTACCGCGGCAAAAACGGTATGGGCAGGAAGTACATAACTGGATGTCCAGTGGTCATCTACTTTGCTGAGCGTCAGATTGCTGCTCTTCCATTTGTAATCCTGGAAGCAGATGATACTGGCATTCACCTGGTCACTAAACTCCAGATCGCCCCCTCTGGGATCGTAAATTAATTCCATTTGCTGACCGGACACGGGTACTTTTGGAGACCAGCTGAGCTTTTGCGCCTGTACTTTACTGTTGCCGGCAAAGCAAAGCAGTAGCAGGCATATGTTTAAAATATGTTTATTCATGGTTATGTATTGTAAATTATCTTGGGTTTTGTTCTAATTCAGGACTGAGTAAAATATATTTATCCCCGATCGGGTAGATATACCTGTTGCTGGCCGGTTCCAGTGTGTAGGTAGCGTTTTGAAAAAGCCTGGTTTTCGTCTGGGCAAATGCGGGATCAAGGTTCAGGCGTTTTTGGTCAAACCATCTCATCCCTGTGCCAATAAACTCCCTGCGCTTTTCATCCACTACTGTTTTCAATGCCGCATCTGCTGTTCCTGCTGTGAGGTCTGTATAGTCTGCAGCAAGGAAACGTTTCCTGCGCAGGTTATTCACGACTGCAATCGCATCAGCTGCATTGCCGGATCTTGCCAGGCATTCCGCTTTGATGAGCATCATCTCAGGAACCGAAGGACCATTTACAATGGCATTTTCACCATTAAGGCGGTACCTTGAATTGGCCCTGCCAGTGAAAGCCGTGCTAAAGGCAGTACCGAAAACCGATCTGGCGCCTGTAAAAATCTGATACCGCAGGTCCTTTGTTCCCATGGCCGTCAGCAGGTCGTTGCTGATAGAAACGGCCGTATAGGTTACCCCCGCCAGTTTGGAAAGTATAACCTCCGGATCTTTCAACCTTACAGGTACCGTCCCCGGTACAGCGGCATAAGTTTTCAGATCAAGCAAGGTATTCTGAAGGCTCAGCGAACTGTCAGCATACAGGCTTGCGCGGTTAAAGTCGCGCATGTTCAGATACGTTTTTGCCAGTACCGCATAGGCTG
>Ga0163161_10002475_pt1 | contig 13168 bp, 14 predicted proteins | sample S45metaG_FD_129847 | JGI IMG/M metagenome (GOLD analysis project Ga0163161, IMG submission 129847) | Switchgrass rhizosphere microbial communities from Kellogg Biological Station, Michigan, USA - S4-5 metaG | ecosystem: Host-associated > Plants > Roots > Rhizosphere > Soil | place: USA... | reverse complement strand
TGGACGATGTCCGCGAGGTGATCGAGAACGCCCAGTACGCGCCCTCGCGCGGGCGCTTCAAGGTCTACCTGGTCGATGAGGTGCACATGCTCTCCAAGCCAGCGTTCAACGCGCTACTGAAGACCCTGGAAGAGCCGCCGCCGCACGTGAAATTCCTGCTCGCCACGACCGACCCGCAGAAACTGCCGGTGACGGTGCTGTCGCGCTGCCTGAAGTTCAATCTCAAGCGCCTGCTGCCGGAACAGATCTCCGGCCAGATGCGCCACATCCTCGCCGCCGAAGGCATCGAGTACGAAGACGAGGCCATCGGCGAGCTCGCGCATGGCGCGGACGGTTCGCTGCGCGACGGCCTGTCGCTTCTGGACCAGGCCATCGCCTACGGCGGTGGCGCCCTGCGTGCGGCCGATGTGCGCGCCATGCTCGGCAGCGTCGAGCGCGGACAGGTGCTGGGCGTCATCGAGGCGCTCGCCGCCGGCGACGGCGCGGCGCTGATGGGCGAGGCCGACCGCATCGCTTCGTACTCGCCCGACTTCGCTGGTGTGCTCGACGATCTCGCCACCGTGCTCCATCGCATCCAGCTGATCCAACTGGTGCCCGGCTATCGCGAGGAAGAGGGTGACGCCGGCCTGGCCGAGATAGCCAGCCGCCTCGCACCTGAAGACGTCCAGCTCTACTACCAGATCGCCACCACCAGCCGCCGGGAACTCCCGCTGGCGCCGGATGCGCGGATCGGCTTCGAGATGGCGCTGTTGCGCATGTTCGCCTTCCGTCCGGCCGAAGCCGGGCAGGGCGCCGCGCCGTCCGCCCCTCGGGCTGCCGTGCCTGCCCCGGCGCGCGCCGCGATCCCCGCGCCGTCACCGGCACCCGTCGCTCCGTCACGCGCACCCGCCCCGGCAGCGCCTATGGCGAGCGCTCCGGCGCCTGCACCGGCTCCGGCGCGCCCCGCACCCGCCGCACCGCCGGTCGCCGCGCCCGTCGCCGCACCGGCACCTGCCGCACCGCAGGGGCCGCTGGCTCTCGATGCCAACGGCTTGCCCGACTGGCACGAGGTGATCGAGCGCGCCAACCTGCGCGGTCCGATCGGCCAGCTGGCGCAGAATTCCTCGCTGCGTGAGCTCGACGGCGAAGGCATGGTGCTGGCCTTGCAGCCCTCGCACATGCACCTGGCTGTCGAGCCACTGACCAGCCAGATGGAAGAAAAGGTGTCCCAGGCGCTCGGTCGTCGCATTCGCATCCGCTTCATTGCCGATCACGGCAATCTGGGCACGCCGGCGGAGCGCCGGGCCCAGGCGCAGGTCGACGCGCAAGCCAACGCGGTCGCCTCGATGGAAACCGACCCCTTCGTACAGACGCTCAAGCGCGAATTCGACGCGCGCGTCATTCCGCAATCGATCAAACCCGTGGAGCCAGGAACGTGAAAGGTCAAATTGGTCAGCTGATGCAGCAAGCCCAGCGCATGCAGGAAGACATGAAGCGTGCGCAGGATGAACTCGCCAAGACGGAAGTCACCGGGTCCGCCGGTGGCGGCCTGGTCTCCGTGACGATGTCCGGCGGCCACGAAGTGCGCGCGGTGCACATCGATCGCCAGGCCTTCGCCGACGATCCGGAAATGGCCGAGGATCTGGTCGCTGCCGCCGTCAACGACGCGGTGAACAAGATCGCCGAAATCAGCCGTTCGCGGCTGGGTGGTGTCACCGCCGGGCTGAACCTGCCCGCCGGCTTCAAGATGCCGTTCTGACAGGGCGTTACGTCACACGATGACTAACGGCTCCCGCCTTCTCGGCGAACTGATCGATGCCTTGCGTTGCCTGCCGGGCGTCGGCGCGAAGAGTGCCCAGCGCATGGCCTTCCAGCTGCTCGAACGCGAGCGGCAGGGTGGCCTTCGCCTGGCGGCAGCGCTCGAATCGGCGATGCGCGACGTGGGTAACTGCACGCGCTGTCGCAACTTCAGCGAAACGCCGGTGTGTTCGCTGTGTGCGAGTCCGAGTCGTGATGCCCAGGTGCTCTGTATCGTGGAATCGCCTTCGGACCTCGCGGCCATTGAAGGCGCGACCGGTTACCGCGGCCAGTACTTCGTGCTGCTCGGTCGTCTCTCGCCGCTGGACGGCCTGGGGCCGGATGAGCTCGGCTTGCCCCTGCTGGTCGAACGGCTGGGCGAGGGCGACGTCGCCGAGATGATCATCGCGACCAATCCCACGGTGGAAGGTGAAGCGACGGCGCATTACATCGGCCAGCTGGCGAAGGCCGCCGGCATTCGCGCCACCCGTCTCGCCCATGGCGTGCCCCTGGGCGGCGAACTCGAGTTCGTCGACCGCGGCACGCTCGCCCATGCTTTCGGCAGCCGGCAGTCGGTCGGCTGACCTTCCCAGGAGTCTTCATGACCGACACCATCTTCGCGAAGATCGTTCGCCGCGAGATCCCCGCCGACATCGTCTACGAGGACGATGACGTGCTCGCCTTCCGTGACCTGAATCCCCAGGCGCCGGTGCACGTTCTGTTCATTCCCAAGCGCGCCATCGCCACGCTGGATGACGCCGTCCCCGGCGACGCCGAGGTGCTAGGCAAGCTGCTCCTCGCCGCCGCGGCATTCGCGCGGGCCCAGGGGCTGGCGAAGGATGGCTACCGCACGGTGATCAACACCAACGGGCACGGCGGCCAGACGGTCTTCCACATCCACGTGCACCTGCTCGCCGGCCGCCAGATGACCTGGCCCCCGGGCTGAGCGAAAAAAAAGCCGGCTTGCGCCGGCTTTTTCTTTGTCCATCAATGACCGCGCGGCGCCGGAGGCGGACGCACGATGATCGTGCGCGGACGGTACCAGTAGGGATCGCCCCACGGACCGTAACCACCGTAACCGTAGCCACCCCAACCCGGACCAAAGCCCGGACCCCAGAACGGGTCGTAGAAGCCCGGCCCGTAACGCTGGATCGGTACGCGCTTGGGCCACAGGTAGACGACATCGGCCTCGACGCGCGGGTAGGCGTAATCGAAGTCGCCGACCTTCTGCGAGACGGCGCCGTGCAGCGTACCCGTCACCGTGATCTCGCGACCGCGGGTGAAGACTTCCGGATCGTAGAAGCCGTCACGGCAAGCCACGAAGCGGCCCTGGCTGTCGGACTTGCTCGCCGTCGGTCGGGCTTCGTCGTCGAGCGGTTCGGACAGGACGAAGAAGCAGGTCTGCTGAGGACCCGGCTCCGTCTTGATGATCTCGCCGCCCCAGCGAACCTTCGCGCCCGGGGCACCGCCCTGTTGCGCGCCGGACGTCGAGACGTCGTTGAACTGGCCCTGCAGCGGCTGCGGCACCGTGGCGCATGCGCCAAGGGCCAGCGTCGCGGCGGCAATCACCAGCGATTTGTACATGGACATGTCACATCTCCCAGAGGCACCGGACACGGCCGATGCCATGTCCTTATTTGACCACGCGGCGCACCTTTAATTCCTTCACCCGCTGCCTGAATTCACTGAGTGATTCAGGCGGCGGTTCGTCAAAGGCATAACGCGACCACAAGTAAAGCTGGCTCAACCTTTCCAAGCCATTTCGTTCGGCAGGCAACGAGCGGGCCGCGCGTGCGAAAAAGTGTCGCGGACCTTCACCGGTCCGGCGAGTCACCCCAGCGCGCGCAAGCTTCCGTTCCAGACGTCTCATGCACGCGTCCAGTGCATCGCCTTCACGTCGCTGGAACATCGCCCAGCCAAGCGCAACAGCGACGAGCAGCGCGCAGCCGACCGCCAGGATGATCGCAAGATCGCCCACTTCCGCCCGGCGAATCCCGAACGGTTGCAGCATGCCTTCCTGACGGAGCGCGTCGAAGCCGTTAACGGCCTGGTTCCACCATTGGTTGACCACGTCCCAGCGATCGCGCGCATCGTGCAGCCAGGCGAAGTCGAAGAAGCCCCCTTCGCTGCCGCTGCCCGTTGCGGCGGCGGCCGCGGCGCCCAGGCTGACACGTTCCGGGCGTACTGCACCGGTGGGGTCGAAACGTACCCATCCACGGCCTTCCAGCCAGACTTCCGACCACGCATGGGCGTCGGCATGACGGACCAACAGGTACGAGCCGAGCTTGTTCCAGTACCCGCCCTGGTAGCCGGTGACCACGCGCGCGGGAATGCCGGCGGCCCGCATCAGGAAGGTGAAGGTGGAGGAAAAGTGCTCGCAGTAGCCTTCACGTGTGTGGAACAGGAAGTCGTCGATGCGATCGCGACCGAGCGGTGCCGGCGCCAGGGTGTAACGGAAACCGCCATCGTGGAACATGGCGAGCGCGGCGCGAGCGATGGCGAGGTGATCGTTGCCGTAGTGGTCGGCCCAGCTGGCGGCGAGTTCGTGGGCCTGCGGTCCGATGCCGTTAGGAAGCTGGAGCGCCTGCCGGCGCTGCCGCGGATCCAGTGTCGTGTCGAGCCGGTAGTCCGTGGTGGCCGAGGCCTGGTACCGGTAGACCTCGTCGATCCGACGATCCGCCACGGCGGTTCGGTCGCTGCGCAACCTCGCATCGCCCGGCGCAGCCACGGGCATGTCCATGAGGGGAAGCACGCGCTGGCGCGTCGGTTCGAGACTGATCTCGTAGGTAAAGCGCGGCGTGCCTTCCAGCAGGCTCGGCTGGCGCGTGCCGACATCGTAGGACGGACTCCAGCTCTCTCCGTCGAAGTTCGTCATGGTGTAAGCGCGGAAGTAACGGCTCGCGTTCATGGGTGGCTCACCCTCGAACGTCACGCGCATGGCCGGCGTGTCGTCGGTCAGCACTTCGGCCATCTCGCCCGGCGCCATGCGATCGGACAGGCCGGTGACCGACTTGTCGGCTGTGGGCGCACCCCATAAGGGCGTGCTCAGTCGGGGCACGAAGACGAAGGCGAAAGCCGCCAGTGGCACGGCGGCGAGCAGGGTGATCAGCACGGGAAGCAGATCGCGTCGCAGGGGCAGCGCTGCAGGATCGACCTTCTCGATGGCGCGTAAGGTCGCGACGGCAGGTACCAGGCCCAACGCCACGATGAACGTGGCCATGAGGTTCTGGTCGAAGAGCAAGGCACTCATCAGGCCGAAACAGGCAAACGCCATCGCCACCCGCGCGTCGCGACGATGCTCGCTCTCGAGCATCTTCAGCACGAGCAGGCCGACGGCAAACGCGCTGCCGGGTTCGCGGCCGAAGAGCGTGCCGTAGTAAGCGATGACGACGGCGAGCAGGAGACCGATCAGCGGCAGCTTGATCCAGAAAGGCGCCTGCCGTCCGCCGGTGCTGCGTTGGCGCCAGCGCGCCGCGAGCACGACCGCGAGGGTGAGGGTGAGCCACCACGGCAGATGCAGTGCGTGGACGACGAGTACGCTGGCCATGGTCAGGCAGAGCAGGTCGAACGGGCGCGGCGCGAGCAGGGGCTCGTCGACCGGCGCGCGCGTGAGCGACAGGCGGAAGCGCGTCATGGCCGCAGCGCCAGCGCGGTCATGCAGCGGTGGTAGTGCTCGTCGCCCTGGGCGATATCGAAATAGCCGTCCGGCAGGCGCAGGCTCCAGCGTCGTCCGGAGTCCTTGGCTTCGTCGACCCAGCGGGCGAGGCGGGAGATGCGCGACTCGTCGTCCAGGCCGTGCATGCTGTCCCAGTCCAGGCGCCAGTCTTCCTTCGGTGCAGGCTGTTCCAGGTCTTTCACCAGCAAGCCGTGGTGCCGTGCGCTGAGCTTCCAGGCGATCTGCCGGCGCGGGTCACCGGGGCGATAGTCACGCAGGGCGGCCAGCTCGTCGCCAGCGCGGGGGCGGCCACGGTCGGCATCGCCCTCGGGTTCGAAAGGCGTCGGACCGAGCGGTTCGGGACGGGGATAAACGAGCACCGGGTTGTCCGGGTTGAGCCAGCTCCACGCGCGGAACATGCCGAGCGGCCAGCTCGTGTGTATCCGCATGCGTGGAAGCGACAGCCAGCCACGGAAATCGGTGGGCAGCGCAAACTCGATGGCGGACGGTGCGCCGGGGGTCACCACGACGGCGTGTTCGCCGTCGGCAACGTCGAGCCGGATCGCCATGCGCTCCCGCTGGCTCGCGGCGATATCGAGGGAGACGCGAATCGCTTCACCTGCGCGAGCCGTGCCCGCACGCAAGCCACCGACGGAGACGCCGTTGAGGGTGCGGAAAGCGACCAGCATGCTCCCCGCCGTGGCCGCACCGAGCAGGCAGGTGAGCATGAGCGCAGCGTTGTTCGCGTAGTTCAGCGCGCCAATCAGCATCACGGCCAGAAGCACGGCAAAGCCGAGGCCGAACGCCGTCGGCACGATGTAGATACGCCGTCGATGTAGCAGGATCGGCAAGGGCTCACGTTGGCGCATCCGCGTCAGCGACGGCAGCTTTCGCTCCGCCCACGCTACGATCCGTTCCCCCGCTGGCGGCATCAGGGCACCGCGGTCTCGGCAAGAATCGCCCTCGCGATCGCCTCCCGGTGACTGCCCCGACCCGGCACCAGGCGATGCGCCGCCGTTGGCACGAACACCGTCTGGACATCTTCGGGTATGACGTAGTCGCGTCCGCTGAGCATCGCCCAGGCACGCGAGGCGGCCAGCAGGGCCAGCCCGGCGCGCGGGGAGAGGCCGACGCGAACTTCATTGTGCTTGCGGCTAGCCGTGAGCAGGGCCTGGAGATAGTCGAGCAGGGTGCTGCTGACCTTCACCGCCTGCGCGGCGGCATGCAGCTGGCCGATCGCTGCGACGTCGAGACGCGGTTTCAGGGAGGCCATCAGCTCGCGGCGGTCTTCGCCGATCAGCAGCGCACGCTCGGCGGCGGGATCGGGATAGTCCAGGCTCAGACGCAACATAAAGCGATCCAGCTGCGAATCCGGCAGCGGAAAGGTGCCAGCCAGATCGAGCGGGTTCTGCGTGGCGACGACGAAGAACGGCCGGGGCAATGCGTGGGTCACGCCATCGACGGTGGTCTGCCCCTCGGCCATGGCCTCGAGCAGGGCGCTCTGCGATTTCGGTGTCGCGCGGTTGATCTCGTCGGCGAGCAACAGGCTGGTGAAAATGGGGCCCGGGTGGAAGCGGAACTGACCCGTCTCGCGCTCGTAGACGCTGACCCCGATAATGTCGGATGGCAGGAGGTCGCTGGTGAACTGGATACGCTGGAATTCGAGATCGAACGTGGCGGCGAGCGCATGCGCCAGCGTGGTCTTGCCTACGCCGGGCACGTCTTCGAGAAGGAGATGGCCGCCGGCGATGAGGCAGGTGAAGGCCAGCTTGACCTGGCGCGGCTTGCCGAGCAGCACGCCATTCACCTGGGCCAGTGCGCCGTCCAGGCGGTGCCGGAGCATTTCATCGTTGAGCGGAGTGGTCGCTGACATGATCGATGCGTGTGCCCCCAGGCCTGGCAATGTCGATGTTTGAGCGTTCCAGTGTAGCGGCGGCGACGCGATCGTGGCGAGGCATGTTCCTCATCATCTTCGTCGTGGCCTTGCTGCTGAAAGTCGTCATAGCGGCCACCTTGTCGCCCTTCGGTGACGAGGCCTTCTACTGGCAGGAGAGCCTCGCTCCCGCCTGGGGTTACAGCGACCTGCCGCCGCTGACGGCCTGGTTGATCGGTCTGTCCGAGGGCGTCTTCGGCCACGCGCTTCTGTCCATGCGCTTGCCGTTCCTGCTCATCGGTAGCGTGTTGCCCTGGCAGGTCGGCGCGATCGCGCGACGCTTCGGTGGCGAGGCGGCGCGATGGCAGGCGGCGACGTTCGCCTTGCTCCTGCCGCTGGTCGGCAGCATGGGCGTGCTGGCCTTGCCCGATGTGCCGCTGACCTTTGCCATCGTCCTCGCCACGCAGGGATTGCTCGCGGCATTGGAGACGAACCGCCATCGCGACTGGCTCCTCCTCGGCACGGGACTGGCCCTCGCCTGGATGACGCACTATCGCGCCGCGATGCCGATGCTGGCAGGTTTGCTGTTCCTGCTGGCGACCCCGCGAGGCCGCCTGCAGTGGAAGCGGCCCGGCCTGTGGCTGGCCATGGCGGTGGCGGCGCTCGGGCTGGTTCCCCTGGCGATCTACAACCTTGCGTCGCGCGGCGCGGGTCTGGCCTTCCAGTTGGTCGAGCGCAATCCCTGGCGCTTCCATGCCGATGCACTGGTCCAGCCGCTGGAGCAGGCCGGTGCCTGCACGCCGCTGGCCTGGGTCGTGCTCATGTGGGCCTTGTGGCAGGCCTGGCGCCGTCGCGACCAGGCGCCGTTCGACGTGATAGCGACCGTCGCCGGCAGTTTCATCGTGCTGTACTTCGTGCTCGGTCTGTTCGCCGACGACGTTCGTTTTCGTGTGCACTGGCCGCTGCCGGGATGGGTGCTTCTCTGCGCGATCGTGCCTTCCTTGCTGGCGACCGCCGGGCGTCGCTGGCGCCGGTTCGTGTTCGCGGGGTTCGTGGTTGCCGGCATGGGCCTGCTCGCTGGCCTGGGGTATCTCGGCCTGGCCGCATCGCCGAACGGTGCTCGGACGCTCGCGGGCGTGAAGGCCTTCCCTTCCAATTTCACCGGCTGGCGTGAAAGCAGTGAGGCCGTGCGCGCGGCGCTGGCAAGGGAGCCCTCGGCCCTCGTCGTCGCCGACAATTTCATGTTGGCGGCGGAGCTGCGCTTTGCCCTCGGTGCTGACCGCGTGGTGTATTCGCTCGATAGCCCGCTGAATACCAAGCATGGCCGCGCACCGCAGCTGGCTGCGTGGGGCATCGACGAATCGGGTCTGGCGAGTCGCGCGGGCCAGCGCCTGCTGCTGGTGATCGACGAAACCTCGCTGCGCGAACGCGAAAAGCGCGACTGGCTTGCGTCGGTGTGCTCGCGGGTCGACGTCGGCGAGTCGCGGTTGCGTCTCGATCTGTTCGATGGTCGCCGTCGCTTCGCGCTGTACGACGCCACGGCACGCGCTGTCCCGGGCCCGCGTGTCGCCCCCGATGATTGCGTCATCTGGCGTGAGGCCTATCAGGCCTCGATCACATCCGTATCCGGCTCGTCAGGGCAGGGGGATGCCGGCGTCGCGAAGTAAGCGGCAGGTGGCGATGAGCGGCAAGCCGATCAGGGCGGTCGGGTCTTCGTTGACGATCCGTTCGAACAAGGCGATGCCCAGTCCTTCGCACTTGAAGCTTCCGGCGCAGTCCAGCGGGCGCTCGCGTTCGACGTAACGCTCGATGTCCAGTGTCGACAGCGGTCGGAAATGGACCCGCGTTTCGTCGACATGGAGGGAGGCCGCGCCCCGTGTATCGATGACGCAGACGGCGGTATGGAAGACGACCTCGCGTCCGGCACTGGCGGCGAGCTGCTTGTGCGCCGCGTGCACGGTGCCCGGCTTGTCGAGCACGGTGCCGTCGAGATCCGCGACCTGGTCCGAGCCGATCACCACGCAGCCGGCACGCGTCGCGGCAACCGCGCGAGCCTTGGCTTCGGCCAGTCGGGCCGCGCGTGCGGCAGGCGCTTCGCCGGGCAGCGGATCTTCATCGGTCCCGGGTGACGCCTGTTCGAACCGGTCCAGCAGACGTCGGAGCAGGCTGGCGCGGTAGGCGGACGTGGAGGCGAGGATGACGACGGGCTGTGCGGCCACTCAGAATTCCTTGTGGATGTGCTCACGCACGGCCGTGTCGAGTGCGGTCTGCGCATCGTCGAGGGCGCGCAGGCGCGGTTCTAGCTGATGCCGTGCCCTCACGAGGCCGTCGACCGCCTCGTCGAGCTCGCGCTGACTGGCGTCGGGCGCCCGGTCGCGAATCCACAGGCGTTGCTGGAGCAGGGCGCGCAGGCCCGAGTCCACGGCCTGTTGAGCCTCGACTTCGCCCGCGGCGGGCACGTCGGGACTGACCGACATCACCGAGTGAGCGCGCTGAAGACGGTCTCGGCAATCCTTGAGATCGGCTTCGAGGCGATCGGCGTTATCGAGCAGGTCCTGCATCGCGCCATGGCGTCGCCGCGTCCGCTGCTGGGCCACGGCCCAGGCACAGAGGCCGATAGCGGCCACGATGATGGCCGCAAGTGCATAATAAGCAAAAGAAAACACGCTAGCTCTTCCCCCTGTTGGGTGTGCTGCGGCAAACTACATCCTGGGCTGCGAGTCTGCACGAAAGCGCCCGGCCTGCGCAAAACCACGCGCCGCTACGCGTTGCACTCGCTAACCGGTTGACTTCAGGTGGGTTGATGCCTACCATTTCCCGATTATGTCCGTGACCTTGCCATCGTCCGTGGACGCTTGGCGCGAAGTTCGTGCGCGGCGTTCGTTCCAGGGCTCGCTTCCCGTGTCGGCTTTTGCCCGCCTCGGTGAAGTCATTGCGTCGCCCGAGGGCGACGTAACCTACGAGTTGGACTTCGGTCGCGACGAGTTCAACATCGCCTATGTGGCCGTCCGTGCGAAAGCGCCGTTGACCGTGATCTGTCAGCGTTCGCTCGAACCGTTCGTGCTCCTGGTCGAGATCGATACACGTCTCGGACTGATCGTCGAAGAAACAGAGGAAGCCGCGTTGCCCCCGGGCTACGAGGCATTACTCATCGAACAGGATGGAAAGCTCAGCCTGGTCGCGACGATCGAAGATGAATTGCTGTTGGCGCTGCCCCTGGTCCCGGTCAATCCGGACTACGAGTTGCCTGACGACATCGTTGGTGCCGACGAGGAAGAAGAACCCTCGCCGGATCCGTCTGAAAACCCGTTCGCGGCGCTCCGCGGACTCATAAAGTAAATCGCTGGAGATTTGTCATGGCAGTTGCCAAGAGCCGCAAGACCCCGTCCACCCGTGGCATGCGTCGTTCGCACGATGCGCTGACGACCGTTCAGCTGTCGACCGATCCGACCAGCGGCGAAGTGCACCTGCGTCACCACGTGACCAAGGATGGCTTCTACCGTGGTAAGAAGGTCATCGAAACCCGCGGCGCGGTTGAAATCGAAGACTGATCTCCCTTCGTAAGGGATGATCACGACGCAGGCGGCGCGGTAACGCGCCGTTTTGCGTTTGTGGCTTACGGCCACGCGCACCTCCGGCCCCGGGCCATCGCCGCCCGGGCGAGTCCGCCCTGACGAGGGGAACGGTTCTGAAATACGCCCGCATCATCGGTACCGGCAGCGCACTTCCCGACAAGGTCGTGACCAATGCCGACCTCGAAAAAATCGTCGAGACCACCGACGAATGGATCCGCACGCGCACCGGCATCTCCGAGCGCCATTACGCGGCCGACGGCGAGACCACCGGCGACCTTGCCTTCCTTGCTGCTCAGCGCGCCCTCGAGGCCGCCGGCGTCAAGGCATCCGAGATCGACCTGATCATCATCGGCACGACCACGCCCGATCTCATCTTCCCCTCCACGGCCTGCCTCGTGCAGCACCGCCTGGGTGCGAATGGCTGTGCCGCCTTCGACGTCAACGCCGCCTGCTCGGGCTTCGTCTATGCCCTTGGCATCGCCAACGCGTTCGTGCGCAGCGGCCAGTCGAAAAAAGCCCTGGTGATCGGCGCCGAAACCCTCACCCGTATGGTCGACTGGACGGAGCGCGAAACCTGCGTGCTGTTCGGTGACGGCGCGGGTGCGGTCGTGCTGGAAGCCTCCGACGAGCCGGGCATCTTCACCACGCGCATGCGCGCCGACGGTGGTTTCAAGCATCTGCTGTTCAATCCGGTCGGTGTGTCCGCCGGTTTTACCGATGCGCCGAACCACGGTGTGAAGATCAACATGCTGGGGCGCGAAGTGTTCAAGGTCGCGGTCAAGACGCTCGACTCGCTGGTCGGCGAGACCCTGGCGGATGCCGGCATGAAGGAAGACGAGATCGACTGGCTGATTCCGCACCAGGCGAACCTGCGCATCATCGAAGCGACGGCCAAGCGCCTGAACATGTCGATGGACCGGGTCATCGTCACGGTGGACAAGCACGCCAACACCTCGTCCGGCTCCGTGCCGCTGGCCCTCGACTACGCCGTGCGTTCGGGCAAGGTCAAGCGGGGCCAGAACCTGTTGCTCGAGGCCTTCGGCGGCGGGTTTACCTGGGCCTCGGCGTTGCTGAGGTACTGACCTCTGCTCGGGGGTTGGCTTTGTGTGGGAGCCGGCTATGCCGGCGATGGCCTCACCAGCGAAACCGCTCCGTTGGCACCACACGCCTGCGAATGGTGCATTCGCCCCCAAGTTGCTGGCACCATTCGCGGTTTGACGTTCCGGAAACCTCTCGCATGACCGCATCCAGCGCCTCGCTCGCCGTTGTCTTCCCGGGTCAGGGCTCACAGTCCGTCGGCATGCTCGCTGACCTCGCGGCGGCCCATCCCGAGGTCCGTGCGGCCTTTGACGAAGCCTCCGAGGGTGCCGGCATCGATCTCTGGGAGCTGAGCCAGAACGGTCCCGAGGAGCGCCTCAACAGCACCGAGAACACCCAGCCAGCGCTGCTGGCCGCCAGCGTCGCCGTATGGCGCGTTTGGGTGAAGCAGGGTGGTGCGCGTCCGGCCTACCTGTCCGGGCATAGCCTCGGCGAGTACAGCGCCCTGGTCGCCGCTGGCGCGATTTCCCTGAAAGACGCCGCCGGCCTCGTCGCCGAGCGTGGTCGCCTGATGCAGGCGGCTGTCCCGGCCGGTGTGGGTGCCATGGCCGCCATCCTCGGTGGTGACGATGCCCAGATTGCCCAGGTCTGCGAGGAAGTCGCCCAGGGCCAGGTCGTCGCACCCGCCAATTTCAATTCCCCCGGTCAGCTGGTCATCGCCGGCCATGCCGAGGCCGTCGACCGCGCCCTGGCCCGTCTGGCCGAGCTCGGCGTGAAGAAGGCCGTGAAGCTGGCCGTGTCGGTACCCTCGCATTGCATGCTGATGCGCGATGCCGCGGACAAGCTCGGTGAGCGGATGGCAGCCATTGCCTGGTCGATGCCGTCGATCCCGGTCATCCAGAACGCCGATGCCCAGATCCATGCCTCCGTCGAGGAGATCCGCGGCGCGCTGATGCGCCAGCTCTACCTGCCGGTCCGCTGGACCGGGTGCGTGCAGGCACTGGCGGCGAACGGCATCACGCAGGCGCTGGAGTGCGGTCCGGGCAAGGTCCTCTCCGGCCTGATCAAGCGCATCGACAAGTCGGTCGAGGCCAAGCCGATTGGCACGCCCGCCGAGCTGGACGCCGCGCTCGCGCTCGCCAGCGCCTGACTTTCCCCGTTATGACAGGAATCCCCATGACCCAGACCCTCAAGGGCGAGATCGCGCTCGTCACCGGTGCCAGCCGCGGCATTGGCGCGGCGATCGCAGAC
>Ga0163161_10002473_pt1 | contig 13182 bp, 8 predicted proteins | sample S45metaG_FD_129847 | JGI IMG/M metagenome (GOLD analysis project Ga0163161, IMG submission 129847) | Switchgrass rhizosphere microbial communities from Kellogg Biological Station, Michigan, USA - S4-5 metaG | ecosystem: Host-associated > Plants > Roots > Rhizosphere > Soil | place: USA: Michigan... | reverse complement strand
GTCGTACCTCTACGGGCCGATGCCGACGCAGCCGCTGGGCTGGTTCAAGAAGCCGGTGGCCAAGGTCGAGGACATGAAGGGGCTCAAGTTCCGCACCGTCGGGCTCGCCGTGGACATGTTCACCGAGATGGGCACGGCGGTGAACCCGCTGCCCGGCAGCGAGATCGTTCCTGCGCTCGACCGCGGGCTGATCGATGCGGCCGAGTTCAACAACGCGTCGAGCGACCGGGTGCTGGGCTTCCCCGACGTGGTGAAGAACTGCATGCTCCAGAGCTTTCACCAGTCGGGCGAGCAGTTCGAGGTGCTGTTCAACAAGGGCAAGTACAACACCCTGCCGCAGGAGCTGCGCTCGATCATCGACTACGCCGTGCAGGCCGCCAGCGCCGACATGAGCTGGAAGGCGGTGCAGCGCAACTCGCAGGACTACGCCGACATGAAGAAGGCCGGCATCAAGTTCTACAAGACGCCCGACGCGGTGTTGCGCGCACAGCTCGCGGCCTGGGACAAGACGGTGGCCAAGAAGGCCGAGGAGAACCCGCTCTTCAAGAAGGTGCTGGAGTCGCAGCGTGTGTTCGCCGAGCGCGCGCTGCAGTGGCAGAACGACTACTCGGTCGACTTCAAGATGGCGTACGCGCACTACTTCAGCAAGAAGAAGGGCTGAAGAAGGCAACCCCCGTGGCCCGGCAGCGCCGGTTCCACGGGGGTCCACCAACGGCCTCGTCCAACTCTCCATGACCATCCAAAGCTTCGTCCACACCGTCGACCGGTTCAGCATGGCCGTCGGCAAGACCTTCTCGTGGCTCATCGTGGCGCTGATGCTGCTGGTCTGCGGCGAGGTCTTCAAGCGCTATGCGCTCAACGCGCCCACCGCCTGGATCTTCGACGCCAACAACATGCTCTATGGAACGCTCTTCATGATGGGCGGGGCCTACACGCTTTCGCAGGCGGGCCATGTCCGCGGCGACTTCCTCTACGGCAGCATGAAGCCGCGCACCCAGGCCGCGCTCGACCTCGTGCTGTTCATCGTCTTCTTCCTCCCCGGCGTGCTGGCATTGACCTGGTCGGGCTGGACCTATTTCGGCGAATCGCTGGCCATGCGCGAGCAGACCTTCAATGCCGACCCGATACCGGTCTATCCCTTCAAGTTCGTCATTCCGGTGGCCGGCGCGGTGCTGCTGCTGCAGGGCATCGCGGAGATAGTGCGCTGCGTGCTGTGCCTCAAGACCGGCGCCTGGATGCCGCGCCTGAAGGACGCGGAGGAAATGGACGTGGTCGGCGACCAGCTCGCCGGCAGCAGCCATGTCGACGAAGCCGACAAGCGCGAAGTCATCGAGCGGGCCAAGGCCATCGAGCAGGCCGCGCAGCAGCGCAAGAGCAACATCCCAGGAGGTTCCGCATGAAGGCAGCGTCCGGCCGCCCCAGGCAAGATGGCGCCGCAGGGCGGAGCACGGAGGCCCTTCCATGAGCGAACCCGCACTGGGCCTCTCGATGCTGGCCCTGATCGTCGTCGTGATCATGCTCGGCTTCCCGACGGCGTTCACGCTGATGGGGCTGGGCATGTTCTTCGGGTTCATCGCGTTCTACGATCCCGCCTCGCCCTGGCTCGACAACAAGATCTTCGACCTGATGGTGCAGCGCGCCTTCGGCGCCATGACCAACGAGACGCTGCTGTCGATCCCGCTCTTCGTGCTGATGGGCTACGTGATGGAGCGCGGCGCCCTGGTCGACAAGATGTTCCATAGCGTGCAGCTTGCCTTCCGCCGCGTTCCGGGCTCGCTTGCGGTGACGACGCTGATCGTCTGCACCTTCTGGGGCATCGCGAGCGGCCTGGTCGGCGCGGTGGTGGTGCTGATGGGCGTGATCGCGATGCGCCCGATGCTCAACGCCGGCTACGACACCCGGCTTGCAGCGGGCGTGATCACCGCGGGCGGCACGCTCGGCATCCTCATTCCGCCGTCGGTGATGATCATCGTGTATGCGGCCGTGGCCGGACAGTCGGTGGTCAAGCTGTATGCGGCGGCGATGTTCCCCGGGTTCTTCCTCGCCCTTCTCTACCTTGTCTACGTGATCGGCTGGGCCGTGCTGCAGCCGAAAGTCGCGCCCAAGCTGCCGCCCGAGCAGCAACGCGCCCCCGTTTCGCCCTGGACGGCGCACATCGCCGCCAGCTATTCGCCGCGCATGCTGCCCGCACTGGCCGCTGCCGTGGTGTCGCCGGCACGCGCGCTCCGCGGCATGGCCGAGGGGGTGCGCATCACCTGGTGGATGCTGCTGCGCGGCCTGCTGAGCGCGCTGGTTCCGCTGGCGCTCGCGGCCGTGACGCTGGGCTCGATCTGGTGGTACGTGACGATCTACTCGCAAAAGGACAACAACGCGCCGGTCGCGCAGCAGCAGGCGGCACCGAAGGCCGTGGGCGCGGCAGCGGCACTGCCTGAAGCCCCGTCCTCCTCCAGCACCGGGCTGGCAGAACCTCCAACGTCGCAAGAGCCGAAGGAACCCGCATCGGACGGCGGCCTGCAGGAGCCTCCTGGCGGCGTCGAGGAGCCGCCCGGCAGCGAGGCCGCGACTCCGGCCGCGCCCGAGGGTGGCCTGCAACAGCTCGGCGAAGCGGTCGATGCGCCGAAGACCGCCGCGGTGCCCGAGGCCTTCTACACCGGCTTCCTGCTCGCGAGCCTTTTCACGCTCGTGCTGCTGGCCTGGTACTACTGGCGCCTGGATGCGGAGCAGTTCGAGATCCTGCGCATGCTGGTGTCATCGGTGATGCCGCTTGCCACGCTCACGCTCGTGGTGCTGGGCGTTATCCTGTTCGGCATCACCACCGCGACCGAGTCGGCGGCAGTGGGCGCGGCCGGCGCCTTCCTGATGGCATGGCAAGCCGGCACGCTGAACTTCAAGAAGATCAAGGAAGCCGTGTTCCTCACGCTCAAGACCACGTCGATGGTCTGCTGGCTGTTCGTGGGCTCGGCGCTGTTCTCGGCGGTATTCGCGCTCCTGGGCGGCCAGCGCATCATCGAGGAATGGGTGCTGGGCATGGACCTCAGCCCGCTGCAGTTCCTGCTGCTGTCGCAGGCGATCATCTTCGTTCTCGGCTGGCCCCTCGAATGGACCGAGATCATCGTGATCTTCGTGCCCATCTTCCTGCCGCTGCTCGCGCACTTCCAGATCGACCCGCTGCTGTTCGGCACGCTGGTGTTCGTCAATCTGCAGGTGGCCTTCCTGTCGCCCCCGGTGGCGATGTCGGCCTTCTACCTGAAAGGGGTGTCGCCGCCGCACGTGACGATCAACCAGATCTTCGCGGGAATGATGCCCTACATGCTGATCGTGATCCTGTGCATGGTGTTCATGTACATCTGGCCGGGGCTGACGCTGTGGTTGCCGCAGTACCTGTATGGGTGAGGGCGGCATGCCGGCGGCCGCCGATGGGACCGCCAGCCCTCATGAACAGCCTCCGTGAACAGCCTGCGGGTGGAGCCGGTCAGCGCCGCCGCTCCACATAGGGCCGCGCCTGCAGCAGCACGATCCTGTCGCCCACGGTGGCCCATTCGATGTCCTGGTCGACACCGCCGAAGGCGCGCTTGACGGCCGCGCCGGCGCTCGCGAGGCGCAGCACCAGCTCGTCCGTCAGCACGGTGCGGCCGGCCTCCACCGGCACCTCCTTCACGCCGCCGTCCTTGTCCAGCTGCAAGGCCGTCTCCTCCGCCGAGCGGCTCAGCACCTGGATCGCCTTCGACCAGCTCGAATACATCACCTGCTCGGCCACGCGCTGGCCCTCGACCACGCGAATGCCGATGCCGCGCTTGGCCGAGATGTAGGTCACGTACGGGTGGCCCGCATCGAACGGGTCGCGGGTGATCATCACGCCGGCGTTGGCCGAATCGATGGCCGTCTGCACGAACACGCCCATCAGCACCGACTCGGCGCCGAAGCCCGCGGCGCTGCGCGCCTCCCACGCTTCGGGGTTGAAGACCGAGGCCCAGACCTTCTTCACGGCGAGCTCGAGCGCATCGCCGGTCTTGACGTTGGGCACCGTGGTGTAGAGCCCGGCGCCGCTGAAGCCGGGCAGGTCTTCCGAGTTCGACGAGCTGCGCACGAACACCCCGCCGCCGCCCAGTTGCGATTGCCACGCAGCGCGCCAGGCCGACGCGGTGGCGGGCTCGACCGGCCATTGCACGATGTCTTCGCGCAATTGCGCCAGCGCCTTCTGCCTGGCTTGCGGATCGGCCGCGAAGCCGGGCTGCTGCTGCATGCGCGCGAGGCGCTCGGCCAGGCCGTTCGCGCGCATGAAGCGGTCGTAGTGCGCGAACGGAATGCAGAAGCCGTCCGGCACCGTGGTCGAAGGAATGCGGGCGGCGAGCACCGCGCCGAGGTTGGCGGCCTTGGTCCCGCATTGCACGCTGTGGCGCGCGCGCAGCGACGCGAGCGGCAGCAGCCGGGTTTCGCGCAGGTCGGGCCTGGCGGCATTCGCACCGCCGGGCACCGCACCGATGGCCGCGCTGCGCACATTGCGCGGCGGCAGCGCGGCCACCTCGTCGGCCGTGAGGCGGCGCAGCTGGTAGCCCGAGGCCGCGACCTTGAGCGCCACCCACTGGCCGGCATGCTCGCGCAGCACCGTGGCGGCATCGCGCACGTAGGCGTTGGGAATGCCCCAGCCCTTGGCCAGCAGGTTGACGTGCGACAGCGCGGTCGAGGGCCGCTCCGTCAGCACGCCGGCCACGGGCGGCAGGCCGATCGGTACCTGGCGCAGCACGGCGATGTCGTCGGGGAGCAGCGCGTTCAGCGCGTTCGGGCCCGAGGCCTCGTCCACGATGCGGAGCCTTCCGGTGGCGGTGCCGAGGTTCATCGGCATGTAGGGCTGTTCGCGGATGAGTGCTTCCTGGCTCACATGGTCGATGCCCGCTTCCTTCGCGACGCGGTCGTGCAGCGTCGAGTTGGTCTTGAACTTCACCGGCGCGAAGAAGCTGGCCTTCACCTCGGCATCGGCCTGGCGCAGCAGCGCGGGCGTGAGCCGGTCGCCTTCCCAGAATTCATAGGTGAAGCTGCCGATGTTCTGCTGCCAGCTCAGCGTGCCGAAAAGAAAGCGGCGGTCCGCCGCAAGGTAGTTGCGGTCGATTTCGCGCTTGCCGGCGTGCGGCGCCAGGCCCGTGTCGCGCACGAAGCGCACGTGCAGCTGGTAGCGCGGCGTGTCGATGTAATAGGTGCGCACCGGCCTGGCCTGGCGGTCGACGGCGAACAGCACATGGGCCAGCTGCATCGGCGTGCCGGGGTCGTAGACGCGCGCGAGGCTGTCGAAGTCGCCCCGGCTGCGCAGCGCGGGCAGCGACCCGCGCTTCGCTGGGGGCGGGGCGGGTTGCGCGGCTGCGCCCTCGGGCGCCGCCTTGTTCTGCTGCTGGGCTTGCTGCTGGTAGTACGAAGGCTTGCGCGCCAGCTGGGCGTCGGCCGGAGCCACGGCCGCGATCGCGACCAGCGCAAGCACCGCCCACCCCCGATGAGCGCTCCTGTTTCGGTAGCGGCTTCGTTCCGATTCGCCTGGCCATTCATTGTTTTTCATGCAGGGTCCCTGATTACAAGCGGTTGCCGAATGTGCCTGCGCTTCACCCAGCACGGGGCTTGCGCTGACAGCGGCAGCGGATTCTCGCGCGTTGCATAGGCATTGATTCAGCCGGTCCCGCGAACCAGAGACAAACCATGAAACGCCCTGTCCTCTCCATCCTTCCCGCCCGTGCGCTGCACCGGTGGCTGCTCGGCTTCGCGCTGCTTTGCGTCGGCGCTGCGGCCAGCGCGCAACAGGATCCGCCGGGCCGCGTGGCGCGCCTGAACCTGCACGAGGGCGCGGTGAGCTTCGCGCCGGCCGGCGAAGACAGCTGGTACGACGCGCAGCCCAACCGTCCCATCACCACCGGCGACCGGCTCTGGACCGAGCGCAACGCACGCGCCGAAGTGCACGTCGGCTCGACGGCACTGCGCATGGACGGCCAGACGCAGGTCGAGTTCTCGGAGTTGGACGACGACACGGTGCGCCTCACTGCGAACCAGGGCAACCTGGCGCTGCGCGTGCGCGACGATCTGTCAGGCCAGCGGGTCGAGGTCGACACCGGCAACCTGGCCGTGGTGATCGACGCGCCCGGCGAATACCGCATATCAGCCGATCCGGCCTCCGACACCACCTGGATCGCGGTGGCCTCGGGCCGCGTCACGCTCCATGGCGAGAACGGCGAATCGCAATCGCTGGGTGCGCGGCAGCAGCTCACCGTGGGTGGCCGCAACCTGGCCGCGGTGGGCGGCCCGCCGGCTGCGAGCGGAAGCTTCGACGCCTGGGTGGCGGAGCGCAACCGCATCGAGGACCAGTCGGTCTCCGCGCGCTACGTGTCGCGCGAAGTCGTCGGCTACCAGCAACTCGACATGTACGGCGACTGGCAGAGCGACCCCACCTATGGCGACGTCTGGTTTCCGCGCAACGTGGATGCCGAGTGGGCGCCCTACCGCGACGGCCAATGGGTGAACGTCGCGCCCTGGGGCCTGACCTGGGTCGATGCGGCGCCGTGGGGCTTTGCGCCCTTCCACTATGGCCGCTGGGCCCGCGTGGGTCCGCGTTGGGCCTGGGTACCGGGGCGGGCGACCACGCGGCCGGTGTATTCGCCGGCGCTGGTCGGCTTCGTCGGCGGCGGCGCGAACGCCACCCTGCAGATCGGCAGCGGCCGCAACGGCGTGGGCTGGTTCCCGCTGGCCCCCGGTGAACCGTGGCGGCCCGGCTATCGGGCGAGCCAGCGCTACATCGACCAGGTGAACCGCATGCCGGCCTACCGGCAGGCCGAGCGGCGCAACGACTTCTATGCCAACCAGCAGATGCCCGGCGCCGTGACCGTGCTGCCGGCCGACCGCTTCGGCCGCGGGCCCTTCAGCCGGCGCGACCTGGTGCGGGTGCCGGACGACCGCTTCGCGCGCGTGCCGGTGGTGCCCTCGCCGGGCGTTCCGATGCACAACTTCGGCGGGGGCTTCGGCCGCGCCGCGGCGGTGCCGCCCACCCCGCCGATGCTGCGGCAACAGCAGGAGACGCAGTACGAGCAGGGGCGGCAGGCCCGCCAGATGCAGCAGGCGCAGCAGCGCGCATTGCAGGGTCAACCCGCGCAGCAACTGCAGCAACAGCAGCAGATGGAATGGCAGCGCCAGCAGGGCGCGCGCCAGCCCCCGCAGGACTGGCAGCAGCGCGGCGGCCAGGAACCCTGGCAGCAACGGCAGCAGCAGCAGATGCAACTCCAGCAGCAGCAACAGCAGGCGCAGCGCCAACAGCAGGAGGTCCAGCAGCGCGCGGCCGCCCAGGCGCAGGCGCAGGCACAAGCCCAGCAGCAGATGCAGCAGCAACAACGCGCGGCACAGCAGCAGGCGCTGGCCCAGCAACAGATGCTGCGCCAGCAGCAGGAGATGCAGCAGCGCGCCGTGCAGGCGCAGCAGCAGCTCCAGGCGCAACAGCAGGCCCAGCAGAACGCCATGCGCCAGGCCCAGGAAGCGCAGGTGCGCGCCATCCAGCAGCAACGCGGCTTCACGGCACCGCCCGCGCAGCCCCAGGCGCAGCCCCCGGCCCAGCCTCAGGCGCAGCCGCGTCCTCCTGCCGTGCCGGGGCAGGTCAGCCCGGAAGAGCGCCGCCGCCTCCTGACGTCGCCGGACCAGCGCTGAACGCCCGGGCAACGGCGGCGCCGCGCCGCCCGCGCAAGCCCCGCGGGAACCGGCGCCTTCGTCCGGCGGCTACAGTCGCCGGCAAGGAGCGTCTTTTCCATGCCCACATTCGACTTCGACCTTTTCGTCATCGGCGGCGGCAGTGGCGGTGTTCGCGCCGCGCGCATGGCGGCGCAGCACGGCGCGCGCGTGGGGCTGGCCGAGGCGGCCGAACTCGGCGGCACCTGCGTCAACGTCGGCTGCATCCCCAAGAAGCTCTACAGCTACGCAGCCGGCTACGCCGAATCCTTCGAGGAATCCGCGGGCTACGGCTGGAAGCTGCCCGAAGCGCCGCAGTTCGACTGGGCCTATCTCAAGACGCAGCGCGCCAAGGAAATCGGCCGGCTCAACGGTGTCTATGCCTCGCTGCTGAAGAATTCCGGTGTGCAGCTGGTCGCCGGCTGGGCACAGCTGGTCGATGCGCACACGGTCGAGGTGGACGGCAGGCGCCACACGGCGCGCCACCTGCTGGTGGCCACCGGCGGCACGCCCTTCGTGCCGGAGATTCCAGGCCGCGAGCTCATCGCGACCTCCGACGCAATGTTCGATCTCGGCCCCTTTCCGAAGCGCCTGCTGGTGGTGGGTGGCGGCTACATCGCGTGCGAGTTCGCGTCCATCTTCAACGGCCTGGGCGCCAAGGTGACGCAGCTGCATCGCCGCGCGCACCTGCTCACGGGTTTCGACGACGACGTGCGGCAGTTCGTGGCCAGCGAGATGGGCAAGGCGGGGATCGACGTGCGGCTCAACGTCGAAGCGGCCTCCATCGCGCGCGGGCCGCACGGGCTCATCGTCACGCTGGCTCGCGGGCAGCAGGTCGAGGCGGACACCGTGCTGTTTGCCACCGGCCGCGTGCCCAACACGCAGGGGCTCGGCCTGGAGGCCGCGGGCGTGGCGCTCGACGAGCGTGGCGCAATCGCGGTCGATGCGCACTACCGCAGCTCGGTGCCGTCGATCTACGCCGTGGGCGACGTTTCCACCCGCGTGCAGCTCACGCCAGTGGCGCTGGCCGAGGCGATGGTGGTGGTCGATGCGCTGTTCGGCAAAGGCAAGCGCTCGCTGGACTACGAATTCATCCCGACGGCGGTGTTCACGCACCCGAACATCGGCACCTGCGGCTACACCGAGATCGATGCGCGCGCCAGGTTCGGCGAGGTCACGGTGTTCTCGAGCGAATTCAAGTCGCTGCGCCACACGCTTTCGGGGCGCAGCGAACGCACCTTCATGAAGCTGGTGGTGCAGAAGTCCACCGATCGCGTGGTCGGGCTGCACATGGTGGGCGCCGACGCCGGCGAGATCGTGCAGGGCTTTGCCGTGGCGATGCGCGCGGGCGCGACCAAGGCGTTGTTCGACAGCACGGTCGGCATCCATCCGACCGCCGCCGAAGAGTTCGTCACGATGCGGGAACCGATGCCAGGCTAGCACCAGCTTCGCGCGGCTTGCTTTCGAGCAGCTTCACCAGCACCCACAGCATGCGGTTGGCCGGCGTGGGCACGCCGAGGACTTCGCCGCGGCGCACCACGAAGCCGTTGAGGTGGTCGATCTCGCTGGCCCTGCCGCGCGCGAGGTCCTGCGCGGTCGATGAGTACTGCGAGGGCATCGATTCGGCAATGGCGCGCACGGCGGCGCCGGTGTCGCCGGGTATCGCCACGCCATCGGCCGTGGCGACCGCGAGGCATTCGGCCACCACGTCGCGGATGGCCTCGGCCACGCCCTGGCCCTTCACCAGTTCGCCATACGGCAGCCGGGCGATGGCCGAGAGCGCGTTGTAGGCGCAGTTCAACACCAGCTTGGCCCAGAGCGAGCCGCGCACGTTGCCGGAGATCTCGGTCGGCACGCCGGCGGCGGCCAGCAGTTGCGCCACCTGCTCGCTGCTGCGCGAAGGCGCGATCACCAGCTCGCCGCGGCCGTGGTGCTTCACGTGGCCCGGCCCCGCCATCTCGGTGGCCACGTAGACCACGGCGGCGGCCACGTCGCTGGACGGCAGCACCGACCGCACGCGCGCGTCGTTGTCCACGCCGTTCTGCAGCGTGAGCACCAGCGCATCGGGCGCAAGGTGCGGCCCGATCTCGGCCGCGGCCGACTCGGTGTCGGTGGACTTGACGCAGAAGAGCACCAGGCCGGCGCCCTGCACCGCGTCGGCGCGCGTGCTCGCATCGAGCCTCACGCGCTCATCGAAGGCTTTGGTCTCGAGCCGCAGCCCGTTCGCCCGCACGGCTTCGACATGCGCCGGCCGTCCGACCAGCACCACCTCGTGACCCGCGCGCGCCAGCATGGCGCCGTAGTAGCAGCCGACTGCGCCGGCGCCCATGACTGCGACTTTCATCGGTCGTTTCCTTGCTCGTTGTCCGCTTTCACGGGAAGAGGTTAACGAAAACATGGGCGTCGTGCTTTTGTGCACGGACCGCCATCCCCCTACGCCTGCACGTGAATGCAGACTCCCGGGACCGCGCAGGGGCCGCGGCTCACAGGCCCTCACCACGCATCTTTTCATGCCGATCGATCCAGACTTCTTTCATGTTCACGGCTATGTCCAAAGCTCCGAAGCCATCGACATCGTCTGGGCTGGCCCACTGCGCGCCGCAGTCGACGCGATCCAGGCGCGAGCTTCCCGAATGTCTGAAGCGGAGCGGGCCAGACTGGTTTTCGAACGGGACTTGCCGGACCGTCGCCGCAGCGGGTTCCAAGTCGAGGCGGTGGCCGATGCGATTTTCATCATTGGCGAACCCTGCACGTTCGATCCGGCGTTCGATGCGCTGCTTCAATGCCCGGCAATTTGCGATGCGGCTCGCACCCTCCTGGCGAGCGATGCGCTGGTGGTTCACTTCATGAACGTGACCATCAAGCATCCGCGTTTCGGCCGGTCGATCGGGTGGCATCGGGATTTTCCGAACGACTACATGTGCCCGGCAAGCTCGCGCTTCGTTCGCCTCATGCTTTGCCTCGACGGCATGGAGGACGCGACGGGCGCCACCCGCTTCATGCCGGGCAGCCACATGCTGCCCGACGAGGAGGCGCTGCGTGAGAAGCGCGAGGGCAGCCGCCCCCGGCCTTCGGAAGATGCCGGCGTGCCGCTGCATTGCGCCGCGGGCGATCTGGTCGCCATTCATCCCAAGGTCTTGCACGGCGGCGGCGGAAATCGCAGCGACCGCATGCGCCGCAACGTGGTGCTCCAGGTCGGCTTGGCGTCCGACCCACTCGTCACGACGGAGCGCGAGGGAGTGACTGGAAGACCGCTGCGCTAACGGCACGGCGGCCGCATTGCACAATGCCGCCATGCCCTACATGCCCACCTTCGTTGCTCCCGCCCGCTTCACCGACGCCGCCGCCGCGCTCGAACAGGTCCGGTCCATCTACCAGGCCGGCCTGTCGCACCTGCGCGAATCGATGCTGCGCTTCGTGGCGGGCGAGGCGCTGCCGGGCCGGGTGCGCGCCTGCTACCCCTTCGTGCGGGTGCACACGCACACCGTCTCGCGCCACACGCCGCCCGCCAACGCGGGCCTGAGCTACGGTTTCGTGGCCGGGCCGGGGCGCTACGAGACCACGCTCACGCGGCCGGATCTCTTCTCGCGCTACTACCTCGACCAGTTCCGACTGCTCCTGGAGAACCACCAGATCGACATCGAGGTCGGCACCAGCACCCAGCCCATTCCCATCCACTTCTCGTTTGCCGAGAACGACCACATCGAAGGCACCATGAGCGACGAGCGCCGCGCGCTGATGCGCGATGTGTTCGACCTGCCCGACCTCGGCGTGATGGACGACGGCATTGCCAACGGCACCTACGAGGCGCAGGCCGGCGAGGCGCAGCCGCTCTCGCTGTTCACGGCGGCGCGGGTGGACTACTCGCTGCACCGCCTGCGGCACTACACGGGCACGGCGCCCGAGTGGTTCCAGAACTTCGTGCTGTTCACCAACTACCAGTTCTACATCGACGAGTTCGTGCGCCTGGGACACGAGGCCATGGCCGACGAAAACAGCGAGTACGTCGCCTTCATCGAGCCCGGCAACGTGATCACGCGCCGGCGCGGCCTGCCCGCGGGCGCGAGCACCAACTATGGCGCCCTGCTCGACGGCAGCCAGGGCACGGCGCCGCCGCGCCTGCCGCAGATGCCGGCCTACCACCTGGTGCGCGAAGACTGCAGCGGCATCAGCATGGTGAACATCGGCGTAGGACCGGCCAATGCCAAGACCATCACCGACCACATCGCCGTGCTGCGCCCCCATGCCTGGATGATGCTGGGCCACTGCGCGGGCCTGCGCAACGCGCAGCAGCTCGGCGACTACGTGCTGGCCCATGCCTATGTGCGCGAAGACCACGTGCTGGACGAGGAGCTACCGCTGTGGGTGCCGATCCCGGCGCTGTCGGAGATCCAGCTCGCGCTCGAGAAAGCGGTGGGCGACGTCACCCGCTTCACCGGCCCCGACCTGAAGAAGATCATGCGCACGGGCACGGTGGCGAGCACCGACAACCGCAACTGGGAGCTCCTGCCCGGCAACCAGCCGCAGCGCCGCTTCAGCCAGAGCCGCGCGGTGGCGCTGGACATGGAAAGCGCCACCATCGCGGCCAACGGCTTCCGTTTCCGGGTGCCCTACGGCACGCTCCTGTGCGTCAGCGACAAGCCGCTGCACGGCGAGATCAAGCTGCCTGGCATGGCCAATCACTTCTACCGCGAGCGGGTGGAGCAGCACCTGCGCATCGGCATGCGGGCCATCGACATCCTTCGCGAGCAGGGCTCGACGCGTCTCCACAGCCGCAAGCTGCGCAGCTTCGCGGAGGTTGCATTTCAGTAAAAGTTGGCCCTTCCTAGGGTTTACCCCTAGTAATCGATGTGCATGCGTGACGCATTTCGCGGACATCATTCGGTTACTGTTCTAAACAACCGGAAACAAAATGCCTCGTTCGTCGGCCACGAGCCTTTCCCGCCGCAACTTCAACGCCTGGATGGCGGGTGCCGCTGCCGCCGCGGGCGCCGGGCACGCCGCCTCGTGGCCCCGCTCGGCCGGCGCCGCCGAGCCGCAACTGGTCTCCAAGCTGCGCATCGTCATTCCCGCCAACGAAGGCGGCGGCTGGGACCAGACCGGCCGTGCGCTCGGCGCGGCGCTCGTGGCTTCGGGCGCGGCCGGTGAGGTGGCTTACGAAAACATCGGCGGCAAGGGCGGCACCATCGGCCTGGCCAAGTACGTCGAAAAATACGACGCCGACCCCGACACCCTGCTGATGAGCGGCATGGTGATGGTCGGTGCGGTGGCGCTGCAGAAGCCCGCCGTCACCATGGCGCAGGTCGCACCGGTCGCGCGCCTCACCAGCGACTACGAAGTGGTGGCGGTCAAGGCCGATTCGCCCATCAAGACACCGAAGGACCTGATCGCCCAATTGCGCGCCGATGCGGCCAAGACGGTCATCGCCGGCGGCTCGGCCGGCGGCGTGGACCACATGTACGCCGGCATGCTGGCGCGTGTGGCCGGCAACGCGGG
>Ga0163161_10002469_pt1 | contig 13192 bp, 9 predicted proteins | sample S45metaG_FD_129847 | JGI IMG/M metagenome (GOLD analysis project Ga0163161, IMG submission 129847) | Switchgrass rhizosphere microbial communities from Kellogg Biological Station, Michigan, USA - S4-5 metaG | ecosystem: Host-associated > Plants > Roots > Rhizosphere > Soil | place: USA: Michigan... | reverse complement strand
TCGCGGCTGACGAAACGGTCGATCAACTTCATCTGTTGATTCGTTAATACGAAAGCATGCTCCTTACAAGGTGCGGCGTCTCTCAAACCACGTGAACCGCCGCGTTTGCCGCAGTGTTCCGGGTTGCGCGCGCGTCCCGCGTGCTGGTTTCGGCGTCTCGCCGGAACAATCTTTGCAGAAAAGTCCGCGAAGGCCGAGACGCGTGCGCTACCCTTTGCTTCCCCGCGAACTCGGCTACTTTCTGGCGATGGAAAGTTATGATGTTGCGATTATCGGCGGCGGCCCCGCCGGGAGCACCGCGGCGACGTTGCTCAGCAAAGCGGGGCGACGCGTGATCGTGCTCGAACGCGACAAGTTTCCCCGTTTCCACATCGGCGAGTCGCTTCTGCCTTTCAGCATGCAAACATTTACCCGGCTTGGCCTTCAGGAAAAGTTACGTGCCGGCTTTCTCGAAAAATTTGGGGGCGAGATCGCGGAAGCCGGTGGAGAAAAAGCAGCGAAGTTTTACTTCAAGGATGGATTCGGTTCTCGCACCGATCGTTCGTATCAAGTGACACGATCGAAATTCGACAAGATGTTGCTGGATCACGCGGCGGAATCGGGCGCGGAAGTGCGCGAGGAAACCTTAGTCGAGAACGTCGATTTCGATCGAGATGGCGCGATGCTCTCCCTACGGAGGGACGCGCGTTCGCGTGTCCTCGGACGGGCCGAAGCGCGTCTCTCCGAAAACATTCGGGCGCGCTATGTTGTCGACGCGAGCGGGCGGAATTCCGTAATCGGGAATAAGTTTAAGCTGAAGAAAAGCTATCAACATTTACAAAAGCTTTCGCTCTTTGCGCACTATGAAGGGTTGGAACGAGAGGAGGGAATCGATGCCACGCTCACCCGTATGGTTCGCACTTTGCAAAGCTGGTTCTGGGTCATCCCACTGGAAAACGATCGCACCAGTATCGGCATCGTATTGGAGGCGGCGGACTTCAAAAGCTCTGGACTTTCCGCCGAGGAATTTTTCGAGCGCGCTATCGCGGAGCAACCGCTCGTGCGCAATCGCATCGGCGCGGGCCATCGGGTTTCGCAGGTTTACACTGCGGCCGACTTTTCCTATCGGAGCGAAAGACTCACCGGCGATCGCTGGTTGCTGGCCGGCGATGCCGCCGGCTTCATCGATCCAGTTTTCAGCAGCGGCGTTTTTCTCGCGGTCCTCGCCGGCGAACAAGCGGCGGACGTTTTACACGAAGTGCTCGATCACCCAAAACGCGCCCGGCGTCTGTTCCGTCATTACGAGCGGTTGGTCAATCGCGCGATGGACGTTTATCTGCGTTTCGTTGAGTCGTGGTATGGCGGCAAGGAATTCATCGAAGTTTTCCTAACGCCGACCGAGCTTTTCCAGATTCCACCGGCAGTGAATGCCGTGCTCGGCGGTAACATTGGCAACCGCTTCGCCATCCGCTGGCGGATGGAACTTTTTTATCTCATCGTGCGCTTGCAAAGACGCTGGAATCTTTGTCCGCGACTTTCCCTCATGCCCAAAAGCGACGGTCAAACGGCGCCCCTTAAGCCCGCCTCTATATAATATGGGGCGAATCGCATCGATCCTGGCTGTTGCCCTCACTTTGAGCAGCTGCGCAATCCATCAATTCTCACCACCGAGTCGGACGTGGACTGCTCGCAACGGTCAGCTTTCTTATCGCGGCAGAAAAACGTCCCTCATCGGAGAGGTGTTCGTTCGCTACTCCAATCGCGGTGATTTCGAATTGACTTTCAGCAAAGGCCCAGGCGTCACTTTACTAGTCATGCGAACCGATCCCACTTTTGCTCGGGTGCAGGGCCCGCTTGCACGCGTCCCCTGGTCAGGGCCGCTTCAACAGCCGCCGGCGCGGGCCAGCGGGTGGCTCGCCTTGCGCCAGGAAATTTTGCGCAATCCGCAAAACCGAATTGTGCGGGTGAGTGAAGGATCGGAAACTTTCGTGCTGCGCTTTTAGGCAGTCGCCAAGCTTTTCTGCGATGCGATTCAGCGAAAAGGTTGCCTTTCTTGTTACGGAACGCCGCGGCCTGATGTGGAGCGTGGTCGTGCTGATCGCGATCTCCAGTGTCGGCATTCTGGTGGCGTTTTTGCGGCTCGATACCGAAGTCCTCAATTTGCTGCCGCGGGGATTTGATTCGGTCGAAGGCCTCAAGATCTACAACAGTGAGTTTGCGCAGACGCGCGAACTGACGTTCGCCCTTCTTTGTCAGCCGGAGGACGTAGACAAGCTCGAAGAATTCGCGCCGAAATTTGTCGAGAATCTGCGGGCGCAACCATGGTGCGTTCGCGTCCTGGCGGGTTCGCCCATGGAAACACCGGATGGAGTGCGCGATCTACAGCGGATCGCGCTCCCGCTTCTGCTCAATCTCGAGCCGGAGGATTTTGATCGTGCTCTCTCTTTGCTTCAACCCCAGAAAATTCAGGAACGCCTCGCGCAATTGCGCCGGGAAATCGAAAGCGGCTCGCCGCGGCCCGAAATAGAGTTAACGCTCGATCCACTCGGCCTGATCACGCCTTCGCTCAAACCATTTGCCGGCAACGCCGCGATGGAAACGGATCAGCCGTTGACTTCGCCCGATTCCACCATGCGCATCTTCCCGACGGTGACGAACCAGCCAAGTATTAGCGCCTTCGATTGCCAGAAACTGATGAAGCAGGTGAATGCGTTTCGCGTTTCTGCCCTGGACGGGTGGGATGGCGGCAAACTCGAAGTGCTCATCACAGGACGTTCCGCTTATGTCGCGGAAATTTCGTTGAGTATGCGCCACGACATCATTGCCACTGTGCTGAGTTCAATTGCGCTGGTCGGCGCCGTTTTTTTTATCGGCTTTCGGCGGTGGCTCCCGTTGCTTGGTATGGGCTTCGCACTTCTGCTTTGTTGCCTGATTGGACTGGCCGCCGGTCTCTTGATTTTTCATCGCCTCAACATGGTGACGGTCGGCTTTTGCGCGATTCTGGTCGGCCTCGGCGTTGATTTCGCCATTCTGATTTATGGGCGCTATCAACAGGCGCGAAACGGAGGCGATGCACATCGCGTCGCAGTCGCCGATGCCGTTCACAGTCTTGGCCGTGCGGTTTTCTTTGGTGCCTTAACCACCGCGGTTGGTTTTCTCGCCCTCGTCCTAAGCAACTCTTCCGGATTTATTCAGCTCGGCGTCCTCATCGCCATCGGAATTTCCGCGGCCGGGCTTTTGATGACGACGGTCTTTTTCCTGTTCGTGCCGCGGAGAAATGTTCCGTTGCGCAGCGATTGGATTTTGGGTTCGGTGAAAAATTATGTGCATCGCATGCTCGGCCGGCCGCGGTCCATTCTCGCAATTAGCGCTCCCATTCTGATCGCATTGCTGATCATTGCAGTCGTCCCACAAATTCCACTGACCTTCGAGGCAAACGCGCGATCACTGGAGCCGAAGAACAGTCGCGCCGGCACCGCACTCAGCTTGATCATGCAAAAAATGCCGGTGCGCTGGGAACCAGTCCTTGGAATCGTCCGGGCCTCAAACGAACAACAGCTGCATGATTCTTGGAAAGCGATTTCGCAGCACTGGGCCGAGCTGCAGCACGCTGCCAAAATTAAGAGCTTCTCCACTCCCAATGCGCTCGCCCTTTCACCGCGCGAAATGGAACGCAATCGCCAGAAGCTGGCCTCGATTAACTTTGATGCGGCCCGCGCTGCCTTAGAAAACGCGCTTACTCAAAATCGATTTAACCCCGGGGCTTTTGCTTCCGCCTTCGAGTTACTCAACCAGCTCCAGGCAGCCGCTGCTCCTGATTACAAAATCCCGTCGTGGCGTACGCAATTGCCGCCGGGCTCCGTCTGGTGGTTTTTGGTCGAACGCTATTTCGCGCAGGATTCGCTCACGACAACCGGGTTCGTCACCACCAATGCCCCGGTGGCAACGCAGGAACAAAAGAATGTCCTCGCACGCGAATTGCCAGTCGCAGGAATCCCGATCACTCTCTCCGGCTGGAGTTATACTTTGACCGATCTGGTGCCGTGGTCGCATCGGCAGTTACTCCTGATCAGTGCGTTGATGGCCGTATTCGATGCCTCGCTTTTGGCGATTCTTTATCGGGACTTGCGCCTCTGGCTCGTGCAAGTGATAACTCTGGCGCTTGCGGTCGCAGCCATGATCGCTTCGATGAAATTGCTCCATGTGCCGCTGAATTTGTTAAATGTGCTGGCTTTCCGCCTCGTTCTTGCGATCGGCGTTGATTACGGAATCTACGTCTTGTTAGTTTGGCAGCGAAGCCACGATGTCGCACGCGATCTTACCGGAGTGGTGAAGCCGGTTGCACTCGCGGGATTGACGGCGATTGCCGGATTCGGTTCGCTCGGCTGGGCGCATAACCCGACCTTGAGCGGGCTGGGGATTGCCTGCGCCATTGGCTTGTTCTGGAGCCTGGCTGCGACCATCTTCTTCACTTTGCCGGCGGCGGTTGCAGTTAAACCAAAACTGCCGCAGGAACATTTTACCAAAGCGGAACTGGAACATGCGTAAAATAATTACCGTTATTTGTCTGGTAGCGTTGCTCGCTATCGGCGTGAGAGCCGCGCCGCTATCGCCCGCTGACGTCAAGACCTTGCTCGAACGTATTCGCGAGAAGCGCACCGCGGCTCCAAGCATGCAGGCCGACTTTCAAGAGCAACGAAAGGTTCACTTGTTGGACGAGCCGATCAACAGCAGCGGAAAAATTTGGTTTCAAGCCCCAAACAAGTTCCGTGTCGAACGCAAGGGTAACGCCCCGAGCATCACCGTCAGCGATGGACAACAACTTTGGATTTATTACCCCAACTTCAAATCAGCCGAGCATTATTCACTGACCAGACGCTCGCCGCTTGATGCCGCCATTTCCGCCATCACGACCGCGCTTAACTTGGAAAACGTTGAACACACGTTTCACATTGGCGGAGAGAAGGCAGAAAAGGGTTACGACCTTGAGCTGACGCCGCGCAATCCATCGATGAAGCGGATTTTCCAAAAGTTATTGTTGCACATGAGCGACGATCTTTTTGCCGAGCGCACCGATATGCTTCAGCCAAACGGTGATCAGATCGTGACGACCTACCAGAATCCGAACCATGCCGCCATCCCGGCCAGCCAGTTTGAGTTCAGTCCGCCACCCGGCACCGAAATCAGCACGCCGTTGGGCAAATAGCACCCTGTTCGTCACTCCGAGCGGCTGAAGGAATCCTGTCGCGCTACCTTGCAGATCCTGCCTCACGCACTTTGCCGAGTCTCGCCCGAATAATGCTGGGGTTGAGCATCCGGCGTCTGACGTTTGAATCTTTATGCTTTGATCGCAGGCGAAAATCACAACCAATGAAAATTCTGAAATTCGGCGGCTCTTCGCTTGCAACGACCGATCGCATCCGAGATGTCGCCAAGATCGTCTTGGAAGAAGCGAGGCGAGGACCGGTTATTGTCGTGGTCTCTGCCTTTCAAGGAGTGACTAACCAACTTTTGGAATGCGCGCGTCTGGCAGCAAAGGGTGATCGGCAGACCGAGGCGGCATGGAAGAAAATTGTTCATCGCCATCGCTTTGCGGTCGACGATCTGCTTGGCAAACGCAGGAGTGCTCGTCTCCGATCGCAAGTCGATAAATTGGTCGGTGAGTTAGAAGAGGTGCTTCATGGTATTCAACTTCTGGGTCATGGCCCGCCACAAGCGCTCGACCTTGTGGCGAGCTTTGGCGAACGCCTGTGCGCGCTGATTGTCGCGGCACACATAAGCCGGTCTCACCCCGCACGGTTCGTTGATGCCCGGCAATTCGTAGTGACGGACGACCAGTTCACGAACGCGAACGTGAATTTTGCAAAGACTAATCGCGCAACTCGTCGGTTTTTTGCCGACCTGTTCGGCTTTAGTGGGCGGCGTCGGGCAATTCCCGTTGTAACCGGGTTTATCGGATCAACCATTGACAGCCAGACAACTACGATTGGTCGGAATGGATCTGATTACACAGCCGCCATCGTGGGCGCCGCCCTTTCCGCCGATATCATTGAAATCTGGACAGACGTTGATGGCGTCCTCAGTGCCGATCCGAATACGGTTGCATCGGCGTTTGTGCTACCGCGGATTACTTATGAAGAAGCCATGGAGTTGTCGTACTTCGGTGCCAAGGTGCTTCACCCTGCTGCCATCGCTCCTGCGGTTGCGAAAGGGATTCCATTACTGGTCAAAAATACTTTTAATCCGAAAGCGCCCGGGACATTAATTTCTCGCGCCGGAAAGAATGGCGATCACCTGGCGAAGGGAATTACATCCATCGCCGGACTGACCTTACTTACTCTCCGCGGTTTAAGCATGGTCGGTGTTCCGGGAAATGCCGAGCGACTATTTCGCGCGCTGGCGTCCCGCGGCGTCAGCGTCATCCTTATTTCCCAAGCTTCTTCCGAGCACACCATCTGTTTTGCCGTCCGGGACACAGACGCGGCGGCGGCGACTGCGGCAGTACGACAGGAATTTCGATTAGAGCTGCACCACAAATTGACTTCGTTGGATGAAAAACCGGAGCAGACGATCATTGCCGTCGTCGGTGACCAGATGAAAGGCCATCCCGGCGTTTCGGGGAAAATGTTCGGGGCGCTTGGCCGGCACAACATCAACATTAGCGCAATTGCGCAGGGCGCCTCCGAACGGAACATCTCTTGTGTTGTTGATACAGCACAGCAGTCGCGCGCGTTAAATATTATTCACGGCGCTTTCTTCGACAGGCGGAAGCGCCTCGCACTTTTCATCATTGGCACTGGCAACATTGGCGGAACCCTTCTCCGTCAGCTCGAAGAGCAACGCCCCTATCTTCTCTCTCGCGGCTTTGACGTCACTGTAATTGGAGTTGCCAATAGCAAACGCTTTGTCCTCGATGGCAGCGGAATCAACCTCGGGCACTGGCGCGAAAAGCTGTCTGCTTCGCGGCGAAGAACGGACCCGGTGACGTTGGCGGAAGAGATCGCAAAACTGGAGCTGACCGACGCTGCTATTGTCGATTGCACGGCTGCCGATTCGGTGGTGCGGGCCTACCCGGACTTTGTGCGAGCGAATCTTCACATTATCACGCCAAATAAGCGTGCGAATGTCCTGCCCTGGCGGCGCTACGTCTCGTTAATGAACCTTTTGCGACAACGGCAGGTTTACTTTTTCGATGAAGCCAACGTTGGTGCCGGGCTCCCAGTCATGTCAACGATTCGCGACCTCATCGCTAGCGGAGACGTTATCAAAAAGGTGGAAGGTATTTTTTCGGGAACGCTTAGCTTTCTCTTCAACAGCTTTGATGGAACAATTCCATTTAGCGAGCTGGTGCAGACTGCGCACAACAATGGTTTGACCGAGCCAGATCCGCGCGATGATCTTTCCGGTGAGGACGTCGCCAGAAAGTTGCTCATTCTTGCGCGCCAGACCGGATCGAAAATCGAGATATCGGATGTTGGGGTCGAGAATCTAGTCCCCAGGAATTTGGCGATCGGAAAATTTTCCGCGCGTTTTTTTACGCTGTTGGCCAGGTACGACGCATTCATGTCGGCACGACTCAAGCGTGCGCGGTCGCGCGGTGCGGTTTTGCGCTACGTCGGTACACTCGAAGGCAGCCGCGCTCGTGCTGGGATCAAGGAGTTTCCACGCGATCACCCGATTGCGGCGACGAAAGGCAGCGACAACATCATCGCGTTCACCACGAAACGTTACGCGCACACGCCACTTGTGGTGCAGGGCCCTGGAGCAGGCGCTGACGTCACCGCCATGGGTGTGTTTTCAGATATCCTGAAGTTACTCAACTACCTTCCGCATTAGGCAGAAACGTCATCGATTGGCCAAGAATTGTAGGACGGCGATTTTCGCGAGCGTGATGTCGACGGACGACACGCTCCACTAAGCAAGCGCCGTTGGCCTAAACACGTGCTCTCGCAATTATTTATTACCTTCGAGTTCGTCTGCCAAAGCGCCGGCATCATACACTTTCCGCAACGCTTCACTGATGGCCGCAGAATCGACGGAAACGGCGCGCGCTTGTTTGTCTGAGAAAATGCAATCCAGCACGAGCGATTGAATATTACCGTCGAAAATTATGCCGACAAATTCGTTCGCTTTGTTGACTACCGGACTGCCACTGTTGCCGCCAATGATGTCCGCGTCGGAAACGAAATTAAACTTTGTTGCCAGATTTAATTTTGCTTTGCGCTCGATCCAGCGGGGAGGGAGATCAAAGGGCGGCTGGTTGTCGTGTTCGGCCGAGCGCTGATAAAATCCGGCGAAGTCCGTAAAAGGCGGAATTTGTTTCCCATCTTCTTCATAACCCCGCACTTTTCCGTAGGACAAGCGCAGGGTGAAGGTAGCATCTGGGTAATTACTCGTCCCCTCAATCGCGAAGCGCGCTTTCGCAATTTCGCCATAAGCTTGCCGCTTGATTTCCTCCTGCGTCTCATGGGCTTTGCGTGCTTCCCGAGCCGGCGCCTCGATCATCCGCGCGAGATCGATCATTGGATCGTGCGCCGCCTCCAAGGCGGCGGCATCTTTTCCGTAAAGCTCTTTGCGAAAAGATACATCCTTCAACCTTGTTCCCTTAACCAGTTCGCTTGCCCTGGCATGCGGCGATTTTCCCGCCAGCACTTGCGCGACCAGCGGATTTTCCGCGCCGAATCTCTCCGCAAAATCGGTGAGTGAATCCGTCAGGCACAGAATTTCGTAATCGTCGTAGACCGGTTCGGTGGAGAAAAGTTCAAGCTCGAGCGATTCTTTCGCACTATCGCGAAATACAGCGATTCGTTCATTGTTTGGTTTAGCCCGTTCATCGATCGCCCGCGTAAGCAGACGCGCATATTTGAACAGATTTCCGTAGAGGGCGCGCGGCCCGCGATAGCCAACCGGATTTGGGCGTTCCTGCTCCAAATAATCGTAACGCGGAGCGATTTTTGCCAGTTCTGCCTGCGCCTTTTTGATCCGGTCGAAGGCCGTAATCGTGTCAACCAATTTGGGATTCCGCAAAATCGCCGCCCGAAGTTTTTCGGCACGATTTTCCAAGGCCGCCCAAATTTCCGGATCAAGCAGCGCGGCGATGTAACCACCGTAGCGTTTGCGATTATTCTGGTCGCCGAAAAGATCGTCGCGGCATCTGCGGGCATTCTCGAATGAGCGCTGGCCCCACGCCAGTAACATCACTTCCCTTCGGTTAAACATTTGCAGCCAGGTCGGCACCTCGCGATCGCGCCGATCAGCTAACTCATCGATCGTGAGCTGCCGGTCGGTTCTACCGGGATGACCGCTAACGAAAGTTAGCTCACCATCACTCGGTCCGCTCGAATTCCATTTCAGGTAATGCTCGATCCGCGCAGGCTGCCCATTTTCATAAACCCGGAAAATACAGATATCGAGATCGAAGCGGGGATATTCGAAATTGTCGGGATCGCCGCCGTAAAAAGCCATCTGCTGCTCTGGCGCAAAAACTATCCGGACGTCCTCGTAACGTTTGTAACAGTAAAGATGATAGAGCCCGCCTTGATAAAGCGTGACCACATCGGAGCGCAGGCCGGTTTTGTCTTTGCTTTCCTTTTCGATCTGCGCAATCGCATTCTCGTGTGCCTTGCCTGCCTTATCGGGAGGCATGCCGGTTTTTACGGCTGCGTTTACTTGCGCGGTTACGTCTTCGATCGATATCAGCACATTGAGCTCGAGATCGGCGCATTTGATTTCTTCCGCGTTCGTCTTCGCATAAAAGCCTTCCTTCAAGTAATTGTGCTGCTCGCTGGACGCTTTTTGCAGCGCGTCCGCCCCCACGTGATGATTGGTAATGCAGAGTCCGGTAGCGGAAACGAATGACCCGCTTCCACCGGAATTAAATCGGACGCTCGATTTTTGCAGATGCTCGAGCCACTGCGGAGTCGGCTCGAATTGATACTTTTCCTTGAGTTGCTTGAGCGGCGGATTGTTGAAGAGCCACATCCCTTCATCAGCTCGGGAGGAAAGTGCACTGGCAACGAGCATGGCAAAAATGAGTCGGAGCGAAATCATCGGCGAATGTAGAACGCGAAGGGCTTTAATGAAAAGCTTGCGTTGATTTCTAAAAGTGGGCGGCTCAACGGGGAATATTCCTATGAGACGGATGTGACTAATGTGGGAAAAAATGCGGCCAGCGAAACCTTCATTCCGCCGCATGGCGGGTATGCTGGCCTCCTTGCTTACCGCAAAGCGCTTGTGGTTTTCCAAGGCACGGTGCGATTCTGTGAACGATTTTTAGAGACAACGGCCGCACGGTAGACCAGATGATTCAGGCTGCGCGATCAGGGAAACAAAATATTGTTGAAACTAGCAAAGTCTCCGGCACCTCGAAGGAGGCCGAAATAAAACTGATTAATGTGGCTCGCGCGAGCTTGGAAGAACTCATGGAAGATTATCGCGATTTCCTACGCGTGCGAAAGGCACAGCTTTGGACAAAAGATAGTCGGGAGGCTTTATTTGTACGCAAGCTCGGCGCAACGAAGGATGTGTTCTATAGGACCTATGAGACCTATATCGAAACGAGACCACCCGAGGTGATCGCCAATATCCTGGTTTGCCTCATTCATCAAACCAACTACCTGCTCGACCAGCTCATCCGCAAACTGGAGAAGGCATTTGTGGAGGAGGGCGGCCTGCGCGAACGTATGACGCGCGCCCGGCTGGCGCGGGCAAAACAGAAGAGGTGCTGAAGAGTATTCGCGGGTCGATTAATTCGCAGAAGCCGACTTTGCAGCAGATTGCGAAAAGTAGTTCTCGCTACTATGGCGTGGACGTAGTTCATTCTACCAATGCCAAAGAAAAATTCAGACGGTTCGCACCGCGCCAGAGTGCTGGTCCTGGTCGATGAATCGAACGTCGGTAGTTCGGTGAGAACAGCAGGACGCGGCCTTGATTGGATCAAGTTGCGCGATTTCCTGGCCGGCCCGGCCACGGGCCGCGACTTAATCGAGATGGTGGTTTATGCCGGGTTGCCACCGGCAACTCTGGCATGGCAGGAGGAGCGCGATAAGAAAAACAAGTTCGTCCATTGGTTGCGCTCGAATGGATTCATGGTCGTGACCAAAGATGGGTCGCCCGCCGAAGAAGGGCACTACAAGGCGAACGTTGACGTGATGATGGCGATCGATGCAATCGAACTTTCCGTCGAGATGCGGCCGGATCTCGTTATCCTCGTGACCGGAGATGCCGATTTTGCATATCTCGCCATCAAATTGCGGCGGCACGGGATCCGCGTGGAAGTAGCCTCGGTGGCAGCAAATCTTGGAAACACATTGAGGTCGGCCGCGAACGACGTGATTGACCTGGCGCCGTTGCTGCGAACCTTCGAGATTAACGTTCAGGATTCTGCATCGCGACCGCGCCCACAACAGCAGCGGCGCCGCCAGCCGCGGTTTCGTCCGCTCGCCGCGCCTCGAAACGGCTAACAGAACGTAGATCGGCGCGAAAGCATTCCCCCAAAAGAGAGCTAGCATTCTTCCGTTTTTCAGCCGATAGTACGTTCTGAGCTGCGATTTCCCGAAGCGCGATCTGATCCTATTGCGCCTTGGGAATTAATCCTCGTCAGCCGTTTGACTTATTTTAATCGATTATGAACGCCCAACTCCTCAAAGCCGCCAGCGAAGTAGTCCACAATCAGCAAATTCTTGTGAACATCGTTTCACGGCGTGTCCGCCAGCTCACCCTCGGGCATCGTCCGCTCGTCGAGTTCGCTCCCGGAATGGGTCATGCCGACATCGCACTGACTGAAATCGCGACCGGCAAGCTGGCGTTCGAATCCACGTTTGGCCAGAACGGAGATGCGCCACCGCAAGTTGTTCCATTTCCGGGAATCACCGCAGGCAAGAAAGCGAAAAAGGCCGCGTAGAAGGCCGGGTCGCGAGCTGATGAAGCGAAAAAGCTTCGAAGTGCCTGAGGGAAGGCGCGAGTTAAGACCTTATGGGACACAATCACGGAAGAGACAACGTTAGGAAACGCGCGGCACGCCGCAAAAAAACCGAGCGCCTCGCCCTGGCAAAGAAAAAGCAGAAACAGGCGAAATAACTTCACCGCAGAGATCGAGAATCCGAAGTCGGAAGAAAAGGCCGCGAGTTTGAAGCGAGGCGGCAACTTCCTGGTGGTGTTTTCGCGCGCGCAATCTTCGTCGTCCTATCTAATATAGGGATGGTGCCTTCAACGCCCCATTCCGGCCTCATCCTGCATACCAGCAACCGCCTTGAGCGGCTGGCCGACCAGCTGGCCGAGTTTATAGGCGATCCACTTCGCTCGCCTCTCCTGCCGGAAATTATACTCGTGCAAAGCAACGGCATGCGCCGCTGGCTCGAACAACAGATCGCAGAACGCCATGGCATTTGCTCGAACGTGCAGTTTCCGTTTCCACAAAAATTCTTTCACGATCTTTTGCAGAACGCTTTCCCTCGAGCCCAAGAGACGAATCTCTTCGATCAGGACGTAATGACGTGGCGGATCATGAAAGATCTTCCGCGCCTTGCTAACCGTCCGGAGTTTGCTGCGATCTCCAATTATCTCCGCGGTGAACGCACCGAATTGCGCGCCTATGAGCTGGCCCGAAGAATCGCTCACGCTTTCGACCAATACCTCGTCTTTCGCCCAAAGATGATTTTGGATTGGGACGCAGGCGAGGGGAACGATTGGCAGCCGATCCTTTGGCGTCAATTGCAGCAGGCCGCTCCGGGCCAGCATCAAGCGGCGCTCGGGTTGCGATTGATCGACGCACTCAAGCGTGATCGCGCGCCGGTTCCGGAGCGTGTTTCGATCTTCGGGATCTCGACCCTGCCCCCGTTTTACCTCTCGCTCATCGGAGAAATCTCCGCGCGTTGTCCGGTCCATCTTTTTGTAATGGAACCGACACCGCTTTGGTGGGGCGATATCCGTTCGAAACGCGAAAAAGCACGAGCGAAGCAACCAGAATTGTTCGGGTTTGACGAGGAGGACCCAGGCGACAACGAGTTGCTGAGCGCAAACGGAAAAGTCGGTCGCGATTTCCTGAATCTCATGGCTGAGCTCACGCCGGTGGCAGAAGACGAAGATTTCGTTTCACCAACGGAGAAGGAATTCGGAGTCGCGACACTGTTGCTGGAAATTCAACGCGACATTTTCGAACTGAAATCGGGCCCAGCCAAAGTGAAGCGATCCATCGCGCCGACCGATCGGTCCC
>Ga0163161_10002468_pt1 | contig 13202 bp, 11 predicted proteins | sample S45metaG_FD_129847 | JGI IMG/M metagenome (GOLD analysis project Ga0163161, IMG submission 129847) | Switchgrass rhizosphere microbial communities from Kellogg Biological Station, Michigan, USA - S4-5 metaG | ecosystem: Host-associated > Plants > Roots > Rhizosphere > Soil | place: USA... | reverse complement strand
TTCGCCACCCCGCTGACCATGTCGACCCTGGGCGACATGTCCTACGCCGACATCGGCCGCCAACTGTCGAAGTTGGCCGATGCCTACGACGTCAAACTGCCCCGCGAGCTCGTGCTGATCGGCAAGCAGTTCCTCTACGTCGAGCGCTACATGAAGCTGCTCGCCCCGAAGTGGCAGATGATGTCCGACCCGCAGCTGACGGGCTACTTCGCCAACTTCATGGTCGAAGTCAGCCGCGAGCACACCACCGACGAGGGCTTGCCCGAGGAGAAATCGAGCACAGAGGTCGAGGCATGAGGATCCGCAGTGGCACGGCGAAGTCGGGTGAGCTCGATATCTACTACGAGGACATGGGCGATCCCAATGATCCGGCCGTCCTGCTGATCATGGGTCTCGGCGCGCAATTGTTGTTGTGGCGCACGGAGTTCTGCGAGAAGCTCGTCGACCAGGGCCTGCGCGTCATCCGCTACGACAACCGCGATGTCGGGCTGTCGACGAAGGTGACCGGCCGCCACACCGGCGCCCCGCTGGCGCCGCGGATGGTCCGGTCGTTCCTCGGGCTGCGCAGCCAGGCGGTCTACACGCTGGAAGATGTCGCCGACGACGCCGCCGCGCTGCTGGACCACCTGAAGATCGACACGGCGCACATCGTCGGAGCTTCGATGGGCGGCATGATTGCGCAGGTGTTCGCCGCCCGGCACAAGGTACGCACCAAGACCCTCGCGATCATCTTCTCCAGCAACAATCAGCCACTGCTGCCGCCACCGGGCCCCAGACAACTGCTGGCCATCCTGCAGAAACCCAAGGACGCGACACGCGAGGCCATCATCGACAACGCCGTCCGAGTATCGAGAATCACCGGCAGCCCCGGTTATCCGGCAGCGGAGGAGCGCATCCGTGCCGAGGCGATCGAGGGCTACGACAGGTCGTACTACCCCGCTGGCGTCGGCCGCCATTTCGCGGCGGTCCTCGGCAGCGGGAGCCTACTTCGCTACGACCGGCTGGTCAGCGTCCCCACCGTTGTGATCCACGGCAAGGCCGACAAACTGATGCGGCCGTTCGGTGGACGCGCCATCGCCCGCGCCATCACGGGCGCCCGGCTGGTGCTGTTCGACGGTATGGGGCATGACCTGCCCCGCGAGCTGTGGGACGACATTGTAGGCGAGCTGAAGACCACCTTCGCAACGGCTGGGTGACACCTGGGAGGCCGCCCAATTCGGCCGAGGACCATTTCGCGCGTACCCTTTGAGGGTCCAGTGCTTCAGGGCTTGCATGCCGTCGTCAGCGACGCCGCAGGGGTTCTGAACCGCCAGAAAGGCACGGAAGACTATGGCTCGCGCCAAACTGCAGCCTCATTTCGACAATGTCCAGGCCCATTACGACCTGTCGGACGAATTCTTCCGGCTGTGGCTGGATCCCAGTCAGACCTACAGCTGCGCGTATTTCGAACGCGACGACATGACGCTGGAAGAGGCCCAGCTCGCGAAGATCGACCTGGCGCTGGGCAAGCTCGGACTCCAGCCTGGAATGACGCTGCTCGACGTCGGTTGCGGTTGGGGTTCGACGATGATGCGGGCGATCGAGCGCTACGACGTCAATGTCGTGGGGCTAACGCTCAGCGAGAACCAAAAGGCCCATGTCGAAAGGGTTTTCGCGAAGTCTGACAGTCCGCGCAGCAAGCGGGTGCTGCTGGAGGGCTGGGAGCAGTTCGACGAGCCGGTGGACCGGATCGTGTCGATCGGCGCGTTCGAGCACTTCGGTTTCGACCGCTACGACGACTTCTTCAAGTTGGCTCACGCCCTGCTGCCCGATGACGGTGTCATGCTGCTACATACGATCTCCGCGCTGACGCTGCCGCAAATGGCCGACCGGAAGATTCCGCTGACCTTCGAGGTGGCACGGTTCGTGAAGTTCATCCTCACGGAGATCTTCCCTGGCGGCCGGCTCCCGTCGATCGAGAAGGTCGAGGAGCACTCGACCAAGGCCGGCTTCGAGCTCACCCGCCGCCAGTCCCTGCAACTGCACTATGCCCGGACCTTGGACTGCTGGGCGGAGGCGCTCCAGGCGCACAAGGACGAGGCGATCGCCGTGCAGTCGGAAGAGGTCTACAACCGCTACATGCGCTACCTCACCGGCTGCGCGAAGGGCTTCCGCGTCGGTTACATCGACGTCAACCAGTTCACCCTGCAGAAGTAGCACCGAATTGGAGTCCGCCCCCCGCTAAACGCTAGGGTTTACGGCTTGAGACGCGTGTACGCACGTCGACGGGCCGTTCCAGAGGTACGGTCGCAGCACAACCCGTACTGAATCGGCTGCTGGTCGCAGCCCGCCGGGTCACATGGAAAGGCCAAGCAGGGGAAATATGTCTGACAACGCATCCGGCACCAAGGACTTGACGCCGCATTTCGAGGACATTCAGGCTCACTACGACCTGTCAGACGACTTCTTCGGGGTGTTCCAGGACCCGACCCGCAAGTACAGCTGCGCGTACTTCACCGGGCCCAATGTCACGTTGTCTGAAGCGCAGGTCGCCGATGTCGACCTGAACCTCGACAAACTCGACCTCAAACCGGGCATGACGCTGCTGGAAATCGGCTGCGGCTGGGGCCTGACATTGCAGCGGGCGATAGAGAAGTACGACGTCAACGTCATCGGCCTGACGCTGTCGAAGAACCAGAAGGAGTATTGCGATCAGCTATTGACCAAGGTCGACACCGACCGCACGTTCGACGTCCGACTGGAGGGCTGGGAGCAGTTCCACAACCCTGTCGACCGGATCGTGTCGATCGAAGCGTTCGAGCACTTCGGTTTCGAGCGTTATGACGATTACTTCAAGAACTGCTTCGACATCCTGCCCGACGACGGCCGGATGACCATCCAGAGCAGCGTCGGCTACCACCCGTACGACCTGAACGCCCGCGGCAAGAAGCTGACCTTCGAACTGGCGCGGTTCATCAAATTCATGATCACCGAGATCTTCCCCGGCGGGCGGATCCCGACCACCCAGATGATGGTGGAGCACGGCGAGAAGGCCGGCTTCGTGGTGCCGGAGACCATGTCCCTGCGCAACCACTACATCAAGACGCTCGGCATCTGGGCCGACCGGCTGGAGGCGAACAAGGACGCGGCCATCGCCGCGACTGATGAGGAGAACTACCACCGCTACATGCGGTACCTGAAGGGCTGCCAGTACTACTTCATCGACGAAAGCATCGACGTCAGCCTTGTCACGTACCTGAAGCCAGGCGCGGCCGCGTAGTTCGGATAACGACAAGAAGTCGGACGCCGATAAGAAGGATGCCGATTCGGCCTAGGCCGCGGCCTGACCGAATACGCAATCCCCCGTCACATCAGGCAGTGGCGGGGGATTTCCTTTTGGGAAGCTGCTTCCGCAATGTTCGCTGTGTGTGTCGGATTCGCGCGGTCCCGTTCGTCGGAGGGGTAGAGAGTGGACCACAAGGGTTCTGCTCACTGCCGGAAGGTGACCACGATGTACTACTTCGCCCTGTTGCTCGGCCCGGAGTCCACCTCAGCGCCCGACCCCGACGAAGCGGCCGCTGAGATGGCGGCGTACCAGGCCTTCCACGCCAAGGCGGCGACGGCGATCAGGGCCGGAGACGCGCTAACGCCGTCGACGACCGGCGCGCGGATCACCGGTGGACCCGACGCGCCGACGGTCACCGACGGCCCGTTCGCGGAAAGCGCCGAAGTGGCGGGCGGCTACTACGTGTTCGAAGCCGAAAACCTCGATGAGGCACTGGCATTGGCGCGTGACATCCCCGCCGCCAAGCGCGGCGCTGTCGAGATCTGGCCAATCGTCGAGTACTTCCCGCCGAGCAAGCCTGTGGGCAACGCATGGCTGGCCCTGCTCCTCGAGCCCGCGGACAAGGCCGTAGCCCCCGGTACACCGGAGTGGGAGGCCGGCATCGCTGCGCATCAGAAGTTCGGCGCGGCCGCGGGCGACCGCACCAACGGCGGCGCGCCATTGCATCCGCCGTCGACGGCAACGACGGTTCGGGTGCGCGACGGCGAGGTGCTACTCACCGACGGGCCCTACGTCGAGGGCGCCGAGGTGGCGAACGGCTACTACATCATCGACGTCGGCGATCGCGACGAGGCCGTCAAAGTCGCGTCGATGATTCCGTCGACGACGGTGGAACTCCGGCAACTCATGGGCGTCTCCGGGCTGTAGCCGCGTCGATGACCAACCTGGACGGCGTGTTTCGGCGCGAATGGGGCCCGGCCGTCGCGGCGCTTGCCCGCTGGTCCGGTGACTTCACCGTCGCCGAAGACGCCGTCCAGGAGGCCTTCACCGAGGCGTTACGAGCGTGGCCGCGCGACGGCGTGCCCCACAACGCGGGCGGCTGGATCGTGGCGGTTGCCCGGAACCGGGCACTGGATCGACTGCGACGCGAATCCGTCCGCCCCGGAAAGGAACTCGCAGCCGTGGTCGACGATATCCGAGCCCGCACCGATCGGGTGGACGTGCATCCCGTTCGCGACGACGAACTGCGGATGATGTTCACCTGCGCGCACCCCGCGCTCGACCCGACCTCACAGCTGGCCCTGACACTGCGGCTGATCTCCGGCCTCACCGTCGCCGAGATCGCGCGCGCACTGTTGCAGACCGAGGCGGCTGTCGGCCAGCGGATCACTCGGGCCAAGAACAAGATCCGGCACGCGAACATCCCGCTACGGGTCCCTCCTGCCGAACTGCTACCGGAGCGCACACCGCACGTGCTCGCCTGTATCTATTCGGTGTTCACCGAGGGCTACTGGTCGACCGCGGGACCGTCCGCGATCCGCGACGAGTTGTGCGACGAGGGTGTGCGCCTGGCCGGTGAACTGTGCTCGTTGATGCCCGACGAGCGCGATGCGCACGCGCTGGCTGCCCTCGTTCTGCTGCACGATTCGCGACGGGAGACTCGCGTGGACGCCGACGGAGCGCTGGTCCCTCTCGACGAGCAGGATCGCACCCGCTGGGACCGCGGCCGAATCACGCGCGGGCTGAACCGGCTTCAGCTGGCCGCAGGGGCGCGAGGTCCCTATCTGCCACAGGCTGTGATCGCGGCATTACACGCGACGGCGCCGAGCTGGCAACAGACCGATTGGGCGGCGATCTGCCTGGCCTACGACCGGCTGATCGAGGACACCAACTCCCCCGTGGCGAGGGCCAACCGGGCGCTGGCGATCGGTTTCCGCGATGGGTTCACCGCCGGCTTGGCGGCGCTCGACGAGGTGGCCGACGATCCCAGACTGACCCGGTCGAACACCGTGGCCTCGATCCGCGCAGATCTGCTGCGGCGGGCGGGCAGGCGTGACGAGGCTCTCCGGTGGTACCGCATCGCGCTGGACCACAACGGCTCGGGTCCGGCGAGAGAGTTCCTGCATCGGCGCCTCGCGGAGTGCGCCGGACAAGGTTGAGGCGCACAGTTCGTCCCTGTGACATCGGGCCGGTGAATAGGGAAACACCTGATTCGCCGAAGCTGGATGATCGCTACCGTTCTGCTGTATGGACGCCGCCGGGGAGTCGGCGTATCACCTGGCCGAGTGGTACCTGCCCGAGCTGACGGAGCAATCGGTCGACGATGTGGTCGCGCGCCTGGACGCCGCGGCGGCGGTGCTCACTGATGAAGGCACGCCGGTGCGGCTCCTTCTCACCCTCTCGGTGCCGGGAGACGAGGTTCTCTACGGCGTGTTCAGTGCCGACTCGTTGGACCTCGTCTCCAGGACCTGTGACCAGGCCGGCCTGCCACACCAGCGGCTTTCCGGCGATGTTGGGACGCGAATAAGACAAAGCCCGGTCGTAGACCCGTGCAGCGCCGAGGCCACAACACCCGAGCCCACCGCCCTCTGAAGTTGCCAGTAACTCTGTAGCCTTTCCGTCTTGTGGTCGGAGAAACTCTCGTCTACCTGGCCAGTGAGGCACGCCAAAAATTGCTCACCGGGCACCTGGTCGGTAAATTCGGGATTTGCTGAGACGATTGGGGAATCGTGAGTTCCGGCGTGGTGAGCCGTCCGCAGGAGTTCAGGGCCGTGGCCGAGTTCCTGCAGTCTGCAGCCGCGTGCGCCTCGGGACTGGTCATCGAGGGTGAAGCCGGCATGGGAAGACCACCCTCTGGTTGGCGGCGGTGGCGCAGGCTCGCGAGCGGGGTTTCGCCGTCGTATCGGCGCGGGTTGGCCAGGCCGAGCCGGTGCTGGGGTATGCCGCCGTCGCCGATCTTCTCGGCAACGTGGATCCCGCATTGTGCGCGGAGCTCCCCGACGTCCAGCAAGTGGCCGTCGACCGGGTGCTCTTGCGGTCCAGCAGCGAAGGGCCTCAGACCGATCACCGTGTGGTCGCGGCGGCCCTGGCGTCATCGGTCGAACGGCTCGCGGTGCGCACTCCCGTGTTGATCGCGATCGACGACGTGCAATGGCTCGACCCGTCCAGCCAGGCCGTCATCTCGTTCGCGGCCCGCCGGTTCGACGGCCGCGTCGGCATCCTCGTCACCGAACGGTGCGATGCCGACAGTGGGACCTCGGCCTTGTGGCTGCACCTCGGCAGGCCGGATGGCCTCGACCGCCTTACCGTCAGCGCGCTGAGTCTCGGCGGGCTTCACGCGCTGATCTCGGCGCGACTCGGCCGAACATTCGCGCGTCCGACCATGGTGCGGATTGCCGAGATCTCCGGAGGAAACCCCTTCTATGCGCTCGAACTGGCGCGTGCCATCGACATGGGATCCGCCAACGCCCACTCGAGACTGCCCGGAACACTTGCCGAGCTGATGCGCATGCGCATCAGCCGGCTCGATCCCGGCGTCAAGGACCTCCTCCTGGTTGCGGCATCCGTCGCGACGCCGACCGTGGAACTGCTCGCGCAAGTCGCCGGCACCACGTCCGAGCGAGCTGCAGAGCTGCTTTCGGAGGCACAAGCCAAGGGCATCCTCGCGATTGACGGCAACACGGTGCGGTTCTCTCATCCGGCTGCTGGCGCGCAGCGTCTACACAGATGCCAGTCCCGCCGAGCGCCGGGCTACGCACCGGCTCCTGGCCGAATCCGTGATCCTGCCCGAGCTGAAGGCCAGGCACATGGCTCTGGCGGCATCGAGCGCAGACCCCGAAACGCTCAAAGCGCTCAACACCGCCGCCGACGTCGCGCGCGCTCGCGGCGCCCCCGCGGCCGCGGCCGAATTGGTCGAACTGGCCATCGGGCTCGGCGGGGACAAGCCGTCGCGCCGAATCCGCGCGGCCGAGCACCATTTTCAAGGCCGGCGACGCCGCCCGCGCCCGCACACTGCTCGAGTCGACCATCGATCAACTGCAGCCCGGGCTGCTGCGCGGTATCGCGCTCAACCTGATGGCGGGAATCCGCATCTACGACGACACCTTCGTCGACGCCGCCGCGCTCCTCGAGCGCGCACTCGTCGACGCGGAGCACAACCCTCCCCTTCTCGTGCAAACCCTGATGTCGTTGGCGTTCGCGCAGGGGATGGCCGGCCAGTTCGAAGCGTCGTTACGCAATGCCCGCGACGCCGTGACACACGCCGAGGCGATGCGCTATCCGCCGCTGGTCAGTCGTGCACTCGCGATGTTGGTCAACACGACGTTCCTGTACGGACACGGCATCGACGAGGCTAGCTTGCAGCGCGCGCTGGCGCTGGAGGATCCCGACGTCGACGTGCCAATTCCGTTCTGCGCCAGCGCTGTCAACGCCTTGGTACTGGCCTGGACCGGACAGCTCGACGAGGCACGTAGCGGGATGGACGCCGTTCGCTCGCGTTGTATCGAGCGCGGTGCCGAGAACGACATGATGGCAGTCACCGGGTACTGCACCCTGATCGAGATCTCGCGGGGCAATTTCGCCGAGGCCGCGGTGCTGGCCGAAGACACCATGGAACGCGCCGAGGAGGTCGGTGGGTCCCGCACGATCGCGCTGACGGTGCGCGCCGCGGTGCACACCTATGCCGTGCGCGAACCACAAGCCCGCGCCGACGCCGCCGCCGCTCTTGCCATCGCGCACGAGTGCAAGTCACCGCGATTGGCCGAATGGCCGACGATGAGCCTTGGCTTACTTGAGGTTTCGCTCGGCAGGTACGCCGAGGCGCTCACCGCACTGCAGCCGATGCTGGATGTTTTCGACGACCTTCCCGCCGCCGAGATCATGACTGCCACGTTCATTCCCGACGCGGTCGAGGCCATGGTCGCACTCGGCCGCCACACTGAAGCGGAGCCTCTCATCGAAGTACTCGAGCACCACGGTCGCCGTCTCGACCGCTCGTGGATGCTCGCGGTCGGTGCGCGGTGTCGCAGCATGTGGCTGGCCGCCCGAGGCGACGTCGTGGCGGCCATGCGGATTGCGGAGCACGCGATGGTCGTGCACGCTCGGCTCCCGATGCCCTTCGAACGTGCCCGCACCCAGCTCTTGCTGGGCCAGCTGCAACGCCGCCAACGTCAAAAGGACGCCTCCAGCAACACATTTCGGGAGGCCCTGCGGGCGTTCGACGCGAAGGGCGCGGCGCTATGGGTCGACCGGACTCGGGCCGAACTCGCCAGGGCAAAGGTCGCGCGGCGCCGGGACGTCGTCGGACTCACGCCGTCCGAGCAGCGGGTGGCCGAGCTGGCGGCATCCGGCATGACCAACCGCGATGTGGCCGCCGCGTTGTTCATCAGCCCAAAAACGGTCGAGGCCAACCTGGCCCGGATCTACCGCAAACTCGGTATCAAGTCGCGCGCCGAGCTGGGCCGCGTCATCGGCGACCTGTAAACCGCGGCGCGGCCATGGTGCACATAGGGAAACACCCGATTCCAGGACGATGGGCAGCCGCTAACGTTCGGCATCATGGACGTCGCTGGCGACCTGGCCTACTACCTCGCCGAGTGGTATTTGCCTGAGATGACGACGACGTCGGTCGACGAAATGGTCGCCAAGCTCGACGCCGCCGCCGCGAGCGTCAGCAGTGCGGGCACGCCGGTCCGGTTGGTCGTCACGCTTTCCGTCCCGACTGATGAAGTGCTCTATGGGGTGTTCGGCGCGCCCTCATCCGACGTCGTGTCGACGACCTGCCTTCAGGCAGGCGTGCCTTACCAGCGGCTTTCCGGTGATGTGGGCGCACGGATTCAGCAACCGCCCGTCGTGACGTTGCCGATGGCAACCCAATGCGAATGACCTTTGACCGCCCGAACAAGATGATCTAGCTGCCCACGGTCATGGCGTAACGCTGCACGTCAACCCTGCACCCGACGTATCCTCGGTTTGCTATTTGAGTTTTGTGGGGGTTGTGAATGCCAGCGGTGGTGAGCCGCCCGCTGGAGTTTCGTGCAGTAACGGAGTTCCTGCGGTCGGCGTCACAGCAGCCGTCCGGACTGGTCATCGAGGGCGAGCCCGGCATCGGCAAGACCACGCTGTGGCTGTCCGCCCTCGAGGAGGCGCGCGGCCGCGGCTATCAGGTGTTCTCCGCGCGGGTCGGGCAGGCGGAGTCGGTGCTCGCCTATGCAGCGGTCGCGGACCTCCTCCGCGACATTGACGACTCCGTCCTCGCCGAGCTGTCTGACGTGCAGCGCGTCGCGGTCGACCGGGTACTGCTGAGAGCCAGCAGCGAGGATCACACGACCGATCAGCACGTCGTGGCGGCGGCCTTCGCGGCGGTATTCGACCGCCTCGTCACGGACTCGCCGGTACTGATCGCGATCGACGACCTGCAGTGGCTGGATCGGTCGAGCAAGGACGTTTTGGCGTTCGCCGCCCGGCGGTTCAAGGGCGGCATCGGGTTGCTCGTCACCGAGCGGTCGGATGCTGAGGGCGGCAGTTCGGTGACGTGGCTTCACCTGTCGAGACCCGACCGCATCGAGCGGGTGCGTATCGGCCCGCTGAGCATCGGCGGCCTGCACATGTTGATTTCCTCGCGCCTGGGGCGGTCCCTGCCGCGGCCGACGATGGTGCGAATCGCCGAAACCTCCGGCGGGAACCCGTTTTTCGCACTCGAATTGGCGCGGGCGATCGATATCGAGTCCTCGCAGGTGAAGTCCAAGCTCCCGAGCTCGCTGTCGGAACTGATGAGACTGCGCATCGGACAGCTGGACCGCGACGCACGAAAACTCCTGCTGGCCGCCGCCTCGGTTGCCGACCCGACGGTGGAGTTACTCGCTCAGGTCACCGGCGCTCCCGTCGAGTCGCTTGGCGACGCAGAAGCCAAGGGCATCATCGGGATCGAAGGCAATCAGGTGCGATTCGCCCACCCGCTGCTGGCCCAGAGCGTCTATACCGACGCGACCGCGGCCGAGCGCCGTGCCATGCATCGGTCGTTGGCGCAGACCGTAAGGGTGCCTGAACTGAGGGCGAGGCATATGGCGCTCGCGGCCTCCAGCGCGGACCCTGAGACGCTGAACGCTCTTGACATCGCGGCAGAAGCCGCGGCGGCCAGGGGGGCACCCGCCGCGGCGGCGGAGTTGGCCGAACTCGCGATCCACCTCGGCGGTGACCACCCCGAACGCCTTATCCATGCGGCGCAGCACCATTTCAACGCCGGCGACCCGCAACGAGCCCGCGCGTTGCTCGAAGAGACAGTGCACAGGCTGCCATCCGGTCCGCTGCGAGGAAGCGCGCTCAACTTGTTGGCCGGGGTACATCTCTACGACGACAACTGGACTGAAGCCGTCGCTGTTCTCGAGCGCGCGCTGGACGACGCCGAGGACAGTCCGGCCTTGCTGGTGCAGACCCTGATCGTGCTGGCATTCGGCCAACGCATGATCTCGAAGTTCGACGACTCGTTGGCCAGCGTGCAGAAGGCGGTGACCAACGCCGAACAACTCGGCGATCCGGCTCTCATCAGCAGAGCGCTCGCGATGTCAGTCCAGCTGAACTTCATGTACGGGAACGGGGTTGACGAACTCAGTCTGCGACGCGCAGTCGATTTGGAGGATCCCGACATCGACGGGCACACCGCGTTCAGCGCCAGCATGGTCGAGGGTTTGGTACTGGCGTGGACCGGCCGACTGGACGAGGCCGGCGCCAGAATGCAGGCGCTGCACCGCAGGTGCACCGAGCGCGGCGCCGAGAACGATTTCACCGCCGTGGCGAGCTGCGCTGCGTTGGTCGAGGTCTGGCGAGGAAATTTTGCCGAGGCCGCACGACTGGCGGACGAAGCCAACGAACGTGCCGAGCAAGGCGGCGGATCGTTGGCGATCGCCCTTTCGATGCGGTCCATGGTGGCCGCTTACCTTGGGCGAGAAGATGATTCGCGGTCCGACGCCCGGGCCGTCCTGGATACCGCGGACAGAACGGCGTCGCCGCGTCTCGCGGAGTGGCCGGTCATGACGTTGGGATTTCTCGAGGTCTCGATCGGCAACCACGCCGAGGCGCTCGCAGTAATGCAGCCGATGCAGCGCACGTTCGAGTCGATCCCCGGCACGGAGATCATGACTGCGACGTTCATCCCGGACGCCGTCGAGGCCATGATCGCGCTGGGCCGCGGCGGCGAGGCCGAGCCGTTGATCGCGGCCCTGGAACGCAACGGCCGCCGCCTCGATCGACCATGGATGCTGGCCACCGGAGCCCGCTGCCGAAGCATGCTGTTGGCCGCCAAGGGCGATGTGGAGGCGGCGGCCCGCAAGGCGCAGGAGGCGATGGCCGAACACGAGCGGCTGCCGATGCCGTTCGAACGGGCCCGCACCCAACTGTTGGTGGGCCAGCTGCAGCGTCGTCAACGCCAGAAAGAGCGTTCCCGCGCCACTCTGCGCGAGGCGCTGCAGTCCTTCGAAGCGATGGGCGCACAGTTGTGGGCTGGCCGCGTCCGATCCGAACTCGCCCGCGCCGAGGTCGTCCCCACCCGCGATCTCGCGCTCACCCCGTCCGAACGGCGAGTGGCCGAACTGGCGGCGTCGGGCATGACGAACAAGGACGTCGCGGCCGCGTTGTTCATCAGCCCGAAAACGGTGGAAGCAAACCTCGGGCGGATCTATCGCAAGCTCGGGATCAATTCACGCGCCGAACTCGGCCGCATCATCGGCGACGGCTGACTCCCGGGCACCGCCCTCGAATTGACTGATCGGTCCGTAGAGGACATCGTCGCTGGGCTCGCGGCCGCCGCTACGACCCTCAATGACGGTGGCGCACCGGTGCATCTGCTCCTGACACTCGCGGTTCCCACCGACGAAGTTCTTTATGGTGTCTTCGAAGCCCAGTCGCCGGAGATTGTCTCCCAGCTATGCGCCCCAAGCCCGCCTCCCGGCCGAACGCGTATTGCTGGAATCGGTCGGTCAGTTACGCCTCTTTCTGAATGACAGGGCCGCTTGGTCTTATTCACCAGACGCGGCGCGGGACAGACGGTCACCTCGCGGGACAGGCGCGTGTGATGTTGACGACGACGGCCTTGCGCTGGAATACCCCAAGACCATAAAGGCGCTGCCGGTGTCGCGATGTCTTGCCGATAGCGGACATCCGCCACAGAGTGGCTAGTCGGCCCGGCACCAGTAGTCGGCAAGCGTCTCGGCCGGCTTAGTCAGCAGAGCCAATGGACACAGTTGACCGAGCAGACGTTCGTCGAACGTCGGCTGGATCTCTGTCACGGCACTTCGCAGGATCGCCAGCCGACCGCGGTAGCCGTCAAGCACAGCCTTCATGATCTCTGGGGGCTGCTGCTGGTGGAGTTTGACGTGAAGCAAGACAAGTCCGGTCGTATGGTGGTCGGTGATCTCCGGGACGATGATCACCGGCCTCCCGTCGCTGCGCCCAACGGCGACGAGCGCTTGGCGCTGTTCGGCGACAAGGAGTTTCGTACCCAGCAATCGGTGGTCCCATTCGGTACGCGAGGGCAGTGCTTGCGCAATGCCGCTGCGGCCGGTGACGGTGATGTACTGACCCTTAATCGCATAATGCGTGGTTCCGATGACCTCGGACACTACCGGGTCCAGAGCGGCGACTGTGCGAACAACGTTGTAAGGCAGCGCGGCTCGCTGTGCCCCGCTGTCCAGCACCGCCTGTAGAAGCGGAACGCTCAATATTGCTTCGTCGCTGCGGCTGGTTCCGACTGTCACGGTCTTGGCCTGATGACGGATGGTGTCGATGGTGCGCGACACCTCGTTTGTCCCCGCGGTGAGGGCGGCGATCAGCTCGCTGATGACTCCGGCCGGGCCGCCGTACTGCGACAGAAGGCTGTCCTCCGAGCGAGTGGTGATGGCGTGCAGAACAACGGCGATTTTCGCTGCAGCTCCCGCACTTAGCG
>Ga0163161_10002467_pt1 | contig 13202 bp, 8 predicted proteins | sample S45metaG_FD_129847 | JGI IMG/M metagenome (GOLD analysis project Ga0163161, IMG submission 129847) | Switchgrass rhizosphere microbial communities from Kellogg Biological Station, Michigan, USA - S4-5 metaG | ecosystem: Host-associated > Plants > Roots > Rhizosphere > Soil | place: USA: Michigan... | reverse complement strand
TGAATAACGAATGAAAGCTTGCTTTGAAACAACCAAATGCTGCATTTGTACAGGCCAGGTACCAACCAGAACAATACCACGAACAGGCAAGGGATTATTTTCAGCATCTGATCCGTATCTTTGCGGAAAATTTGGAAAATATGAACAGACATCAAGCCGTCAGAACTATTTTTATATTCTTCCTGTTACTTATTCAGGTTATTTTCATCTCTCAGATTTTTAAAGAGCATACGCATTCATTGGGTACGGTGGCTATCCTGGCCGTACTCTCTATACTGGTTCTGATTACTCACCTGCGAGGCAAGATCCATCACAAGGATCATGCATATGAACATATTTTGGTGGCTGTATGGATACCAGTGGGAGCATTGATCACCTTCTATCTCAACCATTTCCTTAAACTTGGACCTGTGCTCTCGGCTGCTCTGCTGGGCAGTGCAGCGTCATTTATCCCGAACCTCAGGAAGCATTCTCATTACCTGCAACAGTTGCCTGCTGCCTTTTACTGCGGTGCTTTTATTGGAATGTCCAGTTCGGGCGTGGCACCTAATTTCCTGTTTGTAGCCACCGCCAGTATCTTTACCGCCCTGCTCCTGATCATTTCAAAGAACCTTTTTGCAGGTGTTGGCGGTAAATTGGGCACGCTGGCATTTGCAGGCGTTGTCATCACCTCATTCATATTTTTCCTGGTTTCCTCCTATGTATAACCTCTGCATACTTTTTTTGACAGGCTTTATCAGCCCGATACTTACGTTTTATGTAAATGAAGGTCTCAAACAGGGGCCGGTGCGTTCATCAGCTGTGCTATCGCTCCTTGTCGGATTGTATTTTCACTTGTTTCCACAGTCGATGGACAGTTACCTGGTGAGCAATATACCCATCGTATTTATTGGAGGTTCATTTATCGGAATGGTATCCTCCCGCATATTATCAAATTATCTTCTGTTAGGAACCGCAGGATTAATTTTCTGTCTGATCTATATCAATGCCAGTCAGTTTTTTAAGGGGTACGGAGGTGCAGTAGGCACGGCTTCTGCCATCGCATTGCTGGCCGCTCTCAGTATCCCGGTTTTCACAAAAAAACAAAGACTAACCAATGGGATCATGCTGCTGAGGAAAACACTCTTCGGTACTGCCAGGCGGCAGTAGAAGATATAAAATGGTTAAAAAAAATAAAACGCAGAGGCATCCACCATCTGCGTTCTAACTATTAACTGTTCTTATACCTAATGAATAAGCTCTTTTAATTTCTTCTCCAGCGCATCACCGCGAAGATTCTTCGCTACAATTTTACCACCCGGGCCAACGAGGAAGTTTGCAGGCAGGCTTTTTACGCCGTAAATATTCGCTGCTTTTCCTGTGGTTGATTTGGGATCATTGAGTTGCAACCAGGGAAGTTTATCCTGCTCAACTGCCGTTAACCAGTTTTCTGCAGAACTGTCCATAGACAGTCCGACGATAGTGAATCCTTTACGATGATAAGCCTGATAAGCTTTAATCAGGTTGGGGTTTTCCTTTCTGCAGGGCATGCACCAGCTTGCCCAGAAATCAATCAGCACATATTTGCCCCTGAAGTCAGCCAGGGAAAACACCTTCCCGTTCTTGTCTGGCAGTGAGAACCCTGCGGCAACGGCACCATTTTCTGTATTCACCTTCGCATCGGTAAAGGTTTTGATCATCCTGCCATAATTGCCCTGCCGTACCCTGGCAGATAGCAGGTTGAAATTATTCAGCGCCTTATCCCTGTCAGGATAGGTAACATACATATCGTACACAGCAATTGCCGCAGCAGTGTGCTGAGGATAGGCACGGACAAAACCAGATAAAACACTGTCTTTCAATACCTGCTGTTGAGCTGCAAAGGCCAGACGTGCTTTCTTGTCATGTTCTTCGTCAGCTGTGGCTTCTGGTCTTTTACCGGGAAGGGCGTACAGCGATGCCTTGTATTGCGTGAGCAGATCATGTTCCTCAGATCCGGAAATTTTCAGTTCATAAAACTTGCTCACATCGCCGCTGATCTTTGCAGGCTGATGATCTATAAGCAGTATGCGTATTTGACGGTTAACAGAATTTGATAACGTGCACAAAACCGGTTCAGCCATTGCTATTTTTTTTGTAAATACGCCATGATCCGCAATTACTGAATCTTTATAGATCACCTCATCTGTTTCATAAGTGAATATGATCATCCCGTTATTTAATCCGGCGATATCTGCTGTGATATGCGCAGCAGACTGCGCATATGAATCGGCAAATAATACGAAACAGAGACTAAAAACTGCTAAATATTTACATTTATTCTTCATCGGTTGATACCTGTTTGTCATTAGTAGTTTAAACCCGGGATTGGGGACTCAATCAGAATCTTTGTCAGCATCTGCTTCAGGTAAATCAAATGGATTTTACTATCCTGGTCTGATGTCCTGCCAATTGCAGCACTGATATCCGAACGTAAATCTTTCAGGTGTGCCAGGGCGAGTGGTTTCACATTTGAATAGAGCAGGATTTCGGTAGGCGTCACTCCGGCCAGAATGTTGTCCAGTGATCCCTGTAAAGCAAACCTTTTGTTATACATGGTGATAATACTGCCCACATACATTTTCTGCATCGCTCTGCGGTAAGAATCAATAGGCTTACCTGTTTTGAGCTCTGTAAAAATACCGCCTTTTAGGTCGTTTAACCATTGCTGCGGTGAATAGGCACCCTTTCCGTAGTCGCGCTGATTGATCATCATGCGGTAGAGCCGGCTTTGTGAGGTTACTGAAGCAACAATTTCCTGCTGTAATTTTTCGACTGCATTGGACCCAAATCCAGGTTCAATTTTATTCAGGATCTGCGGGTTCAATAACCATTTCGGTGTAGTAAAAATCTCCTCGTTAAAATATTTGATCGCTGCCTTTTGCTTTGCCAGGCTTACAGGCTGGTATACTGCACCGGCCTGCTCATAAGTTTTTGGCGTTGCCATTACTCCGCCCAGGTTTTTAAGCACGTGGAAAGCATAACGTGAGTACTGCCCTACTGCTTCGGTATACATTTCTTTCAGTTCTGAATAATCCGCACCCTCTTCATTTGTCCAGTTGATTAACTGGGGAACAACACGTTTTAAGTTTTTGATACCGTACTTACTGGCCTTGATCGCATCGTCGCCCAGATCTTCAGATTGTGAACGCGGGTCATAGTCCTTTCCTTCTCCGCCAAACCAAAGTCTTTTGTTTGCTGCCAGACTGTCGATTGTCAGTTTATTTAAAATTTTCTTTTCTGCTTTTGCATCAGCGGCATCCAATACTGGTTTGTACCCCCACTGGATGGCCCATTTATCATAATCATTGATCCTTGGGAATAATCCTTTTTCTGAGATATTGTCTTCCGGCTGTGCCACATAGTTAAACCTGGCATAATCCATAATTGAAGGTGTATGGCCATGTGCTTCCACCCATGCTTTATCCCTCAGTTTCTCTACCGGCACTGTACTGCTGGCGCCCATGTTGTGGCGCAGCCCTAAAGTATGGCCAATTTCATGAGAAGAGACAAACCTGATCAGCTGGCCCATCAGTTCATCATCAAATTTATTCTTGCGTGCCCTTGGATCAACGGCACCACACTGGATCATATACCACCTGTGCACCAGCTTCATCACGTTATGGTACCATCCGATATGGCTCTCCATGATTTCACCCGTACGGGGATCGGCAATATTTGGCCCATAGGCATTTTGCTGCGGCGAAGCAAAATAACGGATTACAGAGAAACGTGCGTCGTCCAGGCTCATTGTGGTGTCCTGCTCAGGCCATTCCTTACCTACAATCGCATTTTTGAAACCGGCCTGCTCAAAAGCCTTCTGCCAGTCGTTCACACCCGCAATCAGGAAGGGGCGCCATTGTTTTGGTGTTGCAGGATCGATATAATAGACGATCTGTTTTTTAGGTTCTACCAGTTCTCCCCTTCTGAATTTGTCCATATCCTCGTCTTTGGGCTCTAACCTCCAGCGGTGGATAAATGCTTCCTGTTCTACTTTTTGCTGTGCATCGCTAAATTTATTATAGCTGCTGGCAAAGAAGCCTACGCGGGCATCATAATAACGTATGCGCATCGGTTTTGCCGGTAGCATGATAAATGAAACATTCATCCCCAGAGATACCGTGCCAGACAGTGCTGCTGCAGGTAAACCGCCTCCAGGGCCTCCTGATGGAACAGCAGAATAGGTTCTGATGGTTTTGATCTCCGTATTGATCGGAAAACTTTTTACGCTCTCGATGTAAGAACGGTCTGCAGCCTGCGCACCCAGGGAATAGGATTTTTTGTCGGCTGGTTCAAATGACATCAGGTTGTTTTCGGCGAGAAGAAAATCAGTCACGTCAATCACCACACCTGCTGAGTCTTTAGATTTAGCTTTTACAGGAAAAGCAGCGATAATCGGGTTAAGGTTTGAACTGGCTACAGCTCTTGAGATCATATCTGAAGAATCGGCCATGCTTACCAGAGTAGAAACTTTCAGAAAGAGTTTATCGTTTGGCCCTTTCTCCCAGTAAACGGTATGTTCTGCAACTTCTTCCCCACCATAGTTTCCTGCACCTGGTGTAGATTTACTTAACCTCAGCACAGTAAGGATATCTTTCTTCAGCAGGCTATCACCAATTTCAAAGAAATAGCGGTCTGCAACCTTATGAACGGTGAATAATCCCTTTTGTGTAAATGCTTTTGCGGTAATTACATCTTTGTAAGGTTTGATTGGGTTTTTAAGCGAGTCTGCCTTGCTTTTTGCAGCCCCTGCCGCAGCAGCTGAAGCAGCTGTTTTCGCAGGAACTTTTTTCTCTTCTCTGAAGACACTGCAGGATTGCAGAGTTGATCCGAGCAAGCCGATGGCCAGGGCCAGGTAAAAATACCCGGCCTTAGATTGGTTTTTGTAGTTCATTTTGTGTGTTTAGTAACCTGGATTTTGAGTTAGATTATAATTGGCATCAATCGCTGTCTGAGGTATCGGCAACAGTTTAGATTTAGGTGTATAACTTGATTTTAATGCGCCCAAAACAGCATCGGCTTCACCGGTACGTTTTAAATTATACCAGCGGTAAGCCTGCTCACAGAAAAACTCCTTGCGGTTTTCCAGTGCGATATCGCTTAATAAGGCAGGTGCATCAGTTGCTGTGCTTAAAGCAGCCGCCGCCCTCGTTTGTACCGCGTTCAGGTCAGAAAGTGCCCCAGACAGGTTATTGCCTGTTCTAACCCTCGCTTCTGCCCGGATCAGGTACATTTCCGCCAAGCGGATCACGATCTGGGATTCACTCGCACCTGCTGTAACTGCAAGTGCATTTGTACGGTATTTATATTTGAACGGGATGGTATATACTACTCCTGAAAATGTAGTACTGTTCATCCAGTTGATACGCCTAAGGTCTGTACTGGCAAACAAGGCTGTAAATCTCGGATCAAGACGGTAGTTAAAGTTGATCAGTGCAGTGTATGCAGTTGGTATGAAAATCCCTGCTTCGAATGTGTACTGATTGGTGGCAACCGTTGGTGGCGACATTTCCCATATACACTCTGCATTGTCTTTTGCAAATACACCGGCAGCCATCGCAGCCCTTGGGATCAGGCTGTACAGGCTTGAAGATATCACTTCCGAAGCATTCGATTCTGCAGCGGCATAATTTCCTGTAAACATGTAAACCCGTGCCAGTAAAGCTGCTGCAACAGATTTGTTTAAACCTGTACGGTCAGTTGCTGCTGTATTACCATAAGCAACGCCCAGGTTGGCTTTTGCATCCGTGAGATCTGCAATCATCTGGGTATATACAGCTGCTGTAGCCGCTCTCGGTAAAAAAGCAGTAACAGCCGGATCAGTCATCAATACAAGAGGAACATCACCAAAGGTATTCACCAGATGAAAATAACAGTAAGCCCTGATAAATTTCGCTTCTGCAATATATTGCTTTCTGATGGCCTCTGAGGTGCCACCTGTATTTTGCAAACCTTCTATAATGGCATTTGCACGATAGATATTGGCGTACCAGTCACCAAATATACTTGCCTGTGAAGTACTTATGGCATTATATGTATTGTTGTTGAATTCTTGCAATGCAGCAGTTGTAGCAAGGTACAGCAAATCATCTGCCTGCAGTGAGCTGAAGTTAGTGACAGACTGATTTTGCGTAGTGGTCTGCGCCAAACTGCTGAACATACCAGATCTTGCAGCAGTAGCCAGCTTATCTGATGCAAAAACCAGTGAGGTAGTCACCTGCCCGAGTGGTGGATCAATAGCGACAATCTTTTCGCATCCAGAGCTGATGATCAGCGTTAGTACCAGAAAACTGGCCATTATGTTATATATGAATTTTGACATCTTTCTTCAAATTAAAAAGTGAATTGTAAACCACCTGTGATGGTACGCAATGGAGGAGTAGCTATCCCTTGTGATTCAGGATCAAAGCCTTCATATTTTGTGATCGTAAACAGGTTCTGTCCCTGTGCATAGACCCTGATAGACTGTCCGCTGGTTTTTCCCAGCCATTTAGCCGGCAATGTATAAGACAAGCTTACATTCTTCATACGGATAAAAGAAGCATCTGTAAGAGAGGCATCAGAGCCGGTATAGTTCAAGTAAGCAGAATAAGACGCAGAACCAGCAGCTCCTCGTGTACCTGCAGTAACCAGGTAATCCTGTGAGCCCAGAGCAAGGTAATCGTTAACAACACTCGCCGCTGCATTACTGAACCATCCCGGAGGATAGTTTGATGAGGACAGCAGGCTTCTTCCTTTTTGTTTGACAAACTGAAAGGTAAAATCAAGTGACAGGTTTTTGTAAGTCACCGCATTGGTTAAGCCCCCGAAAAATTTAGGATAGGCAGTACCTGCATAATAACGGTCGCCACGGCCTGTAGCGGCAAATCCTGATGAAATAGTTCCTGATCCGTTAAAATCAGTGAAGGACGGCAGATTAGTCGTTGGACTTATACCGGCATATTGGTACAGGTAGTAAGAACTGATAGGGTTTCCAACTACATAGGTAGCAAAATAAGAAGACTTCTCGATCTCAGGGAATGACAGTAACTTATTGTGATTCTGACTGATATTGAAAGATGAAGTCCAGCTAAAGTCTTTGTTCTTGATGTTGGTGCTGCTTAGTGAAAGCTCCCATCCCGAGTTCTGTACAGTTGCCGGTAAGTTAGCTACATAACCACTGAAGCCTGTCTGCGTACTTGTATTTAATGTAATCAGCTGATTACTGGTCCGGTTGCGATAATAACTGCCACTCAGTGATAAACGGTCTTTGAAGAAAGCCAGGTCCAGTCCGATATCCAGTTTTTTCGTTTCTTCCCATTTATAATCCGGATTAGGAAGACGTGAAGGATTTAAACCGGTAGAACCACTGTAAACATAGGTTGAATTCGTATAAGTATCCAGATATGCATAATTATCTGTCTCATCACTACCCACAATACCGTAACTACCCCTCAGTTTACCGAAACTAAACCAGCTGAATTTATCTTTCAAAGCTTTTTCTTCAGAGAAGATCCAGGCAGCACCTGCAGATCCGAAATTACCATATTTGTTATTCGGGCCAAATCTTGAGGAACCATCTCTCCTGAAATTCACATTCAGAATATATTTATCCATCAGGTTATAATTTACACGGCTAAATAATGAAGCATATTTGTAATCAACAGATCCGCTGGTTGTTGACACTGTGCTCGCTGCAGTTACCGTATTGAGGAAATCATCGGAGGTAAAGACCGATGCAGCAGTACTGTATGGCATTCTGGATTTTTTGTACTGGTAAGAACCCCCTGCCAGCGCACTTAAAGTACCTTTCCAGATCTTATTGGTATAAGTGATCTGCGGCTCAACAATATAATTATTGGTAAAATTGTACACATAACTGGCTGTACCCGAGGTTGCTCCTGAGGTTAAAGAAGGGTTAAGCGATGAAAGCGGCCTGGTTGCAATCTGGGTCATATCCGTTTTGCTGTAACCCAAACTGGTCTTGATATCCAGTCCTTTCAGCAAATTGTATTTTAAAGCGAGGTTAGTCAGCAGGTTAGATGTGCGGTTATCATTGCTTTGATTTAAATAACCCAGAGGGTTACTCGTAAAGCCATCCCAGTTTAAAGTGCCATCAGCCTTGTAAAGCGGAAAGTTGGGAGGCAAAAGATAAGCCCAGCTGGCCAGGTCTGTAGTGGCAATATTATTTTTATCCGTTGAATACATTGCTGTCAGTGCAAGGTTAAAACGCTGGTCTATAGAAGTATGGTTTAAGTTAAACTTTCCACCACCCCTCTGGTATCCCTGGTTGCCCGGAAAAACATTGCCCTCTTTGTGATACGTTCCGCTCAGGTAAAAATTAGTGAGGTTATCCCCGCCTGAAACACTGCTGTTGATATCATTTGTTTTTGCTGTGCTTCCCAGGAAATACCGCTGAAAATCTGTAAAACCATTCTGGTCCCATACCAGTAAGTCCGGCGCTGTGGTTACACTTGGTGCAGCAGGATTGGTGGTATTATTTGCAAAAGCTTTTCTTCTGAGTGCCAGATACTGTTCGGTGCCCACCATATCTACAAAATGCGATACTTCAGAAACCCCTGTCGTGGCATTGAGGGTAAATTTAGTCTTCCCTGCCTTTCCTCTCTTGGTGGTGATCAGGATCACACCATTCCCCCCGCGCGATCCATAAATTGCTGTTGCATCCGCATCCTTCAAGACCTCAATATTCTCAATATCTGAGGGGTTAATAGAGTTCATCGGACTGGTACTTCCTTCAGCCGAAGGCAATCCTGTATTTGAAGTGGTGTTCAAACTAAATGTTGCCGTATTGATAGATTCAGAAAGAAAAGGTACTCCATCAATAATATACAGCGGACGGTTTGGTTTGATACCAGACACCCCAATTCCGTTTGCACCCCTGATCTGCACATTGATTCCTGCACCAGGCAATCCATTGGTCTGGGTAATGGTCACTCCCGGAAGCCGCGCTGCCAATGCCTGCAAGACATTCGTTACCGGTTGTTTTTCTAACTCCTTTGCGCTGATTCCCGCCTGTGAGCCCGTATTTAAACGGCGTGTTGTTGTACCATAACCAATCACCTGTACTTCATCCAGTTTCGCCGGATCAGGCACCATCTTTATCGTCATAGTTGCTATGCCCGTGATCTCAATGGTTTTGTAACCCAGATAAGAAATCACCAGAACAGGGTTTTCATCAGTGGTGGCAATATAAAATCTCCCGCCATTGCTACTCATCGTGTAACGGGTTGTACCTTTTACCTTAATACTTACCCCAGGCAAAGGTTCCCCATTTTCATCAAGGACAGTACCGTTTACCGTAATATTGGCAAACAGTCCCTTAACTTTGTCAAGGAAACCTTTTTCCTGAATAATAACAGTCTTATTCTGAATCGTATAGGTCAAAGACTGATTGGAAAGGCAGTTTTTTAAAACATCATTGAGCTCTGCCTTGTTAACATTAATATTAACAAGGCTAGCTTTCGCGATCAGGTCCTGGTCATAAACAAAATCATATCCGGTTTGCAACCTGATGGTTTTAAAAACTTCGGTCAGATTTGCGTTTTTGCGGTTAATAGTAATTTGCTGGGCAAGTGTGCTAGCACTTACCTGCATCATTGCAGCCAATAATAGAAACGTAGTGATACGCATGATCAGCAAAATTTGTCGGATAGGACGGAAAGGCCTACCCAGATTGTTTGGGTAAAATTTGTACATTTGTTAGGGTTTAAAGTTGATAGTCTTCGATTGATTTGTGGCTTTAGAATCCATTGACCAGAGGTGTTCGAGCACTTCTGGTCTTTTTCCAAAACCACGGTATGTATCTTATTTGGTTACCGTGATCCTCCTTCCTTCGATCTTAAAATGAACTTTTCCTGTTTTCTCCATTACCTGTAAAATAGAAGATATATTTTTGGACCGTGATATCCAGCCGCCCAGGTTTAACTTTTCCGGGGCATCCTCACTGTAGATTACCTCTACATCATACCAGCGCGCAATCTTTCGCATGATCGATCTGAAATCGTTATGTTCCAGGATGAAGTCACCCTTTTGCCAGTCGATATCATCTTCCGGATTCACAGCGACCACCTTCACAGATTCTCCCTTTACCCGTGCCTGCTGGCCTGGCTTTAACAGCGTATGATCATTGATCCGTACACTTCCTTCCAGCAGTGTAGTCCTGGTAGATGGCTCATTACCGTATGCGTTGACGTTAAAATGCGTTCCCAGCACTTCTATTTTCTGGTTTTTGCTTTCCACGATGAAAGGTATCCTTCTTCCGTCCTCAGCAAGCTTACTTACTTCAAAATAGGCTTCACCCTCTAACTTTACCGTCCGTACTAATGTCACAGCCGTTGGAAACGTCAGTGACGATGAGGCATTGAGCCAAACCCTGGTACCATCAGGCAGGTTGACCTGATATTGGCCGCCAGCCGGAGTTAAAACGGTATTGTATTCCGTTTCGGCAGAGATCTTTTCCTGCTCAGGAACAGCATAAACAATTTGTCCGTCAGCAGTTTTTGTAATGGAAACTCCTGTCTCATCAGCAAGATGACCGCTGCCGGTCTGGTCAAGATTGATCTTCTTCCCGCTGGCGAGTACCAGGATAGCCTTTTCTTTGCCTGGTTTGAGATCGGCACTTGCAGGAAGGTTAGTAAGGTAGGATGAAGGATTGTTTTGTCTGTAGATAAAAATGGTGGATAATGACAGGATAACCAGGGCTGCTGCCGAGATCAGGGGAAGCAATCTTCTGATCTTTTGCTGCTTCCAACCCTGTTTTAAGTTAGGGTATGTGCTTTGCTGCAAGGAGAAAGTTTCAGATGACGTCGTTAAATTATCGAGGGGCCCTGAGGTATACTTTGACACTACATCCCATACCTCATCGGCCCCTGATTTTAAAAAGGAGTCTGAATGCTGAGGGATATCTTTATTGTTCCAGTTGACGTAGGCAGATTCCAGCCAGGCACGTTCCTCTTCCGAAGCTGTACCGGCAGTATACCGCTCCAAAATCTGTCTGAATTTTTCTTCTTCCATTGATGGTATGATAGGCTTGATAGATGTAATACAATCAGGAAAGAAGGATTGGGGATAAGAAATTAAGATTTATTTTACATGGAGGTAATACAATACAAACCAAAGGAGGCCAATTCTGGTTTTGAGCATACGGACAGCCTTTTTCATCTGATCGGCACTTGTAGATTCCGTAATGCCCAGTCGCGCTGCCACCTCTTTATTGGACAGGTTTTCTTTTCTGCGCAATTCAAAAACTGCCCGCATTCTTGGAGGGAGGTTAGCAATTTCTGCTTCTATCATGGCAGAGAACTGTTTTTCCCGGATCAGCGTATCGGTATAAACACCACTGTCTGCATTGGCCTTAGTAAACTGGTCTGCATACGCTGTAGTCCGCGCCCTGGTTTTGATGAGGTTGAAGATCGTGTTCCTCAGCGCTATAAAAAGATAACCGCCCAGGTTATTGCCCTGGTCAAGAGATCCCCTTTTATCCCAGAATTTCATAAACATATCCTGCAACACATCCCTCGCATCACTTTCTACACGCAGTTTATTATAGGCATGTGCATACAAAAGTTGGCTATACCGGTTAAATATTTCGGTAAAGGCCAGATGATCGTCGTTTTTTAAACGATATAGAAGATCATCGTCTGTCATTTTCTCATATGTGATGCCAGCGCCAGTCATTCCCTTTTCAAAATTGCTTTTTTTATGTTTAGGTATGCAATAATAGATACCAAAAATAGCATTTTTTATCAATTGATTACGAAATGTTAGGCTTAGACCAATATCTGACTATCATTTCATATAAAAACAAAGAAGGAGGCCCTCCCATCTTTATAACGGGAGGGCCTCCTTCTTTCTGAAGCCTTAAAAGGGTAGAATTAGAATTTAAAAGTGATATTTCCGGTTACCCTTGTCGGATTTTGTGCTGCCAGTCTGTAAGACCAGTACTTCTCATTGGTCAGGTTATCTACTTTTACACCAATCCTGTACCGCGGCTGATCATAAAAAACAGAGGCATCCAGTACAGTATAAGAAGGGATGCTGAATTTGAAAGCAGTGGTATTGGTCTGGTAATACTCACTTCCGTAAATCCCCCCAATTCCTATACCCAATCCCTCGGCAGGGCCGCTGATAAACCTGTAACTGGCCCATAGGTTTGCTGTTCTTGGAGAGCCGGCAGTAGCAGGCCGCAATCCAAGGATGGCAGGATTACTTTTCGTGTATTTACTTTCATTGTAGGTATAACCAGCAACAACATTTAATCCCGGAAAAGGGTTGGCAATAATTTCTGCCTCAAAACCTTTGCTCAGCTGAGTTCCGTCCTGGATAGAGAAGTTGGGATGCTCAGGGTCATCACGTGTGACATTGGTCACTTTAATATCGTAGTAGCTCAGCGTGGCAGTGATCTTGTTCAAATCAAGCTTAACACCGCCTTCAAACTGATTGGCCTGGTTTGGCTTAAACGTGTTGCCGTCAAAATCAGAGCCTGTGGCATTGCTGAAACTGTTCATATAATTACCAAATACAGAAATTTTGTCTTTCATTACCTGGTAGACCAGCCCAAACTTTGGTGACAGCGCTGTCTGATTAAATTTACCGGCTGTAGAATCAGCAGAGGGATAATAAGTCCCCTTGTTATAGTATCTGTCTAAACGAAGGCCGGCGCTAACCAACAACCTGTCCGTCACATTCAGAACATCATTTACATAAGAGCTGTATGTATTCTCATTATTAGACACAAAATTTAAAAATTTTGCCGTGGTAAACAAGGGAGCTACTTTGTCCAGGTTAAAGTTATTGTAGGCATCGCCGGGTTTCCTGAAATCGATGTTGGGCATGTTGACTGTGGCATCATTCCTGGTAGCCCGCAAACTATAGAAATCTACACCTGCCACTACCCTATTTCTCAAACTCCCAATCTTAAAATCGCCAATAAAGTTTTGCTGGATATCCGTTCCGTAAAAAGGTGAATCCTGGTAAGTTACTGCCTGGCGCAGTCTGGTGTCAGATATGGCGACCATTGCAACAGTATATCCCTCTGAAGATGATCTGGTCCTGGAGATTATCGTCTGCGATTTCCATGTGTCTGACAGCTGGTATTTTAGCTGTGTAAATATGTTATACTGCTGACTGGTATAGTTGACCGTATTATTGGCGAAGGACAATTTATAAGGTATGCCCAGGTCTTT
>Ga0163161_10002466_pt1 | contig 13209 bp, 11 predicted proteins | sample S45metaG_FD_129847 | JGI IMG/M metagenome (GOLD analysis project Ga0163161, IMG submission 129847) | Switchgrass rhizosphere microbial communities from Kellogg Biological Station, Michigan, USA - S4-5 metaG | ecosystem: Host-associated > Plants > Roots > Rhizosphere > Soil | place: USA... | reverse complement strand
TTGGAAGGTGGCCCCAAGATGTACTTGGAAAGTGCGATGGGGCAGGACCATATCGTCGAGTTTACCGAGGCCGCTAGCTTCAAACCATTCGGCGGCGAGTCTGGCGTGAGCGTCGGCACGACGAGTACGACGGTGGGCGCTGATTTGCTGGTTAGCGGCGTTGCCCAAGATCAGACCGTGCAGGTCCGCAAATACCAGCTGGTGAGGCCCACCAACGACGCGGTCATGCTGGACGCCAAACCGCTTGGGCAGGTCGTTTCGACATCGGGCTCGGTCCCGGACGTGCTCGGAGGCGATTGAGCGGATCCGTGAGCAGCGAAGCCTCCACACTTCTTCTCTCTGCGCGGGTGCTTCCCGGCCGCGAGGCTGAGTTCGCGCAATGGCATGTGCGCTGGCAGACCGCGGTGCTTGCCGTAAAAGGCGCGCTCAGTGTCGAGTTCTGGCCGCCGGCGCCGCCGGATCAGCTCGAAACCGTGGTGGTCAATCGCTTCACTTCGGTCGAAGCATTGCGGGCGTGGCGGCGCAGCGCGCAAGAACAAAAACTTGTCGCGGAGGCCGCGCCGTTGGTCGAGGCGGGGCTGGTGATGCAGCTCGTCGGCCAGGCGGCGGTCGAATATTCCGTCCGTCACGGCGTGACCATGGTGATGGTGACCGAGATCAAGCCAGGCAAGGAAGCGGCCTATCGCGCCTGGGCCGATCGTATCCAGAAGCTTCAGGCGACGTTCCCAGGCTATATCGGATCGTTCGTGCAGCCGCCGCAGCATAACGAACGGGGCTGGACCACGGTGCTCCGCTTCAACTCGGCGGCCAATCTCGATCGCTGGGTCACATCCAAGGAACGGGCGGCGATGGTGAAGGAGAGCGAGGAGTTGGTCGCCGACTTCCACGCGCAACGTGTCGATACATCGTTTCCCGGCTGGATCCCCAATGATCCGAACACGGGCAAGCCGCCCAATAAGTGGAAGGCGGCGGCTCTCATCCTGCTCACGTTGTTCCCCGTCATCATGCTCGAGCTGAAGTTCCTCAACCCGCAATTGGCGGCTCTCAATCCCGCGTTACGCACCTTTATCGGCAACGCCATCAGCGTTGCGGTCACCACCTGGCCACTGATGCCGCTGGCGATCTGGATGTTCAGCGCTTGGCTGTTTCCGGAGAACAAGCCGCGCTGGCTGGTGCTGACGAGCCCGCTGTTCCTGCTCGCAGCCTACGCGGTCGAAATCGCGTTTTTCTGGCATTTACTCGACTGATTTCAGCTGCGCGAGATCGGCCGGCGTATCGATATCGGCGAAGATGCGGTCCGAAGCAATCGGCACTTCGACAATGCATTCGCGATGCTTCGCCAAGAGCTGCTTCGCGCCGGCATCGCCGGTCAGCTGTGTCATCTCGGGGAAATAGGTTGCGCCCCACAGAATTGGATTTCCCAACTTGCCTCTATTGACGGGGACACAAATCGCTTCGCGGTCCTTCGCAGCTGTCATAAGTGCCGCGATGTCGCTTGGTTCGATCCGAGGCATATCGCCGAGTAGGATCAATGCGCCGTCGCAATCTGGCGGTAACACGGCGAGACCCGCGCGAAGCGAGGTGCTCAAGCCATGCTCGAAGTCAGGGTTATTGACGATGGTCACGTCGAGACCATGCAAGGCAGCGGCGACGCGATCGGCTTCGAAGCCGGTGACCACGATGATGGGGCAGACGGCGCCACTTGTGAGCGCAGTTTCTACAGTGTGCGCGATGATAGGCTTGCCGTCGATGATCTCAAGAAGTTTGTTGAGCGGTCGCATGCGCGAGGAGCGGCCCGCGGCCAGCACGATTGCGGCGATGGTCATTTCCGGCCTTTGCCGCGTTGCACGGCGGTGATCTCGGCGATGATCGAGACGGCGATCTCGGCAGCGCCTTGCGCGCCAATGTCGAGACCGATTGGCGCGTGAATGCGATCAATGGCCTTGCTCTTAACGCCCGCTTTCAGCAGTCGCTCGACGCGCTTGGTATGGGTGATCTTGCTGCCCAAGGCTCCGACATAGAAGGCCTCTGAGGCCAGCGCATAGATGAGCGCGGGATCGTCAATCCTTGGGTCATGGGTCAGCGCGATCAACGCCGTGCGTTCGTCGACGCCGATCTTCGACAGCGCCTCGTCGGGCCATTCGCCGAAAATCTTCGCATCGCCGAAACGTTCTTTGGTGGCGAACGCCGAGCGGGGATCGACGACGATCGTTTCGTAACCGAGAGCTCGCGCCATCTGCACCAAAGGTTGCGCCACATGCACGGCCCCGACGATGATGAGGCGCGTCGTGGGATTGAGCACGTTGATGAAGGTTTCGCTGTTGGCGCCGGCTGCAGTGCTTTTGTCGCGGCGAAAGGCATCGTCCAAAGCTTGCGCGAGATTGGGGGCCAGATCGCCCGGCTTGTGAGCGAGGCGCCGCGCGCCGGATGACAGTTCGGTGACCAGCGCCACCTTGCGGCGCGCGCCAGTATCCTCGATGAGCTGACGCAGCACGGGCTTTGCAGGGTCGGGATCGAGCTTCTCGACGAAGACGCGGATGGTGCCGCCGCAGGCGAGCCCGACCTTCCAGGCGGTCTCATCCTCGACGCCGAATTCCAGCGTTTTCGGCGCTGCCGTGGCGATCACGTCTTTGGCCTGCTCGATGACTTCGGCCTCGACGCAGCCGCCAGAGACCGAGCCCAGAAAATTGCCGTCTTCGTCGATCAGGAGGAGGCTGCCGACGGGCTGCGGCGCCGAGCCCCAGGTCTGGATCACGGTGGCAAGCGCGATGTTCCGGCCATCGTTCAACCAGTCGAGGGCTTTGCCGAGAATTACCGGGTCTGCCGCGCTCATGTGCCCGCCCTATCTCCGCCTGGGGTTCTGACTAGAATTATTGTCCAGATTTCGTTGACGGATTGACAGCATTATCGTGGACAGCAAGGGACATATCCTATTCCACGCCAGATGAATCAGGCATTGTCGCGCTCCCGGCTCATGAGGCGGCCATGAATCTGAACACGATTACCGAGGTCAAGCGCCCCACAAATGTCGAGGAAATTCCGGCTTGGCACGATGGCTTTGCCTGGCTGGCCGGCGGGACTTGGCTGTTCTCGACGCCGCAAATCACCACCCATACGCTGATCGATCTGGAGAGCTTGCGCTGGCTCGCGCTCAAGGCCGGTGCGGACGGACTCGAGATCGCCGCGACCTGCACCATCGCAGAGCTCGAGCAGTTCAAGGTGCCTCCGGAATGGACCGCTGCGCCGCTGCTGAAGCTCTGCGCGCACGCGCTTCTGATGTCGTTCAAGATCTATAACGCCGCGACCGTCGGCGGGAATATCGTGATGTCGCTGCCCGCCGGCGCCATGATCTCGCTCACGACCGCGCTCGAAGGCGTTTATAGACTCTGGCCGCGCGATCAGATCCCGCGGAAAGTGCCCGCAATCAATTTCGTCACCGGCAATCACGCGAATGTTTTGCGGCCGGGAGAGCTGCTGCGCAGCATCCATCTTCCTACAAGCGCGCTGACCAAGGATTTCGCCTTCCGCCGCAACTCGCTCACGCATCTCGGACGGTCAGCTGCGCTCATCATCGGCACCAAGAGCAAAGGCGGTAAAGACCTGACGCTGACCATCACGGCTTCGACGCCAAAGCCGGTGCAGCTCCATTTCGACACCACGCCGACGGCGGGCGCTTTGCGCCACGCTATCGAAGCCGCGATTCCCGATACAGGCTGGTTCGACGACGTGCATGGCTCGGCGCCCTATAAGCAGCACCTGACGTATTACTACGCCGAGCAGATCCGCGCGGAGCTCGCCGCGAAATGAACCTTACGGTCAACGGCAAGAAGCTCTCGGCGGCACCCGCGCCCGGGCAATGCCTGCGCACCTATTTGCGCGAGCATGGTTGGTTCGGCGTCAAGAAAGGCTGCGACCAGGGCGATTGCGGCGCCTGCACGGTCCATATCGACGGCAAGCCGTTTCACTCTTGTCTGGTGCCGGCGTTTCGCGCCGAAGGCCGCGAGGTGACGACCATCGAAGGTCTCGCCAAAGACGGCGAACTGCACCCGATGCAGAAGGCGTTTCTCGACGCGCAAGCGTTTCAATGCGGGTTTTGCGCCGCCGGCATGATCATGACCTCGGCCACGTTCAGCGAGGAAGACCGGAACGATCTGCCGCGTATGCTTAAAGGCAATCTCTGCCGCTGCACCGGCTATCACTCGATCGACGATGCGCTGCATGGCGTGGTCAATGTCGAGGACGATGTCGCTGGCGAAGCGTGCGGCAGGAGCGTGCGCAATCCATTCGCAGAAGACATCGTCACCGGCAAAGCGCATTACACGCTCGACGTGCCGCCGATGGACGGGATACTGCATCTCAAAGTCTTGCGCTCGCCGCATCCGCATGCGCGCATCAAGTCGATAGGCCGCGACAAGGCACTCGCCGTGCCGGGCGTCGTCGCAATCTACACTTGGGAAGACGTGCCGCGGAAGCTCTACTCAACGGCGACGCATGAGGATCATCTGGTCGATCCGGACGATACCTACATCCTCGACAATTTGGTGCGTTTCGTTGGCCAGCGTGTCGCGGCCGTGGTGGCAGAAACCGAAGGCGCCGCGGAAGAAGCCTGCCGGCTGCTCGAAGTCGACTACGAGCTGTTGCCGGCCGTGTTCGATCCGGAAGTGGCCATGACGCCGGTGGCACCCGTGCTGCACAACAGAAGCGTCGCCTTTCACGACAATATCTATGTCGACTTCCATGGCGAGCTCGGCAGCGTCGAGCAGGGCTTCAAAGAGGCCGACGCCATCCACGAGATGACCTATTCGACCTCGCGGGTGCAGCACGTGCATCTGGAGACGCACGGCTCGCTCGCCTGGCGGGGCGAGGACGGGCGCTTGCATGTGCGGACCAGCTCGCAGGCGCCGTTCATCGCCAAGCAGAAGCTTTGCTATCTGTTCGGATTGTTCGACCGGGACGTCCATGTGTTCACCGAGCGGATCGGCGGCGGCTTCGGCGGCAAGCAGGAGATGATTTCGGAGGATCTTTGCGTGCTCGCCACGCTGAAGACCGGCCGTCCGGTGATGTGGGAGTTCACGCGGGCGGAGCAGTTCATCGGCGCTACCACGCGGCATCCGATGACCACCCATGTGAAGCTCGGCGCCAAGAAGGACGGCACTTTCACCGCGCTTCAGATCCGCGTCGTGTCCAATACCGGCGCCTATGGCGGCCATGGCGGCGAGACGCTCGCTGCCGCGCTTGGCAGCCCGATCGCCGCCTATCGCTGCGTCAACAAGAAGGCCGACGGCTACGCCGTTTATACCAATATGGTGCCGGCCGGCGGGTTCAGAGGCTATGGCGCCTCGCAGACGACGTTTGCCATCGAATGCGCCGTTGACGATATGGCGAAACTCCTGGGCATCGATCCGTTCGAGATCCGGCGCAAGAACATGATCCGGGAGACCGACCGGATCGAGTCGATCTGGAAAGACCCCTCAGACGTGATGTTCGGCAGCTACGGCATCACGCAATGTCTCGACCAGGTCGAGGTGGCGCTGAAGAGCGGACGAGGCTTGCCCAAGCCCGAAGGCGAGGATTGGGTGGAGGGAACCGGCGTTGGCATGGCAATGCTCGAATCTGGGCCACCCACCGAGCACCGCTCCGGTGCGGAGATGCGGCTCCTGCCCGACGGCACCTATCACCTCGCGGTTGGTTCGACCGAGATGGGCAACGGCTCGACCACGTCCCACCGCCAGATCGCGGCCTCGGTGCTCGGCACGCGCGCCGACGCCATTGCCATTATCAACGGCGACACCGACAAGACGCCTTACGATACCGGGACCTTCGCCAGTACCGGCACGGTCGTCGCGGGCCAGGCGGTGGAGAAGACGGCGAGGGCGCTTCGCGACGTGCTGATGGATTTCACCGCCCGCAATTTCGACTGCAAGCCTGAAGATTGCAGTCTGCAGGACGACGCCATCATCTGTGCCGACCGGAAAATTCCACTCACCGAGATTCACGCGGTCGGCGCCAAGATCGGCGACCATTTCGTGGTCAGGCGCAAAGCCTATCTGTCGCCACGCACCATCGGCTTCAACGTGCAAGGGGTGCGGCTCGCGGTGCATCGCGTCACCGGCGAGGTGATGACTTTGCAGAGCGTGCACGCCGCCGATATTGGCAAGCCGATCAATCCGATGCAGTGCCGCGGCCAGCTCGACGGCGCCGTCGCCATGGGCTTCGGCTGGGCGCTCTACGAGAAGATGGTGTATGACGACAACGGCGCGATGGTGAATCCGGCCTTGCGCGACTATCGCATTCCGGCCTTCGCCGACGTGCCGCGGAGCGAGATCTATTTCGCCGATACCTATGACACGGTCGGTCCGCTCGGCGCCAAGGCGCAAGGCGAGTGCGCGATCAATGCGGTGGCGCCGGCGATTGCCAATGCCATCGCGAATGCGACCGGCGTACGCTTCCCGGACCTGCCGTTCACGCCGGACCGGATCTTCGACAAGCTGAAGTAATTTTCAGAGCAAGGACTGAACTAGCTCGCCTTCTCCGCCGCGGACGTATTGCTCGGCCGCCCATCCAAAGGTTTGCCTTTGTCCCAGGCCTCCTTCTTGTAGGCATTGCCGTCCTTGGTGATCTTGGTCGTCCAGCCGGTGTTCCAGGTGATCACCGCGGCGCCGTTCTCTTCTTTCCAAGTGCCGCTCATGGGTTTGTCCTTGTGCTCGGCCGTCGCCTTGCCGTCTGCAGCGAGCACGATCTCGAAGGGATGACCTTTGGTGTCCTTGACCTTCCATCTGCCCTCAAACTCGCTGGCCGCGCTCGCAGCGCCGACGAGCCCCATGGCGAGAATTCCGGCAAGGGCGATCACCGCCATTCTTTTGAGAAACTGCATAGACCCCTCCTTCATCAAGCTTGAGGGAAACCGAGAGCTATTTCGGGGTGCAGGCGCCGAATAGGGCAAAGGATGATTTGCCGCTAGCGATGCCGCCGACGAGGTCGCCGGTCTCGAGCGTCAGCGTCGCATTCCAGGTCTCCTGGTCTTGCGTACCGTAGAGAAAGATCGCCTTGTCGGTGATGGTGATGCCCTCGATGTCTTCGGTCCGCGTCGGCCCGCCCATGCCGGACGAGGTCAATTGCTTCTTGTCGACATCGAGGATGATGAAATCGGAGAGGTTGACGGCGTCGATATTGGCCTCTTTGCAATCGCCGACGGCATGACACTCATAGACGGCTTGCAGCGCGCAAATATAAACGCTCGCCGCGGCATAAGATGCCGTCGGCGCGAGCGAGATGGCGAGAGTGATCGCCGCTAGTTCCGAGAAACGCATCGCCATCCTCCTTACATCGAGACTTGATAGCCGCGCGCCGTGAGGCAGGTCGCGCCCGCGGCGAGATAGGCGGCATAGAGTGCATTGAGCTGGGCTGCTTCATCGGTGCCGACAACGCCGCCGATCAAGCCGCCGCTTGGGCTTTGCGCCACCGTCATCCCGGGGCCCATGGGCGTCGGCACGATGAGGCCGGTGACCGTGCCGCCGGCCATGCCCGGGCGCACGATGATGGGTAATCCGGTCGGGCTATATCCCGTCTGCTGGACCGCCCAATCGGCGCAAGCGGCGCGATCGGCGTCCTGCTGCTGTGGGCTTTGGCCCTGCAAGGGATAGGCAAACAGCGCACGGGCAAACGCATCGGGCACGAGCCCAAGCACCACGACCAGCGCGGTCAGACCGCAAATAATGCGACCAACTAGGTTCATTGCTCCCCCCAACATTGACGCGAACAATCGGTCAGCCGGTAGGCGTGCCGGCTGAGGCAGGCAGTCTAGGTCTGGTTAGGGAGCCCGTCTAGGTTAAGAGGCTTGGGCTTGGGCAGCGTGCACCTTGGCGACGTTGCGCTTCAGGCGGCGGGCCTTCAGGGAGAGGTCCTCATCGCTGGCTTTCATCAGAAAGGCGTCGAGACCGCCGCGATGCTCGACCGAGCGCAGCGCATTGGCGCTGATGGTGAGGCGGACATGCTTCTTCAGCGCGTCGCTCTGCAAGGTCACATTGCAGAGATTGGGTAAGAAGCGGCGCTTGGTTCTGCGCTTGGCATGGCTCACATTGTTCCCGGAAAGCACCGCTTTCCCAGTCAACTCGCAACGACGTGCCATCGCTTCAATCCTTCTCCACAATCTGGCGGAAGCCGGCGCGGGGCGGGGTATCAAAGAAAAGCCCAAATGCCGCAACGGCGTGGCGAGATATACGGGGGAGAAAGCGGCAGGTCAAGGCGGCTTGCAACCGGTCGCCCAACCTCAGAATTGACGAAATCCACGAATAATCCCACAGTTCGCCACGATTGGGGCAAGCAGCCGTTTTTCGCTTTTGCCGGGGTCCCGGGAATGATGCAGGCAGCAAAACATGGCTTGAGGCTTGTCGCCGTCGGTGCGCTGACCTGCTTCTTGGCAGGCGCACCCGCCGATGCCGAGAACGGCATTACCACGGCTAGCCAGGTCGTCGCGGTTTATCGGGTCGATCTCGCCGGCTTCAATCTCGGCAATTTCACCGTGACGGCCAAGTTCCGCGGCGACGACTACGATTTGCGCGGCGTCGGCAATTTCTCGATCCTTCAAGGCATTATCTACGATTGGAAGGGCACTACGCTCGGCAAGGGCAAGATGACCAATGAAGGGCCGGAGCCCGCCATGTACGCGCTGAGCTACCAAGGCGGCGGCCAAGGCGAGCAGCTCCGCATGAATTTCGCCGCCGGCGGCGTCACGGATGTGGCTATCGTGCCGCGGCATCGCGCCAGCCCCCGCACCATTCCGGTGACCAAGGAGCAGCTGGAACGGGTGTTCGATCCGTTGAGTGGCGCCTTTCTCTATGCCCATTCCGACAATCCGAACGGTGATTTGAGGGTCTGCGACCAGACCGTGCCGGTGTTCGACGGTAGGCAGCGCTTCGACCTGGTGCTGACGCCGAAGCGCGCCGTGACAGTGAAGCGGGATCAAAACAGCGGCGGATATGCCGGACCGGCCGTGATCTGCCAGGTCCGATTCATCCCGATCGCAGGCTATCAGCCTGAGAATCCCGGGATTCAGTTGATGTCGCAATCGGACGAGATCGAGGTCTGGCTGGTGCCGATGCGCGGTACGGCGATGTACGTGCCCTACCGCATCGTGCTCCCCACCCCGGTCGGTTATGGCTCCGCGCTGGCCACCTCGTTCCAGGTCAGGGGGCCGCAGCGCGCGAGCAACGATCCTGCGCCGCAGCCCTAGGCGCTGAAATCATCAGACGGCATCGTAACATTCCGCCGCAAGACGTTGTCGGCAAGGCCCGAATCGCTGCCAATCGTTAATGGCAAGGAGGCCAAACCCCAGATATTGTAGGGAACAGACGCCGAAGATTGACGATCCCCTGATTCGTGCCCGCTTCGTTCACTTTGCCTTCACGCGATCCGGGGACGAGAGATGAACGCCGACACAAGAGGTTGAATCTTGGAAGCGGCTGAAGCGCGAGAAGAACGAAATCCGAATAGGCTGATGTCAGCGATTCGGGCGGGATTCGTTCCGGGGCCGTTCCGGGCTTAAGGTCTCGCCCGGTAAGGGCCTGTTAATAAGGACTTCAAACGACATGGTCGGCCCGGTCCGCGCAAACCCAGCAAGGTCCGCGAGCACGCGGGGCGTGACCGCGGTGCTTGGCCCGACCAATACGGGCAAGACCCATCTCGCCATCGAGCGCATGCTTGCTCACGATGTCGGCGTCATCGGGCTGCCGCTCCGGCTGCTCGCGCGCGAGGTCTACGACAAGGTTGTGGCGCGCGTCGGCGCAGCTCAGGTCGCCTTGATCACCGGCGAGGAGAAGATCAAACCAGCATCGCCACGCTTCTATGTGTGCACCGTGGAGGCGATGCCGCTCGACCTCGAGCCGGACTTCGTCGCTATCGACGAGATCCAGCTCGCGGCAGATGGCGAGCGCGGCCACATCTTCACCGATCGGCTGTTCCATGCGCGAGGCCTGAACGAGACGCTGCTGCTCGGCGCGGCCACCATGCGCGACGTTATCCGCGAGGTGTTGCCCGGCGCCAATCTGGTGTCGCGGCCGCGCCTCTCCAATCTTACTTACGCCGGCGACAAGAAGATCACGCGACTGCCGCGGCGTTCGGCGATCGTCGCGTTCTCAGCCAGCGATGTTTACGCCATTGCCGAGCTGGTGAGGCGCCAGCGCGGCGGTGCTGCGGTCGTGCTCGGCGCGCTCAGCCCCAGAACCCGAAACGCGCAAGTCTCGCTCTATCAGAATGGCGATGTCGATTTCATCGTGGCGACAGACGCGATTGGGATGGGCCTCAATCTCGATCTCGATCATGTCGCCTTTGCCGGAGTGCGCAAATTCGACGGCCAAGCGCATCGCAATCTCAGCCCGGCCGAACTCGGCCAGATCGCCGGGCGCGCCGGCCGCCACATGAACGACGGCACGTTTGGGGTAACCGGCCAGGCCAGCCCGTTTGAGCCGGATCTGGTCGACCGGCTGGAAAATCATAAATTCGATCAGATCGGCCCCTTGCAATGGCGGAACCGGAACCTCGATGTCGCCTCGCTCGACAGGCTGAAGGAAAGCTTGCGGGAGACGCCGGACAACCGCAGGCTGGTCCGCTCGCGCATGGTGGACGACGTCATTGCGCTCGAGAATGTCAGCCGCGACCCGTCCATTCGCGATATGGCGTCGGCGCCGGCGGCGGTGGCGCTGCTCTGGGAGATGTGCCAGATCCCCGACTATCGCAAGATCTCGGCGGTGAGCCACGCCGAGATGATTGCCACACTCTACAATTTCGTCATGAGCGATGCGGGTAAAATTCCTTCGGATTGGTTCGCGCGCCAGGTGGCGCTCGCCGACCGCACCGACGGCGATCTCGACACGCTGTCGAGCCGGCTGGCGCAAATCCGGACCTGGACCTTCGTGTCGCATCGTGGCCATTGGCTCGATGATCCGGAACATTGGCAGGAGCGGACCCGCGCCATCGAGGACACGCTGTCGGATGCGCTGCATGAAGGCTTGGCGAAGCGTTTCGTCGATCGGCGCACCAGCGCTCTGATGCGCCGCTTGCGCGATAAGGAGGAGATGGTCGCCCAGATCGGCGGCGACGGCGCCATCATGGTCGAGAATCACTATGTGGGCAGGCTAGACGGTTTTCACTTCACGCCGGACGCTTCGGGCGAGGGCATTCACGGCCGTGCGACGCGGCACGCGGCGGCCAAGGTGCTGTCGCGTGAACTGGCAATTCGGTCCGACGCTCTCGTCGCGGCGCCCGACGAGGCGATCACGCTTTCGCCGAATGGGCGGATCGTCTGGGCAAGCTCTGAGATCGCGCGGCTCGAGCGCGGCGAGAATGCGCTGAAGCCTCGGCTCCAGCTCAATGCCGATGAGCATTTGGCGTTGCCAGAGCGTGAGCGCGTGATGAAGCGGCTCGATCTCTGGCTCGAGACACAGATTGCGACGAAATTGAAGCCGCTGGTCGATTTGAGCGATCCGGCAGGCCTCACCGGATTGGCCAGAGGCATTGCCTTCAGGCTGGTCGAGAATTTCGGCACGCTTCGCCGCGATGCCATTGCCGATGAGTTGAAGGCGCTCGAGCAACAAGAGCGCGCCAGCTTGCGCCAGCATGGGGTGCGCTTCGGCGCTTTCAATATCTATGTTCCCTCGCTGCTGAAGCCTGCCGCGGCGGACCTGCTGACCTTGCTGTGGGCGCTGCATTCGGGGCGCGATCACGGCATCTCGCTCGACGCGCTGCCGCCGCGGCCGCAGCAAGGGCTCACCTCGGTCGAAGCCGATCGTCTTGTGCCAGAGGCCTATTGGCGCGTGGCTGGATTTCATCTCGCAGACCAGCGGGCGGTGCGCATCGACATGCTGGAGCGGCTTGCCGATCTGATCCGGGTGCGAGTGGCCTATCGTCCAGGCGGCGAACAGCATGCGCCGTCTGGGGCGACCGGAGACGGCGGCTTCCGCGTGGTGCCGGATCTGATGTCGGTGGTCGGCTGCTCGGGCGAGGATTTCGCCTTGATCCTCAAATCTTTCGGTTTCAAGCGCGAGCGGCGCAAGGTTCCGGCATACAGCGCAGCTTCTCAAGCCGAGGCGCAACCTGCGGCAGAGAGCTTTGAAGAGATTTGGCGTCCCAGCCGGCGGAAAGACCGAAGCGAGCACCCGGTCCGTCATCGCGGTAAGCCGCCGGCAGGCAAAGGCCCACGAGACCAACGGAAGCAGCCTCCGCGGCCGCCTGCTCCCGGGCAGAGCCCGGTCTCGACCGAACATTCGCCTTTTGCCGCGCTCGCCGACCTGAAGCGGAGCCTTGCGCGCCGTCCTGAGCGGTGATGATCGGTGGAAGCACAGCGGCTCGACAAATGGCTGTGGTGCGCGCGGCTGGTGAAGACCCGAACGCTCTCCGCAAAACTGGTTGAAGCGGGCAGGGTCCGCGTCAACGGCAAGCGCGCTCTGAAGGCAGCGCGACCGGTGACAAAGGACGACGTCATCACGGCAAGTCTTGGGCGGGTCGTGGTGGTGCGTGTGCGGGGCGCGCTCGAGCGCCGGGTGTCGGCGAGTGTAGCGCGGACGTTGTACAAGGATCTAACCCCACCGCCTCCGCCGCGAGACGAAAAGCCTGTCAGTCGCGGTGCGCGGCCAACCAAACGCGATCGCCGCCGGATCGACGCTTTCATCTCTCAGGGTGACTGAAGTCTTGAGCCTGGCTAGAACGAGATCCATTTGGGTTGAATCACGATTTCGCTCTAGGTCTTGGTCTTTGACGCATGATTTCGTCCGAAAAGTCTGCAACTTTTCCGGATCATGCTCTAAGCTGCGCTGGATTTGTTTTTCGCAGGCTCGTCGATTTTGGTGGTGCCTCGGCGCAACAGCTCGGTCATCTGGGCTACCGGCACCGGCCTGCTGAAGTAGAAGCCTTGGGCTTGACGGCAACCGGCGGCCATGAGGAAGCGCATTTGTGCTTCGGTCTCGACGCCCTCGGCGATGACCTCGATGCCGAGTTCGTTGGCAAGGCGAATGGCGGCGCGAACGACGGCGGCCTTGCGATAGTCCACCGCCACGCGGAAAACGAATTCCTGTGCAAGCTTCAGACGCGAGACAGGATAGATCGTCAGATATTTCAGCGACGAATAGCCAGTACCGAAATCGTCGATCGCGATTTTGGTGCCCATGTGCCTGAGGGCAAAGAGCGCTTCGCTGTGCCGTTGCGTCGCGTCCATCA
>Ga0163161_10002457_pt1 | contig 13228 bp, 12 predicted proteins | sample S45metaG_FD_129847 | JGI IMG/M metagenome (GOLD analysis project Ga0163161, IMG submission 129847) | Switchgrass rhizosphere microbial communities from Kellogg Biological Station, Michigan, USA - S4-5 metaG | ecosystem: Host-associated > Plants > Roots > Rhizosphere > Soil | place: USA... | reverse complement strand
TTGCGGGTGATCTTGCCACCCGGGAAGAAGCGCAGCGTGGAGGCGATGCAGCCCACCTGGACGCTTTCGGTCAGCAGGGGCGAGGTGCCGCGACCGATGATGAATTCGGTGCTGCCACCGCCGATGTCGATAACCAGCCGGTGGTCGCGTGACGCCGGCAGATCGTGCGAGGAGCCGAGGAAGATCAGGCGGCCTTCTTCACGGCCCGAAACGATTTCCACCGGATGCCCCAGCGCGGCGTCCGCGGCGGACGGGAAGGCAGGCGGCGAAGCGAGGCGGCGCACGGTATTGGTCGCGACGGCACGCACGTGCAGGGCGGGGATGCCGGCGATGCGCTGACCGAACCGGGCCAGGCTGGCCAGTGCCGCCGCCCGGTGGGCCGTGTCGAGCGTCCCGTCCGGACGCAGGCCCACGGCCATTCGCACGGAGTCGCGCAGGCGGTCGATGACGCGCGGTTCGCCGTGTTCGTAGCGAGCCACCACCATATGGAAGCTGTTGGAGCCGAGGTCGACGGCGGCGAGGAATTCACCGTCATTGATCTGCGATTTAGCTGAGGTCGCCAAGAGATATGTCCGCAGCGGCGTATCGGGGGATTCTGGCATGGTGCCGGGGCTTGCATGCAACGCCTGTTGTCAGGCTGGCTTTGCGATGCGGCTTTTGGGCAAGGCGGAAAGAACGAACAAAACGATGCAAAGGAAGCCGAACACCCAGTAATCGGCGGGCGCCGGGCCCCACCAATGCCGATGCCAGGGCACGTTCACCGGATCGAAGCGTGCCAGGCCGAAGGCGGGATTGAGGATGAACCAGAGGCCATCCTCGGCGACCCAGAACAGCATCACGCAGGCAATGACGCGAACCTGCGCGCGCCAGCTCCAGAAGCCCTGGAAGACCATGGGGAAGTGGAAGAACACGGCGATGAAAGGAAAGACCCAGGCGTGGTAGCCGGTCATCGGCCGGCCGCCCCAGAGCAGATCGAGCAGCCAGTGGTTCTCGACGCGCCAGGTGGGCAGGCTGGTGGCCCAGCCATGCGGACCTTCGATCTCGACTTCCACATGGGCGAACATGAAGGCAAGCAGGAACGTGAAGGCCGCCGTCGCCAGGGCAGCGACGACGCGGCGGCGTGGCGAATGACTCATCGGCTGTCCAGCAGGGCGAGCACGGTATCGACGACGTCCCGTGCGGCGTGCGGACGGCCGATGGCGCGTGCACGGGTGGCCATGTCGGCCAGCGTCGCGGGCTGGGCCTGCAAGTGACGGATGCGCCATGACAGGGCGACGGCGTCGATGGCTTTCCACGCGGCGCCCTGCTCGAGCAGGTAATCCGCGTTGCGTTCTTCCTGACCGGGGATCGGCGCATTGACGATCATCGGCAGACCCACGGCCAGGCACTCCGACGTGGTGAGCCCGCCGGGTTTGGTGATCGCCAGGTCGCAGCACGCCATCAGCCGCTCCACGTGCTGGGTGAAGCCCTGCGGGAACAGTCGTCCCGCATGGCGTGTGCGCGCCAGCGTATGCAGGCGTTCGAGCATGTCTTTGTTTCGCCCGGCCAGGACCACGAGCTGGAAATCGCCGTCACCCGAAAGCAGGGCATCGGCCAGTTCGTCGAGCGCACCGACACCGGCGCCGCCGCCCATGACGAGATAGGCCGGACGATCCGGGTCCATGCCCAGCTCGGCGCGCAACGCGCGGCGATCGTGCTCGTGGGCGAATGCGGGCATCACTGGAATGCCGGTCACGTGGACGCGTTCGGCGGGCAGGCCGACGGCACGCATGCGGTGGGCGATTTCGGGATTGGCGGCGAAATAGCCCGTCATCCCCGGGATCACCCACATGCGATGCAGATCGAAATCCGTCACCTGCAGGTAGACCGGAGCGGTGACACGGCCTTTGCGGATCTGCCGCATCAGCATCTCGGCCGGCAGGAAGTGCGTGCAGATGATGGCATCCGGCGCGAAATCGTTGATCGCCGCGCGCAGCCGCCGGGTGTTCAGTCGTTCGATGGTACGGCGCATGCGCTGCGTCACGGCTTCCGGGCGCGCGTCGTCCGTGATCCGGTAAAGCATGCCCCACAGGCGCGGATAGTGCGTGATCAGGCCGAGGTAGAAATCGGCGTAGATGCGTCGGAAGCTCGATGGCACGAAGTCCATCACGTCGAGATGGCGTGCCTCGACGTCGAGGCCGTCCGCGGCCAGCGTGGCGATCGTCGCATCGAGGGCATCCGCCGCGCGCACGTGGCCGGCGCCGGCGGAGACCGAAAGGAGCAGGATGCGCCGCGTCACGCGCAGTAATCGGCCAGCAGCGACTGCTGCGCGCTGTAAGGCGCTTCGCCGGTGGCCGGGATGCGACGCGTATAGCGCCCGTCATCACCGAGCATCCAGGCCTGCGTGTTGTCGCGCAGGTAGTTGTCGAGGGTCTCGTTGTACACGCGTTTGGCCAGTTCGGGATCGAGGATGGGCACACCCACTTCGATGCGGCGCATGAGGTTGCGCTCCATCCAGTCGGCGCTCGCGCAGAACAGTTCCGGCTCGCCGTCGTTGCCGAACCAGTAGACACGACTGTGTTCGAGGAAGCGGCCGATGATCGAGCGCACCCGGATGTTTTCCGACACGCCCGGAATGCCTGGTCGCAAGGTGCACGCGCCACGGATGATCAGGTCGATCTGGACGCCAGCTGCCGAGGCGCGGTAGAGCGCTTCGACCACGTGTGCCTCGTTCAGCGCATTGAGCTTGGCGACGATGCGCCCGGGCCGGCCGTTGCGCGCATGCTCGATCTCGCGCTCGATCCGCGCCATGACCCCGCTGTAGAGCGTGAACGGCGAATGCAGAAGGCGCTTGAGCTGGATCATCGGACCCAGGCCGGACAGCTGCTGGAAGACCTTGTGGATGTCTTCGCCGATTTCCGGGTGCGACGTCATCAGGCCGATATCGGTGTAGCCGCGGCTGTTGCCCTGGTGGTAGTTGCCCGTGGAAAGGTGCACGTAGCGGCGTAACCCGCTGCCCTCGCGGCGAACGATGAGCAGCATCTTCGCATGCGTCTTGTAGCCCACGACGCCGTAGACCACCTGCACACCGGCTTCCTGCAGCCGGTTGGCCAAACCGATGTTGGCTTCTTCGTCGAACCGCGCGCGCAGCTCGATCACCACCGTGACGTCCTTGCCGTTGCGCGCGGCCTCCACCAGCAGATCCACCAGCGGCGAATCCTTGCCGGCGCGGTAGAGCGTCTGCTTGATGGCCAGCACGCCGGGATCCTGCGAGGCGCGTCGCAGCAGTTCGACCACCGAGGCGAAGGATTCGTACGGATGGTGGAGCAAGACGTCGCGCACGCCGAGGACGTCGAACTCGTTCACGCCCTTGTCGAAGGCGGGCGAAAGGCGCGGCGTGAAACGCGGGAACTTCAGTTCGGGCCGGTCGACCTGGTCATAGATGAGGCTGGCGCGGATGATGTTGACCGGGCCATCGCAACGGTAGACATCGGCCTCTTCGAGCTGGAAATTCGCAATCAGCATATCGGTGATCGCGCGTGGACAATCCGCGCCGACTTCCAGGCGTACCGGTCGCGCATAACCGCGCCCGACGAGCTCTTCGCTGAGGGCGCGCGCGAGGTTCTCCACCTCGGCTTCCTCGACCACCAGCTCGCTGTTGCGGGTGACCCGGAACTGGTACGAGGCACAGACGTCGAAACCGGGGAAGATCTCGTCCGCGAAGGCCTGCAGCACTTCGGCCAGGAAGACGAAATCGCCATCGCCCTCGGAGACTTCCGCTGGCAGCTTGATGATGCGCGGCAGCGAACGCGGCGCACGCACCAGGGCCATATGGCCTTCACGCCCGAACGCGTCACGTCCCTTGAGCACCACCGCCAGGTTCAGCGTCTTGTTGAGGATGCGCGGGAAGGGGTGCGAGGGATCGAGGCCCAGTGGCGACAGCACCGGCTGGATCTCGTTCTGGAAGTAGCCGAGCAGCCAGCGCTTCTGCTTGTCGGTCCACTGGTCGCGCGTGAGATAGCGAATGCCTTCCGCGCCCAGAGCCGGCCCGAGCTCGTCGTGCCAGATCGCATAGATTTCCGCGACCAGCTCGAGCGTGCGCTGGCGGATGCGCGCAAGGATCTCGCTGGACGACAGACCATCGGCACCGGGCGTCGCCGCGCCGAGCGCATGCTTGTGCTTGAGCACCGCGACGCGCACCTCGAAGTACTCATCGAGGTTGTTGCTGACGATGGTCAGGTAGCGCAGCCGCTCGAGGACGGGCACATCCGGGTCACGCGCCTGGGCGAGCACACGGAAGTTGAATTCCAGTGCGGCCAGTTCGCGGTTCATGTACAGCGCGGGCGCGCCGAGGTCGACAGACTCGCTCATGCGTTTGACGGATCCTTTCATGACGTCCGATGGTGGCTTATCGGTCATCATGCCGGAAAGCGGCATCGCAGCAACCCGGCGGCGCGTTCCTGCCATCGATCAGAGGTGCAGGCCGGCCGCTTCCTGCAGCCGGGCGCCGTCGAGCAGGCGGTCACTGCCGAATACGCAGGCAAAGGTCGAGCCCTTGCCCGGTTCGCTCTCGATCACCAGGCGGGCCTGGTGGAGGTTGAGCACGTGCTTGACGATGGACAGGCCAAGGCCGGTACCGCCCGAATCGCGCGAGCGGCTGGAGGAGACGCGGTAAAAGCGTTCGGTCAGCCGTGCGATGTGCGTAGCCGGAATACCGAAGCCCGAATCCTGCACGGAGAACTTCGCGCCACCTTCGGTTTCGGCCCAGCGGATGGCGATGCGGCCGCCTGTCGGCGTGTAGCGCACGGCGTTGCTGACCAGGTTGGAAAACGCGCTGTGCAGGTCCTTTGGTGAACCGAGGACATCGAAGGGCGTGGCCATGTCGAGCGATACGGTATGCCGGCCCTGGCTCAGCGCTTCGGCTTCCTTGCGGAGGCTGGCCAGCAACGGGGCCATCTGCACGTGTTCGTCGGCCACGTGGTCCTGGGTTTCCAGGCGCGACAGGGTGAGCAGGTCTTCGACGATCTGTCCCATGCGCTTGGACTGCGCACGCATTTCGTCCAGGACGGGTGCCAGCTCCGGGACGTCTTCGGGATCGAGCAGTTCGAGATAGCCATGGATCACGGTCAGCGGCGTGCGCAGTTCATGCGACACGTTGGCGACGAAATCGCGGCGGATCTGCTCCAGGCGCGTCAGGTGACTGGTGTCGCGCGCCAGCAGCAGACGTTGCCGGCTGCCGAACGGCAAGAGGGTGGCGGTGACATGGCGGTTCGGGTGGCCCGGCGCCGTGACATCGTTGAGCGGTTCGCGGGCGCCTTCGGAAAGCCATTCGGCCAACTCCGAGTTGCGCAATACCTCGACGAGGAGGCGGCCGCGATCGCGCGGCCTCTTGAGGCCGAGCAGTTCTTCCGCCGCGTGGTTGAACCAGCGGACGTGCTGCGAGTGGTCCAGGAGGACCACGGCATCGGGAAGGGTCCCGGCCGCGCTGCGCAAATCACGCAGGCGGGAAGCGATACGGCGGGTGCGAGTCATCAGACGGTCATACTCGGGGCGGGGCGTTGCGGACGATTGCAACATTGGCCCCGACTTGTGACGGAACAGCGACAGCAGTACGACGATTTCCGTCAGCGCGACAACGGTCACACCGGCCCACGTCGCACCGACGAGCGCGCCAACGACGCCGCCCACGACAAGGAGGGCGGCGCACGCGGCTGGCAGTCGCCAGGAAGTAAGGATGCGAGGTGGCATGGCGCTCACGATAGCGCGGCTACCCCGCGCTAGCCTAGGTATTCGCGGAGAAGCGGTATCCCGCGCCGCGAACGGTCTGCACCATGTCGTCGAGCTTCCACGGTTCCAGCGTCTTGCGCAGTCGGCGGATGTGCACGTCTACCGTGCGCTCCTCCACATAGACACTGCCACCCCAGACATGGTCGAGCAGCTGCGCGCGCGAGTAGACGCGCTCCGGGTGGGTCATGAAGAAGAACAGCAGCCGGTATTCGGTCGGCCCGATGGGCACGGCATCCTCGCCGGCGAACACGCGATGGGCGGGCCCATCGATGCGCAGGCCGCCCAGCTCGACGATGCCGGAGCCGTCGTCGCCCTGGCTGCGGCGGAGCACCGCCTTGATCCGCGCGATCAGCTCGCGGGTGGAGAAGGGCTTGATGACATAGTCGTCGACGCCGGCTTCCAGGCCGTTCACCCGATCCATCTCCTCACCGCGGGCGGTGAGCATGATGATCGGGATTTCCCGGGAGAGCTCCTCGCGGCGCAGCCGGCGGGCGAGTTCGAGTCCGCTGGTGCCCGGGAGCATCCAGTCGAGCAGGATCAGGTCCGGGACGCGCTCGGAGATGGCCATCTGTGCGGCGCGGGCGTCGGCGGCGTGAGCCGCGTCCATACCCGCCTTGCGAAGCGCGAAAGCGACCATGTCGCGAATCGATGCTTCGTCTTCCACGATGAGAATGCGTTTATGCACGCGTAAGGCCGCTCGTTGGCTGTGACGGTCATATTGCAGCCATGCTGTGTTACACGGCAATGACAATTGTCACGAAAGTCCACCGGATCTTGCGAGTCCGGGTTACTGACTACGCCCGTCCGGGTTGTCATCCGTGGTCACGCGCTTCTTGCGCAACTCCAGCAAGAGCGGGGTCAGGTCGCTGATCCGGGCCTGGATCCGGGAGCGCTGGTAGTAGTCCAGGTCGTCACGTTTGAGCAGGCGGCGCAGCTGCTCCATCGCGTCGAAAGGCCGCCCGGCGAGGTACGCACTATCGGCATAAGCCTCCGCCGCGCGCACCGAATCGCCCGACCGCTCGCTGGCGCGGGCGAAGGTGCGGAAGATTTCCGGGTCATCGCTGTCGTCGAGCATGGGCCTGAGCAGGGTCGCCGCCGTACGGGACTCGTCGGCCCGGCCGGTGTCGGTCAGGGCCCGGGCGTAGCCCAGGGTGACAGCGCCGTTGCGCGGCGAATTCTCGTGCAGGGTCTTGTAGATCGCCATGGCGTCGCCGTGCCGTCCCGCTTCCACATAGGCGTCGGCAAGGGCCAGGCGCAGCACGACGCTGGCCGGCTGGCTGACCAGGAGCGGCTGGATCTGCTCCACCGCCTGCATGCCGTGACCGCTACGGATCAGGGCGATGGCGTAGCCGTAATGGTTCGCCGCCGTGTCGAAATCCTTGCGCTTGAGGTTGGTGGCGTAGATGTCGGCGAGCTTGCGGGCGTCGCCGGACAGCACGCGGATGCGTTCGCGCATCAGCGCATAGGTGTCGCCAGCGCTGTCGGGAGCGATCTTGCTGCGATTCGGCGCCAGTTGCGTGTTGTCCTTGACGTAAAGGACGGGCGCGGTGCTCTTCTCCCAGCTGGCCTTGTCCAGGGTGGGCTGGCGCGGCTTGCCGGCATTACGTTCGGTGATGACCCGGGCGCGCGCCTTGGCGTCGCTGATGCGCTCCAGGGTGACCGGGTGGGTCAGTAACAGGGACGGCGCCGCCTCTTCGTCCTCGCCGACGCGCAAGGTGTCCTGCATGCGGCCGAAGAACTCGGCCATGGCCTCCGGGTCATACCCGGCATTGGCCAGGGTCTGGATGCCGGTGCGATCGGCCTCGATCTCGTCCTTGCGGGTGAAATTGATCTGCCGCTGCATGATCAGTCCCTGCCCACCCATGAGCACCGCCGGGGCCGCGTCGCCGGCGCCGCCCCCGGCACCGGCAGCGATCGCGCCGAGCAGGACCAGGGCCATGAGCGGGGCGTTCTTCTTGGAATCCTCGAAAGCGCGGTACAGGTGGTTCTGGGTGATATGGCCGATCTCATGCGCGATGACGCCGGCGAGCTCGCTCTCGCTGGTGGTGATGTCGATCAGGCCGGCGTTCACGCCGATATAGCCGCCGGGCGCCGCAAAGGCATTGATCTGGCTGTCGTTGACGATGAAGAACTGGAAGTGGTCCTTCGGCCGGTCACTGGCCGCGACCAGCCGGTAGCCGAGGTCGTTGATGTACTGGTCGACCAGGGCATCATCCACGGTCAGGTTGAGCGTATGCATCTGGCGGAGCATCTGCGCCCCGTACTCGTTGGCCTCGCGTGGGCTGAGCAGGCCGGCAGCGGAGCTGCCCAGGTCGGGCAGGCGCACGTTGTCCTGGGCGCCCACGGCGAACGTGGCGAGGGTGCTGGCGGCGAGGAGGGCGAGTCGGGGCAACGGTTTGCGCATAGGTCGGGGACGATACCATCACCAAACGAATAGATAACTTCCACGGCTGTGGTAGTCCGATCGCCTTTGACCGCAGGGCCGGGCCGAGGTTCGTCCGTCTTGCAAAATTCGCCCTGCGACGCCATCTTTTGGCCATTCGCTTCCGGAGCATCCCCTCCCATGTCCACCCCCGATATCACCATCTATTCGACAGCGGTCTGCCCGTACTGCGTCGCCGCCAAGAACCTGCTCAAGGCCAAGGGCCTGGGCTGGAACGAGGTCCGTATCGACATGGATCCGGCGCAGCGCGATCTCATGCTCGCCAAGAGCGGTGGTCGCCGTACCGTGCCGCAGATCTTCATCAACGGCACGCACGTCGGTGGGTTCGACGATCTGGCAGCCGCCGACCGTAGCGGCCGGCTGGCCGAAATCCTCGAGGCGACACACTGATGGGCGACAAGCGCGTCGAAGAGTTCACCGCCTTCCGCCAGCGCATGAACGAGCGCATCCTCGGTGAGGACAACCAGGTCGTCAGGCGCTTTTTCGCGCTGGATACCCAGACCTATCGTGCCGGCGCCCTGGACGTGAAGACCAAGGAGATGCTCGGCCTGGTCGCCTCGATGGTCCTGCGCTGCGACGACTGCATCAGCTACCACGTGGCCCAGTGCAAGGAAGCCGGGGTCAATCGCGATGAATTCTTCGAGGTCTTCAGCGTCGGCCTCGTGGTCGGCGGCTCGATCGTGATCCCTCATCTGCGCCGTGCGGTCGATTTCCTCGACTCGCTGGAAGGCGAAGCGTCGACGGACGCGGAAGCCTGCGCGGACCACCCGGCGGCCTGATCGACCGGCCGTGCCGCCCCGATCGGGGCGGCAACCTTGAAGGAAGAGGGCAGGATCGCCGATAATTGGGCGATTTTTTCGCTTCCCTTCAGGAGTTATCCCCATGAGCAAGACGATTGCCGTGATCCCCGGCGACGGCATCGGCCCCGAGATCATGGACGCGACCATTCGCGTTCTCGACGCCCTCGACTGCGGTCTGGCCTACGACTACGTCGACGCGGGCGTAGTTGCCCTCGAGAAGCACGGCGATCTCCTGCCGCAGCACACGATCGACAAGATCGCCGAGCACAAGGTGGCGCTGAAGGGCCCGCTGACCACGCCGATCGGCGGTGGCTTCACCTCGATCAACGTGACCCTGCGTCGCAAGTTCGACCTCTACTCCAACGTGCGTCCGGCGATCAGCTTCCCGGGCACCAAGGCGCGTTACGAGAACATCGACATCATCACGGTGCGTGAAAACACCGAGGGTGCGTACCTGGCCGAGGGCCAGACCACCACGGGTGAGGGCGACAACGAAGTTGCCGTCTCGATGATCCGCAATACCCGTCCGGGCATGCAGCGCATCTGCAAGTACGCCTTCGAGATGGCCCGCAAGAAGGGCCGCAAGAAGGTCACGGCCGTGCACAAGGCCAACATCATGAAGACCTCGTCGGGCCTGTTCCTGACGGTGGCGCGTGAAGTGGCGAAGGATTATCCGGATATCGAGTTCGGCGAGATGATCGTCGACAACGCCTGCATGCAGCTGGTGATGAACCCGTACCAGTTCGACGTGATCGTCACCACGAACCTGTTCGGTGACATCCTCTCCGACCTTTGCGCCGGTCTCGTCGGCGGCCTGGGCCTCGCCCCGGGTGCCAACATCGGCAAGGACGCGGCGATCTTCGAAGCCGTCCACGGTTCCGCCCCGGATATCGCCGGCCAGAAGAAGGCCAACCCGTGCGCGCTGCTGCTCGCCGCGGCCGACATGCTCGATCACCTCGACATGGTCGCCAAGGCCACGCGCCTGCGCGCTGCCATCCGCGACGTGATGGAAGCCCGCGACCGCACCACCCCGGACGTCGGCGGCACCGGCACCACGGACACCTTCGGCGACGCGATCGTCGAGCGGATCCGCGCTACGGCATAAGTTGTTTGCTATGTGGTGAAGAGGAGCCCCGCAGGAATGCGGGGCTTTTTTTTGTGTGGGAGCCGCTTCAGCGGCGATTCCCGGACCGACAGATATCCGCCTGCTCAGGAAACCGACCCGCGCACCAAGCCACCCATTTTCGCGTGTTCTGCTCGCGCTGCGTTTTCAGCAGGTGCCCGTTTTGCGGGCCCATCGAAAAGCCGGTGAGTTCGGTCAGCACAAACTCCAGGCCGTCGTGGACGTACCAGGGTTTGACTTGTCGGTCCTCTCGCCCGGGACGGCGGATGATGATCGATTGTTCGGGAAGGCGGCGGTCATCGCCGAGGTGGCTGATGATGTAGGGCACGCCTTCGCTGCCGAGTTTGAGCAAGACGTCGAAGGCGCGCGATTCGCTCGCTGCGTCCTTCGTGGTGTCTTCGACGAGGCGATCGACCTTGGGTCCCAGATTTTCCGGTGCTGCCGCACCCTCGGCGCTCACGGCGGTCGCCGCGAGTAGGAGCGTAAGGCCGACGGCGAGTCGATGCATGGCGTCCTCAGCTGTTTCCGCGAAAGAACGGATACGGCGCCAGGAAGACCAGCCAGATCATCAGCACGATGCCCACGTACTTGATCACGCGGAACAGCTTCGGATTCGCCTTCTTGAACTTGCGCGTGCGTGCGCGGCCGCGGTTGTTCAGCGCGAACATGCGATTGACGAAGCCGACCTGCTCGCTGCTTTCGTCGTCGTTCGGCGAGGCGGTGATCGAGCCCATGAAGGCGCCGACGCGCTTGTTGATGCCGGTCATCAGGCGGCTCTTCAGCGGACGCTCGACATCGGCGAAGAGGATGACGCGGGTCTGGTCCGTGCGGTTCTCGGCCCAGTGCACGTAAGTTTCGTCGAAGACCACGTCCTTGCCATCGCGCCAGGCGTGCATTTCACCGTCGACGAAGATGCGGCAGTCGTCGGAGTTCGGCGTGATCAGGCCAAGGTGGTAACGCAGCGAGCCGGCGAACGGATCGCGATGCGGGTTGAGCTTGCTGCCCGGCGGGAGCAGGGCGAACATCGCCGCTTTCACGCTCGGAATCGAGTTCAGCAGCTTCACCGTTTCCGGGCAGAGCGCCTCGGCCGAGGCCAGCGGCTCGCCGTACCATTTCAGGTAAAAGCGCTTCCAGCCCTGCTTGAAGAACGAGTTGAAGCTCGCGTCGCTGTGCTTTTCGGCGGAGCGGATAAAGCCCTCGTCGAACAGATGCATCGCTTCTTCGCGAATCTTCTGCCAGTTGCCCTGGAGCAGGTCCAGCTGTGGGAAGCCGGCGCGATCGAGGATCGGTCGTGCCGGCACGGCGGAGAAGGCGTACATCAGCAGGTTGTACGGCGCGAAGATGGCCGAATGATCGACCAGCTGGCGATCGAAGCGCAGGCGCGAGCGTCCACGCAGGTGCACCAGCAACACGCAGAGCGTGAACAGGATCAGCACATACAGGACGATGAAGCGGGGCCCGAGGAAATTCATGGGATGGACTCGACCAGGACAAGCGATACCTAGGGCCGCGTGCGGCCTGTATCAACGCGCCTAGGATACTCCGGCCTCAGTGCCCGAGCACGTAGACCGAGCCGCCGCCGGGCCGCCAGGCCCGCTGGAAGGCCTTGTTAACCCACACGATCGCCTCCCGGACAGCCACGTGCGGCGATTTGCCCCGAGCCATCCCCGCCGCCACGGCCGAAGCCAGCGTGCAGCCGCTACCGTGGCCTTCAAAGGGCAGGCGAGGGTGGCGAACCTCGGTGACACCGCTCGCATCGTAAAAACGATCGATCACCTTGCGACCGTTGCCGTGCCCGCCCTTCAAAAGCACGCCGCGCGCGCCGAGGGCGAGCAGGTCGGCGCCGACGGCGTCCATGTCGCGGCCGAGTGGACGGCCCAGGAGGGCTTCAGCTTCCGGGAGGTTGGGCGTAAGGACGTCGGCCAGTGGGATCAGGCCCGTCACCATTGCCTCAAGCGCGTCTTCATCGAGCAAGCGCGCGCCGCTCGTCGCGATCATCACCGGATCGACGACCAGCCAGGCTGGCTTGCGCACCTGCATTTCCTTCGCGACCAAGCGAGTCACCGCTGCACTGCCGAGCATGCCGGTCTTCACCGCGGCAATCGGGAAGTCCTCGAACACGGCCTCGATCTGGCTGCGGATATGAGAGAGGGGTAGCGTATGAACCGCAGTTACGCCACGCGTGTTCTGTGAGGTCACCGCCGTGATGGCGGTTAACCCATGCGTGCCGCGTGCGTGGAAAGTCTTCAGGTCGGCCTGAATGCCGGCGCCGCCGCCGGAGTCTGAGCCTGCGATCGTGAGGGTGTTGGGTTTTGCTTTGACGGTCATGGTCATCGCGAAAGAATAGCTGCAAGGCAAGAGCGTTCGCCGATGAATCGGCTCCTACGACGGCGGGGCCGGATGCAGCGTTAGGACAGGCCGGGTCTAGCGGTGTCGCATGTTTGCGGGCGGTGGGCTCGGCCACACGCAACCTCAGAGTCCGATGCTGCGAGGGGTAAGGCCCTTGGCGCCGCATAAGCTGAGGGCGGCCCCGACCGGCTGACGAAGCGAGTGTCCTGCTACCGCCCGCCTCGAAGAGCTGCGCCGGCGGCGCCAAGGGCCTTACCCCTCGCGGCTTCCGAAAGCATCGCCGCTGAAGCGGCTCCCACAGTACAAGAAAGCATCGCCGATGAATCGGCTCCTACAGTCAAGGCATGAGCTCGCGCAGCGAGCTATCCGAAAAAAAGCGCGGACAGTGACGTCCGCGCTTCTGGTTCTTGTCACGCTCGTGCTTACAACGCTTCGGACGCGAAATCGGCCAGTCTGGACCGCTCGCCGCGCTTGAGAGTGATGTGCCCCGAGTGGGCCCACATCTTGAAGCGGTCCACCGCGTAGGTGAGGCCCGAGGTGGTCTCCGTCAGGTAAGGCGTGTCGATCTGCTCCACGTTGCCCAGGCAGACGATCTTCGTGCCCGGACCGGCACGCGTGATCAGCGTCTTCATCTGCTTCGGGGTGAGGTTCTGCGCCTCGTCGATGATGAGATAACGGCTGAGGAAGGTGCGGCCGCGCATGAAGTTCAGCGAGCGGATCTTCACGCGTGAAGCCAGGAGGTCGTTG
>Ga0163161_10002448_pt1 | contig 13260 bp, 9 predicted proteins | sample S45metaG_FD_129847 | JGI IMG/M metagenome (GOLD analysis project Ga0163161, IMG submission 129847) | Switchgrass rhizosphere microbial communities from Kellogg Biological Station, Michigan, USA - S4-5 metaG | ecosystem: Host-associated > Plants > Roots > Rhizosphere > Soil | place: USA: Michigan... | reverse complement strand
CGGGAGCGAATTTAGATGACCCATCTGCGCGGAAAGTAACTGTGGCCAGGAACCTGCTATCATAATCATAAAACAACCTTGCGAAACCCGATTGCAAAGATGAAGGCTGTACCGGTAAATTTGAATTGTATTGAAGATTGCCTGTGTTAAGTACTCGTTGAACAGGGTCAGTATCATCATAGCCAACCCTTGAAGCATTAAAACCAAAATCCTTAAAATTTTGATAAGAATAACCTCCTGTAAAGGTAACATGACTTTTGCCAAACACCTTATCGTAAGTAAGGAAAGACTCCAGCAATTGAGATGATACCTCTTCTTCACTTTGTGTTAAGGTAGAAGTAGGGTTCTGTCTTGCCTGGTTTACATCAGCAATACTAAAATTATAGTTGCGGATCAAGGTACCATCAAAAGCATAATTAACACGCAATTTCAGATCCTTTGTAAAAGTAAGTTCAGCAAACGCATTTGCCAGTGCTCTATACTTTTTAGTATACTTATCAGTTTCCTGGATGGTGGCATAAGGGCTGTTAATATCCCCTAACTGGTTACCATTAGCTTTCGATGTACCATAAGTTCCGTCCGGATTTACCAGCGGTATAGCAGGATTAAAGCGTAGGGCAGAAAAAATTAAGCCCGTTTGCGAACTATAATTATCAAAGCCATTCTGATTTCCATAAGTTAACTGAATGTTTTCACCAAGCTTTAGCCATGGTGTTATTTTATGTTCTGAATTGATGCGGGTACTGTAACGTTTAAAATTGGTTTTATCAATGATCCCGTCCTCATTATAAATCGACTGTGAAAAATAATAGTTGGATGCTTCATTACCGCCCTGTATGCTAACATCACCATTTGTTACATGCCCTGTACCCATAATAGCCCGCTGCCAATCGGTTCTTTGCGTGGCATAATAGGAATCATTCCAGGGATCTCCGATAGCAACTCCGTCATTAGTATAACGCTCTCTTTTAAGTTGGTACAATTGAGGCGCTGTTAATAACTTAATATACTTAGTCGAGTTAGAAAAACCACTGTAAAAATTAACAGTGGTGGCGAGTTTTTGATTGTAGGTACCTTTTTTTGTGGTCACCAAAACAACACCGTTTGCAGCACGGGTACCATAAATAGCGCTCGAAGAAGCATCCTTCAAAATATCAACAGAGGCAATATCATTAGGGTTAATATCGCTTAACGCATCCGGGTTACTGGTAGGTATACCATCAATAACTATAAGCGGGTTGGCATCATTAACTGTACCCGTACCGCGTATCCTGATGCTTGGTGCTGCGCCCGGTGAACCATCATTACGTACAATGTTTACACCACTTGCCCGACCGTCCAATGCCTGAGCGGCACTACTTACAGGTAAATTTTGCAAATCGGCACCTTTAACACTCGCCACGGAGCCAGTAATATCAATTTTTTTACTGGTACCATAACCAACAACTACCACCTCATTTAAGGCCGATGGCAGGGCATCCATCGTAATAGTTAAGCTTTTATTACCGGCAATGGGAACAATCTTTTTGGCATAACCAATATAGGTTAACTCCAGCGTACCGTCATCAGGCGCATTAATACTGAAATTACCGTTGATATCAGACGTAACACCAATATTTGTTCCCTGTAGCTTAATACTAACCCCAATTAATGGCTCACCGGTTTTATCAACCACTTTACCTTTAATTATAGCCTGCCGACTGGCATCTTCCTGGTTGGATATGATCACCACATGATCATCACCCATTTTGTAGGAAAGTTTATTATCAATAAGGCTGCTTAGTATCTGATCTATCGTAGCATCTTTTACATCCAAATCAACCTTACCTAATTTTTTGATGGAGGTGTAGTTGTAAAAGAAACGATAATCACTCTGTTTTTGAATTTTGGTTAATATACTGCTTACTTCGGTTTGCTTAATGCTCAGTGTAAATTTCTGTTGAGAATACACTGTTGCCGAAACTTGCATGCATGTAACCAGAATTAGGAGGAAAACTGCTTTCATCAGCAAAATAACTTTTAGACATACGGGGGCACCCTGAAGCGGAAATACCCTTCTTGTTTTTTTCATTACATTTGTTTTGAAAATTAATGGATAGAGTAAGTACTGTATTACAACACCTTACTCTTGTTAATAAAAATCCGATTTGTTTTTACAGGGAGGAGTGCCAGCTCTTCCCTTGTTTATTGGATGTCAGGAATCTGATAAGTAATGTTTCAATGTCATACGCGTTAGTTTTAGGGGTTAATTAAATTAGTTTTGTTTCTCTTTTTTCGATAAATAAACTGTCTTCCCATCCAGGTGGTAATTAAATGGGGTTGTTATTTCAATGATCCGAAGAGCATCTTGCAGTGACTCTTTATCCAACAGGCCACTTATTTGCTCGGTTTCAAGTGCCCGGTTTTCAAACACAATCTGCACGTTATATTTTCGCTCTATTTGTTTAGCAACGTCTTCAAATAATTCATTAGTAAACAATATCCGGTTATCAAGCCAGGCGGTCTCTTTGATCTCATCGGCTTTAACAGCAGGCAGGGTAATTACCTGGTATTCTATTTTTGCTTCTTTTAGATTGCCGGTACCCTGTGAGTGGGTTGGGGTCTGGTTATTAGCCACTAATAACTTCTCGTTGGGCAACAGGACAATATTTTTCTCTGGGTTGTTTTCCAATTCAACCTGTACTTTACCCTTGAGCAAGGTAGTTTCGATATTTTTGTCGTTATTATAAGCCTTAACATTAAATACGGTTCCGAGTACCTTTACGGTTAGCGCGTTGGTGTGTACCAGAAAAGGTCTTTTGGCATTGTGGGTTACTTCAAAAAAGCCCTCACCGTTAAGCGTAACGTCCCTGGTGTTTTTTGTGAATGTTTCAGGATAAGTAAATACGCTTCCCGCATTCAGCATTACTTTGGTTCCATCAGACATAACTAATTTCTGGGTTTTTCCGTAAGGAACCCGAACTTCATGCATAACCAATCTTGCAGCCTGACCAGCCTGCCGAAACTTCCATGTATAAAATAAGCCCCCTGCTATACCTAATACCAAAATAGCTGCGGCCGCCCACTGCCAATTAAATAAAGATTTTACCTTACTTGTACTGTTAAAAGTATTCGAATCCTCGTCCGAGCTTTTTATTTTATACCAAAGTTCTTCAAGCTTTGTACTGATATCTTTTTGTTTTACATTATCAGGTTGTTTTGCGCTGCCCTTTAAAGCAGCGGTAACCTGGTGCATTTTTTTTGATTCCGGAAATTGTTCAAGAAACGTGTTAAGTTCGGCTAATTCTTCTGTAGTGGCGGTTTTGCCCATACTTTTAGCCATTAACTCAATAAACCTGGATTTGCCCATAATAATTTTGTATACCCAATAAGGACACACAACTATTGATTTTTCCTAAAAGAAATAAAACTTTTTTTATGATGATTTAATAGAATGCCAAAGCTTTACTTACCGCCAAGCGCGTCATCCAATTTTTTAAGAGCGATAGCCAGTTGGGCAAAAACAGTTTTATTGGAAAGGCCGAGAATGGCTGCCACTTCATTACAGGAAAGATCATCTTCCTTAACCATTTTAAATATGAGTTTGCAACGGGGTGGTAATAAGTTAACCGCATTCAAAACCCTTGTCTCCAACTCCTTGCTAATGAGTAAGTGAGAAGGATCAACAGATAACCGGAAATAATAGGTTTCGGTAAGCTGAAGTTCCTTAATTTTTTTAGTAGAGGTGTTTCGCAGATGGTTTAGGCAGGCGTTTTTTATCAATACATATAAATAAACCTGCAAATTCTTTATAGAATCCAGACTCCCCCGTCCGGTCCATATTTTCAAAAACGCATCATTTACGATCTCCTGCGCCACTTCCCGATCACCTAAAAACGAATAAGCAAACTTATTAAGCCTGGGCTCATGCAATCCGTAAAGCTCATTAAATGCCGCTTCATCACCATTAACCTGAATACGACGAATATGTTCCTGTGTACTCACAACGGACGACATTTAATAACAGTCAAAATTAATTAAGAAACGCTTTTGATAGACAAATGTGTAAATTTATTACAACATAACAGGATATTATATTGGCATATTTATACATTAAAAAACATTTCCGTTGAAAAAAAGCTGCTTAATCATCGTTATCAGTGTCCTTTCCGGCCAGTTTAGCCGGGTATGCTTTTTTTCCTTTGGCCGCAAACCACAAAATACGGTTCATCACATCATCATTTCCCCCATCAATATGATCATACTCTGGTCTTAATGACTGCTGTGCATAATGTAATGACGCTCCTTTAAGGGAGGATAGTTTAGGGCTAAGTTTATTTAATGGAATTTTATTTTTTATGACCTGATAGGTATAGTTTGACGGTTTATTGGTAAAACAATCAAACATGGGTAAAGCGGTTGCATCAATGATGTTCATTGGCGGCAAACCAAGTATTTGCTCAATGGAACGTACTATACAGGTTTGATTGTAGTTTTTACTCACCTTAGTTTGCAAGCGGCTATAAGGACTTATCACAAAACCGGTAGTGCGATATGCCGAAACATGATCCCACCCAGCCTGTGAGTCATCTTCGGTAACAAAAATTACTGTCTTTTTCCAAAAACGGCTTTTTGATACAGCTTCAACAATACGCCAAAGCGCCAGGTCATTATCAGCTACCATGGCATCTGGTGTAGGAAACCCAGGTCGTGTACCTACCGTATGATCGGCTGAAAGTGCCATGATCATTAGCTGAGGCAACTGATCGCCGGGCTTTTTCTCATACTCATTTAATTCTTTGATAAAAGCCGAGGCTCGCAACTGTTCATTGATTTTATGTTCATCAGAACCAGGATAGTTTTGCGACAACATAGGCCGTACCCTGGATATGGTACTCGCGTTTTTGAACACAAAAGGTTTACCCGCGTTGTAATTGTTGTAAATATCGCTCCAACGTAATTTTTCATCAAAATGCACTGCACAAGCTTCACCGGATATCCTTACTGGTTTGCCATGATCTGCTTCATTATTCCATATAAAACCATTACCGTCATACACCAGGGCATCTTCCTGCACATGCGGATAACTACGGAACCACGACCGTACACTTTTTTCAACATAATCGGTTACCATAGCCGCATCTGTCCATTGATGACCCTCGGCAGAACACTTTCCGGATGCATAATAATTATCGAGTAATAAAAAATTACGGGCCAGGTTATGTTGATTGGGTGTAACGCTATCTCCATAGATGCATAATGATTTTGCTCCATTTCCTTCAGGCATATCGCCTAAAACCTGGTCATAGGTGCGATTTTCTTTGATAATGTAAAGCACATGATTAAACACAGATGGTTCACCTATACGTTCAGGTACTGGCCGTGCAGGAACGTTTTTTCGGGGTAATAGCTGAGCAATTTGTTGCCTGAAACTCAGGTTAAGATCTTTTACCTTTTGAGTATATTGCTTTAACTGTGCCTCACCGGGGATTGGGATAATGGATACCGTTGCTTTTTGATGATGTGAATTGTATGCCTCCGGGCTACCTTCACTTATCTCAGCATCTGCCCCACCCTTACCCATTTCTTTGCTGCTTATACGCGATCCTTCCCCTTCCAGGTTGGTTACAAATAGCGTGTTATTATCAACTGCAAGTCCGCCCGGGTAGGCTTCTGTAGGTATAAAACCATTTACAATACTATTCCCAATACCTTTTGTTGCCGCTTTTGATCCTAGTTTTACTATAGCAACCGCGTTATCAAGCCCATTGGCTACATATAAGATTGTACCTTCCCGGTTAATAGCCAATGCGTTCGGCGTATCACCTATATAACTTTTTTTACCTGGATTTAACTTTACATCAATCGCATCAACATTTTGCAGAGCATTTGTGGAGATAACCGATACCATATCGCTATTACCATTGGCTACAAAAACAAATGCTTCATCTGTACTGCTAATTATTGCATTGGGGTGCAAACCAACCGGTATCTCTTTAATTACATCTCCTTTTTCTAAATTCATTACCATAACGGTACCATGCGCGGTAGCTCCGGTTTGGGGGTCAATATAGGTTTTGCCATACGGTACACCAGCAGTTTCCCTATTTACCGTATCAATGGCGTTAGGGCCTGCCCAGTTTGTTACAAAAATTTTGCTTTTGGCTATCACAATGCCATAAGGAGCAACGCCGGTAGGTTTTGTCCAAACAGTTTTATTGGTCGACAAGTCAATTTTAACCAACTGATTATTGCCATTTAAAACCACATATAGAAAATCTACCCCATTTTCGTTATTTATAGCCAGATCATTTGGTAATGCCAAAGGCGATTCTCCTTCGGCTTTAAAAGTAAAGGTGTTTTTTATGCTGATACTTTCGCCATTCCAAATTGCCTGAAAAACATATGATTTAGAGTCTTTTCCTTTGCCGGCGGCCGCGCTCCAGAATATTTGTGTTTGCTTACCTGTTTTTAAAACCTTTAATCCTGAGTAAGTACTGGAAAGTCCACGATACCGGGCATCCTGTTTATACGTCCAGCGGGTAACCACTTTACTTAATACAGTATCAATTAAGGTTATCCCATACCTATCCTCAACGGCTATAAGTTTGCTGTTGGGTATAAGTCTTACATCCATGCTATGGTTTTCGTCACCAGGGTCACCAAATGAAACAACTTTGCCCGCTGGATCAACAATCCGGTTATAGGGCATTAAAACAGGCAATATATTGCGATTTAACGTACTATCATCATAGGCGCTATGCATATTGGCCTGCTCATTATCGGCGGGTTTCTTATTATTGTTTATATTATGGCAAGCCATAATCAATATAGACAACCCTAAAATGAGGGTAAATATTTTGCGACTCTTGTGATTCATTTTTTGTTCCTGACCGGTAAAATTATACTAACACTTTATACTGAAAGATAAGCGATGCTAAATTATCATAATTGTTACTAATATTGCCTTTAAATAACAACCATAACTTGATATGAACCTCAGTAATTCTATAACAAGCAGACTAAAATTTCAGCATGAAACAATTGGTGAACTTATTTTAAATCTTGATGAGCAGCAATTGTTTAAAAGACCTCAACCTGATAAATGGCATATCCATGATAACATTGCACATTTAGCAAGATATCAACATGTATTTATTGAACGGATCAATCAAATTTTAAATACCGAAAACCCTTCATTTGGCAGCTATAAAGCTGATAATGACCCGGAGTTTATAAGCTGGCAAAATAAATCTACAGAAGAGCTGATACAACAAATTAGTGCAGACAGACGGGATATCATACAATTGATTAATACTATCCCTGAAAATCAATCGGATAAAAAAGGATCGCACCCTTTTTTTGGAAATTTAAATATCGTAAAATGGACAGAGCGATTCCTGCTACATGAAGCTCATCATCTTTTCACTATCATTAACTTAGTTAATCTATAAGGAAGTGATAGGCACGCGGAGGTCCTATAAGTAATTGACTACCATTTGTCGCCATGAACGGGCTTGATGGGCTTCGTTATCCCAGATATACAACGAATTATTAATGCCTTTCTCTGTTAATAGGTTACTTAACGTATAATTGTTTTCCAGTAGAATATCATCCCTCCCTACTGTTAAAACTATATATAGCTGTCTGAGTATTTTAAGTTTATGCTCATCTGTTAAATTGGGTATATATTGTAATGGCATGTTAAAATATACATTCTCATCCCAATAACCTTCTAAAAGATCTTCGTAGTGCCCTATTTTGGTTGCCAAATCGTACCGGCCACTCATGCCAACAACCTTATTGAATATACCCGGATGCCTTAATGATATATTCACCGCATGATAGGCACCCAGGCTACAGCCCGCGGCAATTTTAAATGAATCGGGGTTTTTAACATCTATATATGGTATAACTTCCTCAAGAATATACTGCTCGTATTGAATATGCCTTAATATTTTTACCGATGGATGAAATCCTGAGCTATAAAAACTTTCAGTATCACAGCTGTCCACGCAATAAACCTGAATATGTCCACTTTCAATTTTATGACGCAGTGATTCAATCACACGCCAGTTCTCGTAATCATAAAATCGCCCCATTCTTGCCGGAAAAAACAGAACAGAGGCTCCGCTATGGCCAAATATCAGCATCTCCATATTTTTTTGAAGAACCGGGCTATACCATCGCGTGTATTCTCTGTTCATACTATATGCAAGATGCCTCTATGGTGTGATATTTATATTAATTCTGCATGAAAATTCTCTGAAAGCCGGGCATAAATTGTTTGTTTCCACAAAGCATACCCCTTTTTACTTAAATGGAGACCATCTGGTTGAAAATATTCTTTATCGGGATATCCATCTTTATTCAGCATCTTGTTATATATATTGATGAATCTCCAATTATCATCCCGCTTAATGATCTCATTTTCAATAATATTGTTGGTATACCGGAGTGAGTTTATGAGATCCCAGCGCGCTATGCTGGGTTTAATGGAAACATAGTAACAAGGAATAGAGCCAAACCTTTGCGATATTTGATTAGCAAGCTGTTCAAAAAAAATAAAAATCTCTTCAGGATGTCTTCCATCACCCAGATCATTATCACCTGCGTATACAACGATAGATTTAGCATCGTAAGGAGCAACAACGCGATCAAAAAACCAGGAACAGGCCGCAAGTGTTGAACCACCAAAGCCCAAATTAATTGGCTTAAAGGGTTTAAAGTCGTCAAATAGCGCATCCCACAGCCTTATTGATGAACTCCCATAGAACAGCGTTGACGGTTCATATGTTAGTTTTAATCTTTCTTTCTCAAGTCCTTTAACTTCTTCTTCGTACCAATACATACACTTAGCTATAATAGGGATAAAAGTATAAAATTACAGCTAAATGCCAAGATATACCGAAGTATTGCAGCTCAATTATTATTTAACTCCTGGTAAAACGACTATTGAAAGCCCATTTTATTTCCCTGTACCATTATTTTGCCGGGTATTATTAAACGAAGGGTTTAACCGAAAATATTTGTTTCCTTCTTCAAAGTTCACCACGTAATCTGATTTAAAATGAGTGCTCTTCAAATAATAATCAGTAGTTATGATTTGCGCTCCTGAATTACAGGCGGCAATAAAATCACTTTTATCATTTGCGCGGGCCTGTTCGGTATCTGAATCGGCACGGGTCCGGATGATATAGCCTTTTTTAACCAACTCCTTTATTTCAGGGTCCTTTGGATTATTTCTGATCATCATAGCAGCCTCAGGATTCCCAGGATCGGTATTGGTAAACAAAACCCTGCCTTTCAAGGATGGATGACCTTTGATGTACAGATCCCGGCAATCCTTGGTGTTATCCATTATAAATACAAACTTGCCACGGGCTGCTTTTAACGTTGGCCAATTGCCATGCAATACAGCGCTTTCCAATGTCGCATACTTACCCCTGATCATATCGGGAGTTATCAGGCTATTGTCTAAACCATCTCTGATATCCTTATCCAGCTCGTCAAGTGTTTGTTCAGTGAACTTTTCAGGAGCAGTACGGTTTGGATCTTTTGGTTTCTCATCCTTAGGCTCCAGGGTAATAAAAATGGGATTATGATCGGGATGCGCATCAGACCATGTTTTTAACTGTTTTAAACCATCCTTAAAAGTTAAGCAATGACTGCGAAAATCAAGATCAATGATATGAAATACCTTAAAGCCTGGTTGTTTCATTTCACCTTCGGGATCAAACGGGGGTTGATCTTTTACCCAATCCAAACCCTTCGGATGTGCATACTTCCCTCCTTTTGAATCAGCATAAACATCAATCTCTAAATTCAACAATCCCATATTCAGTTGATCTGACAAACCAATATGCTCGTAATCGATCTTTTCTGCAGCTTCGGGATTTTGTTGCTGAAAAGCCTTAAATAAGGTGGGATATATAGCTTCTTTATAGCTATTGTGTGATCCTATCACCTGTATTTTATTCATCGGTATATTGTCATCACCATCACTCCACTGACGCAGAGGTAAAATCAGTATCAAAAGTATACTTAAAAGGGTTTTCATGTTGATTATGGAGTTGTTATTTAATTTAGCAAGTTACGTTGATACACTTTTTATTAAAGTGTTACAACCAAAGTTAAAAATTGTGTCAAAATTGCTTCTCAGATATTTCATTTAGATTAACTGTTCGTTAACAATGATAATAACTAAAGGTGATGGTATAAAAATCAAACAGTAATGTTGATCTCAATTAATACTACAAAAACTCCTATTAGTTTTATTTGTTTAATTTTATATCAACCCAATAACAAACCACTTGGAAAGAATTTCAGCAACCGATCTTATTTTAAATGACGATGGCAGCATTTACCATTTAAACTTGCTTCCGGAAGATATAAGCGATACCATTATTTTAGTTGGCGACCCGGATAGGGTACCCAGGGTTAGTTGTTTTTTTGACCATATAGAATTAAAAAAAGGTAAACGTGAATTTATTACACATACCGGTAGCATTGGTAGTAAACGAATTTCGGTTATTTCAACAGGCATAGGCACTGATAATATAGACATTGTGCTAAATGAACTGGATGCTCTTGTAAATATCGATTTTAATAGGCGTTTATTCCATCCAAAGCTTCGCAGTATCGACATTATTCGCATTGGCACTTCCGGCGCAGTGCAATCTAATATCCCCATTGATAGCCTGCTGATATCGTCCGGTGCTTTTGGCTTAGACGCGCTTATGCATTTTTATGAACACCAGCTAAGTGATAACGACGAACAACTTTTACAGGAATTCTATGAAGTCATTACCGCCCACTTCGATCTTAAACCCTATTACGCACCTGCAGGAAAAAAACTGCTCAAACAATTAGGAAACATAGCTCCGCACGGCATAACACTTACTGCCCCAGGCTTTTATTCGCCACAGGGTCGGCAGGTACGTGCAAAATCATCTACACCTAACCTTCTATCTATACTTTCATCCTTTAAGGGTTCAGATGGCTTGTCAATTACCAACATGGAAATGGAAACCGCAGGAATATATGGTCTTGCTGCTTGTTTGGGTCACCAGGCACTTTCGTTTAATGTGATTCTTGCTAACCGTTTAACAAATAAATTCAGTAAGGATCCGCTTAACGTAATGGATCATTTTATAGCGTTGATATTAAATACGATCAGCAAATAGATATAAACAACTGATTATTAGCCTGTTTAAATAATTTGAAAGAAGTAACAGCGACACAAAATATTGGGTCTTTAATTACACTCGTTTTTCCGGATAAGTAACTGAAGATTTAATAATTAAAACCTGGGTTTACATGTAAACCCAGGTTTCTTGCAATATATTATCATAACTAGCTTATTTACAATTTATTATGAAAATATAAACCATAAATTATGTAAACCATGTAAACCCACTTTTGTATGCACAAATAAGCTGACTTATGGAAAACAGGCTCTATGTACCAAAATTATAACAACTATAATTTTTCTCTTTTAAAAAATTGTTGTAAAGTATCCGGGGCTGTCATTAAAAAAGTTTGTATACCCAGTTTTTGTGCAGTTGCCAAGTGTTGAGGACTATCATCAATAAACAATGTTTGGGCAGGGTTAAGATCATTTTCTTTTAATACTAACTCAAAAATCGCGGATTCGGGTTTGCGTTTACCTGTTAAATGGGAGTAGTAAGTTTTTTCAAAAATATGATCATTACCATCAAAGCCGAAGTCCGTTTTCAGATAGTTCATGATATATTCGTAATGGATCTCATTGATATTACTTAACAAAAACGTGCGGTACTTATCCTTTAAACGCAGTAATAATTCATGGTTCCCCTCCTCGATCCCGAGCAGCATACTGTTCCAAGCCGCATTAATTTGATCATTGCTGAGTTCAGGATTTCCTGTTTTTTGCCTTATATAGTCTCTGAATTGATTGGCCGTGACTTCTCCCCTATCAAACTTGTCAAAAATTTCATCCTGTTGTTTATGCCCAAAAAAATCAGCTGCATTATTGATACCCAACTCTTTCCAAGCTGCCTGGCCCTTTAAAAAGTCCAGGCTAAATATAACGTTACCGTAATCGAAGATGATATTTTTAATGTTTTCCATAAAAGCGTTTTGTAATTTGACGGCAAATATGTAAAATTGCACCCGCAAACAAAAACAAAATAACCGCGCCTATAGCTCAGTCGGTTAGAGTAGAAGACTCATAATCTTTTGGTCCCTGGTTCGAGCCCAGGTGGGCGCACAAAGTGGAAATTTTTCACGAACTAAAACCCTTTAAATCGCTGATTTAGAGGGTTTTCTCATTAATTATACCTTGACTAACCCTTCCTAAAGCCAAAGTTCTCGTTACCTATCCGACTACCTGTTTTTTTGTTTTTAACTCAGGTAACACAAAATAATTCAACAAACTGACATACAGTTAATTAAAGAAAAAAAGCTTGTAAAAAGTGAGCTTTCTTAAGCATTCCTGCGTTACCTTTTCGTTACCTGAAAACAGGGTGTTTATCAAGCATTTTGAACTTAAAAACAAATATTATGCAAACATCACAGAGCTTCGGTATCCATTTTACCACCCGTCCGGACAAAGCAAAAGACGGAAAAGAACCCATTTATGCCTGCGTGACCGTTAACAAGCAACGCGCTTACATTGCTTTAAAACAAAACGTCGACCCTAAAAATTGGGATAGCGGCAAGGGGACAGCCAAAGGCAACAAGGAAGACGTAAAATCCATCAACAATTATTTGGAGGAAGTAAGGATCGCCATTGGTAACAGCTATAAGGAACTTCATTTAAAAAGGAAGATGTTATCTGCCAAAGCTGTCAAAGATCTTTATCTCGGAGAGGAAGCCCAGGTTTATTCCCTGAGCCGTCTAATAACATATCATAACGAGACTTCTACCGATGATCTGAAATGGAGTACCCTCAAACACTATTATGTTACCCAGCGCTATTTAGTGAAGTTTTTAGAAAGTCAATTTAATGCCACAGATATTTATCTGCATCAGTTAGATTATAAGTTTGTAAAGGACTTTGAGGTATTTCTTCGCACTCACAAGCCCAAAGATCATCAGCAGCCATTAAATAATAATGCGGTGATGAAGCATATTATCCGGCTTAAAAAAATGGTGAACCTTGCTTTGAATCTACAATGGATTAGCAACGATCCCTTCGCCACTTATAAATTGAAGATTCTAAAAGTTAACCGCGAGCAATTATCTGAAAAGGAACTGGCGGACATGGAAAAGAAGAAATTGTCAATCGCGAGGTTGGAT
>Ga0163161_10002447_pt1 | contig 13263 bp, 16 predicted proteins | sample S45metaG_FD_129847 | JGI IMG/M metagenome (GOLD analysis project Ga0163161, IMG submission 129847) | Switchgrass rhizosphere microbial communities from Kellogg Biological Station, Michigan, USA - S4-5 metaG | ecosystem: Host-associated > Plants > Roots > Rhizosphere > Soil | place: USA... | reverse complement strand
AATACGGGTGGTAATTTCAGCGTTCATCATTAAACTTCGAATTAGTAGAGTAGATAATTCATATTAGATTTCGAAATGCTTCACTTCTAATGCATTTATCAAGTTAATTATGCATTTTTTGCATATCAAATTTATAGCTTGTGAAAACTCATATAAAAAAACGTATACCGATAATAAATAAAAAATTAAATTTTATTTTTAAAATTAATAACTTACTATTAAGTGAAATTTAATAAGCAATCACTTCAAGTGAAGTATTTAATGATTAAATTTTTAAAAAGCGATGCTGGGTAAAGGAATGCATTGATTAATTTAAGTGAAATATCAACTAAATTAGCATTATTATCAGCTATTAAAGTGTAGCTTATCTAACAAATTTATATAAAAATGTGATGCATTTCACATAAAAAGCACTATAATACGAAAAAATCTCAGTTTTTAAGTTTATGTTAAAAGTCACAGCTGCATTAATTATTTTGGGAAGTTTTACATACTATGTACTTTTCCATGGTGAAGAGAGAAGTGAGTCTAAAACTTCTCGCTTACTTAAAGACGCAGAGCAGTCAATTGCTTCTGCAGAAACTACTGTAAACAAGGCAAATAGTATCGTACCAATATCTTATAAATAGCCACTGTTACTCAGGTTAACTATTTTATATTATCCATCAAAATATTGTTTTATCTAAATTTTATTGAAATTTAGATAAAAGATTGTATGTATAGAGACAAAATTCATGAGAATGAAGTTTATCGCCTATGATCCCAATTCTGGGGAAAAAGTGAGCTTAAAAGAGCATATCCATCATATGGATAAATACACCACTTATATTTTTTTTAGTGATGAAAAAGATAATATGGTTTTTAATCCTCAGAAAAAACAAGTTTTTGAAATTACACAATATACTTCTAATATGATGGTTGAAATTTCAAGAAAGCTATATTATTTAATTGGTGAATATTAGAAATTTGTTTCAATTCAATCTCGAGTAGATACTTTAGTAGAATAGTCAGGTTTATTTAGTTGAACTATACTGCAAATATATCTTCTGATTTGAATTAGTCCATTAGGTCAGAAAGCTTAAATCCTGAAATAATCAAATTAGCAATATTTTAGTTTTACAGTCCGTATTCTTCCCCAAGGTGCGGACTTTTTTTATTAAAATTAAGATATGATAAAACTAGAGGGTATTTTTAGTTTTTATTAAGGCTTAAGTAGTCATTTACTTGAGTTATATTGACTTTACTTTTTGATTTAAAATAATTTTTATAATAATAATTTTATATTTGTATGAGTTGTTGCGCTAAATGAAAGTCTTTTATTCTCTTACACTCTTTTCTGTGTCAGAATTATTAAATACTTACTTTTATCGTTTGGCTTTGCCATTCTTCTATCGCATTTTTGCAGGTACTCCCTATGTTTTATATCTTTTATACATCTATTCAGTTGTTTATGAAACTTCCCCGTATGACAAATTAAGGACATAAATATAAAAAGGGAATGCAAAAATGAACTTAGAAGTGCGTTGGGTAGAGGATTTACTCACATTAGAGCGCGAGCGTTCTATTTCAAAAGCTGCTGAAAAACGTTTTATTAGTCAATCAGCTTTTACCCGTAGAATTCAGCAAATAGAAGAAATGATTGGAGCTGAAGTTATTATTAGGAATAATAAAAATAATATTGAGTTTACAGACATTGGACGAATTATGCTCGTGATGTCTAAAAATATTGAGAAGCAAGTTGAAGAGACCGCCAAGCTAATTAAGAACATTAAAAATGAAACTGAATCTACTGTTCGTTTTTGTGTTGTTCATTCATTAGCTTCTGGTTTTTTAACTACTTTTTTGAAAAAATTCCCCACATTTATGCGTGATTTAAAAATCGAAATTGTAGCGACGAATAGTGGTGAGGGCTTATCTCTTGTAAAAGAAGGTGCCTGCGATTTTATGATTTGTTATGCAGATCGATCTAATATTAATCGTGTGGGTGATGATATTTTAAGTGGGATCAAGATTGCTGAAACAGAGATTGTTCCTGTGTCGGCTACCGAAGCAGACCATACGCCGAAGCATACCATTGAAAATAATTTTTCATTACTTGCATATAGCAAACACGCTTATTTGCGAAAATTAGTAGACCAACTGATCGAAGGTAAACTGATTTATAAAACCTTATACGAAACTGATAACGCGACTAATTTGAAAGAGCTTGTATTGCAAGGTTTAGGTGTTGCTTGGATTCCAAAAATCAATGTAGAGGAAGATCTTGCTAACGGAAAACTGGTCATGTTAGATCATCATGAGTATTGTCTACCCCAAGATATTTATATTTTTAAAAATAATTTGAGCGACAACAAGTCGGTTCAACAAATCTGGAAAGGATTTCAGACCCAGCATGATTAAAATGATAAATATGGAAGTTGTCATCATATATCTATATACAAAGTAATCAAATAAGCAGACTATCCTTTTGTCTTTAGGATGAAAGGCTTTATAAAGCATTGCCCACGGTCTAGGTTCTTTGTTAATTTAGGCTATGCATCAATAATTCAAAAACAGGTTTAGCATTTTTTGTAATAGCTATACCTGTTTCAGCCTATTTTTAATGGATTATTTGATCCAGACGGAGACAATTTTGTTTGATCTAGATAGTAGATTACTAAATATTTTTTATCACATTTATCGGTTTAAAAGTGTTTCAATGGCTGCTGATGCTATTGGCCTTACACAACCGAGCGTTAGTAATGGTCTAAACAAAATCCGTCAGCATTTTAATGATCCACTTTTTATTCGTGTTGGCAATGAAATGATTCCAACCGAATTAGCCAAAGAAATCTTTCCCCTCATTAGTGAAGTGATTGATAAAGTAGAAAGCATTAATAACTTTAGTGTGAACTTTGATCCGCTTACTTCTGATCAACTTTTTACAATTGCGATGACTGATGTATCTCATCTGGTTTTATTGCCGCAATTAACCAATTATTTAAAAGAGAAAGCGCCTTTAATTCGTTTGAATATTAGGCCGATTACTCCTGAAACAAGCTATCAAATGGCGAATGGTGAAATTGATCTCGCGATTGGGTTCTTACCTCAATTAGAAGAAGGCTTTTATCAACAAAAGTTTTTCAAACAGCATTATGTGGTGATTAGCTCTAAGAGTCATCCTCGTTTAGACCCAAATAATTTTACTTTAGATGACTATATGCGTGAATATCACATCGATATTGATGCAGGAATCGGGCATTATCATATTAAAAATGAATTGCAAAACAAAGGATTAGATAGAAACATCCTAATTCGATTGCCAAGTTACTTAGGTGTCGGATTGGTGGTCCAAGAAACAGATGCAATTGCAACTGTGCCGTATTATTTAAGCCAAGTATTATTGGTCAGAGAAAATTTACAGATTTTACCAGCACCTCTCGATTTCCCGACTTACGATGTTAAACAGCATTGGCATATGTCTTGCCATCATAAAAGTAGCCATAAATGGTTCCGCCAAACCTGCTATGAACTTTTTAAAGTCTAAAAAAAGAAGATGTAAGAAAAACGCTTACATCTTCTGTGCAGTTAATTTTTAGATTTCAATTGCGACAGCTGTAGCTTCACCGCCACCAATACATAACGCAGCAACGCCTTTCTTTTTGCCTAGGCGTTTTAAAGCATAGATAAGAGAAAGAATAATACGCGAACCTGTCGCACCGATAGGGTGTCCTAAAGCACATGCACCGCCGTGTACGTTGACTTTTGCTTCATCAATGCCTAACTCATGAATTGGTGCCATTGCCACCATGGCAAATGCTTCATTAATTTCCCAAGCATCTACTTCGTCAACAGACCAGCCAGCACGCTCAAGTACTTTTTGAATCGCACTAATCGGAGCAATGGTAAATTCGCTTGGATGCTGTGAGTGAGTAGAAGTTGCAACTATTTTCGCCAAAGTGTTTAAACCATGGCTTTGTGCATATTCTTCAGTGGTAAGTACTAACGCAGCAGCACCATCAGAAATTGAGCTTGAGTTTGCAGCTGTAATTGTTCCATCTTTACTAAAAGCTGGGCGCAATGTTGGAATTTTTTCAAGATTAGCTTTTAAGGGTTGCTCATCTTGATCAACAACTTCTACGCCTTTACGCGTTTTTACTTCAACAGAAACAATCTCTTCTTTGAAGTAGCCTTCAGTAATTGCCGTTTGAGCCTTTTTGAGTGATGAAATCGCAAAATCATCCATTTGCTCACGAGTAAAACCTTTGGTATTTGCCATGTCTTGCGCAAACGAACCCATTAGACGACCTGTTTCGGCATCTTCAAGGCCATCTAAGAACATGTGATCTTTAATTTCGCCGTGGCCCATACGGTACCCAGCACGTGCTTTTGGCAAAATATATGGAGCATTACTCATAGACTCCATACCGCCTGCAACAATAATATCGGCACTTCCTGCTTTTAAGGTGTCTGATGCCATCAATACGGCTTTCATGGCAGAACCACACAGTTTATTAATAGTGACTGCACCTACATGATCAGGTACACCAGCTTTACGCATCGCTTGACGAGCAGGGCCTTGGCCTATGCCTGCACTCAGTACACAGCCAAAAATAACTTCATTGACTTGATCAGGGGCAATACCTGCACGTTTAATCGATTCACTGATGACAGCAGAACCCAACTCTGGTGCAGTTAGGGCAGATAAATTACCTTGAAAACCGCCCATTGCAGTACGACTGCCTGAAACAATAACGATTGAGCTCATTTTAATATCTCTTAAAATTAGTGTATTTGTTAAAGTCTTTAGCCAAAACTAAAGACGCCGATAAATTAAAAAGTGGGTGGGGTATAACTCAGTGTTCGTCCCAAGAACCACAATAAAAATAGAACTAAGGGAAAATGCACAACGAGCTGAGTCACTGTAAAACCAATTACATCTTTTGCTTTTAGTTTTAAAATGCCTAACATTGGAAGCATGAAAAATGGATTAATTAAATTTGGTAAAGCTTCGGCTGCGTTATAAATTTGTACAGACCAGCCTAAATGAACTTTTAAATCATTTGCTGCTTGCATGACATATGGGGCTTCAATAATCCATTTTCCGCCGCCAGAAGGTACAAAGAACCCAAGAATGGCGGAGTAAATTCCCATTACAATTGCGAAGGTTTCTTTTGAAGCGATTGAAACGAAAAATTCGGCAACATAGTGCGACAGAGATAAATCTTGGCTGTTTAAAGCTTGCGTCATAATAAACGCGATACTTCCGTACAACGGGAACTGGATTAAAATGCCTGATACAGCTGGAACTGCCTTTGCAACAGCATTTAAAAAGTTTCGTGGCGTTCCATGTAATGCTAGACCTAGCATTAAAAAAACAAAGTTGTATGTGTTGAGGCTTGAAATCGCAATAATTGGGTTACTTTTCGAGAACTCAAAAAACATCCAGACTAAGCCTAAAGCCACCACAATAATGGTTAAAATAGGGGAGTTTTCTAACCAGTCACCAGGACGGTTAGATTTTTCCTCATGTGCTTTTTCTTCTTCAAATTGAATATTAAAACTATCTATTGTTTTAACATTATTACCTTTTGGTGCTGACCAATAAGTAATTGCTATTGAAACGATCACCAAAATAATGGTCATAGCAATGGATTGCCAAAGAAAGATTGTCTCTGTAAATGGAATAACACCGGTGAGGTTATAAATGGACTCAGGTAAACTAGTTTTATTTGCTTGAAGCTGTGCTGCTGAAGAGCTAATTCCTAATGCCCATGTCGCTCCCATACCAATGATTGCAGCTGCCGCAGCTGCGCGATAATCCATATTGAGTTCTTTACGTTTCGCCAGCGCAATAACTAATAATGCAGTAAGAATAGTACTTACCGCCCAATTGACCAGAGAAATTAATAGACTTACTGTGGCAACCAAAACAATAGCACCACGCCCAGAGTTTGGAATACGAGCCATTTTCTGGATAAGGAATTTTACGGGTTTAGATACAGAAACGACATAACCAACAATGATGAGCATGGTCATTTGTAGGGTAAAGGGAATAAGACTCCAGAAACCATTACCAAAAGAAGTCGCTACATCTTGAATAGGCGCACCAATACCCAAAGCAGCAATAGAGACAATAATGACGCCGAGTAGTGCAAAAATATATGAATCTGGAAACCACTTTTCAGACCAATCACTAATCCGAAGGGCAAATCTTTCAAAAATTCCTTGCTGTTTTTCCATAGCTGAAAAATCCTTCTCATTCTTATTCGTTAACAGCACATCCGGTGCTTAAAAGGGCAAAGACCCAAGTTCACTTTCTAACTTGAATCTTTTACGACAAACTAAAAGTTAAATTTTACGCGACTAGGGTTTTATGAAATTGCACACCCGTAACAGCTTGAATCTGTTCAAGAGTGACATCTTTCGCAAGTTCAATGAGTTCAACACCTTGAGGAGTAATATCCATTACACCTAAGTCCGTGATTACTCGATGCACGACACCTTTACCTGTTAAAGGTAAACTACAGTTTTTCACAATTTTTGGTGTACCGTCTTTTGCGCAGTGTTCCATAAGAACCACAACTTTTTGGACACCAACAACCAAGTCCATTGCACCGCCCATGCCTTTGACTTTCTTGCCGGGAATCATCCAGTTAGCCAAGTCACCATTTTCGGAAACTTCCATTGCCCCTAAAATTGCAATATTTACATGGCCACCACGGATCATCGCAAAAGATTCTGAGCTTGAAAAAAATGCGGCGCCAGAGCGAGCAGTAACTGTTTGTTTACCGGCATTAATTAAATCAGCGTCAACAGTTTCTTCTGTTGGAAACTCGCCAATACCTAACAATCCATTTTCAGACTGGAGCCAAACATTAATATTCTCAGGAATATAGTTGGCAACGAGAGTAGGTAAACCAATACCTAAATTGACATAGAAACCATCTTCAAGTTCTTGTGCAGCACGTTGTGCCATTTCATTACGAGACCAAGCCATCTTATACTGCCTCCGTGCTTAAAGTTTTATGCTCAATACGTTTTTCAGGTGATGCATTCAGTACAATGCGGTTTACATAGATACCTGCTAAATGGATTTCATCCGGATCCAATTCACCAATTTCAACAACCTGTTCAACTTCTGCGATTGTAATTTTTCCAGCCATCGCACATTCTGGGTTAAAATTTTGTGCAGTTTTACGGAATACTAAATTACCTGCTTTATCTGCCTTATATGCTTTAACCAGCGCAACATCTGCAGTTAATGATTCTTCTAAAATATAGTTTTTGCCCTTAAATATACGTTCTTCTTTACCTTCAGCAATAAGTGTTCCTACACCAGTTTGCGTATAAAACGCTGGAATTCCCGCACCACCAGCACGTAATTTTTCTGCTAATGTTCCTTGTGGAGTGAGTTCTACATCAAGCTCACCATTTAAATATTGGCGCTCAAATTCTTTATTTTCACCCACATAAGATGAAATCATTTTCTTGATTTGTTTGGTTTGAAGCAAAATACCTAAACCGAAGTCATCTACACCTGCGTTATTAGAAATACAGGTTAAACCCGTTACTCCACTTTGCTTTACAGCCACAATGAGTTTTTCAGGAATACCGCATAGGCCAAACCCACCAACGGCAAGTGTTTGATTATCCGCAATAATATCTTTAATAGCAGCCTCTGCACTGGCATAAACTTTATTCATTCTATTGTTATCCTATATCCCTTAGTAAGCTTAGTTTTAGCATTTCAATTTGTGTTATAGAAGTTAATTTTTTTAAAGGATTAATGAGTATAGTCAATGAATACTATCAAATTAACAACAAAAAATCAGACGTATAGAACGCTAAAATTTTTAAAAATTTAAATTAAGATATTGAAAATTATAAAAATTAATAAATTTGACTTAATCGTGAGCGTATCTCATCCTAAAATGCAGTCTTTAATTTTTTAAAATTTATATTGAAGTAATGCCTCAATAAATTGAGATGAAATATTTGAAATTTCAAAATTCTTTTTATAAACAATACCGACGGTTTTATGAATAGGTTCATCCTTTAACTCAATCAACACGTTATGTTCTTTATCGATGTGTTTCGCAAAATGTCGTGGAATAGCACTTACACCAATTCCATAAGCGACAAAGCTTGAAAGTGATGAAATTTGATGACATTCAACCTTTAAATCAAGAGTTAAGTTATTACGAAGACAATTTTGTTCAACCAAATAACGAACAATTGAAGGCTTTTGTAAAGTAACAAATGGATTTGAACAGAGCTGCTCCCAAGTGATTGAGGAAGCACCTGCTAATGGATGAGTCTTGGGTAATAATGCTAAAAAATCTTCTTCAAAGAGTGGTTGGAATTCTAAACCCTCAATGAGGTCTGGCTCAAAACATAAACCCAGCTCAAAAATACCATCTTGTACTTTTTCAATAATGTTTTCATTTGGAATATCATGAATTGAAAAGTTAAGGTTTGGATGAAGTGCTAAAAATTGATGAATTACTTCAGGTAAAATTGCATGAGTCACAAAGGGCATAGAAGCAATACTTAAAGTACCACGATTAAGCTTAAACCGTTGTTTAACATCATTTTCCATTTCATCCCAGTTTGCGAGCAATTTCTTTGCATAGGGAATAAGGGATTTACCTTCCTGAGTGAGTTCAACACGGCGTGTATTACGGTTAAATAGTTTTCCGCCCAATTCTTCTTCTAAGCTTTTGATACTGAGACTTAAAGCTGATTGGCTTAGATGTAGCTCTAAAGATGCATTAGCATAGTTGAGTGTACGCGCAAGGGCTAAAAAAGCTTTTAATTGTTTAAGCGTCATTTCATTCCTTTAGATTGCTCAGCTCACCTAGAAGAGTAATTTATACGAAAATTTGTCTAATATGATGTTTTTTGAAAAAAATTAAGGAAAAGAAAGTAGCGAAGCAGATGTTGAATTACTTTAGTAAGTTTTCCCAACAGAATTCATCTGTGTTGTTTGCAAAATATAGAGCCATTCCCACTAAATGGAAAAATAAATGACCTAGCCAAATTGCTTGGGGAGCAATTTTTAAGCCTTCTAATAAAATAGTTGCTGAATAAATTGCTAATAAAAAGGTGAAAAAGATGATGTATGTAGCACTTGCTACAAATTTATATTTCGGTGCTAATTGAGGAATTTTATATCCAATCAAAATTTGCATACCAAAATTTATGATCAGCACAATTATACCTACAAGTATTTGTGGCACATTTAAAAATTCTAGAGAGAGTTGTGCAATTATGAAAATGATTTGCCACAGTAGAAACATACCAAGAGGGTATAATATAAATTTAATCCACATCATATTTTGTTTTCTTATCAAGATATTGCATTGTTATTCTATTGAATAATCCAGATTAAATAAATACTATTTTTTCAAAAATTTAAACCACCGACGGGTGGTTTGTATTATCCTTAACTGTTAAATTTAACTCATTATTAAAGTGGATAATGTCATGAAAAAGATTATTTTTTTAGGGTTAGTTTCAAGTTTTACTTTTTTTAATGGTTGCCAATCTATAGAACAGCAAACGGAAAATAAAGCTGATGTGGTATTAACAACTCAAAAATCTACAGCTGAGTACAAAAATTGTGTTCTTGAAAAAACATCTGTGCTTTTGCCTCTAACTGCGACTGAGACTAAAAATGGTTTTAGGCTTGCTAAAGGAGAAATGGGATATGCTGGAGTGACTATATATATAGTAAATGAAAATGGTATCACAATGGTAAAAGGATATATTCCCTCATCCTCTTGGGCAGTTATTCCTAAAAAAATGAAGCAAGCGCTTAATGATTGCGCCTAAAAGATATTAATATGTAATAAAGAATACGTAATCGTCTTTAAGTTTCACACTTTGAATTATTGGTTTTGAAATGATCTAAATATTCCCGAGATTGAAAGAAAATTGGTTTTGCATCTTTCTGTTGTAAAAGCTTTGGATAGTACTGCATATACACTGCCAAAAGTTTTTGAGCATCTGCAAGATAATCACATTCTGCTTGAAGTTTATCTTGTAAATTCTTTGCAAATTTAATTCTTGGTTCATGGTGAGCTTTAAAGATATCAACCTGTTTTTTCATTCTTTGGTCAAAAAATTTGCTAGATGCTTTTTCACCATCTGAAAAGAATACGTAATGAAAATCAAAACCCTGCCAATTCAAATCATTTTTAGGTATGTAAATAGTTTGTGCCGCATGGGTAAATTGATAAGATATTAAGGAAAGAATAATAATTAAAATTTTCTTTTTTATCATTTTTTAACTCTTTTCAAAATTTTAAGGAGATTCTATCAAATAACTAATTTCTCACAATAATACCAAAGACTTAATTTTACGATGATATTAAGCCGAATAAGAGCTTATTTTACTTCCATATAGGACTTGCTAACCAATAACCATAATCTGCGCAAGCTGCAGGAATAGAAGGAATAACTTGAGTAGATTTCACTTCATATAAGCCACCATCTAGTGATATCTGTTCACCAATTACAACAGATTGATTTGTAAAACCCTTAGTAATTTTAAATTTACCATTTACTAAGTTTTCTAATTTGCTGCCATAGGGCCAAATAATTAGTGGAGCCGTTTCATCTCCAAGTCTGATACATCCATTTTTATCTAATATGAGCTTTCCTTGTACTGAAGCCAGCATTGAAATATTACTTCTCGCATTGCTTGTGATAAGTACAGGTTGAATAAAGATATCTTTATTGGTGGCTATAGTAGGCTTTACCATGCAAGATGTAAGGCTAATAGTCATTAAATATAATAAGAGTTGTATTTTCATATAATGATTCAAAAACCTTGAAAAATTATCCTTTTCTTAGCATCCATCGTATGCGTATAGCTAAATCTTAAGAGGGCCTAACCTTAGTTTTCTTTGTCAAAATCTTGATAATTTTAAAAACTTGATTATCTAGTTTTATCTTTTGATGAACAGTTGCATTGTCGAGCTGATCCCACAACTCGAATGGGAAAAACTCTGAACTATGATCAAATACCCATAACCATTGATAACTATTGTTAAGTGTATTTACATCAAAACGTACATCCTGAACTTTGACAATCTTAAGTTGTTTATGATGTTCGTCTTGAAGAATAATTTCATGGTTCTCCATTAGACATCCACAAATTAAAGACAATTCTTGATTTTACTGAAATTAATATTTTCTAGTTAGTTTATTAAGTTGAGATTAATTTACAAAAGATTTCTGGTTGTTAAAGTTTGTCATTTTCAAAACGATAATAATTTTTACTCTTGAAATACAAGGTTTTAAATAGGTCAGGTTGTAAGCGTGGTGTGTAGCTGTCAGAATGCCCAACTGATATATATCTTCGAGTTATCGCTATGAGTTTAATAGGCTTTATGTATGCAAGTAAAACCAATAGTGAACATAGTCAAGTAAAACAAGATTTAATTGATATCCTCACAGAAGCAGTCAAATTCAACTCTTATAATGATATTACGGGAGTACTTTACTATGGTAATGGGTATTTCTTGCAGTACTTAGAGGGCGAGAAAGAACAGGTTGAATCGCTGTTTTATAATTCAATCCTGAAAGATTCGCGACATCAGAACTGCGAAATCATCTTTTCGGAACCATCCGAGCAGCGGTTATTTAAGCATTGGAGTATGAAATTTGCTCCTATAAATACGAAAATAAAAGATTTCTTTCTTCATCATCATGTCGATGAGTTTAACCCGTATTTGCTTAACACTACCTCAATTCCATCTTTTATTGAACTGCTTGTAGATCAACCAAATCTTAAAGCTGATCAATATCAAATTTAATCAATGATAGGATATGGATTAGAGTAGTTTTTTTCTACTTAAAAATATAAGCCCTGTAAGAGGGCTTTTAAATTTGAATCAAATATAGATATTACAACTTAATATTTATGGGTGACTACTAACTAATGATTTTTCAAACGCCATTTCCGCATCTTTTACAATACTAAAAAGTTTTTCTGGCTGAATAAATGCATTGGGTTGACCAGCATCTTTACGCGCCTTATTGCCCAAGACATCTGCAACTTCTGGATGGCTAGTAAGCACAATATCTGCCTTCATGTTTTTCAAACGCTCAAAGCTCTTACGATAATCTGCAACAATATTTGGATACTGATGATTATTTTGTAAAACATTGCCAGCTACAGAGAGACTGCAAGGGAAAACTACATTTAAGTTTTCCCCATTAGATTTAACTTCAGTTGACCAAGTTGTACAACCAGGAGTGTGACCTGGCGTAAGCGTGGCTTTTAGTCTAAATTTACCTAGTTTAACTACTTCTCCATTGTGAATGACTTTATCAACTTTAACTGGAGTAAAAGGAATAGTTTGGAAGGTGTTTTCACCTATAGGTTTTCCTATTTCTAAAGCCTGAACATCCTGCTGCATTGCAATTAATTTAGCACCAGTATCTTGTTTAATGCGTGCAAGCGCACCTACATGGTCCCAATGAGCATGGCTTGTAACCATAATTTTTACATCTGATAACTTAAAACCTAATTGTTTAATGTTCTGCTCTATTTGCTCTGTATTTTCTGGAAGGCCCGTATCTATCAATAGAGCTTGATGGCCAGAAGCTAACAAATAAGCTGCAAGACCGTGAGTACCTACATAGTATATATTTTCAGTAATTTGGAATGGCTGAGTATTTTGAGTCCAGTCGTCGGGTAACTTTAATGGTGCAGCTGAGGTAGATAGAGAAGTCAGTAATATACTTCCTATAAACAACATCTTTTTCTTCATCTTAATTGGACTCGTAGGTTGATCGTAGTAATTAAAGTTTTATATTTTAACGCCTTTGCCATGATTAGGCCCTAATCTACTCATAAAAAACTTGATTATTCGGGTAAAATTTTTTCTGCTTAATTGTTAATGTAAGGGATGGAATGTATTTAGTAATGAGAACTTAACCTCCTTAATATTTATTAAGTTAATTTAAGGATGCAATTAAATTATTTTAAAAAATATATTATTTAATTGTCTTTATTAAATAATATAGAGATATTTATTTAATTTACTCAATAATTAATAAGTTTTATAAAACAATAATAATTTTTAAATAATCTAATTTTACTAATTGAGTAATATAAGTTATTGTATTTTATTTATATTTTAAAATTTAAATAAAATACATTGTTTTTAAATGTTTTAGTGATATTTTATTTTTAAGCTCATTTATCTATTACCACTCATAGATACTGTGATTTTTATCATTTTAGGTTTGGGATAACCTAAATATCTT
>Ga0163161_10002445_pt1 | contig 13265 bp, 16 predicted proteins | sample S45metaG_FD_129847 | JGI IMG/M metagenome (GOLD analysis project Ga0163161, IMG submission 129847) | Switchgrass rhizosphere microbial communities from Kellogg Biological Station, Michigan, USA - S4-5 metaG | ecosystem: Host-associated > Plants > Roots > Rhizosphere > Soil | place: USA... | reverse complement strand
GATCACCGACGAGATCGAGCGCGTCGACGGCGTTAAACTGCTCAACGTCGATCCCGGCTACACGACGAATCGCACAGTCGTGACATTCGCAGGGACGCCGGAGGAGATTGTTGAAGCGGCCTTTCGCGCGGTAAAGAAGGCGCAAGAATTGATCGACATGCGCCGCCACAAGGGTGACCATCCGCGCTTTGGTGCGACCGATGTTTTGCCGCTAGTTCCGATCGCCGGCATTACGATGGATGAGGTCGCGGAATTGGCACGGCAACTCGGCAAACGCATGGGCGACGAGCTGAGCATTCCGGTTTACCTGTATGAAAACGCCGCGACCGAGGAAAAGCGCCGCAATCTCGCCAATTGTCGCGCAGGCGAATATGAGGGGCTGAAGGACAAGATCGCATCGGCCGACTGGAAGCCGGATTTCGGCCCGTACGAGTTCAATGAGAGCGTTGCGCGTTCTGGCGCGACCGCGGTAGGTGCTCGAGACTTCCTAATTGCGGTTAACTTCAATCTCAATACGACCTCGACGCGACGGGCCAACGCGATCGCGTTTGATGTGCGCGAGAAAGGCCGCCCAAAACGTGAGGGTGATCCGATAACGGGCAAGATCGTCACCGACGAAGCCGGCCAACCGGTCATGCTTCCGGGCACACTAAAAGGCACTAAGGCCATAGGTTGGTTCATAGGCGAGTACGGTATTGCGCAGGTTTCGATGAATATCACGAACCTTTCGCAGACGCCGCTGCATGTTGCTTTTGACGAGGTGAGCGAAAAGGCGCGGCTCCGCGGCGTTCGGGTCACGGGGCTCGAGATAGTCGGCCTCGTGCCGAAGAAAGCCATCATTGACGCGGGTAAACATTATCTTGCAAGGCAGCGCCGCTCGCTTGGCGTCGCCGAGGCGGAGATCATAAAGATCGCGATCAAATCGATGGGCCTCGACGACCTCAAGCCTTTCGACCCGAAGGAGAAGGTCATCGAATACGTCATCGCGGCGGGAGAAAATATGAAGAAACTCATCGATATGACCTGCCGCGAATTTGCGGACGAAACTGCATCCGAGTCGCCGGCACCGGGCGGGGGTTCGATCTCAGCGTACATCGGGGCGCTCGGTGCGGCGTTGGCGGCGATGGTGGCAAATCTTGCGTCGCACAAGGCCGGCTGGGACGACCGCTGGGCAGAGTTTTCCGAATGGGCCGTGAAAGGGCAGCAGATCAAGGACGACCTGCTCGCCCTCGTCGACGAAGACACCGCGGCGTTCAACAAGGTGATCGACGCTTTTGGCATGCCAAAGTCGAGCGAGCAAGAAAAGGCCGCTAGAACCGATGCCATCCAGGAAGCGACGAAATACGCCACTGAGGTTCCCTTTCGGACAATGGAACGTGCATTTGCTGCATTCGAAATTATCAAAGCGATGGCGGAACACGGCAACCCAAATTCGGTCTCGGATGCGGGTGTTGGTGCATTATGTGCTCGCTCGGCGGTCTTAGGAGCGTTTTTGAACGTCAAAATAAACGCCGCGGGTCTAAAAGACCGGTCCTTCGCCGAGGACGTCCTAAAGCGCGGCGCCGAGATAGAACGGCATACGATCGAACTAGAGTCAGAGATCATGGCGATCGTCAACGGCAAGATCACGGCCTGACAGCCAAGAAATAAACAACCTAATTCATGGATTGAAGGCCCCTTTGTGGGGTCTTTTTGCATGCCGCCGATCACGGGAGGCCGAAAAACGGCCGCCGATATGCAGGAAAAATAAATTCCAACACCTGTAAAAATCTACAGGTCTCAGCCCGAGTCGAAAATGTGAGCATGGAGCGATGAAAAGTAATTCTATGCTTCGACGAGACACCAAGCCGGCGCTCAAGACTGCGGCACGACCTAAGACTAAGCTTCGGCCGAAGACTAAGCCGCGCCAGAAAACCGACCAAACACCGAAGACCCAGCCGCCCGTTAGCACCAGCTGGGCGGGGCGTGTGCCCCATGTGAAGCCGGGTCTGTATGATGATGGACTTCCGATCCATCAGATCGAATACCTGGCTTGTAAGATGATGTTGAAACCGAATCACTTCGACTCGCGCAAAAGTCTTTTCGCGTTCGGCAAGGTGGTTGATAGGGCAGCCAAAGAGTGCGGCGTCGGATTTAGCACAAAGGGTTACAACAAAGAACCATTGAAGATCCGTGAGGTTCTCTTCGTCGATACCCAGGACTTCCGGCTCTACAACAACGCCTTCATTCTACGACGCCGGATCCCGTACGAGGACGGCTTTCCGATCGGAGATCCCGAGATCGTATTCAAGTTTCGCCATTCCGATATCCAGACGACCGCAGAGACGGATGTGCGCCCGCAGATTGCCGGCAAGCACCGGGTCAAGTTCAAGTGCCAGGCCTTACCGCTCAAGGAAAGGCTTGGGGGCATTCGATTGCTGTATTCCCACAACGTTCAGTTCCCGCGCTCGGCCATGGGTCTTGCAGCCGGTACGGACGTCTTCTCGTTCGACAATTGGATCAAAGTCTTCCCGGCTCTTTCAAAACTGCGGAAGGGTCCCGGCGAGAAGATCGAACTCGTCGCCAACACAATTATCGAAGAGGTGCTCCAGGATATTGGCATGCTCGATTTCGGTCAGGGCGTAACGGCCAAGTGCGACGTCGGTATCTGGCGGACCCGCGGCGAGCATCGTCCGCTCATCGGCGAGTTCGCGTTCCAGATCCGGTTCAAGGACCGCAAGGAGCTGGCGTTGGAAGCGATGCAGCGGGCCGAGGCGTTCTTTATCGCCTTGCAGTACGCGGCGAAAGATTACATCGCGCTGAAGGCAACGAAGACGGGTATCGTTTACAACTTGCTTGGCAATCCGCCTAATTCACACGAGTGAGCCCGCCGCGTTCATTGTCATTAAAGGCCGAGGCGCTTCTCGATCGCTACGGACTCTCGTACGAGCACCTGCTCGGCGCACGGTTTGCGGTCAACGTTTTTATCGCGACGACGATCGTTTGGTTTTCCCTGCGCGAGTTCGGTTTCAACAATCCGATCTGGGCGATCGCCTCAATGGTGGCGGCCGCCGACCCCGAGCCCATGGAGGCCCGCCGCATGTTTCGCTGCCGGCTCATCAACGTCACGGTCGGCTGTGTCGTCGGGTTTGGAATGCTGCTTATCGGCGGCAGCGACTGGCTGCTCCCGTTCGCGCTTGCCATCGCGGTGCTGATCTCGTCCTACCTGATCCGCGTCAAGACGATGTGGCGCCAAGCTCCCATCACGGCCGCTATAGTCCTCGCCGCGGGGATCTCAGAGGGCGCCAGGACCGCCGGCTTCGAGAGCGGGCTGCGCAAGGTTGCACAAGTGGTCTTCGGATGCGTCGTGGGAATATTGGTGAGCTGGCTGATGTCGAAGGTCTGGCTCGTTCGCCCACCGGCTGCGCGGGCCGAACCTGCCGGATCGCAGGAAGTGGCCGAGGAGGCGGCAGTTTAACGCCGCATAAATAAGGAGAGACAACTATGAAGATCAAATTCCTATTTATCCTAGTGTTTTGTTTGGTTGCGGTCCTGCCGGCTGTTAGCCAGACGGTGACGTACAACTTCAACGATACGCCGGTCTTCACGGTGCAGATGCCGGACGGATGGCAGTTCAAGTCAAAACCAAACCCGAGAAATCCGACCACAAAACGAATCTCCGGCACCGCATCGAACGGGTTGGTTTGGTTCGGCGTTTGGGTCGTTAAAGATGTGAAGACCGTCGACCAGGCCTATAAATATGTTCAGGCCACCGCAAAGACGCTGATCACCGACGCCAAGGAAACGAAAGCGCCCTATGGCGCCGAGCTTAATGGAATGAAGGCCAAGTACTCGGAGCACACCGGAACAATGAAAATGGAAGGAAAGCCACAGGTATTCGATGCTCGCGTCGTCCTCTTCGAAACCGGTTCCGGCAGGGTCGGCATAGCCGTCTGCATGGCGGACGCTGACGGACTGAAGGCCGAAAAGGCGAATATCGACGCCTTTTTCAAATCGATCAGACCGGTCAAATAATGGAGGCGTAAAATGAGAATCATCAAGAAACAACTCGCTCCATGGCACCTTGTTTTGATCATTGGTCTTGCGGCCATCGCCATACCGGTCACGGCCCGCGTGAGCACGACCGCAACAGCGGCCGTTAACGAACGGCATGAGCAGATGACCCGGCAAACCGCCAACGACGAGGGAGACGCGGCCACCAAACATGGCAGCTACACCAAAGCGGCCGTCGGCAAAGGCGTCGCGCGCCCGCAGGACGACTACTATGACAGGCGTCGACAGTACTGGGAGAAGCGCGTCGATAGCCGGCTCGAATATCGGGACAAGTACCTGGACGAGCAAACCGGCGACAAAGATGACGACGCAGACGCCGAGGATAGTAAGGCGGGCAAAGACGATGACGAAGACGATACGGTCGATCAGGAGCACGACGTCTACGAACGGCGACGTGAGTACTGGCGGCAGCGTCTCGACAAGGAGTGGTAAGCCGTCATTCAGGGGTCTTCTGCTTGGGACGCCGTACGCGGGCCGAACCTGCCGGACCGCAAGAATTGGGGGCAAGGAGGCGGCGGTTTGACCCTGCATCAAAACCTTCGTGGCCGCGCCTCGCTTACAAAACCATGCGACTGGCCAAGTCACGAAGCGCTTCGAGATTCGATTCGGTAAGCTTGAACGTGAGCGCTCCAATATGAACCTCTACGGCGTTGGATGAAACCAGCCGCAAGAAATTCTTCTGCGAAATGTACATAACCGTCCATTCATGGCACATTCCATCACGTTTCATTTCCCCCAAGCCACCGCCGACGCCTTCTTCGTCCGGTTTCCGGTCACGCCAATACTTGAAAGATTCTGGCAGGATAAGGGGGACACCGTCGAAGGAAAACGTTGTATCTGGATGAAGCGGTAGCACACACTTCGGAGCCACATTGAAAAAATAGAGAACAATATGTTTGGGTTTGACAAGAGTTTTGCCCTCGTATTGAAACGCAGCCATGAGGGTGAGCGAGGTCTTGTCCGATTCAGAAAACCTAATGACCGAGTTTTCAAGAAAAACGTAAGTGTTCTCGACGCCATCTTCGACGTGACTCTCGGAACGAAAAGTATTGCGATGGTTGAAGTCGCGTTTAGGATAAGCGGGCTTTGGCGATGAAACCTGCGCCAGACAAACAGGGCACATCAGTAAGACCACCGACAGTCCAAATATCGCTTTCCACTTCATTTATTCTATTGGAGCCTCGATCGCTTTTATGTCCGGCGGATCGTACGTGGTGATCATAGTTGATCTACGCGTCTCTTCACGAGGCGAAAGTTTGCCGGACGTATCTTCCCGTTTGTATAGCCGCCCGTCCTCGCCAATCCACGAACGGGAATGGCGGAAGGTTAGCTCGTTATCCTTACTTTCGACAGATTCCATCTCATACAGTCGCATTGGCTTTCCATCAAGGGACGAGGGTTCGACCGAAACCTGACTGCATTGTGAGGTGACCCTCGGCGAGCCGCTGCCCGATCCATTGCCGTTTCGCAATTGACGCATGTCGGTTTTCGTCCAACTACCGCCGTCTTGTCTCTGATACCGGAAAGAGTCAATCGATATCTGCTCGATCTCCGTCACTTCGGCACCTTGGGTAGATTTAGCATATCTGCGTGTGCGGCCGGGGCCCGAGACTTCGGACATCGACCATAGAGTTTTAATGACCGCGCCATTGCTAAGGGTTTCTTCGGTCCCCTCCCAGCGACTTGGCCCGTCGAGCCGCAGCGCGTCGACCGATTTAATGTCGTCGAAGTACTCCTTCATCGTAAGCAAACGCCGTTGTCCCGATACGGTCGAGGCTGCCGCGAACAAAAACACAAGTGCACTCATGAGCGCTAAGTTATTTCGCATTTCGAACGATACCTCCAGATAAAACTCGCAGTCAGTAAATGATACACGAAATCCGTGAGTACGGACCTACGGCTATCGCCAGCAGCCGAGGTTGTAGTTTTTGTCGTAGTCTTTGACGCGGACGAAGGATCGGTAGGGGTATTGGGTTTGGGCGGCGGGCAGGCAGGCGTCGCAGACGCAGAGGTTTTCGTTCCAGATGCGGCGTTTGTTGACGTCCTTGACCACAGCCGTTTTTGATTGACTGCACCTCAAAACGGCGCAATACTACGGCGCGCATGGCATGAGACTTCATCCACAGCTCTTGCGATCTATTCCGGCCCTTGTTGGAGTCGCACTGGCCGGCCTCGTTCTGATCCTTAATTCGGGCGGCGGCAAGGCTGCGGAAGAGAATGTAGCTGCGGTCGTAATGGTTACCCCCAACCCAACGCCAAGTCCTCCTCCTCCTCCTTTTCTCTACTTCTATCCTTCGGCCTTCTTTCAGGATGAATCTGCGGCGGCCGTTGTGGGAATTACTCGCGGCGGGTACCCGTATGGTGTCGAGATCGGTGGTTTTTTCTCAACGTCGGACGGTACCGCAGTCGGCGGCGAATCCTGTGGACCCGGGATTGACTACATTCGAGTTGTTAATGCCTACGTCCGCCTGCAACAGGGTCAAGACTATACGACCGTAAACGTACCTTTGTGTGCGGACGGCATTTCCGAGCCTCCTGAAACAATTAACCTGACCGTCGGGGGCAGGACAGGGGTTCTGACGATTAGTGATGAACCGCTCCGGTTCTCTATTTCCGGACGAGTTAGGACTGCCGGAGGCCGGGGCATTTGGAATGCCGGGGTGGTTCTAGTGTCGGTGTCGCAACCCAATAGATACACCCACACCCGTGGTTCCTTCGGCTGGTATACATTTGACAACGTTGTTCCGGGACAATGGTACGAGATCGCTGTTACCGGTGCTCCGCGGCACACCTTTACGCATACCCAACTGTTTGTTGACCCACTCGTTGGCGATGTCACTGATGCGGACTTCACCGCTGATCCCTGATGAATGGCCTTTGAAAAAGGCATCGAGTATCGGCCGCGCGATTCACCGCGAGCAGCCGAGGTTGAAGTTTTTGTCGTAGTCTTCGACGCGGACGAAGGATCGGTAGGGGTATTCGGTTTGGGCGGCGGGTAGGCAGGCGGCGGTCTGAACCGCATCAATACAATGTTCTAAGTTTATCCAGGGTGACCTGAGCTCGTGCCCTTAGTTGATTCTCGTCCAAATCGCCCGGATCACGGAGAGCCTCATCCGGACAAAAAGCGTCCACATCCAGAAACATTTCATTCAACACATCATAGTTTTCGTCTGTCCATAATGTCTCATCTGACTTAAACAAATGCAGATACTGCTTTTCGAATGCTGACGAATCAATAGCATCCGACAAAAACTGTTCGATCAGAACGATGTATGGCTGCAGTTTTTCGGGGCGTGTCATTACACTCATAAGCCTCGTAGAATATATTCCTATGATACCGTAGGTCGACAATCGACAGGATTCCTTGTTTAGCCATACGCTTAGTGTTACCTTTGCGGTGTTCCAGCACGGGGCGGAAGTTTCCCAAAACCGCTTGCACCGATCTGCGGTTTGGTTTGACATGGAACATTCTTTGCCAATCGATAAGAGGTAAAAATGAAGCCGCGATTCTCAAGAGTTGGACTTGTACTCGTTGCGATGTTTGTGGTGGTTGTTGGACTGCTAATAGTCTCAGCTCCGGCTAGCTTTGGTTTTTCGATAATTCTTATACAATTCTTGTCGCGTCCATGGAACGAATTCATTTCCCGCTTTGTCGACTTACAATATGGCGACGGTGCCACCTTGGCCGTATTGCCCGGCCTGCTGATCAATGGATCACTCCTCTACCTTAGCGGCTATGCAGTCGACCGACTACTCCGGCGTCAAAAAGCGTTGGATTAGCACCATTCGGCGAGAAGCTTGGAAAAGCTGAGGGTCATAGAAAAGCTGAGGGTCAAAAAGCTAACGGTCAGGCTGGCTATCATCGCCAGCAGCCGAGGTTGAAGTTGGCGTCGTAGTCTTTCGGGCGGACGAAGGAGCGGTAGGGGTATTCGGTTTGGGCGGCGGGGAGACAGGCGTCGCAGACGCAGAGGTCTTCGTTCCAGACGCGGTGTTTGGGGCGTTGCCGTCCGAACGCGGTGCGTTCGACGGGGCGAAACACGATCCGCGTCCCCTCTTCGCAGCACCATTTCCACTGGCATTTCATATTCAGATCTTATCGCGGAACGGAAACCGCTGGTCTGGCTGATTCCGTTGCATCTCGCGTCGACATTACGACCCGCCATTACCGAGTGCTCCTTCCTTCTGATGAAGATCGGAATCAACGATACATTTTTCTACTCTCGCGGTGTCAGGTAATTGCCCCTCACCTCGATAGCTAAGCCAGGCAACATCCTTTAGGCCCGAGGTATGCAATGTACCGCTAACGCCGGTGCTTCCATGAGCAATGGTCAAGGCTCCGGTCACTATCGGCATTACAAGTCGACGGATACCCACTGCGCGTACTCTGCGTTCGGGAAATTCGACGTAGCCATTTTGGTCAGTGACCGAGTTTTCCGAATTTGAGGGCGGCGACAAGAATAAGGAGTAATGTTCCCATGTCTCCATGACCGGGAAATCTGCGCACGCTGAGCCGTTTACGTCGACAACTTTCACCCTCCACGGGGGGACAACTACACTTTCGAACGGATAGACGGCCGCCGCGATAAGAACGAGAAGCGGAGCAATAAGGGTTATCTTCTTCCGCGTCAATTTCATCTATTCTCGGTCACCCACCCTTCATTCAATTCGAACTAACCTACCATTCCCATGCGAAACACGATCCGCGTCGCCTCTTCGCAACACCATTTCCACTGACATTTCATTTATGTCCATTAAGAATAGCCTAGTCGCCGGACACGGGACAGGGCTTAGCGCGGTCGGTTGAGAGGTCAGCGCGGTGCGCTGGTAGGAAAACCGGGCGGTTTTGGGGTTAGCGCGGTTGGTTGAGTGGTTAGCGCGGTGCGCTGGGTGGTCAGCGCGGTGCGCTGTGACCCCGGCGGCGTTGTTAAGAACGAAGGTGGCGTTGGGGACAACCAGGGTTGCGTTTGACGCCACCTGTCTTCGGGAGTGCAGGCCACGGCGTCATCTAAAGGGCCGGTTTTTAACGGATTCCGGCCCTTTTTTTCCGTTAAAATATAGCCTATGGAATCGAGCATATCGCGTCTATTGTTTCTCCTTCCGATAGTTTTGGTTGCCACGGGCTGTGTATCGAATGGCAATCAAAATGTAAGCGGCTTGCCGACAAGCGTTGAGGTTGCAACTCCGGCAGCAAAAGAACCGGCGACAAACGTGCTTAGCTCGGACGACCTTGCTTACTTTCGGAGATTTGCAGAATCTTATGAGCCGCGATCGGGCCGAGAAGTAATTCCATCGCCGCCCGTTCCCGATGAGCGCTTAACTCGCATCTTGGCGAAGGCGGCAGGAACGCGAACCCGTGAACATGAAAAATTTGTCATCTTGATCATTTTGCGTCTTTCGAGATTTCAGCTTGAACACTTCAAACAGGGTTTTGAACTTGGAAGAACGAATCCGTTGACCGTGGAGTTCTATCGACTAATAGGTAAGGCTAATCCCAAAGATTATCTCGAGCCGGAAATCATGGAGCCATATCTCGCCAATATCTACGTTCGCGAACACCCTGAGTTGAGAGAATATGGTCCTATCGACCGCGAGATGCGTCGCTACGATGCTATCGCCAAAAGGATAAAGACCGTAGATCTCTAGGTTAACCGTTGTCGGCGGCATCTTTCCCTTTTTTCCGTAAACAAATTATTATGTTTCGAACGGGGTCTGGCGCGACGGCACCTCGCGCAAGATCAATAATTCATGCAAATAACACTTTTAGTTTCGCTTGAGTCGGATCTCGGAATACCGGAATGGGCCGGGTATATTATCGTTTTCGTCCTGGGGGCGTGCATCGGCAGTTTTTTGAACGTTCTTATCTACCGTCTGCCCAACGACCTGTCTTTGTGGCGCTCGTCAAAGTGCCCTAACTGCGACGAGCGGATAAAGCCGTATCACAACATTCCCATCGTCGGCTGGCTGATGCTCCGCGGCAAATGTGCCAATTGCAAAGAGCCGTTCGGCTGGCGATATCCGGCGGTCGAGCTGCTGACGGCCCTCGTCTTCATGCTGGTCTACTGGCAGTTCGGGTTTGTTACCTTTCTTCCGGTTGCGTTGATATTCGCGGCGGCGATGATCGCGCTTGTGTTCATCGACGCCGAACACATGATTTTGCCGAACGCGATCACGTATCCGTTGTTCGTGCTCGTTCTGATCGCCCGCGTTGTATATCCCCTCCTGCCCCAGGGTTTTATTTTCACCGATATGAAGTCGGCTCCCATTATTTATCTTCACGAGAGCGGTTATCCGGACTGGGTAGTGAGTCTTGCGGGGGCCTTGTTCGGCGCCCTCGTGGGGGCCGGTTTGTTGTGGATCGTCGGTGCTATCTGGAAGTTGCTTCGCGGCGTCGACGCGATGGGCCTCGGCGACGTAAAGATGATGCTCGGCGTCGGTGCGTTGCTCGGTTGGCGGCTTGCGCTTTTGACGATCTTTCTTGCCGCGTTCACCGGGGCGATCGCCGGCATAGTCGTGCTCCTAACCCAGAAGAACCGCAACCTGCAAACGCAAATACCCTTCGGTGTCTTTCTCGGGATCGGTTCTATCGTGTCGATGTTGTTCGGCGCACGAATGATCCATTGGTATCTTGAACAATTCTAGACGCAGGCGGCGCAGATGTAGTTCGCTCCGCGGCGCAGGGCCTTGTTCTCAGGCACCCAAACACCGCATTTTACGCAACTGACCAGCTGAGTACTTGGCTGTTCGCCCCGTGAGCGCATTCCCTGCGCGGCCGCGTCTTTAGCGTCTTTCAAGGCACGAGCGATGCCGACCATTCCGGCGATCTGCTTGCGATAGCGGACAGCCGTCAGCCCCAGCAGGACAAGAATGACACCCAGGATAAAAAGGCCTTCTTTCATTGAGTGCGGGATTTTGCCTGTTCGAGCTTTTCAGCGAGGTCCTTGAGGTCCGGGTTCTTGGGGTTGATCTCCTTCAATCGTGATAGCAGTTTTTCGGCATCCGAGAATTTGTTCTGCTCGATGTATACCTGTGCCAGGAAATGGATCGGACGGTCGCGCCCGGGGTTCGCGTCAATGACCTTCTTGAGCTCAGCGGCGGCCTTTGGGTAATCAGGCTGCGGCTGAACATAGTATGAAATGCCAAGATCTGTGCGGACATCGGCGTCATCAGGTTTGACGGCAAGTGCCTTGTTGTAGATCTCTCTCGCTTTTTCAAAGCTCGCCATGTCCTTTCTGGCAAAGCCGATGTCAAAGTATGCGTTGCCGAGGTTGGTGAGCACATCGCCGTCCTTTCCGTCGAGGGCGTTGGCACGTGCAAGAATGCGGGCGGCGTCATTCAAGATCGTGACATCGTTTTTCATCGCACCATAGCGATAAAGGCCGATGCCGAGGTCTTTTTGGAACTGAAAGTTGGTTGGATTCTTGTCGGCTTCGTCGACTTTTGCTTTTATCTCTTCGGGGCTGAGCGACGGCTCGTCCGGACTCGACGCAGCTGTATTCGCTTGTGCGCTTGGGGCAGGCTGAAGACGCATCGAATTCATCTCGGACCGGTTGATGCCGTTCGCAAGCAGGAACCCAGCGATAAAGCCAACTAGAAGCGCGATTGTCGCCACCAGGAATGTGTTCTTGTCCATTGCCCCTCGATGTTAGCAACTAACGACGGCGCAAAAAAGTGCCGCCCATTGAACGAGCAGCACATTTTGTACAGATATCGATAGATCCTATTTCTTCTTACCCTCTGGAGCGATGTAAGGCAGGTCTTCCGCCCTGCGGCGGATCGGCGGATCGGTCGCCCGGCGACGTGGAACTGCTGCTGTTCCGCGGCGGTCAACACTGCCGGCGGGCAGGCCCTTGCCGTGAACGGCCTCGACCAGAATTCGTGTGATCTCCTGTGAGAGCGTGCGATGTTCCGCGGCGGCCCGCCGCCGCAGCGATTCTTTCAATTCATTGGGCACATACGCACCGATAAACACACCTTTCCGGTTGGCCATAAAAAAGTCGGTCTCCTGTCGTTCTCTCGCCGAGCGTTAATACCAAGTATGAAGCGTGCCAGTAAGCCGAATTCTGTCTTCCGCACGAGGCGGAGGGCGGTCATTCATCTAGTCCCGACGTTACCGACGGGATCGAGCAGCCTACCCGGAAACGCCGCCGAGTTGCCTCAGCACGCGGACGGGCCGCCCGCTCTCGTTTCCCTATTTGGCCTTGCACCGCGAGGAGTTTACCTGGCCGAAGTCTGTTGCCAGTCTTCGCCGGTGAGCTCTTACCTCACCGTTTCACCCGTGACCCCGAAGGGCCGGTCTATTCTCTGTTGCACTTGTCGTCACCGTTCGAGAACGGTGCCCGGATGTTATCCGGCTCGCTGCCCTGTGGTGTTCGGACTTTCCTCCCCGATGTATCGGGGCGACCGCCTGACACGCTTCATCGCAAGGCAATGCAAGTATAACAAAGAATGTTGAACATACCAAGAATCTTACCGGGAACTTAATTCTTTATCTCGATCACGTCGCCTGTAACGAGCGTCGGATCGGCTGCCTTGCCGCCTTTGATCGCTCGCACATCATACAAAAGAACCGAGAACACTCCCGCGTCGTTTTTGCGGCGAACGGTGGCCTTCTTCGGTGTCCCCTTGCCGCCGCCCGACGCCGCGATCGCTTGATAAAGCGTCAGTCCGTTGGTCAGATCTTTCTGCCCGGGCGAGACGATGTCGCCCGAGATAAAATACACCCCGGTATTCGAACGCGAATTAGCATCTGCCGCAAACTCGACCGTATTGCCCGGATAAATGAGCACGTTATCGGTGTTGGGGTCGCGGAGATAATACGTTTCAAGTTTGGCCAGCGGAGCCCTTGTGATCAGAACCTTCGTGGCCTTTGGATCGGTGATGGCTTCCGCCCGGATCACGTAAAGCGGGATCGCTTCGCGTTGCAGATGTTTGTCACCGGGATTGTCGACGAGGCCCGAAACCGTTACTTTATGGCTGCCGTATTCGCGGACCTTGACCTCCAACTGCGGATCGGGATAGAGGGTGATCCGCGACGTAAGCATCTCCTCGACATCCTCGATCGTCTGATCGGCAACTATTAGATCCTCGCCGGCGAGGGGAAAATCGACGGTCCCATTCTCCCGCACAGTATGGTAGCCGGAGCCCTGCGCCGCGTTCTTTAGATCAATGAAAAGAACGTCGCCCACACCAACTTTGTAGACCTCGGTCGGCGG
>Ga0163161_10002444_pt1 | contig 13269 bp, 14 predicted proteins | sample S45metaG_FD_129847 | JGI IMG/M metagenome (GOLD analysis project Ga0163161, IMG submission 129847) | Switchgrass rhizosphere microbial communities from Kellogg Biological Station, Michigan, USA - S4-5 metaG | ecosystem: Host-associated > Plants > Roots > Rhizosphere > Soil | place: USA... | reverse complement strand
GCAGCACAAGACGACCCCGCTGCCGTTCAGCTCTCTGATGTTCTTTGAGAAGAGGACCCAGAGCTCGATCAAGCATCGCCGTCTGAAGTATCTGCTCCTGTTCGCTCTTCGTGTGGCTTTATTGATATTGCTGGCGCTGGCGTTGGTCCGTTGCTGACGATCTGGGATCGCACCCACGGCAAGCAGAACGTCAAAGCCGTGGCTTCCCTCGGCAACTTCCCTTACTACCTGCTGAGCAACAACCCCAACGTCAAAACCATCGCCGATTTCACCGAGAAGGACCGTATTGCGGTGCCTGCAGTGGGTGTGTCAGTACAATCGCGTTTCCTGCAATACGCGGCTGCCAAGCAGTGGGGTGACAAGGAGTTCAATCGCCTCGACAAGTACACCATCGCGGTGCCGCACCCGGACGCCACGGCCGCGTTGGTGGCCGGTGGCACTGAATTGTCCGGGCACTTCTCTAATCCGCCGTTCCAGGACCAGGAGCTGGCGAACCCCAACGTCCATGTGGTGTTGAACTCCTATGACGTACTCGGCCCGAACTCCCCAACGGTGCTGTTTGCGACCGAGAAATTCCGTGACGAGAACCCGAAAACCTACAAGGCGTTTATTGCGGCGCTGACCGAAGCGGCTGAATTTGCGCAGAACGATAAAGGTGCGGCAGCCGACACGTACATCCGCGTCACCAAGGCGAAAATCGACCGCGCCGCGTTGCTGAAAATCATCGACAACCCGCAATTCGAATTCAGCATCACGCCGAAAAATACCTATCCACTGGCCGAGTTCCTCTACCGGGTCGGCGCGATCAAAAACAAACCGGATTCGTGGAAGGATTACTTCTTCCAGGACACCAAACCATTGCAAGGGAGCTGATTGTCATGAATGCCCCTTTGCAAGGCCACACGGTCAGCAAACCGAACGCCACAGCCCAGGCGCTGTTGTCGGTCGACAATGTCAGCCTCGAATACCGCACGCCGCAGCGTGTGGTGCGAGCGACCCATCAAGTCAGTTTTGAAATCGATCCGGCGGACCGCTTTGTGCTGCTCGGTCCGTCCGGTTGCGGCAAATCTACCCTGCTCAAGGCGGTTGCCGGGTTCATTCAGCCTTGTGAAGGCGAGATTCGTCTTCAGGGGCAAACCGTGCATGCGCCGGGGCCGGACCGGATCGTGGTGTTTCAGGAGTTCGATCAACTGCCACCGTGGAAAACCGTCAAACAGAACGTGATGTTTCCGCTGCTGGCGTCCAAAACGCTCAAACGTAAAGAGGCTGAAGAGCGGGCGCTGCACTATCTGGAGAAGGTGGGGCTGGCGGCGTTTGTCGATGCTTATCCGCATACCTTGTCCGGTGGCATGAAAGCGCGAGTCGCCATCGCACGAGCGCTGGCGATGCAACCGAAAATCCTCCTCATGGACGAGCCCTTCGCCGCCCTCGATGCGCTGACCCGCCGCAAGATGCAGGAAGAATTGCTGCTGCTCTGGGAAGAGGTGCGTTTCACGCTGTTGTTCGTCACGCACTCCATCGAAGAAGCGCTAGTGGTGGGCAATCGCATTCTGCTGTTGTCGCCGCATCCGGGCCGAGTGCGGGCGGAAGTCCACAGCCATCAATACGATTTGCACAGCCTCGGTGGCGTTGCATTTCAGGAGTCGGCGCGACGGATTCATCGGTTGTTGTTCGATGAAGGTCAATCCCCGGAAACCGAGCGTGAGCTGGATTTCTCCGATATTCGCATCGCTTATTGAGCCATTGAGAGGATTGCCCGATGAGCCATTTGTCATCAGTGCGTGAAGAGTTCGAAACCGTTTTACAGCCGCTGACCAGCGTACCGCTGGAGCGTGAACTGCCGCTTGGTCAGCGCCTCTGGCAACAGGGCTGGATTCGTAAAAGCCTGATCCTGATTTTGCTGGCGGTGCTGTGGGAAGTGGTTGCCCGTGTTCAGAACAACGACTTGTTGCTGCCAAGTTTTGTGCAAACCACCAGCGCGCTGTATGACGGCCTGCTTGGCGGTGAGCTGCTGGGCAAAGTGTGGATTTCGTTGGTGGTGTTGCTCAAGGGTTACCTGATCGGCATCGTCCTGGCATTTGCCCTGACCACATTGGCGGTGTCGACCCAGTTTGGTCGCGACCTGTTGAGCACATTGACCTCCATGTTCAACCCGCTGCCGGCGATTGCGTTGTTGCCACTGGCCCTGTTGTGGTTCGGACTGGGGCAGAACAGCCTGATTTTTGTGCTGGTGCATTCGGTGCTTTGGGCTTTGGCCTTGAACACCTATGCCGGGTTTCTCGGGGTCTCGGAAACCCTGCGCATGGCCGGGCGCAACTACGGTCTCAAGGGCATGCGGTTCGTGCTGTTCATCCTGATCCCGGCCGCGTTGCCGTCGATTCTTGCCGGGTTGAAAATCGGCTGGGCCTTTGCCTGGCGCACATTGATTGCCGCGGAACTGGTGTTTGGCGCGACCAGCGGCAAGGGTGGTTTGGGCTGGTACATTTTCCAGAACCGCAATGAGCTGTACACCGACAAGGTGTTTGCCGGGCTGGCGGTGGTGATCCTGATCGGGTTGCTGGTGGAGAACCTGGTGTTCGACACTTTGGAACGAGTGACCGTAAAGCGCTGGGGGATGCAGCGGTAAGATTTGCGGTGTCTGGTCTGACGCCATCGCGAGCAGGCTCACTCCCACAGTGGATCTTCAGTGGATGCAGACTATGTGATCGACACATAACCCCTGTGGGAGCGAGCCTGCTCGCGATGGGGCCAGCCCAGCCACCACATTAATTGGGGGATGTTTGCTAGCATTGCGCCTGAATCAATCCAGATCAGCCACGAGTGCTCAGCATGCAGCTCCCGGACATGAACCTGTTGGTCGCCCTCGACGCTTTGCTCGATGAAGGCAGTGTGGTCGGCGCTGCACGGCGGATGAACCTCAGCCCGGCGGCCATGAGCCGCACGCTAACGCGGATACGCGAGGCCATCGGCGACCCGATCCTGGTGCGTGCCGGTCGTGGTTTGGTGCCGACCCCCAAGGCGCTGGAATTGCGTGAGCAGGTGCGCGATGTGGTGGAGCAGGCCGCGTTGCTGTTTCGCTCGGCCGATGTGGTAGACCTCGGTTCGTTGCGCCGGCGGTTCAGCATCCGCGCCAATGACTTTTTCGTCGGCGTCTATGGCGGCAAGCTTTTTGACACGATGGAGCGCCAAGCGCCGCATTGTGAATTGCGCTTTGTGCCCGAAGGCGATGGCGATGATGAAGCGCTGCGTGAAGGGCGGATCGATTTAAGTGTGAGCAACAATCGTCCCGTCATGCCGGAAGTGAAAGTGCAGAACCTGTTCTCTACGCACTTTGTCGGCTTGGTGCGCGAGGATCATCCACTGTTCGATGACGAGATTACCGCCGAGCGCTACGCCGGTTTTTCTCATATCAGCATGTCCCGTCGCGGTATCGCTCGCGGGCCGATCGACACGGCACTCAACGCTTTGGGGCTGGAGCGGCGGGTGGCGGTGATTGCGCCGAGCTTCCATGCGGCGATGTTCGCGCTGCCGGATTCCAATCTGATTCTGCCGGTGCCCAAGGAAGCGCTGCTAAGCGTGCGGCGGTTGGGCTTGAAACTGCGCTCGTTCACGCTGCCGATTCCGCTGCCCACCCTGATGCTGACTCAGGCCTGGCACCCCAGGTTTGACAATGACCCGGCTCACCGCTGGCTGCGTCAAACCCTCAAGACCTGTTGTGAAGAGACGTGGCTAGAGGCGCAACCCACCTGAAATTTGTTCCACAAGGGTTTTTGTATTGTTGCGTCTGGCGCATTTATAACCTGTCGATAAGTCAATTTTCGTCAGTCCTCGCACTTCTTAGAATGCTTCGGTACTAAAACCCCGGAGCAAGCAGTAATGACTTCCCTCATGGTCACGGCACCCCTCGCCGCGACCTCTCCAGCCGCCGTCACGCCACCGATCTTCGGCCCACGGATCATTATCGGTCTGGTGGGCGTGTTGTTGGCGGTGCTGGTCTCGGGACTGAACGAGATGGTGACCAAGGTTGCCCTGGCGGACATTCGCGGCGCGTTGGCCATCGGCTACGACGAAGGCACCTGGTTGGTCGCCAGTTACACCGCGACCTCGGTGGCGGCCATGGCGTTTGCGCCATGGTGCTCGGTGACGTTTTCTTTGCGGCGTTTCACTCTCTGCGCCATTAGCGTCTTCACGTTGTTAGGCGCGTTGAGTCCGTTCGCCCCGAACTACGAAAGCCTGCTGGTCCTGCGCACGTTGCAAGGTCTGGCGGGCGGCGCGTTGCCACCGATGTTGATGACCGTGGCGCTGCGATTCTTGCCGGCCAATGTGAAGCTCTATGGCTTGGCCGGTTATGCCCTGACAGCCACCTTCGGCCCCGGCCTCGGCACGCCATTGGCCGGGTTGTGGACCGAGTATGTCGGTTGGCGATGGACGTTTTGGCAAATCATCGTGCCGTGCCTGATCGCCCTGGTGGCGGTGGCTTACGGTTTGCCACAGGACCCGCTGCGCCTGGAGCGCTTCAGGCACTTCAACTGGCGCGGTCTGCTGCTGGGGTTTCCGGCGATCTGCATGCTGGTGATCGGCGTTCTGCAGGGAAATCGGCTGGACTGGTTCGAGTCGAGCCTGATTTGCGGATTGCTCGGCGGCGGACTCGTGTTGTTGGTGCTGTTCCTGATCAATGAATGGTCGCAACCGATTCCATTTTTCAAGATGCAGATGCTCGGCATCCGCAACTTGTCCTTCGCCTTGCTCACCTTGGCCGGGGTGCTGGTGGTGTTGCTGGCGGTGATCATCATTCCGTCCGCTTATCTGGCGCAGGTGCAGGGTTATCGCCCCATCCAGACGGCGCCGATCACGCTGTTGGCGGCGTTGCCGCAGTTGATTGCGCTGCCGTTGGTGGCGGCGTTGTGCAACTTGCGATGGGTTGATTGCCGCTGGGTGCTGGGTATTGGCTTGAGCATGTTGGCGCTGTCTTGCATCGGCGGTTCACAGCTGACGTCAGCGTGGATTCGTGACGATTTCTACGGGCTGCAATGGCTGCAAATCTTCGGACAGCCGATGGCAGTGCTGCCACTGCTGATGCTCTCGACCGGCAGCATTTCACCAATGGAAGGACCGTACGCCTCGGCCTGGTTCAACACCGTGAAAGGCCTGTCAGCGGTGATCGCTACCGGCGTCATTGAGGCGTTGACCACGTCCAGGCTGCACTTCCACTCGACCATGTTGGTGGACAACCTCGGTAATTCGCCACTGGCCGACAGTGACAGCGCAGGTCTCGCCCATCGACTGCATGAGCAAGCCGTGGTGCTGACTTCTTCCGATCTTTATCTGTGCATGGCGGGCGTCGCACTGGCGTTGATCCTGCTGATTTTCTGGCTGCCGACGCGGGTTTATCCACCGCGCGCGCCGACTTGATCGCTTCACTGAAACAGAAGGCTTTTATGACGATTCAAACAAAGCAAAAAGTGGCTGTCGGTGTCGCCACGGTTTTGGCGGTCGGCGTGCTGATTTATCTGCTGACGCCCGGCCTTTTCGGTCAGCGCACGCAGCAAAAAACCAATGATGCCTTTGTCTCGGCCGACTTCACGCTGGTGGTCCCGCGCGTGGCCGGGTTTATCAAGGACGTGCTGGTGGAAGACAACCAGCAGGTCAAGGCTGGTCAGTTGCTGGCGTTGATCGATGATCGTGATCTGCGAGCCGCGGCCCAAGCGGCTGATGCCGAAACCCTGGTGGCCAGGGCGCAGTTGCAAAATGCCCGGGCGACCCTTGAGCGCCAGGCTTCAGTGATCGCTCAGGCTCAAGCCTCGGTGGTATCGGCCAAGGCTGAAATGGCCTTCGCCGAGCATGAGTTGAACCGCTACAACCACCTGGCTGGCGTTGGGGCCGGTACGGTGCAGAATGCTCAGCAAGCGCGCACGCGTATCGACCAGGCTAACGCGCGGTTGGCCAATGCAACGGCAGTGCTGTCGGCGGAACGCAAGCAGGTGGACATCCTGACCGCCCAATGCGACGCCGCGGAAGGTGGATTGAAACGGGCGCAAGCTGCCCTGGAAATCGCCAGTTACGAGCTGTCTTACACGCGCATTGTTGCGCCACAGGACGGCATGGTCGGCGAGCGCGCCGTGCGAGTTGGCGCCTATGTGACTCCGGGCAGCAAGATACTGGCAGTGGTGCCGCTGGCACAGGCTTACGTGGTCGCTAATTTTCAAGAAACTCAACTGACCAACGTACAACCGGGGCAGAACGTGCAGGTACGGGTCGACAGCCTCGGCGGTGAAGCCCTGAACGGTCGGGTCGAGAGCATTGCCCCGGCGACGGGGGTGACATTCGCCTCGATCAAACCGGACAACGCCACGGGAAACTTCACCAAGGTAGTGCAGCGAATTCCGGTAAAAATCGTTCTGGAGCCGGGGCAGGCATTGGCTTCGCGGTTGCGAGTGGGAATGTCGGTGGAGGCGAGTATTGATACTGCAAGCGCGGTGTCGCATGAGGTGACTCAGCGATGAAGATGTTTGGCTCGGCAGACGTCATCGCGAGCAGGCTCGCTCCCACCTTGAATCGGTTCAATGCACACAATCTCTGCCCAAAAGGAGGTCCCCTGCGGGAGCGAGCCTGCTCGCGAAGAGGCCGGTGGTCTCAACTCACCTTTTGCTCCTTGCTGATCATGAGCCTGTCAGCCTGCACCGTAGGCCCCGACTTCCAGAAACCTCAAGCAAAACAAATCACCGAGTGGTCGAAACCAGCTAAATCCGCCGCCAGTGAAACGGTCACAGTCGACATGAACGAACGCTGGTGGGAGGTCTTCAACGACCCCAAACTTACCGCACTGACGCAGCGCGCCCTGACCGACAACCTTGACTTGAAACTCGCCAGCAGCCGCTTACAGCAAAGCCGCGCCGCGCGCCAGGTGATCACCGCCGACCGTTATCCCAGCACGGCGGCCGCTGGCAGCTATGGACGCAAACGTTACAGCGGCGAAGGCTTGAACGACCCATCGGGACATAACGGTGACTCGGCATTCAACCTGTGGGACGCCGGCTTCTCTGCGTCTTGGGAGCTGGATTTCTGGGGGCGCGTGCGCCGGCAAACCGAAGCCGCTGACGCCACGCTTGAAGTGGCCGAAAACGATCGTCGGGGTGTATTGCTGTCGGTGCTCGCAGAAACCGCTCAGGACTACATTCAGCTGCGCGGCGTGCAAAGCACTCGGGCCGTCACCGAACAGAACCTCGATGTCGCCCGCCACAGTTTGAAGCTCTCGCAACTGCGCCTGGCCGACGGTGTTGCCACTGATCTGGACGTCGCCGAAGCCGCCGCTCAAGTCGCTGCCATCGAATCGCGCCTGCCCGAGCTGGAGCAGCGCCAGTCGCAACTGATCAACGCGTTGAGCCTGTTGATGGGCGAACCGCCGCAAGCGCTATACGCCGAGTTATCCACAGAGGCGCCCGTGCCGCAGACCCCGCGACAGGTCGCTATCGGCCTGCCGTCGCAACTGGCCGAACGCCGCCCGGATATCCGCCAGGCAGAAGCGCAGCTGCATGCCGCTACGGCGAGTATCGGCGTGGCCAAGGGTGACTTCTACCCGCGGATCACTCTGTCAGGCAACGTGGGCTCACAAGCCATGCAGCTCAGCGATTTAGGTTCGTGGGGCTCGCGGTCGTTCGGCATCGGCCCGCAATTCAGCCTGCCGCTGTTTGACGGCGGTCGTCTGCGCGGCGTGCTGAACTTGCGTGAAGCCCAGCAACAGGAAGCCGCCATCGCCTACCAGCAAACCGTGTTGCGCGCCTGGCATGAAATCGACGATCAACTGACCGCCTATAACGCCCGTCAACTGCGACGCGACAGCCTTGCCGAAGCCGTCCGCCAAAACCAGATCGCCCTGCGCACTGCGCAGCAGCAATACACCGAAGGCGTGGTGGACTTCGTCAATGTGCTCACGGTGCAAGGTGCGTTGTTGGCGACTCAGGAACAGTTGGTGGAGAGTTCGACCGGGGTGTCGCTGGCGATGGTGGGGTTGTACAAGGCGTTGGGCGGGGGTTGGGAGTCGGTGTATCCGGTGGTGGAGAGGTCGCAGCCTTAACTCACTCGTGTAAATCTGGCTGGTCTGTCTTTAAAGCTTTCGACGCGTTAGAGCAGCCAGCAGGCTGCTCAACTAGCAAAGTTTTCGATTTTTATCTGACCATCTGGAAAAGTAGCGATTATTTCAAGTTCACCGCCCATTGCACGGATGTAGTTACGTAATGTGCTTATGTACATATCCGTGCGACGTTCCATCTTTGAAATTGCTGCTTGATTAATATGCAGCGTTTCAGCGAGCGTGGCCTGGCTGAGCGCTTTGGCCTGACGCAATTCGTGTAATGGCATTTCCTTGATGTGTTGTTCATAAATCGACTCGGCGCGCGCCCGGGATTCGGGTGTCATCCGCGCTTCAAGTTCGGCAAATTTCTTAGCCATTGTTGTGACCCTCTTTGCGCAATGTGTCGAGATGCTCATCGTACAGCTGATCGGCCAGCGGTACATTGACTTCATACCATCGATCCTGACCGGTTTTATCACCACCAATCAACAACAAAGCACACCGCCTGGGATCAAATGCGTAAAGGATGCGATAAGGACGTCCCGCGTGTTGAACCCGTAATTCCCTGAGATGGCCGTGCCGTGAGCCGTTTATGCCAGAACTGTGGGGAAACTTCAGCGCCGGGCCGAACTGGCCCAGCAGCTTTACGCTTGCCGCCACAGAACTCTGCTCGCTTTCGCTTAGCTCTGCCCACCAGTCGCCGAACTCGTCGGTAAATTCAATATCCCAATTCATGACACGGAATATGCACTCAATGGAATATTCCTTCAGGGTTATATTTTCGATGTATTGAATCAATTTGCCCGGCGAAATCTGACCAGCTTCTTCGATTCTCTAATTAAGTGGCTGCTCCGCGCTTGACGCGCACCCGAACGGTCATAGCCTGCGCTCATCTGGCTGGGAGAGTCAGTCGCGAACGTCATTAGTCGTAAAGCCAGCATCGACGACGAACCTGCACCGTCTTACAGTGATCCATAAGCTTCATGATCTCGGGCCAGTGCGAGGGGAGGCAATGGAAGCGCGCAGAGAAACATCACTTGGCGGCACTCAGGATCCGCACGCAGTGCCCGGTGGCTGGGCGGTTGTGCAGCGTTGGTTGCGGTGGGCGCAGGAACACTGGCTGTTGCCGATTCTGGCGTTAGCCGCTTTGGTGCGTTTCTACGATCTGACGGCGTCGGCCATCTGGGGCGACGAAGGGTCAAGCTTACTGATGAGCCACTACTCAGTGGCTGAAATATGGGTGCATGCGGCCCGTGATGTGCACCCTCCACTGTATTTCGTGCTGCTGCATGGCTGGATCGACTTGTTCGGCGACGGTATTTTCTCGATCCGCTGTCTCAGCGCTCTGCCTGGAATCGCCACGGTATGGCTCGGCGTCTGGCTGATGGACTTGATCGCCACCCGGCGTGCCGCATTGCTGGCGGGTTTTCTGCTGGCGTTGCTGCCGACGGCGGTGCGCTACAGCCAGGAAGTGCGGATGTACTCGCTACTGGGTCTGTGGCTTATCGGCGCCACGATTGCGCTGGTTTACTGGATCAGGCAGCCCCGGCGCACACGCTATCTGGTGGCGTATGTGCTGCTGATGAGCGCGGCGTTCTACACCCATTACTTCACCGCCCTGTGCGTGCTGTGCCACTGGCTGTATCTGGGGATGATTCGTGTACTGCCAGGACATCGTTTGCGCAGTATTCAGCGCCCCGACTGGTGGTTGGCGAACGTGGCAATCGTGCTGCTTTACCTGCCGTGGGTGCCGAACCTGATCGATTTGATCCAACACATGGATCAGCTCAAAGCCAATGGCGATGTGGGGTGGGAGTTGCCGGTCACGCTCAGCTCGTTGCCGTCGATGATCTGGTCGTTGCTGACCCAGGACGATGGCGAAAACCTGCCGACGCTTTTGTTTATCGCGCTGCCGCTGGCAATGCTGGTCATTACTGGCGTGGCGCTGGCGCGCGACCGCAGTGTCATTCGCGGCAGTGTGCTGCTTGTAATGTATACGGTGTTCCCGATGCTGTTGGTGTTTGGCGTTTCATTTATCTCGCCGGTGTTCATTGAACGCTACCTGACGGCCTATGCACTGGGGTTGCCGATGATTGCCGCACTGGCCATTGATCGCCTGTACTCAGGCTTTCGGGTGCTGGCGCTGACCGTACTGGTGCTGTTTGTCGGCGTCGAACTGGTCGGTTTGAAGAACAACACCTCGGTCGATCCCAACAATCAGATCAACGTATTGGTCGACTACGTTAACCGGCATTTTGCTGCGGGCGACCGGATTGTCACCAGCGACATGCTCTGGTACCTCCCCTACGTTTACTACAATCGCACCGACACCCAACCGCTGCTGTACACCCCACTGTTGGCCAATGGTGGGTCGAGCCGGCCAAACGCCTATGGTTTCGGCACGCTGGTCACCCGGGACATTTATCTGGACCGCCTCGACAGCTTGCCCAAAGGCACTGGGCGTGTGTGGCTGATCGGCACCGTCGGTGCGCCGGACGAGTTTGCGCCGCTGCCATCGGGCTGGCAGAACGCTGGCGAAACGCGGGCAGGATGGGTTAACGCGCGCTTGTTTGTGCGGCATTGAAACGGTTGGCAACTGATGCAATTGCGAATTTTCACGACTTCGACGACAAATCCGCCATTCCCTTGAGCAACTCGATCGGCAGGGGAAAGACGATGGTCGAACTCTTGTCCCCGGCGATCGAGCTGAGCGTCTGCATGTACCGCAGTTGCATGGCCCCAGGTTGACGGCCGAGCATTTCGGCTGCCTGCATGAGTTTTTCCGAGGCCTGCAATTCACCTTCGGCATGGATCACTTTGGCCCGTCGTTCCCGTTCGGCTTCGGCCTGTTTGGCGATGGCGCGGACCATCGATTCATTGAGGTCCACGTGTTTGATCTCGACGTTGGCAACCTTGATGCCCCAGGCATCGGTCTGGGCGTCGAGCACTTGCTGGATGTCGATGTTCAACCGCTCGCGCTCGGCCAGCAGTTCGTCGAGTTCATGTTTACCGAGTACCGCTCGCAGTGTGGTCTGGGCCAATTGGCTGGTGGCTGAGAGGAAATCTTCAACCTGAATGATCGCCTTCTGCGGATCGAGCACGCGGAAATACAGCACCGCATTGACCTTGACCGAGACGTTGTCGCGGGTGATGACGTCTTGCGGCGGCACATCGAGGACGATGGTCCGCAGGTCGACGCGGACCATTTGCTGGACCACCGGGATCAGCAGGATCAAACCGGGGCCCTTGACCTGCCAGAAGCGTCCGAGCTGGAACACCACGCCGCGCTCGTATTCGCGCAGGATGCGAAAGGTCGACCCTGCCAGTGCAATCAGTAAAAGCAGTAGCGCGGCGAAACCTACTTGCAGGCCCATAACTATTCTCCCACCGGCGCCGCATCAGCCGCGGCCACTTGCAACAGTAACCCTTTTCGCGCCACCACCCGGACGTGTTGCCCCGGTTGCAGCGGTGTCGAGCTTGAAACCTGCCAGCGCTCCCCTTGCAGATGCACCCAGCCGTTACAAGCATTGCCGGGCTGTAACGACAAGACAGGTGTCACGCTGCCCAGCAATCCGGCATCGCCGCTGACCGTGCGGCGCGGTCGGGTTTTCAGGGCGCGACCCAGCAGGAAAATCAGCAGCAGGGCACTCACCAGCCCCAGGCCTATCATCAAGGGAACAGGCATCTCGGTGTTGGTCAGAATTACCGCGCCGATCACGAACATCACAATGCCGCCCAAACCGATCACGCCGTAATTGGGCAACGCGGCCTCGGCGATCAGAAAAGCGATGCCAAAGGTGATCAACCAGATCCCGATCGGGTTTGGCATCAGCAGCACAACGGTATCGGCTGCGTACACCGATCCGCTCAACGCCAACAGCAGCGCAACGGCACAGCAACGAGTATTCACTTGACCCTCCGCGAGAGTCATCAGGTGGCTCTGTATACAGTTTAGTTGAGCCCCGGCGTATCTGATTTCTGCTCACTTTTCGGCGGCGTCCGATGGGCGGATTTCCCGCCGGAATGTGCCGGCAGGCCTAGACTTTTAGTACGAAGAAAAGCGTTAACCATCGTCCGCCCGTCACTGGTGCGGACACCGAGGTGCATCATGCGTATGGCAAAAACCGTGCAGAGAAGCCTGGAAACGGCTCACTGCGAATATGACATCGTCACCCACCCCCATTCGGCCAGCAGCCTTGAAACGGCACGGCTCGCGGGTATTCCTGCCGAACGGGTGGCCAAGTCGGTCATCCTCGACGATCACCATGGGCATTACCTGATGGCCGTTCTGCCTGCCAGCCGTCACCTGGACCTGAGCAAAGTCCGCAGCAGCGGCGAATGGCAAGTTTCCCGGGAAAGCAATCTGGCGCATCTGTTCGATGATTGCGAACGCGGTGCTGTGCCTGCACTGGGTGAGGCCTATGGGCTGGACGTGGTCATCGACCCGCTGGTGAGCCGGCAGAAAGACATCTATCTGGAAGCCGGAAATCACACCAATTTGCTGCGCATGGACATGCCGCAGTTTTTGAAAATGGTGCCGCATGCCGAGGTGAGGGAGTTGAGTTACTGAGTGTTGTGTAGTCAATGCTGCCGCCATCGCGAGCAGGCTCGCTCCCACCGTTGACCGAGTGTCCATGTGGGAGTGAGCTTGCTCGCGATAAATTTTTTATTTCTAAAGGAGCCCGACATGGAATCCCCAACCCACACCCTGCCTAACCTGTTCAAGCAACTCGGTCTGGCGGATGACGCCGAAAGTATCGACAAATTTATCGCCACCCACTCACCGCTCAAGCCCGAACTGCACCTTGCGGATGCGTTTTTCTGGAGCGAGAGCCAGGCGCAGTTTTTGCGTGACGATATTTTGGATGATGCGGATTGGGCGGAGGTGGTGGATCAGTTGGATGTGTTGTTGAGGAAGGGGCGGGGGATATAAATATTCCAAATCCATAAATGCGCGCGGTCGCTCTGATCGCGCCAATTTGTTTCAAAACTTGACCACCTTTCCCTCCAAATGCGATATTGATAGTTAGCAAACTAACAGTGTGTATTTCCCCTCGTGCCGAAAAACCTCAACGCTCTCCAGATGAACATCAGCAGCTCCATGGTGGTGGCCGCCAGGCATTGGCGGAAGATCTGCCAGACCACGCTGGTCAACTATGGAATCTCCGAAGCCTGCGCCGTCCCGTTGTTGATGATCG
>Ga0163161_10002440_pt1 | contig 13284 bp, 11 predicted proteins | sample S45metaG_FD_129847 | JGI IMG/M metagenome (GOLD analysis project Ga0163161, IMG submission 129847) | Switchgrass rhizosphere microbial communities from Kellogg Biological Station, Michigan, USA - S4-5 metaG | ecosystem: Host-associated > Plants > Roots > Rhizosphere > Soil | place: USA... | reverse complement strand
GGAAATTCGTAGTCCGGTGCGCCGAAATAGAAATCGTTGATCGTGAGCGTCTTCTGGAACTCGGTCGGGTTCTCGCGCCGGGACAGGGCGACCAGCGCGACGGCGTTGTGGAACATGTAATGGCGACCCACCATGTCCGAACCGTTCGCCAGGCCGCGCGGATGCTTGTCGTTCGCCGACATGAGAAGCAGCCGTGCGGAATTGGCGGCGCCGCAAGACACGACGACGATGCTGCCGGCGTAGGCCTCGCGCCGGCCGTCGCGGTCCACGATCACCTGGGTCACGGCGCGCCCGCTGGGGTCGGTTTCGAGCCGTTGGACGCGGGCGTTTCGCTCCAGGGTCACGTTCGGGTATTGCAAGGCGGGCCTGACGGCGATGACCTCGGCGTCCGACTTGGCATGGACGAGGCAGGGGTAGCCGTCGCAGGAGTTGCAGCGTATGCACCGGCTGTGGGGACGGTCCGCCTCGTCGAGCATGATGCCCGTCGGCGCGTACGCAGGCCGATACCCCGCGCGTTTCAAGCCATCGGCGATCTCCTGAAGGCGCGGCTCATGGCTCACCGGCGGAAACGCATAGGGCGCGCTGGCCGGTGGGTCGGTGGGATCGTCGCCGCGCTGGCCGTGGACGCAGTAGAGTTTTTCGGCCTGCGTGTAGTACGGCTCGAGCTCCTCGTACCGGATCGGCCAGTCGGGCGTCGAGCCGTCGGCCGTGCGATGCGCGCTGAAATCCTGCTCGCGCAATCGAAACATCGCAGCCCCGAACATCTTGGTCGCCCCGCCGACGAAGTAATGGACGCCCGGCTGGAAGGGCTTGCCGTCCGAGTCGTACCACGTGTCCTTCGACACGTAGCGGTTCTTCACGAAGACTTCGGTCGGATCCCAGTTCGGCTTCTCGCGCGGCAGGTAGTCGCCGCGTTCGAGGATCAGTATGCGTTTGCCGGAAGGCGCCAGCTTGAGGGCGAGCGTGCCGCCACCGGCGCCGCTGCCGATGATGATGAAATCGTAGTGCTCGTCGCTTCGCATGAGCTTCCCCGGTGGTGACGGGTGGATGGGCAAGCCGGCGCCGCTGCGCGACGCGCCGATGGACCCCGCAGGGTTGGAGACCGCAACGTCGGCCCCTGGACGATGCCCACGCAGCATACGCGCCGCCACGCAGGCTTTCAACCCGCCGGACGACCGACTAGACTGACAACGCAGCGCCCTGGCCGTTTCGAGTTCGAACCCACCCCAGCGCCGCCTGCCCTACCGGAGGTCGAATGGCTCTTCGCATCGAGGACTACGGACTGATCGGCGACATGCACACCGCGGCACTGGTCGGCATCGACGGATCGATCGACTGGCTGTGTCTGCCGCGTTTCGACTCTTCCGCCTGTTTCGCGAGCCTGCTGGGCACCGAGGAGAACGGTCGCTGGCGCATCGCTCCGGCCGGGGATGTCGTCACCACGACCCGGCGGTACCGGCCCTCGACGCTCGTCCTCGAAACAGAGTTCCAGACGGCCGAGGGCGTGGTCCGGCTCGTCGACTGCATGCCTTTGCGGGAATCGAATCCCCGGATCGTTCGTATCGTGGAGGGGGTGCGCGGCACGGTGGCGATGTCCGCCCGGCTCAATCCGCGCTTCGACTACGGCCAGACCGCCCCATGGATCCTGGCCAAGGACCAGGCGGTGAGCGCCGGCGCGGGGCCCGAGGCGGTGGAGTTGCGGGCCGACGTTGCGATCACGTCACGGGAGCGTTGTCTCGAAGCCGACTTCCCGGTGCGTGCCGGCGAGCGGGTCTGCTTCGTTCTCACGGGCTACCTCTCCTGGGAAGACGCGCCGCCGCCGATCGATGCGGTCGATGCCGTGGCCGGGACCGAGGCCTGGTGGCGCGCCTGGTCGAGTCGGTCGACCTACAAGGGCGCCTGGAAGGACGAGGTCGAACGCTCCCTCATCACGCTCAAGGCCCTCACCTATGCGCCCACCGGCGGGCTGGTGGCGGCGCCCACCACGTCGCTGCCCGAGTTCCTCGGCGGCGTGCGCAACTGGGACTACCGGTACTGCTGGATCCGGGACGCCGCGCTCGCGCTGGACGCGCTCATGTCCGCTGGCTATGTCGAGGAAGCGACGAAATGGCGCGACTGGGTGATCCGCGCCGTCGCAGGCGACCCCGAAGACCTGCAGATCATGTACGGCATCGGCGGCGAGCGCCGCCTCGACGAATACGAACTCGGCTGGCTGCCCGGCTACGAGGGCTCCGCCCCGGTGCGGGTCGGCAATGCGGCCTCGGGGCAGCTGCAGCTGGACGTGTATGGCGAGCTGGCCGATGCGATCTATCGCGCCCGCCGCCTCGGCATGACCGCGGTCGCCGCAGCGCTGGACCCCACGCAAAGCTTCGTTCTTTGGCTCGAGCGCCATTGGCGCGAACCCGACGACGGCATCTGGGAGGTTCGGGGGCCCCGGCGCCAGTTCGTCCACTCGAAGGTGATGGCCTGGGTCGCCGCCGATCGCGTCGTGAAGATGTTGCAGGAGGCGGGCTACAAGGGCGCGATGGACGAACTGCTGCGGATGCGGGACGACATCCACGAGGACGTTTGCCGCCATGGCTTCGACGCCGCGAGGAACACGTTCACCCAGTACTACGGATCCACGCAGCTCGATGCGGCGCTGCTGCTGATCCCGCAGGTCGGATTCCTGCCGGCGAGCGACCCGCGCGTGGCCGGCACGGTCGATGCGATCCAGCGGGAGCTCGTGCACGACGGGTTCGTGATGCGGTACATCCCGGACAAGGACGCGGCCGACGGCTTGCCACCGGGCGAAGGCGCGTTCCTCGCCTGCAGCTTCTGGCTCGTCAACGACCTGGCCATGCTCGGGAGACTCGACGAGGCCCAGGCGCTTTTCGACCGCTTGCTCTCGCTTCGAAACGATCTCGGACTCTTCGCCGAGGAATACGACCAGGCGCACCAGCGGTTGATCGGCAACTTCCCTCAGGCGTTCACCCACCTGACCTTCGTCGCCAGCGCCATGGCCCTCTCGGAGGCTGCCGGCGCGCGAGGCTCTGCCGCCGCCCCGGACCGATGAGCGCGGTCGACGCGGTCTTGCCACAGTCGGGCGCCCAGTACGAGATCCGTCACGGCGCGCAGCGGGCGATCGTGACGGAAGTGGGCGCGACGCTGCGCCACTACGCGGTGGGAGACGCGGACATCATCGACGGATTCGGGCTGGAGGAATGGTCGCCCAGCGGCCGCGGACAGGTGCTGGCGCCCTGGCCGAACCGCCTCGACCGCGGGCAGTACCGGTTCGAAGATCGGGCCGGCCAGGCGGCGCTCGACGAGCCCGGGTCGCAGAACGCGATCCACGGTCTGGTGCGATGGCTCCCGTGGCAGGTCGCATCGAAGTCGGCCGATGCGGTCGTGTTGACCTGCGCGCTCCCTCCGCAGCCGGGGTACCCCTGGCGGCTCGACCTGGAAGTCGGGTACAGCCTCGATGCGACAGGCCTGACGGTCTGCTTCCGGGCGCGGAATGCCTCGCGCGTCCCCGCGCCCTTCGGGATCGGCTTCCATCCCTACCTGACGGTGGGCGCCGCCATCGATGACGCCCTCCTGCGGATCCCGGCGAACCGATGCCTGGTGATGGACGACCGCGGGTTGCCGATCGGAGACGCGCCGGTCGCGGGCTCGGAGCGGGATTTCACGCAACCGAGGTCGATCGGCTCCATCCGGCTCGATACCGGCTACACGGACCTCGTGCGAGACGCCGACGGTCTCGCGCGAGCATCCGTGGCCAGGCCCGGCGAAGGCCGCTGTGTGGTCCTTTGGGCCGATGCGTCGTTCCGCTACCTCATGGTGTACACGGGCGACACGATCGAGGCGGTGCCGCGTCGACGACGCGCCATTGCGATCGAGCCGATGACCTGCCCGCCGAATGCGCTTCGTTCAGGGATCGACCTGTTGACGGTCGAGCCCGGGCAGGTGGTCGAGGGCCGCTGGGGGCTGGTGCCGGCGGCCTATCCCACGCCATCGCCGGTTGGGCTTTGAAGCGGCATGCCTGAGCGGCGCCGGAAGGAGCGTATAAGCGGAATCCCCATGGTCGCTGGGACCAACGTGGCGAACGGGAGTACGGCGTGAGCGGTTATCTGGAGGCTGGGCAGTGGCACGAGGGCTGGTACGACACGGGCAAGACCGCGGGTGAGTTCGTGCGCACCACCTCTCAGTTCCGCAGTTGGATCACCGCCGACGGGTCGAGTGCATACCCTGCCGAACCGGGGCGCTACCACCTGTACGTGTCGCTCGCATGCCCCTGGGCGCACCGCACGCTCATCGCACGAGCGCTGAAAGGGCTGCAGGACGCCATCTCGGTCTCCGTGGTCGATCCTGTCATGACACAGGGCTGGAGCTTCAGCGGCGCGCTGCCGGACCACCTGCACGGCTACCAGTATCTGCACCAGCTCTATGCCGCCGCCGACCCGCAGTACACCGGCCGGATCCTGGTGCCGGTGCTCTGGGACAAGAAGACGCGCACCATCGTCAGCAACGAATCGAGCGAGATCCTGCGCATGTTCGATGGGGCCTTCGCAGCCTTCGCCCGGAATGACGTCGATCTCTATCCCGTCGCCCTGCGAACTCAGATCGACGAGGTCAATGCCTTCGTCTACGACAACATCAACAACGGCGTGTACCGCTGCGGTTTTGCCACTGGGCAATCGGCCTACGAGCACGCCTTCGATCGCCTGTTCTCGGCGCTGGACCGCGTGGAAGGCGACCTCGGGCAGCGGGCCTGGCTTGTCGACAGCCACCATCCGACAGAGGCGGACTGGCGCCTCTTCACCACGCTCGTGCGCTTCGATGCCGTGTACTTCGGTCACTTCAAATGCAACCGCAACCTGATCGAGGACTTCCCGCACCTCTCGCGCTATCTGCGCGCGCTGTATCGCACGCCGGGTATCGCGGCAACGGTGAACATGGACCACATCAAGCGGCACTACTACATGAGCCATCCGCACATCAACCCGACGCGCATCGTCCCGGCCGGGCCGCGCTTGAAGTTCATGGCCGCGAAGTCAGGTGCGCAGGCGGGACTGTTGCATTCGTGACCTCACAGGGAGCCGACCTTGGCTCGCCGGCGACGGTCAGGTCCGGTCCATTCGCTCATGGGCCTAGGCGCTGCCCCTCCCGCAAGGAGGGGCCGACGATAGTCCCGCTTTCCTATCCTTGCAGCCTGCGGAGCCCCGAGCCATGTGCCCCGTTCCTTCGCAAGCTGGGCAGGGCCACTGACTGATAAACAGGCCACGACTCCAGCAACCCGATCTTCCATCCAGGTCGCGCCGCTCAGCTGCAGCATTGGCGCCGAACTGCGCAACGAAACCTCACCCTGCACACCGACTACCGTGCAGCTCCCCGCGCGGAGGATGACCTCCGCGGCCCTACCGTTTGGAGTCCACGATGCTCTTTCTAATCCACTTCGAAGTGACCGTTCCTGCCGATACGCCGGCGGACCTGAAAGAACAACTACGTCAGGGCGAACATGCCCGCGCCTTTGAATTTATTGAAGCGGGCAAAATTCGTCGCATCTGGCGCCCGGTAGGCACGGCTGACACCTGCTGCATTTGGGAGGCTGACAGTCTTGAGGAACTGCATGCCGCGGTACGGTCACTTCCGCTGTATCCGTATATGAAGTTGTCCGTCACCCCTCTCGTTGAGCATCCCGTCACCGCAGCATGGAGAAAAGAGCACGGGGCTATGCCGGCTTTTTGAGGGTGGCGACCTGACACTCGGGCACTTGCGTCTTCTGCAATGGGTAGAGAACGGCTGCCTTCTGGCTTCCACATTGAATGAGCTTCACTTGGTGACGCGTTCGAGGTCGCTTGGCTTCCACGCCTTGTCAAAAAACGCCTTCTCCGGACCATAGAGTCGAAGCACGACAAAGTAGCCCTTGTTCGGCAGCGTCTGCAACCAGTTCCTGCCTGAACCGGGCGACGTGGGGCCGAAGTAGAGGTCCGTCGAGCCGTCTGCGTTTTGCACAGGCTTGTCCATGGTGTTGACAGACGGGAACGGCTGACCGTTGTCCACGCCCGCGGCTGTGACGGCATCGTAGATGGTCACCGACCAGAACAGCTTGGCTGGAACGTCCTTGGGCAAGTTGAGCTTGTAGCTGCGCGCGCCGTTCAGGAAGTCGCCTTTCGAGTCCACATAGGCTGTCGGGTACTTCGCGCCGACGTTCTCCATGTTGACGGCCATCCCGGGACTCGCGGAATAGGCAAACGTGAAGAAACCCGTGCGGGGGTCGACGTAGTTGAAGGTGTCTGCAGTGAAGGTGGCGTTGCCAGGGAACACATTCAGCCACCGCCGGTCTTCGTACCAGAGCCCGTTCGGAACAATCGTCTGCGGCTCGTAGGCGATGGCGTGGCCCATCTTCGCCGCCGTGCGAGCCGCCTGGTCGAGAATCCTGGCGGACTTGGCGTCGGGCTTGAACGGCTTGCCCTTGACGATGCCGATGGCCGCAAGCACGCCGCGCATTTCCATGTCGGCTGGGTCGACGTACTCGCTGTCGATGAAGCGCGACAGCATGTCGAACGCCGAGCCATCTCGCGGGTACAGCATGTTCACGGGTACGTTGGACGCGTTGGGAAACTGCATCGGCTTGGCCTCGGCCTCTTTGCCAAGCGGGTAGATCCTGGTCTGCTCCATGACCTTGACGGGTTCCGCAAGCTGCTTCGGGTCCTTGAAGAATCCGCGCCAGAAAACGAAGACGCCAAAGGTGCGAGAGCGCAAAGTGATGTACCCCGGGGGCACCGTCCCCTTGAAGTCAGGCGGAAGAACCAGGTACTTGCCGCCCTTGCCCTGGTCCGGGCCTGGAAGCCCGACATCGCCGCACCACACACGGCCTTCAATCTCGCCTTCCGAACAAATGGGTCGCTGATAGAAGTCATCCAGGATTCCCTGCAAACCCGGCGGGACCTCGATGACCATCGGGCCGTCCTGCCGGAGGTCCAGGTACCCCATCGCATAGATCACATCCGAGTTCGGCGTCGTCACCTGCGTCTTGGCGTTCAGCCGGTCCTTCCAGATGGGCAGGACGTTGTACCCCTTGCCAAACTGCTTCTCGGAGCCTTCCTTCATGGCGTACATGTTCAAGGCGGCTTGCGCCCACAGGTAGCTCTGAACGCCGCGTTGGAACAGGAGCTCATCCTTGAGCTTCGCGACATCGGCGTGCGACGGGTAGCCGGCGTTGAAGGGAATGTTCGCGAGTTCCTCGAACCTTGAGGACGCCGCGCTCGCGCTCGCCACGCCAAAGGCGGCCATCATCGTTGCAGCAAAGCATTTCAAACTCATGTGTCGTCTCCTGCCGACGGGCGTGGAACAAGTGGGAACCGCCGCGTTGCGGTCAGAGTGAGGGTCATTGCGCCTTGCCGACGCCGGGCGGCGTCCAGGTGCCCGAGAGCACCTGCTCTTGCGGCCAGTAGGTCCGGATGTAGAGCGAGAAGTCCTCTCCCTTCGGCGCGGGCAACCAGTTGCTCTCCTTGTCGGCGCCCGGCGAATCGGATTGCACGTAGAGCGTCAAGGAGCCGTCCGCATTCGGCTTGAGGTTCTTGTTCTTGGTCCCCAGCGAGTAGCGCTTGAGCGCGTTGTCGGCGAAGAAGTGATGCTGGTTGTAGAGCGTGAGCGACCAGAATCCGCGCACCGGCGGCAGAGCGCCCTTCGGAAAGGTCACCGCGTACCTGTTGGCACCGTTCAACCGCGCCCCCTCCGCATCCAGGTCCTGGTAGAAGTACTTGGTCTCATTGACCTTGTTGATGAAGATGTTCGACTTCGCGGCGGCCGTGCGCGTGAAGTAGTCGGTGCCGAACTGCGCTCCGTTGTTGACCGTGCTCCAGTTCGCGGGCAACTGAAGCCCGTAGTTGCGGAACTGGAACAGGGGGTCGACCACCTGCTTGTCGGCATCGGCCGCCGCCTTGACCAGCACCTCCTTGACGCGCGGGTCGGCCGCGCCGGCGGCGACCAGCGCGCTGGCCCGGGCGTAGATGGCCTCTTCGCCGGGCAGCGGCTTGGCGTCCTTGAGGATGGCGCCGAGGGTGTCCCAGAACTTCTCGGGCACGACCCACCTGGTTTCGGTGTCGCCTCCGGCCTCCGCCGGGAACCGGGGCGACTTGGCCCAATCCCGGAGTTGCACCTTGCCGGTGTATTCGGAGAGCGGATAGGCATTGACGCCCGACAGCGCGGTCTGAACGGTCTTCTTGTCCTGCGGCGTGTCGTCCTGGTACACGCGCGGAATCAGAACCCCGGTGTTGCTCTTGGCTCGAAACACCTTGGTGATGCCCTTGGGAACCGAGCCCTTCCAGTCCGGCCCGACCAGCAGATAGAAGCCGGGCTTGGTCCCGTACATCTTTCCGAAGTCGGCGAAGCTGTCGGTCCGCAGGTCGACCGACTGATAGACCCAGAACCGGCTCCCGAAGTCGGGAACCTGGACGACCACGGGGCTCTGGTCCAGCGCCAACAGCATGAACCCGTAGACGACGTCCTGGTTCGGGCACGCCACTTGGCGTTCGTCGGGCGTGATGTAGTCGCTGAGCATCGAGAGCTGGTTGGGCGGACCGACCGGTACGGTGCCGCCCACCAGGCCAGCATGCGGCAAGTCCTTGAACTTGATGCGCCGGTTGTAGATGTTCGTCATCGGCCAGGCCCAGAAATAGACGTCCTTGGCTGCCATTTCGAGGTAGCTGTCGGGCATCTTCACGAGCGCGGCCTGGCTGGCCGAGCCGGTATCCGCGGCGGACGCTGCCAACGGACCGACGAGCGACGAAGCGACGAGTGCTGGCAAAGCCAAATGGATTGGATTCAGGACACTACGAACTCTCACAGCCAGCTCCTTTGGGCACGACGACATCGACACAGCGTAGCGCAGAACAGGTGGTTGTCCGGGCACCCGGTGGGGCAGATGCGGTTGCACCTTGGGGCAGAGGGAGCGTCCGGCGGCACTCCCCGAGGCGAGTGCAGGGGGCGGAGTTGCTTCAGATCGGCCCGAATCAGAGGGACTTCACGAACGTCCGGAAATGGCCCGATCTGAGTCGTTGTCCGTCGCCGTGCGAAGGGCAGCAATCGCTGCACCGATCGCCGATGAAATACCGCTCGATGTATTCGCGGATGCCCGCATGACCGTCGAAACGGTGGCCGCTGGAAGGGTCATTGATCACCGCATCAGGTGCAAACAGGCTCAGCGCGCATGCGACGTCCAGCGCATTGGTGGCAGCAATCAGCGCATCGGCGACGCCACGAACGTCGATCTCTTGCTCGGACATTGCTCAACGCCCGAGGCTGGCGATGTCGACAACGACCCGGCCCCCAGCCTGACCGCTGGTCACGCGAGCGTGCGCGTCACCGGCCTGACCGAGCGTGAATCGCCGAGTGTCCAGGAGGGGGCGAAGCTGACCCGCATCGACCCGTTCGGCGACCTGGGCCAGGATGTGTCCGTGGTGGGCGCGGTCCTTGCCACTGAGCATCGGCATCAGCGTGAAGACGCCGGAATAGCTCGCTCCGCGGAAAGACAGCGGCGCCAGCGAGTGGGTACCCCAACCCAGCGCACTCACGACGTGGCCGGTGTACCGGCGTACAGACACGAACGATGCATCGAGCGTGGCGCCACCCACGGTGTCGTAGACCACATCGAATCCCTCGTCCGCCGTGTGCTCGTGAACATAGTCTGCAGGGGTCGCAGAGGTGAAATCGATGGGCGTCGCGCCGAACGAACGGACAACATCGAACTGCGATGGCTTTGCGGTCGCGTAGACATCGGCGCCCAATGCGCGAGCGATCTGTATCGCCACATGCCCGACGCCACCCGCTCCGCCATGCACCAGGACCTTGTGACCGGCACCGGCGCGAGCGCGGTCGACCAGGCCTTCCCAAGCGGTGATGGCAACCAGCGGGAGTGCGGCGGACTCGCGCATGGACAAGCTCTTCGGCCTGTGGGCAAGGAGGTCCGCGTCCACGGCGACATACTCGGCCAAGGTCCCTTGCAGGCCGCCCACGCCGCCGACCAGCCCGTAGACCTCATCGCCAACCCGAAAGCGCGTGGTGCCGCCGCCGACCTGGACGACAACCCCTGCCATGTCCATTCCGAGAACCGCCGGCAGGGGGTGCGCGGCATGCGCCGCCACGCCGGCGCGAATCTTGGTGTCGAGCGGGTTGACGCCGCTGGCTCCGATGCGCACCAGGACATGACCCGGAGGAACCTCCGGCATCGGCCGGTCGTGAATTTCGAAAGGGCCGCTCGTCTCGCTGACAACGGCGGCCTGCATGGTGGCGGGGACAGGAAAGCTCGGCATGGAAACGTCCTTTGGCAATGAATGTGAATCCAGGACATCAGTTTGGGATATTCATCCTTGCATGTAAATTCACAGAACTGAACTTCAACCATTCATAATTGAATGAACCTATGGACTGGAGCGATGTCCGCATCTTTCTGGCGATCGCGCGCTCGGGCTCGCTGAGTGGCGCAGCGCAGCGCTTGGGGATGTCCCAGCCAACGATGGGACGTCGCCTGCGCGCCCTGGAAGACTCGACCGGCCAGAGACTGTTCCAGCGCGGGCGCGAGGGCTTTCAACTCACGGACGAAGGCGCGTCGGTGCTCTTGCACGCCGAGCGGATGGAAGAAGAGGCACTTGCCATCGAGCGACAACTCGCCGGACAGGGCGCTGAGCTCCAAGGCCTTCTTCGCGTGTCGTCGTCCGACTGGTTCGGACTGCATGTCCTCTCGCCGGTCGTCGCCCGATTTGTCGCACTCCACCCGGCAGTGCGCATCGACCTCATCACGGACTCGCGCCTTCTCGACCTTGCCCGACGGGAGGCGGAGCTGGTGTTTCGCATCCGGCCCTCGGAGAGCCCGGAGGTCGTCCAGCGTCAGCTGATGCACATGACCTACGCGCTGTATGGTCCCGCCGGGATGCCTGCGCCGACGGTGGGCAATGGCGCCGGCACCAGGCTCATCACGCTGGATGCGGCGTTCGAGGACCTTCCGGATGTGCGCTGGCTGCAAGACACGTTTCCCGCAGCAAGCTTCGCGCTCGGCAGCAACAATCGCGATGTGCAGGCTCGCACCTGTGCCTTGGGGGCAGGTTTTGCCGTGTTGCCGACTCTGCTGGGTGACCAGTTTCCCGGAATAGAGAGGCACGACGTCCACCCGCCCCCGCCGGGCAGGGACGTGTGGGTCGCCTATCACCAGGACCTGCGTGGACTGGCCCGGCTGCGCGCATTCCTGGACATGGTCATCGACTGCGTCGGCGAGGGCACCGGTAGCCTGCTTCGCGCATGAGGCGTGAGCCCCTCGGCTTGCCTGACACTAACGCCGCTTCCTGGACGGTTTGACGATGCGATGGCCGGCAAGCCCCAGTGCAGCCCGGGCAAGTGCATCCGCTTCACTGTTGCGATGGCGCGGTATCCACATCAAGGTGGCCTGGTCGAATGAATTGAGCAGTGCGCGCGCTTCATCGAACAAGGAGGCAAGGCGGGGAATCCGCTTGGCTGTGCTGCTGCCGACCTGTTCGACAACGACACTGTTGTCGCAGTGCAAGAGCAGCGTGCGCGCCCCACGCGATTTCAGTTCCTGAAGCGTCGCCAGCAGCGCTCTCAGCTCCGCCTCGTTGTTGCAGCCGTTCTGTTGCGCCGCTTGCGAAAGCGTGTGGCGCGTTCCATCAGGCTCGGTCAACACCGCGCCAAGGCCGATGCGACCGGGGTTGGGCACGGCGCTGCCGTCGCAGTAGGCAAGCCAAGTCTTCATGTGCGATGTCCGCTGTTGGCAGCTTCGTCGACGGAGGTCTCTGCAACTACTGCTTCCGATGGGAATGCGTGCATTGGGGCCGGTCTGCCCACGACCCGACCCACCAGGTATTCGGCCAGCGTGTCGTAGAGCGGTCGGCTGATCATGCGCGAGACAAGGCTGGCCAGCATCGCGGCGGCCATCAGGCTCAACACCATCGAATGGCCATCCACCATCTCCATCACGATGATGAAGGCCGTGAGGGGTGCCTGCGTCACCGCAGCCAGGAAGGCCGCCATGCCCATCGCGATCAGCGCCGGCTCGAGATCGCTGTTGGCGAACAGGGCCACGGCGTCGCCGATGCCCGCACCGATGGACAGCGAAGGCGCGAAGATGCCGCCCGGCACACCGCACCAGGCCGTGAGCCAGGTCGCGACGAATTTGAGCAGGGTGTGCAGCGGCGTCAGTTGCGCATGGCCCGACAGCATCTGCTTGACCGACTCGGAGCCCGCGCCGAAGGTCACCCCACCGGTCACCAGACCGATCACGGCGACTGCCAGGCCAACGATGGCCGCGAAACGGACCGGGAAGCGCGCCCGCAACCGGTTGAATCGCCCGGGCGAGCCGGTGAGCGAGGCGACCAGAAGCCGCGCGAAAAGCCCGCCGGCCGCGCCGCTCAGCAGCGCGACAAAGAGGCCGGGCCCGAGCGCATCCCAGCCCAGCCGCGGCACGCGGATCACACCGAAGTAGCTGATGTTGCCGAACACCGATACGGCCACGAGGCCGGCCAGCACGATGGCCGTGATGATCAAGCCGCTGGAGCGTGCCTCCAGGCGGCCCGACAACTCTTCGATGGCGAACACCACGCCCGCGAGCGGCGCGTTGAACGCCGCAGCGATGCCCGCCGCCCCGCCGGCAACCAGCAGCGCACGCCCGTCGATGGCGCTGTGGGGCGACAGCCAGCGCCGTGCATGCTGCATCACGCCGGCAGCCACCTGCACCGAAGGTCCCTCGCGCCCGATCGAAAGCCCGGCCGCGAAGCCTGCCGCCCCGAGCCCGATCTTTGCAGCAGTGAGCCGAAGCGAGGCAAAGACGTAGCGCTGCTCCTTGGGCAGGTCCGGGTGCAACGCAGCCTTCACTTGCGGAATTCCCGAGCCGCTGGCACCCGGAAAAAAGCGCTGCGTCAGCCAGACGATGCCTGCGGTGATGAGCGGCGTGGTCAGCAGCACTGCCCATGGCCACGTGCTGTAGAAGCGATGGAACTGGCCGAAGACCCAGTCGCTCGCGAGAGTGAAGCCCACCACGAACAGTCCGGCGGCGATGGCGTAGCAAAGCACGATGGCGCGGTCGAGCCAGACGCGGCCGCCCGACAGTTCAGCGCGCAAATGTTCGAGAAAGTCGGGCTCGCGATTCATGGGCACGGCCAGTTTAGGCGCAGCGACGTCTCGCCGCTCGGCAGCGATGGAGGAGGTCGTCGGCTTGAATGAACACAGCCGCGCGTTGGGGTCGAAGCCTCATCAAGTTCGGGCAGGAGTCGTGGCGCGGTAGTGCATGGCGAT
>Ga0163161_10002438_pt1 | contig 13288 bp, 12 predicted proteins | sample S45metaG_FD_129847 | JGI IMG/M metagenome (GOLD analysis project Ga0163161, IMG submission 129847) | Switchgrass rhizosphere microbial communities from Kellogg Biological Station, Michigan, USA - S4-5 metaG | ecosystem: Host-associated > Plants > Roots > Rhizosphere > Soil | place: USA... | reverse complement strand
GGTAGCAAAGAAAAATAATATTGAAATTAAATAAACTGAGATATAAAGGCTGCAACCAAGAGAATTGACATTGCAGCTGAATGAAATTAATACAAACAACAAACCACACATTTCTAAATGAAGATTATTGTTCCTATGGCTGGCCGCGGATCGCGCCTTCGCCCACATACATTGACTGTACCAAAACCATTAATTCCTATTGCCGGAAAACCGATTGTACACAGACTTGTAGAAGACATTGCCGGAGTACTTAACCAGGATATAGAAGAAATCGCTTTTATTGTAAGCAGGGATTTTGGAACACAGGTAGAAACCGACCTTATTGCAATTGCCGAAAAACTTGGCGCCAAAGGAACGATTTACTACCAGGATAAACCTCTTGGTACTGCGCATGCCATTATGAGCGCTAAAGAGTCTATGACAGGTCCTATCGTTGTGGCTTATGCCGATACACTTTTCAGAGCCGATTTTACGTTAGATACTACTGCTGATAGTGTTATCTGGGTAAAACAGGTAGAAGACCCAAGCGCTTTTGGTGTAGTGAAGCTGAATGAAAAAAACGAGATCGTTGATTTTGTAGAGAAACCAAAAGATTTTGTGTCTGACCTTGCGATTATAGGCATCTATTATTTTAAGAGCGGTGAAACACTTCGTGACGAACTTCAGTACCTGTTAGACAACAACGTTGTTAAAGGCGGCGAATATCAGCTTACAGACGGCCTTGAGAACATGAAGGTAAAGGGCATGAAATTTGTACCGGGTAAAGTAGACGAATGGATGGACTGCGGTAACAAGAATGTTACGGTAGAAACCAATTCACGTATGCTGGGTTTTCTTAGTAACGACGGGGAAAACCTGGTGTCGGCATCAGTAAAATTAGAAAACAGTACAATTATTCCGCCGTGTTTTATAGGCGAGAACGTAGTGCTTAGAAATTCTACAGTAGGTCCGTACGTATCATTGGGAGATAATTCTCATGTAGAGAATACAATTATAAAAAACAGCCTTGTGCAAACGCACGCGGTTATTAATAACGCTATTTTAGATAATGGCATGATAGGTAACCATGCTGCCTTTAACGGTAAGTTTACAAGCATAAGTATAGGCGACTATTCAGTTATAGAATAAATACATGAAATTTAAAATCCTTTTTTGCGGGGTATTGCTTTCAGGCTCTTTATCAGGGCCAGCAGCTTTGTATGCCCAGGAGCCTAAAGAGCCGGACCAGGTAGCTTTAGCCAACAGTGAATTTGAAAACAACTTTTTTGAAGCACTTAAGCAAAAAGGGATTGAGAATTATGACAAAGCGATAAAGGCTTTGGAAAAATGCCTTGTTAAAGAACAGGATAATCCTGTACTGTACCACGAGCTGGGTAAAAATTATCTTTCGCTTAAAAAGTATGCCGAAGCCGAAAAAGCGTTCATAAAAGCGCGCGACCTTGAACCTACAAACAGATGGTACTGGCAGAGCCTTTATGATGTATACTACGAAACGAAGGATTTTAATAAATCTATACCGATAGTGCAGAAGCTTACGGAATGGAGAAAGGAATTTTTTCAGGAAGACCTGGTTTCGCTATACATGTATACCCAGCAGTTTGATAAGGCGCTTGCACTTATAAATGAGATGGAACAGACTGTAGGCATGTCTGAAAAGCGTGAAATGTACAAGCTGCAAATCCTTAGCGACAACCGTTTCAAAAAACCGCAAAAGGAAATGCTGGAAGATGCCATAAAAAAGAATCCAAAGGAGGAAGCAAATTATCTTGAGCTGATTTACCTGTATTCTGAAAGTAATCAGGAGCAAAAAGCGCAGGAGGTCGCTAAGAAACTTGAAAAAGAGATTCCGGGGTCAGACTGGGGCCAGGTAAGCCTTTTTAAATTCAACCTTAACAGTAATGACGGCAAAAAAGCGTCAGAATCGATGTTCAGGGTTTTGAACAGTAAAAAGATAGACCGAAAGATAAAGCACCGTGTGCTTAATGAATTCCTGATTTTTGCGAGTAACAATCCGCAATACATGGGCGACCTAGAAAAGGCGGTAAATTATTTTGAAGACGATAAGCAGGTAAATGTTCCAAAGGAGATTGGTAAATTCTTTTTCAGTAAGGCAAAATATCCTGAGGCCATAAAGTACTTTGAAAAAGCGCTTGCAGCAAAGCAGGATGATATCGAGACAGTTGAATTGTTGTTGTATACCTACTCTGACAGCGGTCAGTATAGCCAGCTTCAGAAAAAGGCAACAGAATATATAGACCTTTACCCTACACATGCCCGGCTGTATTATTTTGCAGGGCTTGCTGCTAATAAGGAGAAACAATTTGCTAAAGCAAAGGACTATCTTGAAACAGGCATTGATTTTGTAGTAGAAGATCAGGATCTTGAATTGTGGTTTACAAAACAGCTTGCCGAAGCCTACACTGGCCTTGGCGATACTAAAAAGAAAGACCAGGTGCTGCAAAGGCAGGCTAAACTAGAAAAAAACAAAAGCAAATAATGAAAAAATATATCGCTGTACTACTTGTCGTGGTTTCTATGGTATCGTGTAAAACGGCTCAAAAAGCAGTTGTGTCTGAAGGGGCGGCCGGAGAGGAAAAAGCCGTAAATGAAATCGTTGACGGTCATTACAAAAACGTCAAAGATTTTAAGACTATAGTCATAAAAGCGTCTGTAGATTACAAGGATAAAAAAACAAAACAAAGCGTAAATGCCGAAGTTAGGATTAAAAAAGACGAAACGATACTGGTTAGCGTTCGTTTTTTAGGTATAACAATGGCTAAGGCTATAATTACTCCTACGAGGGTTAGCTATTACGAAAAGATTAATAACACCTATTTTGATGGCAATTATGCTGCATTAAGTAAATGGCTGGGTACAGAACTGGATTATGGTAAAGTGCAGAATATGCTTTTAGGTAATGCCATATATGATCTGAAGCAGGGTAAATATGCTGCGACACTTGAAGGCGGGCAGCATGTTCTAAAATCTATGGACCGATCTGCCATAAGCAAACTGTTCTTTTTTGAAGGTGAAAATTTTCTACTGAAAAAGGAAATCATAAGCAGGGCAGGGCAGGAACCTACCAGCCTTGATATCCAATACCCGGCATATAAGCAGCACAGTAAAGCAATGCTGCCGGCAGCTATAAAAATTGAGGCAGAGCAAAACGATGTCGTAAACATAGATGTTGAGTATAATACTGTTACCTTTGACGAAAATCTTACATTTCCGTATGAAGTGCCTGAAGGTTACAACCAGATTTTTATAGACTAAACCATGCCATATAAAAACATGACCAGATTATTCCTTACTATTTTTCTTATTTGCTTTACGACATTTGGGTGGAGCCAAAGCCAAAGCGCACAGCAAAAAAAACTGGAGCAGCGCAAAGCACAGCTTTTAAAAGAAATGAAGGAATTGCAGAATCTTGAATCGCAAACCCAACACAAAGAGAAATCTGTTTTAGGAAAGATTGAAGAGAACACTGCAAAGATCAGGCTAAGCGAAAATCTTATTTCAACTACAAGCAAGCAAACCCGTTTGCTTACAGATGATATCTACCTTAACCAGCTGGGCATGAATAAGCTGAACAGAGAACTTAAGGTGCTTAAGGAAGATTATGCCAACATGGTTGTTAAGGCCTACAAAAGCAGGTCTGAGCAGAGCAGGATCATGTTTATCTTATCGTCTGAAAATTTTCTTCAGGCTTATAAGCGCATGCAGTACATGAAACAGTATGCAAGTTTTAGAAAAGTGCAGGGAGAAGAGATACGATCTAAAATGACAAAGCTGGAAGAGCTTGACAAGAAACTGAATGACCAAAAGCATGAAAAACAGCAGCTTCTTGCCGAAAGCGAAAAACAAAAGAAAACCTTAGAGAAAGACAAAGACGAGCAGGAAGTGCTGGTAAAAACAATCCGCAAGGACAAAAAGAAATATGCTTCTCAAATTAAAAAGAAACAGCAGGAAGCAAAAGATATAGACAGGAAGATTGACAAAATGATCAAGGATGCGATTGCTGCTGCCAACAAAAAAGCGGCTGCAAAAGCAACTACTACTGCAGAGAAAAAAGAGATTGCTGCGGCTGCTAAAAAAGAGCCTAACAAAATTGTACTTACTAAAGAGGAAAAACTTTTGGCTAACAATTTTGTGGCCAATAAAGGAAGGCTTCCATGGCCGGTAGCAGAAGGTTATGTTTCATCTAAATTTGGTAACCACGAAAGCCCGTTTGAAAAAGGAGTGGTGGTAGACAACAAAAATATAGAGATTACCACGAAGCCCGGTGCGCAGGTAAGGGCGGTATATGATGGTAAGGTTACCTTTATCTATATCATATCAGGAACTAAAGCGGTTACTGTACAGCATGGTGATTACTTTACATTATACTTTAACCTTTCTTCAGTAAACGTAAGTGTAGGTGATAAGGTTACCACAAAACAATCTTTAGGGACTGTACATACTTATCCTGAGTCTAACAGGACGGTGCTTAAGTTCTTTGTACTCCAAAACACTAAATACCTTAACCCTGAAGCATGGGTGTCACAATAAACTAAAAATTCCCCGCCATGGCGGGGAATTTTTTATGATATGAATAAAGCTTTAAGCTCTGTTGCGTCATGCGGATTCATTTTGCCTGCCAATACCAGGCTTAGCTGTTTTCTTCGTAGTGCAGCATCAAAACGTTGTTTCTCAAGTTCTGTCTCCGGTTCAACTACAGGTACTTCTACAGGCCTTCCGGTTTCATCAACAGCCACAAAAGTATAAATAGCCTCATTTGCCTTAGTGCGTATTCCGCTCTCACGGTCCTCAATCCATACATCAATAAACACTTCCATAGAAGTCTTGAATGTTCTGGATATTTTAGCCTCTATGGTAACCACACTCCCTAACGGAATGGCACGGTTAAAGGCTACGTGATTTACAGATGCAGTTACAACAATCCTGCGCGAATGCCTTCTTGCAGCTATGCTTGCAGCACGGTCCATACGGGCCAGCAGTTCGCCCCCAAAAAGGTTATTAAGCGGATTAGTCTCTCCCGGTAAAACCAGGTCGGTCATTATACAAATAGAATCTGATGGATGTTTTGGCTGCATGCTTTTTTTTGCAAAGATAGGGTAGATGCAGGTGCAAAAAAAATCTCCCGCTAAGGGAGATTAAATTTTAGAATTCTTTTACTAAAAGCCACGCATCGCGGTTTTCTGTACGTTTTATTTTCTGCATGCTTTCGTTGGCTTCAGCGTGAGTGGTGTAGCTTCCGTAAGCAACGGCATACAATCCTCTGTTTTTTCCAAGCCTTCTTGCCTTAAACCCTTTTGCAGTAAGTTCCTTTACTGCTTTTTGAGCATTGGCTTCTGTAGAGAAAGCACCTGCTACAACATGGTACGGCATTTTTATTTCTTTTTCTTCCTTAAGCGGCAAAGTAACGGCTGGCATTGGGCTTTCTATAAAAAATGTTGCCTGCTGAATCCTGTCGTGGATCTTTTCCTGTACAGACTGTTCTACGAGCAATGTCTGCCTTGCAATTTCGTGGTCGCGGTACATTTTAAAACCTGTACCGCCTGCGCTTGCCATAACAACAAATACGGCTGCATATTTAAGGTAAGAGTAATTTCGTTTTCTTTCGGGAGTAAATACTACCGGAACTGTTTCTTCAATTTCTTCAACAATCTCTTTGTATTCTTCCCTTTTTACAGCAGGCGATTTTACCATGCTAAGGCCAAAAGCTTCGGCAAGATAGTTAACAGGGGTATCGGGAGTAAACACAAGGCTGCCTTCCGCATTATAAGAAATGTTTCCAATGTTCTTAAGGACAAGTGTTTCCCTGGCCTGTAATTTTTCAAACCATACGTCTGTTGCCTTGCTTATAGCGTTTACAGCCTGGTCGTAAGAAATTTTTTCCTGCAAAGCGACATGATTGGCTAAAAGCCCGTCATTATTTTTTAAATTCGCGTTGAATGAAATCAGTTTTTTAGGAGGGTAGAAAGTATAGGTGTCATTGTTTAGCTGCGCCGGTTGGGTTTCTGTAAGAAACGCGCCAAAACCCGGAACGGTAACGCACTGGTAGCGATACAATAAAGCCGATATATGTTTTTCTATCATCATAACAACAAAATTAACAATTCAACATGAGTTGCAAAATTTTATTCACAATTTTTATTAACAATGTGCGCTAAATCCGACAAACGGTAATTAACTTCGATTGATGACTGATTCTGAATTATTTAATTCGCTGGCACTGATGCGTATAGACGGTGTTGGCGATATAATGGCTAAAAGGCTGATTAACCATATTGGATCTGCCGAAGACGTTTTTAAAGCTAAAAAATCGCAGATAACTTCTATTGAAGGTGTAGGTGACATTGCATACACTAAGCTGAAAAATGCAAATGCCTTTAAACTTGCCGAGGAGGAAGTGAAATTTGTAAGGCAAAACAACATAACACCTTTGTTTTATCAGGACAGCAATTACCCTGACAGGCTTAAGCACTGCATAGACGGGCCTGTGGTATTATTTACATCGGGAAATATAAATCTTGAAAACCGAAAGACCATCAGCATTGTGGGTACACGCCAAATGACATCGTATGGAGGCGATTTTTGCCGTAAGCTTATTGAAGACCTTGCCCCGTTGAATCCGGTTATCATAAGCGGTTTTGCTTATGGTGTAGATATTCATGCCCATGCCATAGCCATGGAACAGGGATTGCAGACTATAGGTGTTGTGGCGCACGGGCTCAACCAGATCTATCCTAAAGTGCACAAAAAGTATGTGGCTAAAATGGAAGAGAATGGAGGTTTTATGACCGAGTTTTGGAGTACTTCAAATCCGGATAAAGAAAACTTCGTGAAACGTAACCGCATAGTGGCAGGACTTAGTGAAGCTACAATTATTATAGAAAGTGCCGATAAAGGCGGATCGCTTATTACTGCAAATATAGCTAACGACTACAACCGCGATGTTTTTGCAGTACCGGGTCGTGTTACCGATAAATACAGCATGGGCTGCAATAATCTTATAAAAAGCCAGCGTGCTAATGTACTTACAGGTGCCGCTGACCTGATCTATATGCTTAACTGGCAGCTGGAAGAGGAAAAGAAGAAACCTGTGCAAAAACAGCTTTTTGTTGTGCTTGATAACGACGAACAAAAAGTATATGATTACCTTCAAAAGAGAGGCAAGGAACTTATGGATGTTATAGCCCTGGAATGTGATATGCCTATTTTCAGAATTTCGTCACTGCTCCTCAATATGGAACTGAAAGGGGTGATCAGGCCGCTGCCGGGTAAACTTTTTGAGGCGATATAGAACAGTGTTCAATGAATCTGTAAAGTTTGTATAAAAATTAAAAGCAGTACTTTTTAAGTACTGCTTTTAATTTTATAAACTGGCCACTGTCTACGATTATTCGTATCCTAGTTTTACTCTTACCCTGCCTAATACTTCATTAGCAACGGCGCCTGCTTTTTCGGCGCCTGCTTTTAATAAGTCATCCACTTCATTCAGGTTGTTTATGTAGTAAGTATATTTTTCCCTCACGGGTGCAAATTTTTCTACTATCAGTTCAAACAAAGCTTGTTTTGCATGACCGTAGCCATAGTTGCCGCCAAGGTAGTTGGCTCTCATAGCTTCAATTTGTTCGGCTGTAGCCAATAATTTGTATAGTGCGAACACGTTGCAGGTATCAGGATTTTTAGGATCTTCAAGCGGTGTGCTGTCGGTCTCAATGCTCATCACCTGTTTGCGAAGCGGTTTGTCTTCCTGGAATATATTGATAAAGTTATTGCGCGATTTGCTCATCTTTTCACCATCGGTACCAGGTATAATTTTAGTATCATCACCGGTAACCGCTTCAGGAAGTACAAATGTTTCACCCATCTGGTGGTTAAAGCGCGACGCAACATCACGTGTAATCTCGATATGCTGGATCTGGTCTTTTCCTACCGGTACAAATTGTGCGTCATATAATAATATGTCGGCAGCCATAAGCATTGGGTAAGTAAACAAACCTGCATTCACATCTTCGAGCCTGTCGGCCTTGTCTTTAAAAGAATGCGCAAGCGTTAAACGCTGAAATGGAAAGAAGCAGCTAAGGTACCATGATAACTCTGCTGTTTGCGGTACATCGCTTTGACGGTAAAAAACCACTTTGTTAATATCCAGTCCGCAGGCAAGCCATGTAGCTGCCACGCTGTAAGTATTCGCGCGAAGTGTTGTGCCGTCTTTTATCTGTGTAATAGAATGCAGATCGGCTATAAATAGAAACGAATCATTTTCGGGTTTGTTGGCCATTTCCACGGCCGGTAATATGGCGCCTAAAAGGTTGCCAAGGTGTGGGGTTCCTGTACTCTGTACCCCGGTTAGTATTCTTGCCATTATACAAAAATTGAAATTTTTACAAAGGTAAACGATTTGGCAAGATAATAAGGATTGAATTCTTACATTTGAAAATATGAAAATAGTGAAATATTTTTTGTGGACACTTTGGCGCGTATGGTTTTACATCCTCATGGGTGTGCCCATTATTATTTTGTCGCCGCTGCTTATTATAACAATATCGTCTGAAAAGACCTATCCGCAGTTTTTTGTGCTGGCCAGGTTTTGGGCAAAGATCATCCTGTTGGGTATGGGGTTCCCGTACCGCATAACCCGCGAGCAGCAAATGGAAAAGCATAAAAGTTATATGCTTGTGGCTAATCATACTTCTATGACCGATATTATGCTAATGCTTGTCGTGTCTAAAAACCCGTTTGTGTTTGTAGGCAAAAAGGAGCTGGTTAAGATTCCGATATTTGGGTTCTTTTACAAACGTACCTGCATACTGGTAGACCGAAACAGCTCTAAAAGCCGTTTTGAGGTTTTTCAGCGTGCGCAGAAAAGACTTGCCCAGGGGTTAAGCATCTGTATATTTCCTGAAGGCGGTGTGCCTGATGATGAAAACGTATTGCTGGACGAATTTAAGGATGGCGCTTTCAGACTGGCAATAGAACATCAGATTCCTATAGTACCCATGAGTTTTTACGACAACAAGAAACGATTCTCTTTCAGTTTTTTTAGCGGAAGCCCCGGTATCATGAGGGCAAAGGTGCACCCCTTTGTAGGCACTACCGGGCTGACCATGGAAGATAAAACCGACCTTAAAGACTTAAAGGAAAAAGTAAGGCAGCTTATTTATGATGACCTGCTTAGATTCTCTAAAAAATAACAAAACACTCCGTCATGGGAGTGTTTTGTTATATATAAATGTATTTTTTTTAGAAGCTGAAGCTTACGCCGGTATATAAACCTATAAAATAAGGTTTAAAGTTGCCCGAATCCCTGCTGTAGGCATTTACCTGATATTTGAACATCGGTTCAAAGTTAGCCTGGAACGAATCCCAGAAACGGTATTTAAAACCAAGCCCTACGTTTGTACTAAAGTGTACGTTATTTAAGTTTTGCGCTTCGCCATTACCCACCTGCGTGGTAAGGCCGGTATCTGAAACTACGTTTACGCTGTTCTGGCTCAGGAATAATGTACTTACACCACCTATCACATCAATACCAAATTTATTGTTCAACACAGCATAACTCATTTCCAGCGGTACTTCTATGTAGCCTGTTTTTTGAACCATAGATCCATTGATCAGTTGGTTCTGCTCACCGTTTATAAGTAAAGGGTCACTTGGTATGTCACCTGGATTCTGTACAACGATATTGCCTACTGCTTTAGATGTACCAATGTTTGTTGTAATGTCATTTAACGATGCGTAGAAAGCTATACCGTTTGTAGCGTAGCTAAGGTTTACAGAGTTAACACCTGAACGGATGGTTATCCTGTCGTTTACTGCATAATTTACCCCAAGGCCTATACTCAGGTCATTGTCATAACTTTTGCTATTTGCAGAAAACTGCTCGTTGATAGGAGAGCCCTGCCCTATAGAATTATAAAACACAGGCGCTACCTGAGGTTTCACGTTCCAGCGTGGTTTACTCTTAGTTTCGGCAACAGATTTATCTTCTTCCTTGTTTCCTTTAAGGATTTCCTGAAGTCGTTTCTCAAGTTCGTTTTCCGGGACAACTTTAGTCGAATCCGTTTCTGCTTGTACTACTGCATCTGTAACAGGAATGTTTTTATCGATGATAGTATTTCCTGCATCTGTTATTTTCATGTCGGCATTCACCGGATTTTTGCCGGAAGCGTTATATGTTCCGGCAGCGGCAATCCCATTTGTATTACTACTGTTGGTAATACCATTATTATTTTCGCCGTTGGCTTTCGAAGCAATATTTTCTACGCCTGCCATACCCTGATTATGTCCTGAAACAAGATTGCTTTTGTTTTTGTGGCTGCTCTCATTAGGGTTTTTGGCGTAGTCTTTTGCGCCTGCCCTAAGTTTTGCGGCTGCAAGTGCGTCATCGGCATTGCTGTTAGCAGGAGCATTATTATTAGCAGGAACTGTTGCCACTGATGAAACAGCAGTAGTGCCATTAGGGCTTTTTACAGACTGGGTAGCAGCAACTGCGGTATTGAACGCCGGATCGGCTGTATTTTCGTTTAGGTTTGATTTGTTGATGATTGTGCTGCCCTGTTGCGCAACAGCATTGTTTGTTTTGCTTGGTATTATATTGTTTCGGTTAGATGCGTTGCTGTTTGCATTGCTCCTCCCGTTTGATTTTTGCTGAACAGCAACGCCATTGTTACGGCTGTTTGCAACAGGCAGTGTTACATCGCTGCCCACAGATGAAATGCCGCTGATTGTATTGTTATTTTTAGGCGTAGCAGATTTTTCGTCTCCGGCTGCCACAGCAGTAGCGGTATTGGTTGTTTTTTGTGGTGCATTGGTGTTTCCTGCGTCTGATGGGCCAGATTGTGCAGGTGCTGCCATAGGCGAAGCTTTTGCAGCGCCGGCAGGAGTAGTATTGTCTATAACTACGGCCGGAGCGTTAACGGCAGGGTTTTCGGCATCGTTAAAAAATAGTGTGGCAAGAAGTCCGCCCAGCACCAATAGTGCCGCCACACCCGATAGTCTGAACCATATCGGGATGACCCTGCGTTTCTTCTTTTCCTCGAGTATCTCCTGTATGTTGTCCCATACAAATTCAGGAGGGGCTACTTCAAAGTCCTTAAACTTTTCCTGGAATAGCCGGTCTAAATTCTTCTTCTCATTCATCTTGCTGACGGTATGCTATTTCCCTGTTGGGATTCAATTTTTTCTTTTAGTATAATCCTTGCGCGGGCAAGGTTAGATTTTGAGGTGCCGTCTGTAATGCCCAGCATCTCTGCAATTTCTTTATGCGAATAGCCATCTATAACATAGAGGTTAAAAACCATCCTGTACCTGTCCGGAAGTTGTTGTATTATGCCTATAAGGTAATCCATAGAGATGTTATCGCTTTCAATCTCTATATCTTCAACATCAGGAATGTTTTCGCTAACCAGTTCAAAAATCCCTTCTGTGCGGTAGCGCTGAAGGACATTGTTTATCATTACCCTTTTTGCCCATCCCTCAAAAGAACCCTTGAACTGGAACTGACCAATCTTCTGGAAGATCAGCAGAAAACCATCCTGCAGGTTGTCTTCGGCATCCGCCCTGTTGCGCGAATACTTTAAACAAGCCGCAAAAAGCTTAGGCGCAAGCAGTCGGTACAACTGTTCCTGAGCCTTAATGCTGTTTTTCTGACAATCCTGTATGAGTTGGTCTAAACCCAATAGTTCCTTGTTATTTTCTCACAGGAATTTTTACCTGTTCGTATGTTTTTATTCCGTTATCGTCTAACCCGGTGTAAAATTTAAAGATATAGCAATCCAGCGCATAATCTATAGGGCATGTAAAGGTAAACGATTGTTCCTCGTGCTGCTCTACCTCATATTTTTTGCACTCAGATTCGTTTCTTACAGCTGCCTGCACGGCAATAAGTATGGCATCGCCATCTTTTTCGGTATGAAAGCGGTCAAACAGGTAGCAGCCTGTAGGTTTTGTGTAGGCAACGGTAACTTCATACGTTCTTCCCTTTATTACAGATGCAGGCACTATCACGCCATCAGCAGCTATAAACTCGATGTTATAATCCGGCTGCGGATCGGGCTCAAGTGTACAGGAATTAAGTATAAATAATGTTGTCAGTAAAAGTAAAATCTTTCTCATAAATCGTTTCGGGCATAATCTCATTACCAGATAGATGCAAAAAAAGTAAAAGGTTGCGTAATGGCAATAAAAAAACCCGAAAATTTCGGGTTTCTGGTGCGATTTAAGAAGCTTGTTCTTTTATCATGTCTTTTATCTTGATCTCCAGTTCTTCGGCAAGCTCCGGATTATCTTTTATCAGTGCCTTGACAGCGTCACGCCCCTGGCCTAATTTAGTGTCGCCGTAGCTAAACCATGAGCCCGATTTCTTGATGATCTCAAACTCAACGGCAAGGTCAAGTATCTCACCGGTTTTAGAAACGCCTTCGCCATACATAATGTCAAATTCGGCAGTTTTAAATGGTGGTGCCACTTTGTTTTTAACGATCTTCACTTTAGTACGGTTACCTATTACATTGTCACCGTCTTTGATCTGCGCTGCACGGCGGATGTCTATCCTTACCGAAGCGTAGAATTTAAGTGCGTTACCACCCGTAGTAGTTTCAGGGTTACCAAACATAACACCGATCTTTTCACGAAGCTGGTTGATAAAGAATACCGTACAGTTAGTCTTGCTGATCGTAGCGGTAAGTTTTCTAAGTGCCTGCGACATTAAACGTGCATGAAGACCCATTTTAGAATCTCCCATTTCGCCTTCTATCTCGCTTTTTGGCGTAAGTGCCGCTACCGAGTCAATTACAACAATATCAATAGCGCCCGAACGGATAAGGTTCTCGGCGATCTCAAGTGCCTGCTCACCGTTGTCCGGCTGTGATATGATCAGGTTTTCTATATCCACGCCAAGTTTATCCGCATAGCCGCGGTCAAACGCGTGCTCGGCATCAATAAAGGCAGCGATACCGCCTGCTTTTTGTGCCTCTGCAATAGCGTGAAGCGTAAGTGTTGTTTTACCTGACGATTCAGGTCCGTATATTTCTATTATCCTTCCGCGAGGGTAGCCGTTAACGCCAAGGGCAAGGTCTACGCCAAGCGATCCTGAAGGGATTGCCTCTACTTCTTCCACGGCCTGGTCGCCCAGTTTCATTACCGTTCCTTTGCCATAAGCCTTGTCAAGTTTATCCAGCGTAAGCTGTAATGCCTTTAATTTTGCTTCTTTATCTCCGCTCATTTTTTGTATAGATTTGACCGTAAAAATAGTGCTTTTTTTTGGTGTGGCAATGTG
>Ga0163161_10002432_pt1 | contig 13310 bp, 7 predicted proteins | sample S45metaG_FD_129847 | JGI IMG/M metagenome (GOLD analysis project Ga0163161, IMG submission 129847) | Switchgrass rhizosphere microbial communities from Kellogg Biological Station, Michigan, USA - S4-5 metaG | ecosystem: Host-associated > Plants > Roots > Rhizosphere > Soil | place: USA: Michigan... | reverse complement strand
GATGGCGGTGATGCGCCGGTCGAAGTGGATGTCGCCGCGCACCCAACCGGTAGCGGTGAGAAGGCGGCCATGCAGGGAGCGGGGCGGGGTCATGGTGGGGTCTCGGCGATGATCACTTCGATCCCCAGCCGCTGCAGCCCTTCCAGGTACTCGGCATCGATGCTGGCGTCGGTGATGACCGTATGCACCTGCTCCAGCCGGGCGATGCGGTGCAGGCTGACCCGGCCGAACTTGGAGGCATCGGTCAGCACCACGATCCGGCGCGCGCGCTCGACCATGCGGTGGTTGAGGCTGGCTTCGGCCTCGTGGTGGGTGGTCAGGCCGAACTGCAGGTCCAGGCCGTCCACGCCCAGGAACAGGGTGTCGAAGCTGTAGGTGTTGAGGCTGGCCTCGGCCTGGCTGCCCTGCAACGACAGCGACTGCTTGCGCAGCAGCCCGCCGGTGAGCAGCAGCTCCACGCCGGGCGCGTTGGCCAGCTCCCAGGCGATGTTCAGGCCGTTGGTCATCACCGTCACCTCGCGATGCCGGCGCAGGTGGCGCGCCAGGGTCATCGTGGTCGAGCCGGAGTCGATGATGATGTTGTCGCCGGGCTTGACCAGGCTGGCCGCGTACGCGCCGATGCTGTCCTTGATCGGCAGGTTCAGCGCGTCTTTCTCGTGGATGTCCTGTTCCTGCGGCGGGGTGCGCACCAGCGTGGCGCCGCCATGGGTCCGCGTGGCCATGCCCTGCGACTCGATGTGGGTCAGGTCGGCACGGATGGTCACCGCCGAGACGCCAAAGCGTTCGACCAGTTCGCTGACCTGCACGTTGCCGTGGTCCACCAGCAGTTGCAGGATCTGCTGGCGGCGCTGCCGTGTATTGCGCATGGGGGCGATTCCGTTCGGAAGGAAAGCCAAAGCTTACCGTTCCGAAAGCTCCGTGGGCCGGTAAGTTTCGATATCGGCACGTGCACGGTTGCGATTGCAGGCACGGGCGTACTCGCCCAGGCGCTCGGCCACCTTGTGCTGGATCAGCGCCAGCGGCTCTGCGGCGAGTTGGCCCGCCTCGATTGCCCGCTGCTGGTGGGGCAGGAACTGGCTGAGCAGGATCTGCGGCGGCACGTGCGTGCGCAGGTTGGCCACCAGGGTGTCCAGCGCGGCCTGCACCGCCGGTTCGCCCCAGTAGTAGCGGCTGCGGTCGCTCAGCGAATACGCGCGCAGCAGGCGCAGTTCGTGGGCGTCGCCGTGGTAGTAGCTTTGCCAGTTGGCCGGTTTTTGCACCATGCAGCGGTCCAGCACCTCGATCACGTTCGAGCATTGCGCGGCCGGCAGCAGCGCGGCTTCGATCATGGCCAGGGCGAACACGGCTTCGCGGAAGGCGTAGGTCGCCGCAGGGCCGACCTTGAGGATGGCGAAGTGGTCGCGGACCAGGGCGTGCAGGCCGGCTTCGGTCTGGTAATCGGTGGAGTGTGCTTCGAACACGATGCGCGGCTGCTGCTCGACGAAGGCCGAGAGGTCCGCGGCGGCGGCGGGGTCGTAGTAGTGCACGCTGCTGTGGTCGAAATCCACGCCGGGCTGCACCACCATCGCGATCACGCGTTCCCAGGCCGGCAGCAGGTCCGGCGCGGAGAAGGCCTCGCGGTGGATCGCCAGCGTGGTGGCTGCCGCCGCCGGCGTAGTCACCTGCAGGCCACCGGCCAGCGAGGCCTCGCCACCGGGAATCGGCACTTCGGTGCCGATCACGTACACCGGCGGCGGCAGCCCGTTGGCAGCGGCGGTACGCTCGGCGATACGGGCCAGTTCGGCCGAGCGCGCGGCCACGACGGCATCGGGAAGCGGGGTGGGATCGTCGGCGCAGGACATGCTGCAATCCAGGTGGATCTTGTGGAAGCCGGCGGCCACGTAGGCCTCGATCAGCACGCGCGCATTGGCCATCGCCACCTCGGCCGGGCCCTTCTGCCACGCGTTGGGGCCCAGGTGGTCGCCCCCCAGCACCAGCCGCTCGACCGGGAAACCGGCATCGCGCGCCAGTTGCAGCACGTAGTCGCGGTACTGCGGCGGGGTCATGCCGGTGTAGCCGCCAAACTGGTCCACCTGGTTGGAGGTGGCCTCGATCAACAGCAGCGTGTCGTAGCGCAGGGCCACCTGCATCGCCGCCAGCAGCACCTGTTCGTTGCTGCAGCACACGCTGTACAGGCCGACGGGCTGGCCTTGGCGATGGGCGGCGATCAGCGATTGGATGGCGGACATGGATGGCACTCCGTAACAGCGGGGAATCAGCAGGAAGGGTGGTGCTGGCGGGCCAGCAGCGCCGCGCCGCGTGCGCCGCCGGCGTCGCCGAAGGCAGGCGGCAGGATCGGCGGCACGCGCACGCCCTGGAACAGGTAGGGGGCGATCGCGGCGGGCAGGTCGCGGTAGAGCTGTTCCAGCTTGGACAGGCCGCCGCCCAGCACGATCACGTGCGGGTCCACGGCCAGGATCAGGTTGGCGAAGCTGTAGCCCAGCAAGTCGCGATGGATGGCCAGCGCCTGCTCGGCGAGCGCATCGCCGGCTTGGGCCAGGGCCACCACCGCGCCAGCATCGAGCGCATCGCCGCCGCGGCCTTCGTGGATCAGCGCCAGGCCGTTGCCGGAGACGTAGCGCTCCAGGCAACCGCGCAGGCCGCATGCGCAGCCCAGCACCGGCAGCGCGTGGCGCTGCAGCAGCGTGGCCGGGATGCTCCAGTGGCCCCACTCGCCGGCAATGCCGTTGGCACCGGCCACCAGCTGCCCGTCCACGCAGAAGCCGCCGCCGGCACCGGTGCCGAGGATGGCGCCGAACATGCTCGGGTAGCCCGCGCCGGCACCGCCCTGGGCTTCGCTCAGGGCGAAACACTGCAGGTCGTTGCCGAACGCCAGCGGCCGTTGCAACCGGGCCTGCAGGTCCTCCCCGACCAGACGGCCGGTCAGGCTGGGCACGTTCGCGCTGAGCTGGCGGCCGCTGCGGCGGTCACGCACCCCGGGCAGGCCGATGCCGATCGCATGGGCGCTCGAACCGAGCGCGGCGTCGGCATCGCGCACCAGCCCGCCGATCGCCTCCAGGAACGCATCGTAGTCCTGGGTGGGCGTGGTCACCCGCTGGCGATGCTGCTCGACCAGGGTGGCGTCGTAGGCCACCAGCTCGATCTTGGTCCCACCGATATCGATGCCGTACCAGCACTGCATGGGAAGGCCCTGCTCAGCCATGGGGATGGATGGTGACGCCCTGCACGACCCGGTTGACGGTGCCGTCGGGGAAGGGGTTGTCCGGGGTCATGCCGAGCGCGGCCGAGCGTTGCAGCGCGTAGCACTGCGGCATCAGCAGCCACAGCGGCGCCAGCCACGGGTCGGCCAGGTCAGGGGCGGCGCTGACGAAGTCGCCGTCGCTGCGGTCATCACCGTCCGGGCCGACCGAAATCACCCGGGCGGCGATCCCGTCCCCGCGCAGTTCGTCCAGCAGGTCCTGCTCGTAACGGCGCGACAGCGGCTGTGCGCTGCGCAGCATCACCACCAGCGTGTCGTTGTCGAGCGTGGACTTGGGCCCGTGGCGGAAGCCAAGCGGCGTGTTGGCCAGCGCCAGCACGCGCCCGCCGGTGAGCTCGAGCACCTTCAGCGCGGCCTCGCGGGCCAGCGCCTCCAGCGGGCCGCTGCCCAGGTAGATCACCCGCGAATAGGCGGCCTGGGCCAACGCCCCCACTGCCGCGTCCCATGCCTGCAGGGCACGGTCGGCATGCGCGGCCAGGTCGTGCAGGCGCTGCACGCGCTGCGGCCACGGCGCGGTGTCGAACACGCTCAACGCCGCCAGCAGCATGCTGCTCAGGCTGCTGGTCATGGCGAAGGCACGGTCGCAGCTGGCCGGCGGCATCAGCAGCGACAGGGTGTCGCTGCGGCCCTGGCCACGCCGAGCCAGTTCGCCGTCGGCATTGCAGGTGATGTCCAGGAAGCGCGCGTGGTCCACCTGCGCACGCACCAGGTCCACCGCGGCCACGCTTTCCGGACTGGAGCCGCTGCGGCCGAACGACACCAGCAGGGTCGGGCGGTCGCGCTGCAGGTACAGCGCGGGGTGGGTCAGCAGGCTGGTGGTGTGGATGGCGCGCACCTCGGCCGGCCACTGCGCATTGATCTGGTCGGCCACCATCTCGGCGATGAACCCCGAGCTGCCGGCACCGGTGAAGATCACCCGCTGGCCGGGCTGGCGCAGCGCCTCGCCGAGGAAAGCGTCGATGCGCGCCTGGGCAGCGTCCAGCCCCTGCGCCAGCGCGGTCCACATGCGCGGCTGCTGGGCGATTTCTTCGGCGGTATAGGCGCCGCCGAGGCGCTGCCACGTGGGCAAATCAGGGAGCAGAGAAGCGTCCATTCGCAATTCCTGTTGGGCGACCGCACCTTCTTCGTTTTCTTTCGAAATGTCAAATATCGAAAGATAAAGAAAAGCTGGATCGATCACAGTTTTTGTTCTCTCCCGTTCGCTTCGATCGGCGGTCGCCGCAGTGCAGCAAGGTTTCACGGCGTACCAAAGCGCGCATTCAGCCGCCATATAGAAAGTGCTGCGTCAGCACATCTTTCGTTTATAAGAAAATATCCTTCCTTTTTCTTTGCAATTTATTGACATCTTTCGAGACCGTGCCCTAGAGTCGGCCGCACTGGTTTCAGATACCCGCCAACCGCGGGCTTGGGGGCAAGGTGGAATCCCGGTTTCGACGCACTGGTCTGACGATCGCACTGCTGTCCGCGCTGGCCCTGGCCGCGCCCGCCGTCGCCGAGCCGGTGGGCAACCTGCGCAGCATCAGCGCCGCCCCCGGCAAGGATGGCCGCCCCGGTTGGGAGCTCCGCACCGACAGCGGCGCACGTCTGCGCGTGGACCTGCTGCGCGCCGACCTGCTGCGCGTGCAGGCCGGCCGCAAGGGCACGCTCACCCCCGCCGGCGACAAGGCCGCGCCGATCGTGCTGCCCCAGCCGGCGGCCACGGTCGCCTTCCAGCTGGAAGAAGATGCCAGGGAAGTGCGCATCCGCACCGATGCGCTGGTCCTGCATATCCAGCGCCAACCGCTGCGGCTGGCACTGGACCGCCGCCAGGACGGCGCCGATGTCGCGCTGTGGCGCGAACTGCAGCCGCTGGACCTGGACACGCGGCAGAGCCTGCAGGTGCTGTCCAGCGATAGCGACGAGCACTTCTTCGGCGGTGGCCAGCAGAACGGCCGCTTCGCGTTCAAGGGCCGCGAACTGGAGGTGTCCTACTCCGGTGGCTGGGAAGAGGGCGACCGCCCCAACCCGGCGCCGATGCTGCTCAGCTCGCGCGGCTGGGGCATGCTGCGCAACACCTGGAGCGATGGCACCTACGACCTGCGCCAGGCCGACCAGGCCACCCTGCTGCATCGCGAAGACCGCTTCGATGCGTACTACTTCGTCGGCCCGGACCTGCACGCCTTGCTGGACCGCTACACCGCCCTGACCGGGCGCGCCGGCCTGCTGCCGCGCTGGGCGTTCTCCTACGGTGATGCCGACTGCTACAACGACGGCGACAACATCAAGAAGCCCGGCAGCGTGCCCGAGGGCTGGAGCGATGGCCCCACCGGCACCACCTTGGACGTGGTCGACAGCGTGGCCAGGCAATACCGCGCGCATGACATGCCCGGCGGCTGGATCCTGCCCAACGACGGCTACGGCTGCGGTTACAGGACGCTGCCCGAGACCGTGCAGGGCTTGGCGAAATACGGCTTCAAGACCGGGCTGTGGACCGAGAACGGCGTGGACAAGATCGCCTGGGAAGTGGGCACCGCCGGCAGCCGCGTGCAGAAGCTGGACGTGGCCTGGACGGGCAAGGGCTACCAGTTCGCGATGGACGCCAACCAGTCCGCGTTCAACGGCATCCTGCACAACGCCGACTCGCGCCCGTTCCTGTGGACGGTGATGGGCTGGGCCGGCATCCAGCGCTACGCGGTGGCCTGGACCGGCGACCAGAGCAGCAGCTGGGATTACATCCGCTGGCACATTCCCACCCTGGTCGGCTCGGGGCTGTCGGGCATGGCCTATGCCAGCGGCGATGTGGATGCGATCTTCGGTGGCAGCGCCGAAACCTTCACCCGCGACCTGCAGTGGAAGAGCTTCACCCCGGTGCTGATGGGCATGTCCGGCTGGTCGGGCAACGCCCGCAAACACCCGTGGTGGTTCGATGAGCCCTACCGCAGCGTCAACCGCGATTACCTGAAGTTGAAAATGCGCATGACCCCGTACATGTACGGGCTGGCGCATGAGGCGGCCACCACCGGCGCACCGCTGCTGCGCGCGTTGATGTGGGATTACCCGCAGGACCCGCAGGCCTACACCGAAGCCTACAAGTACCAGTTCCTGCTCGGCCGCGAACTGTTGATCGCGCCGGTGTACCGCAGCCAGGCGGCCAGCCGTGGCTGGCGCCGCGACATCCACCTGCCGCAGGGCCGCTGGATCGACTACTGGGATGGCCGCCAGTTGCAGGCCGGCGCCGCCGGTCGCACCCTGGACCGTGCCGTGGACCTGGCCACGATCCCGGTGTTCGTGCGGGCCGGCGCGATCATTCCGATGTACCCGGACATGCTCTACGACGGGCAGAAGCCGCTGGATGAAGTCACCTTCGACCTCTACCCACAGGGCGATGCGCAGTACACCCTGTACGAAGACGACGGCAACACCCGCCGTTACGAGAAGGGCGAATCGAGCACCCAGCAGGTGACCGTCATAGCTCCCACGCAGGGCACCGGTCCGGTACAGGTAACCATCGGGGCGGTGCAGGGCCAGTACGCCGGCCAGCTGCCGCAACGCCGCTACGCATTGCGCGTGCTCAGCCGCCAGCGCCCCACCGCGGTCACCCTGGGCAAGCGTGCGCTGCCGATGCTGGCCGACAAGGCGGCGTGGCAGGCGGCCAGCGAAGGCTGGTACTTCGATGCCGCCGAGCGTCGCGGCACGCTGCATGTACGCACCGCGCCCACCGACATCCGCCAGCCGGTGGCGCTGCAGCTGGCCCTGCCGGTGGCCGCCGCCGTTGCTGACGACGCGTACCCGGCCGCGCCGGAACTGGGCCGCGCACTGCCGTCGGACAGCCTGCTGGTGGTCAACCGCCCGGCCGAAGAGCAGGGCTACGAACTGGAAAAGGCGTTCGATGACGACCCGGCCACCTGGTTCCGCACGGTGCGCAACCAGGCGGTGAAGACCGGCGCGCACGAATGGGTGCTCGGCTTCGGCGAACGCAAGCTGATCGACGGCATCGCGCTGGCGCCACGCAACGATCAGCACTGGAAGAACGGCCAGATCCGCGACTACGAGATCTACCTGGCCGACAGCAACGGCGAGTGGGGCCAACCGGTCAAGCGGGGCCGCCTCACCCTGCAGCAGGGCGTGCAGCAGATCGACTTCCCCGCCCAGGCCGGCCGCCTGCTGCGCTTCCGTGTGCTGAGCACGCAGAACCCCGACGGCGACGGTGCCGGTGGCAGTGATCCGATGGTGACTGCCGCGCAGGGCAGCGTGGCCCGTACGGTGGATGCGCTGCAGCCGCGCGACGTTGGCCCCATCGTGCTGTCCAGCTTCCATGTGCTGGAACACCCGCAGCCCACCACGCCCGCACAGCAGCTGTATCTGTCTGCGCTGCCACTGCCGGCCGCGCTGCAGGCCAGCGTGGCCAGCGACCACGCCTTTGGCGGCCAGGCGGCATTGCGCATGAACGGCCTGCTGTTCCGCCGCGGCCTGGGGGTGAATGCCCACAGCCGCATCGACCTGAAGCTCACCGGCAGCTGGCGCCTGCTGCGCGCCGACCTGGGCATCGATGACCAGTGCCGCGCCGCCGGTGGCATGCAGTTCCAGGTGTGGGGCGACAACCGGCTGCTGTATGACAGCGGCCTGGTCAAGGCGCCCGGCGTGGTCAAACCGGAACTGGACGTACGCGGCCTGCACACCTTGAGCCTGCGCACGCTGGGCGCGCAGGGCGACCACCCCGCGCAGGTCTGCGGCAACTGGGCCAACGCCGCGCTGATCGGACAGGAGGGCGATACCGCCAGCATCGTGTCGCCGTAACCGAAGAAACACCCTTTCAGAAAAACAGCTCTCTCCGTTTCCCGTCTGCGGCCGTGTGGCCGCGGCACGGGGGACGTTTGCCCGAAAACACCCATCCACCGCCAGCCCCACGCTGCGGATCGAACAAGGAGACAAAGATGTTGACCGAACGCCATCGCCATCGCTGCATCCCCGCTACCCCCTTGTCCATCGCACTGGGCCTGGCCCTTGCCGTGGCCGGCAACGCCGGTGCGCAGGAGGCCGCGCCCGCTGCCAAGGCCACCGAGCTGCAGCGCATTGAAGTGACCGGCTCCAACATCCGCCGCAGCGACGTGGAAACCGCCTCGCCGGTGCAGGTGATCAGCAAGCAGGACATCGAGAACATGGGCGCGCGCACGCTGCTGCAGGTGCTCGACAACCTGCCGGCGGCACGCCCCGCCCAGCAGGATGCGCGCTCGCTGTTCACCGGTTCCGACGGCGCCTCGCAGGCCAACCTGCGCGGCCTCGGCGCGCAGGGCACGCTGGTGCTGCTGAACGGCCGTCGCCTGTCGTACTACGGCGCGCCCGCCGGCTTCCAGACCCAGTTCGTCAACATCGATGCGATTCCCGCCGCGGCGATCGAACGCATGGAAGTGCTCACCGACGGCGCCTCGGCGGTGTACGGTACCGACGCGGTGGCCGGCGTGATCAACGTGATCACCAAGCGCTCCTACCAGGGCGCGGAGATCAACCTCACCACCGACAAGTCCTCGCGCATCAGCTCCTACGGCGAACACCAGGGCAGCATCACCGCCGGCTTCGGCGACCTGGATGAAGACCGCTACAACGTGTACGCCTCGGTCAACCTGTACCGGCGCGATGCGATTCCGCTGAGCGACTTCTACGACAAGCGCCCGTCCCAGTACTACGTCAACAACCCCAACTACCTGCCCAACCTGCGCCTGGGCACCGGCAGCAAACCGGGCGAGTTCAACCCGGGCAGCTACTTCGCCTTCGACCCGGTCACCGGCCGCCGCGTGCAGGAAGCCGCGCCGGGCTGCAACAACGTGCTCACCAGTGAAGCGGCCGGCCCGCGCTGTATCTGGGAGACGTGGATGAACAACGAGATCGACGCCGGTGCCAAGTCCGAGCGCAATACCGCCTACGTCAACGCCCACTTCCTGATCGGCGACAGCACCGAGGCGTTCGCCGAAGCGACCTATACCGACATCGACCTCACCGCCAACGGCGGCACCCCGCGTGCCTACGGCACCACCACCGGCAATCCGACCAGCTGGTTCTCGCGCAACACCGGCACCACGGTCAACCAGTTCCTATACCCGTACCTGGGCCCGAACAACGAATACAACCACGCCTCGCCCGAACTGAAAGCCCTGATGGGCGGCGTGGTGGGCCTGCAATACCTGCTGCAGGACGTGGGCGCCAACCACTTCGGCCAGCGCAACACCGACCAGAGCTACCGCGTGGTGGCCGGCCTGCGGGGCGACGTGGGCGACTGGAACTGGGAAACCGCCTTCGCCACCGCCGGCAGCCACTCGGTGACCTACCAGACCACCAACGTCAACCTGGCCGGCTTCGAGAAGGCGTTTGGCCCGTACAGCGTCGACCCGGGCACCGGGCGGGTGATCATCTCCGACCACCCGGCGTATAAATTCGGCGAATACAGCGAAGCCAACGCGGCGCTGATCCGCGAAGCATTCCCCACCTTCGACATCCAGTCCTGGACCCGCCTGCACACCCTGGACGGCAAGATCGAAGGCCCGCTGTTCCAGATGCCGGCCGGTGAAGTACGCGCGGCCTTCGGCTTCAATGCCAGCCGCGAAACCTTCTACACCCCCGGCAACCCGGACGCGGCCAACGGCCTGATCACCCAGCAGGGCGGCTCGTGGTTCGACGGCAAGCGCAACACCTACGCGCTGTTCGCCGAAACCGTGGCCCCGCTCACCGAGAAGCTGGAACTGGACGCGGCGCTGCGCGTGGACAAGTACCCCGACTTCAGCGCCAACCTGGCCCCGAAGGTGGGCCTGAAGTACCAGATGTTCGACCAGTTGATGCTGCGCGGTACCTATTCCACCGGCTTCCGTGCACCCAGCCTGGCCGAATCCGGTAACGGCGGTGTGTTCGCCCAGCTTGGCGGCTACCGCGACGAAGTGCGCTGCAACGAGACCAACGCCATTGCCAACCTGCTGCTGCAATCCCGGCGCGGCGGTGACGTGGATCTGGGCAAGACCCTGCTCAACAGCGACTGCAGCCGTACCGTGGCGCGCATGACCCAGCCCAACCCGGCGCTGAAGCCGGAGAAGGCCAAGATCACCACGCTGGGCTTCGTCTACGAACCCACCGCGTGGCTGTCGGTGTCGGCCGATTACTGGTTCATCTACCGCACCAACGAAATCGTCGCGCCCGATTACACCCGCGACGAAGACATCATCTCCTCCACCCGCTCGCCGATCACCGAAGCCGACCGCGCCAACCAGGCGGCGCTGGCGGCCATGTGCGCCGACCCGGCCAGCGGCGTCAGCTGCCCCGGCACGCTGCCCGGTTACAGCACCGGCAACGTGGCCAGCGTGGTGGGGCAGTACAAGAACCGCGGCAAGACCCTGATCGACGGCTTCGACATCGACGCGCGCAGCCGCTTCTCGCTGGGCGAGTGGGGCAACCTGAACATCGGTGTGGCCGCCACCATCGCCAACCGCAACCGCTCCTACCTGGACGAGGAAAGCGGCTGGTACTACGGTGACCTGGTGGGCTATTACAACAACCCGCGCCTGCGCGCCACGTTGAACGCCGACTGGAGCTACAAGCAGGTCACCACCAGCATGTTCATCAACTACGTGGGCGGCACCAAGTGGGCGCTCCAGCAGATCGATGAAGAAGACAACAACCCGCAGACCTGCACCGCCGGCTACCTGCCGGTGGAGCAGAGCAAGTGCGACGGCGCTCCGTCGTGGTGGACCGCCAACCTGAGCGTGGCCTGGCGTCCGGATGACCACTGGAACGTGGGCTTCACCATCAAGAACCTGTTCGACCGCCTGCCGTTCTACGATCCGAACAGCTTCCTGGGCGATTCCAGCGATTACGCGACCATCTTCGGTCGTGGTTACAGTCTGACCGTCGGCTACACGTTCTGACGGTTCCACCGCGCCGGCCCCCGCCGGCGCGGTCTCAAGAGGAGGAGTGTTGCATGCAACGTAGGGAATTCATCGCGGCCAGCGCCGCCGTCGCCGCCAGCAGCCTGCTGCCGCAGGTACCGGCCTGGGCACGCGGGCGCAAGGTGCGGCTGGGCCTGATCGGCACGGGTATGCGCGGCCAGGTGCTGCTGAAGGAACTGGTGCGCCGCGACGACGTGGAGGTGGTGGCGCTGTGCGACATCGAACCGATCATGCTCGGCCGCGCCGTGGAGATGGTGGCCAAGGCCGGCAAGCCGGCGCCGAAGACCTACGGCCAGGACCGCGACGTCAATGCCTGGAAGCGCCTGCTGGAACAGCGCGGGCTGGATGGCGTGGTCATCGCCACCCCGTGGGAGTACCACGCCCCGATGGCCATTGCGGCCATGCAGGCCAGGATCGCGGTTGGCTGTGAAGTGGTGGCCGGCATCACCCTGCAGGACCACTGGGACGTGCTCAAGACCCAGCTGTCCACCGGCACCCCGTACATGCTGCTGGAAAACGTCTGCTACCGGCGCGATGTGATGGCCGCGCTGCAGATGGTGCGCCAAGGCCTGTTCGGCGAGCTGGTGCACCTGCAGGCCGGCTACCAGCACGACCTGCGCGGGGTGAAGTTCAACTCCGGCGACCCCAACCAGCCGTATGACAGCGGCGTGGAGTTCGGCGCCAAGGGCTGGTCCGAGGCGCGCTGGCGCACCGAGCACTCGGTCAAGCGCAACGGCGAGCTGTACCCCAGCCACGGCATCGGCCCCTGCGCGATGTACACCGGCATCAACCGTGGCAACCGCTTCACCCACATCAACGCGTTCGCCAGCAAGGCGCGCGGCCTGCACGACTACACCGTGGCCAAGAGCGGCGGCACCACCCATCCCAGCACCAAAGTGGTCTTCAAGCTGGGCGATGTGGTGACCACCACGCTGGCCTGCGAGAACGGCGAGACCATCATCCTGCAGCACGACACCTCGCTGCCGCGCCCGTACTCGATGGGCTTCCGCGTGCAGGGCACCAAGGGCCTGTGGATGGACGTCAACCAGTCCATCCACATCGAAGGCCGCAGCCCGCCGCACAAGTGGGAAGACTTCAAGGCCTACCAGGACCAGTACGAGCACCCGCTGTGGAAGCAGCACGCCGACACGGCCGCCAGCGCCGGCCACGGTGGCATGGACTGGTTCGTGATCCATGCGTTCGTTGAGGCCCTGAAGGCCCGCGCGCCGATGCCGATCGACATCTACGACGCCATCACCTGGAGTGCGATCACCCCGCTGTCGGAGCAGTCCATCGCCAACAGCTTCCAGACGCTGGAGTTCCCGGACTTCACCGCCGGGCTGTGGAAGCAGCGCAAGCCGATCTTTGCGTTCGACGGGACGTATTGATCCGCCGGTAGAGCCGACCGTTGGTCGGCTGCCGTCCGTCCCACAGCGCACCGTCAACGATCGGTGCGCACCACATCGACGCCGTCCGCCATCGCACTGTCACGCAGGCCAAATAGCCGTTGCACGCGCCTCATCGGGTCGTCCTCGCAGGCATCCTGGCTTCTGAGGACGGGAACGAATGTCGAGGTAGAGCCACCCCACGGGTGGCTGCACGCAACCTCACCCGAACTCCAAAACGCACGCACGGCACATCACCAACGCCGGCTCATCCCCACCAGAACCACAGCGCCTGGGAACCCTGGCCCACGCTGTAATCGCCTCGACCCGCGGCACTATCCACCACGCCCTGTCCAAGCGCCGCCATCGCGGCCTGTCCCAGCTGCAGCGTGGCGCGCGCGCCGTCCACATCCCACTGCCAGAACGCGACATCCTCATCGACCGTCAGCCGTAACGATGTCGGGGCGTCCCAACGTGCATCGCGGTTGTTCGGCACGGCCAACTGCGCAGGGCTGGGCGGAGAGAGCTGCAGCGTCCGCGTCGCGCCCGGGCCGTCCAGCGCCAGCGCATCCAACAATGCCAGCATCGACGCGCAGCCGGCGGCATCGGCGCCGATGTGCCAGCCCGGATAGTTGCGCAGGTTGTCCCGATAACGCCAGAGCGACACGGTGCCGTGGTGTTGCCACGCATGCGATCGTTTCATGGCCGAAGTGTCCCAGAAACGCGGGCCATCCACGCTGGGCTGCAGGTATCGCAATG